>WNFV01000193.1_pt1 | contig 74930 bp, 83 predicted proteins | sample 5400101 | NCBI WGS metagenome assembly WNFV01 (sample SAMN13153361, study PRJNA577476) | soil metagenome | isolation source: 115 cm soil or saprolite under grassland replicate 1 | place: USA:California | collected 2016-06-15
TCGAGGAAGGCGAGGTGGTTGCGCTTCTGGGACCCAACGGCGCCGGCAAGACGACGCTCCTGCGCACGATCGCGGGCCTGGCGCCGATCCGGTCGGGACGGGTCGCGCTCGATGGCAAGGTGCTCGAAGACACAAAGGACGGCAGCTACGTGCCGACGGAGGAGCGGCCGATCGGTTTTGTCTTCCAGGACTACCTGCTGTTCCCGCACATGAGCGTCGTCGACAACGTGGCCTTCGGCCTGCGCGCGCGCGGCGCCGGCCGGGCGGAGGCGGGACGGCGCGCGATGGAATGGGTCGAACGAGTGGGACTGCGGAGTCACGCGGCGTCGAAACCGTCAGCGCTCTCGGGAGGCGAGAGGCAGCGCGTCGCGCTGGCACGCGCCCTCGCCCCAGATCCCCGCGTCCTGCTCCTCGACGAGCCGCTCGGCGCGCTCGACGTGACGACCCGCGTCGCCGTGCGCCGTGATCTGAAGAGCCACCTCGCATCCTTCAAGGGCGTGCGGCTTGTCGTGACTCACGATCCGCTCGAGGCCGCCATCCTCGCCGACCGCCTGATCGTCATGGAGGGCGGCAGGCAGGTGCAGACGGGCGCGCCCGGCGAGGTCGCCGAGCACCCGAGGTCACGCTACGTCGCCGACCTGGTCGGCGTGAACCTCCTCCGCGGAGAGGCCGGGCCCGGTTCGGTGCGCACCTCCGGCGGCCTCGTGGTCGCGGCAGCGGGCGCGGAGTCGGGCGACGTGTTTGCGGTGATACATCCGCGCGCGGTGTCGCTGCACCGGTCGCGGCCCGAGGGCAGCCCGCGAAACGTCTGGCCGGGCCGGGCCCACGGCGTCGAGCTGTACGGCGACCGGGCTCGGGTCCGGATCGACGGCGAGGTGCCGATCGTGGCCGAGGTCACGCCTGCCGCGCTTTCGGAGCTGAGGCTCGCCGATGGCGGCGAGGTGTGGCTTTCGTTCAAAGCCACCGACGTTTCGGTCTACCCTGCCTGACCCCCGCCGTTGCGGATGAAGCTGGATTACGGGGGATACCAGAAGCGGTTCGGCATCGTGCACGTCGATTACGAAACGGCGCCGACCCCTGGAAGCAGGGCAATCGTGCAGGCTTAACTTCGGTTGATGGATTCGCCGCTCTGGCTCGCCGCGGAACCTGCCCTCCTGCCCAGCCGCATCCAGATGGCCTTCACGCTCGCGGTCCACGTCCTCCTCGTCCCCCTCGGGGTTGCGTTTCCAACACTGACGCTGGTCATGGAGGGAATCGGCCTACACCGCAAGGACCCGGTTGCCCTGCGGATCGCACGCCGCTGGTCGGTCGTCATGGCGGTGCAGTTCGCCGTCGGAGCCGTGACGGGGACGATCCTGTCGTTTGAGTTCGGCATCCTCTGGCCGCGCATGATGGGGCGGTTCGGGGCGGCGCTCGGGCTCGGCTTTGCGATCGAGGGCATCGCCTTCTTCATCGAGGCGATCTTCATCGGCATCTACCTCTACGGCTGGTCAAGGCTCCGGCCGCGGACGCACTTCCTGCTTGGGCTCGTGCTCCCGCCCGCGGGGATCCTCGGCACCTTCGCGGTGCTCGCGGCGAACGCGTTCATGAATACGCCCGGTGGGATCACGGTCGAAGCGGGACGGCTGGTCGACCTCGACGCCGGGGCCGCGCTCTTCACGCGGGCGCTGGGCTATGAGTTCTGGCACTTCCTGATCGCGCTATACATGACGGCGGGCTTCGCCGTCGCCTCCGTGTACGCGGTCGCGTGGCTGCGCGGACGGCGAGATCACTACCAGCGCCTCGCCTTTGCGGTTCCGTTCACCATCGCGGCAGCTCTGACACCTCTTCAGCTGGTCATCGGCGACCTCTCGGCGCGGGCGTTGGTCGACGACCAGCCGGCCAAGTTCGCGGCCATGGAGATCACCTGGACTACCCGCGACCACAACCCGGAGGTGATCCTGGGCTGGCTCGACGATCAGGGCCAGATCCACCTCGGGATCGCCGTGCCCGACCTCGACTCCCTCCTCGTCGGCTACTCACCCGACGCGGTCATCCCCGGCCTGACGGGCTTCGCGGCGGAGGCTCGGCCCTCGATCCTGGAGGCCAACATCACCCACCTGGCGTTCGACGTGATGGTCGGCCTGGGTACGGTAGGAGCCGCGCTTGCAATCTGGTACTTCTGGGTGCTCGCGCGGCGTCGCAGCCTGCCAGGCTCGGTGTGGTTCTACAGGCTGGCAGCGCTGGCCGGCCCCGGCTGCTACATCGCGGTCGAGACAGGCTGGGTCACGACCGAGGTGGGCCGCCAGCCATGGATCGTCTACGGGCTGATGCGTGTGGCGGACGCGGTCACCGACGCCCCCGCCACGTTTGTCTGGACGATGCTCGCCACCCTGGTGGTCATCTACGGCCTGATCGCCTACCTATTCATCGCCTTGCTGATACGGCTTGGCGTGAGGTGGCGCGATGAGGACGCCCGCGCGGTCGGGGCGCCCGAGGAAGGAGCTCCCTACGGCCCGCGCCCGGAGAGGTGGGGCCATGGTGCCTGAGCTGATCGCGCTGGTCCTGCTGCTGGCGATCACGGCTTACAGCACCGCGGGCGGCGTCGACTTCGGGGCGGGCATCTGGGACCTCCTCGCCGGCAACAGCGCGCGCGGCCGCGAGGCACGCGCGTTGATCGATCACGCGATGGCTCCCGTCTGGGAGGTCAACAACGTCTGGCTCGTGCTCGCGATCGTGTTGTCCTGGACGGCCTTCCCAGTGCTGTTCCAGACGGTTTTCAGCACCGTCTATCCCCTCTTCGCGCTGGCGCTGGTCGGTCTGATTCTCCGAGGCGCGTTCTTCGCGTTCCGTCACGTGGCCCACGACGAGCGCGAGCATCGCGCCGCTGACATCGTCTTCGGCGTTTCGTCCGTGCTCACGCCTTTCTTCTTTGCAGCCTCGCTGGGCGCTGTCGCGTCGGGACAGATTGGCTCGCGACCCGCCCTCGAGGCCTCGTTCGGCCCCATGCCGATCGCCTTCGGGCTAGTCTCGGTCGCCGCCACCGCCTTCAGCGGCGCGTCGTTCCTGCTTGGCGACGCGCGCCGCTACGGCGTGCCCGAGCTCGCGGATTACTTTCGGCGTCGACTCCTGGTCGCGGGTGTTGCGCTGATCGCCACCGGGACGGCCGCTCTCGCGGTAATCGGGTCGCAAACGCCTTCCCTGCTGCGTTCGATGCTTGGCGGGCCTGGCCTCCCCTTCGCCCTCGCCACGATGTTGCTGACGCCGGCGGTGATGTACCTGGCCTGGCGCGGCATCCACCACTGGTATCGCGTACTGACCATCGCAGCCGTCGGCTCGATGGTGTTCGCGTGGGGTTTCGCCCAGTCCCCTTACCTGCTGCCGGGCCGGCTGACGATCGAGCAGGCGATCGCACCGCCGGCGACTCAGACGGTGCTCCTGATAGTGACCGTGGCGCTGGTGGTCTTGATCGCGCCGTCGCTGGCTCTCCTCTACTACCTCGACCAGGCAAGCACGCTGGAGTCGCCCAAGAGCTGACCACCAGCCGCCGCGGATCGCCTTCAGAGGCTCGAGATGACCAGAACGGGACGCTTGCAGTGCAGGACCAGCTCGTGGCTCACGCTGCCAAGGAGGAGCTCGGCCACCCCGCCACGCCCGCGACGGCCGACGAGGACGACGTCGGCGTCGAACTCGTTCGCCTTGGGGTCGCCCGTCGTGCCCGACGTGTAGACGACCGTCGCGACATGTTCGGGATCGAGAGCGGCGAGGCGGGCCGCGACCTGCGCCCGAGCGCTGTCAGAAGGCTCCGTGCGCGTCCATGCGGCCACCTCCTCGTCGATCGTGAAGATGCGCGAGGGGTATGGGTGCATTGCGACCCTGGCCGTAAGCTCGTCGCTGCCGGCGATGGCGAAGCGAGCCTTGCTGCCCACGGCGAAGTAGGCTGCGACCTTGCGCCCCAAGGATGGATAGATCGGGACCGTCACGCCGCCCGCGGCCAGGATCCCGAGGTCGCAGTAGAGCCTGCCTCGATGAGCGCGCTTGCGACCCGCACCGCCCGCTCGGCGGTCTCGCCCCAGGTGAGGGTCCGCCACTCGCCGTCGCGGAAGAAGTGCAGGTATGGGCTGTCCGGACGACGACCCGCCTGGTCGAAGAAGACACCGGGACCGTCTCCAAGCCGGCGACCGGCGTGACAGCCGGAGCGACGCTCAGGGACGCAGAGATGGTTGCCACGGTTCTTCCCTGGCTAGACCGGCCGCGGGCGGCGCGCCACCAGGACCCGCACGCAGCCGCTCGACGCCGCCATCAAGGCGGCGCCGCAGGTCGCGCAGATGCCGTCGGCTTCCGGAATCCGGCGCCGATCAACTCCTGTGGGGACTTGCAGGTCGAGACCTCCGCAGGCCGGGCAGCCGCTCCAGAGCCGCCTCAGCCTCTCGTGCCTGAACCTCAGGTGCCGGTCCGCAAACCCGGCCGCGCCGGCGTCGAATGGATTCGAGCGTGGGGCACGCCTTTCGGGCGCTGCGGTTCTCATGCCACCAGCGAAGCCATGGTCACGTGAACCGAACAGGGACTTATGGCCCGGAAAAACCGTGCCTTCGCACGCCGGTGATGACGGCGACCTCACCCGCAAGGCAACCCGATTCGACGTGTGCCGTCTCGATCAACATGCGCGCCTGCCTCGCGGCTCAGGCCGAAGAGGGGCGCAATGTCAACCCCGGGGTGCGGTCGCTCGGAAGCGCGGCCGGCAGCGGCCCCATGCCGAAAAGGAGGCGGGTGAACCGCCAGCGCCGGACACCGAACTCGTACACCCCAAATGTCAGGCCGGCGACGAGAACCAGGACGATCGCGAACTTCGGGCACACGTTCGCCGGCGAGAGACCTTCGGTCGGCACGAGCCGGGACCATCAGCCCCTCGCCATCGCGACCCGGGATGACCGAAGTAGTAGGTTGTGATCGAAGTGGATCGGGCGCACAGCGACGCGCGCGAGTCAATCGAGGTCCTTTCGCCGGACGAAAGCGCGGAGCTCCTCCGCGGCGAGCAGCTGGGCCGGATCGCCATCGTGGTCGACGGCCGGCCGGAGATCTTTCCCGTCAACTACGCGTTCGACGCCGGCGTGGTCGTGTTCCGGACGGCGCCGGGTCTGAAGCTCGAGCGCGCCCCTCTCACCCGGGCTGCGTTCGAGGTCGACGGCGTCGACACCGAGGCCGGGATCGCGTGGAGCGTCGTGCTCAAGGGCACGGTGTACGACATCACGACCACCATCGACCGGCTTTCAGAGCACCTGCGGCAGCTCGTCGTGCGTCCGGCGGCGCCGGGCGAGCGCTCCGCATGGCTGGCCGTCTACTCGGACTCGATCACCGGTCGACGCTTCTCGATCGCGCCGCTCGACCAGAACAAGGCGAATTAGGCGACGACTTCGGCCCGGTGCAGCCGCCTCTCCAGGGCGTGGAGCTCTTCGCGGACGCCGGCGGCGAAAACCTCGAGGTCGGGATACGTGTCGCGGTCGGCCACGGCGGTGATGTTGAACTGCCCGGCGGGTTTCCGCCGACTCCGCCATTCGGGCACAGGCGGTCGTATCCCTGCCTGGGACTCCGCCATCCGGGCACAAATGGCGCCGATCGGCGGAGGGAACGAGCACGGCTTGGTCCTCAAACCCGCGACGGTCAGGACGATATTGGACCGCGGGTCAGCGACCTATGGTTTGCGAACGTGCGGGCGCTTGAAGACACCATCGTCATCCTGGGCGCGGGAATGTCGGGCGGCGTCGCCGCCAGGACCCTCCGCGAGGAGGGTTTCGACGGCCGCCTTGTCCTGATCGGCCACGAGGCCACTCCACCGTTCGGTCGCCCGCCGCTTTCGAAGGGGTACCTGCGCGGGGAGGAGACTCTCACCGGCTGGCTGGTCAACCCCGAGGGGTGGTACGACGACAACCGCGTGGAGCGGATCGACGCCACGGCCACGCGGATCGACTTCCACCGGGGCCGCATCGACCTCGACGTCGGGAATCCTGTCGCTTACGGCACGCTCCTGATCGCGACCGGTGGCGAGAACAGGCGCCTGGACGTCCCCGGCGCCGATCTGCCCGGTGTCTTGCAGCTGCGCACGGTGGCGGATTGCGATGCCATCAAGCAAGCCGCCCGCCCCGGAGCCAGGGCTCTGGTGGTCGGTATGGGTTTCATCGGTTCGGAAGTCGCCGCCTCATTGACGCAGCTGGGAGTCCAGGTGACGGCCGTGATGCCCGGGGCATCTCCGCTGGAAACCGTGCTCGGCCCGGAGATCGGCGAGGTCATGGCCTGCATCCATCGCGACGCCGGCGTCGACCTGATAAGCGGCGATGCTGTTGTCCGGTTCGAAGGTTCGAACCGCGTCGAGGGCGCGATCACCAGCAGTGGGCGCAAAGTGAAATGCGATCTGGCCGTCGTGGCCGTCGGCATTCGACCCGCCTCGGACCTGCTTCATGGCGCCGAGGTGGCCACAGACAACGGCGTGCTCGTCGACGCGATGTGTCGGACAAACGTGCCGGGAGTCTTCGCGGCCGGCGATGTGGCAAATCATCTGCATCCACGGTTCGGGCGCATCCGCGTCGAGCACTACAACAACGCGGAGAAGCAGGGGGCCGCCGCCGCCCGGTCGATGCTGGGCTCCACGGACGAGTATCGGTACATCCACACGTTCTGGTCTGACCAGTACGAGCACAAGATCGAGTACGTCGGCCACATCCGCAAATGGGACCGCTTTGTCATTCGCGGTTCGGTGAAGGACCGGAAGCTGCTGGGTTTTTACCTGGCGGAAGGCGTTTTGCGTGCGGCCGTGGGTCTTGATCGCGGAGGCGATCCTGAGCTGGACGAACATGACGAGATGGCGGCGGCCGGTCGGTTGATCGCCCGGAATGCGCGGCCCAATTCAGGAGCGCTGGCCGACGAGGACACCGATCTGGACCGTCTGTAGATGACGAACCTGTTGATTCGTCGCTAGCCCGTCATTCCTTCGGCGGCGCACTCCGCCGCGCGTCTCCGGAGGAGGCGGCGCTCGACGGCGTTCTCGGTCAGCGACGCGGCCCGCTCGAACTCGGTGCCGGCCTCCTCGTACCGGCCAAGCTTGCGCAGCAGGTCGCCGCGGACCGCCGGCAGCAGGTGATACGACTTCAGGGATGGCTCTGGCACCAGGGCATCGACGAGCTCGAGACCTGACGCAGGACCGAACGCCATGCCCACAGCGACCGCCCGGTTGAGCTCGATCACCGGCGATGGCGCGATCTGGGCGACCGCGTCGTAGAGGGCGACGATGCGCGGCCAGTCGGTTTCCCCCGCACCCGTCGCTCGCGCATGACATGCCGCGATCGCGGCCTGCAGCGCATACGGTCCCAGTGCGCCACCAAGCCGCTCGGCCCGCTCGAGCGCGGCCAGGCCGCGGCGGATCAGCATGCGGTCCCAGCGCGACCGGTCCTGGTCGAGCAGGAGAATTGGTTCGCCCGCAGGTCCGACCCGAGCCCGGAGGCGTGACGCCTGGATCTCCATCAGCGCCACCAGGCCGTGAACTTCGGGCTCCGCCGGCACCAACTCGGCGAGGACGCGGCCCAGGCGAAGAGCCTCCTCACACAGCGCCGGCCGGACCCAGTCCTCGCCCGCGGTGGCGGCATAGCCCTCGTTGAAGACCAGGTAGATGACTTCGAGAACCGAGGCGAGACGGGCAGCTCGCTCCGGCCCGGTGGGCACTTCAAACCTGATATGCGCCTCGGCCAGGGTCCGCTTGGCGCGCACGATGCGCTGGGCGATGCTGGCGATCGGGACGAGAAATGCGCGCGCGATCTCCTCAGTCGTGAGGCCACCGAGGACGCGCAGGGTGAGGGCGACGCGTGCCTCCCTGGAAATCATCGGGTGGCACGCCATGAAGATCAGGCTGAGCAGGTCGTCCTCCACCTCATCATCGATCGACGTGTCGAGGGCGACGGCTGCCCGAGCTCGCTCGGCTTCGCGTCCGATCTCTTCGTACTTGCGCTCCAGCGTCTGCCGGCGGCGGACGAGGTCGATCGCGCGGTGCTTCGCCGTCCCCATCAGCCACGCGCCGGGTCTGTCGGGCACGCCTGAGCGCGGCCACTGCTCGAGCGCTGCGACCAAGGCGTCCTGGGCGAGCTCCTCGGCGGTCCCGATGTCGCCGACACGGCGAGCCAGCCCGGCGATCAGCCGGGCCGACTCGATACGCCAGATCGCCTCGATGGCTCGATGCACGTCGAGCTCTCCGGCTGCGCGTTTGTCACCTGGTTCTATCGCGACGGTCACATGCCCTCGTTGTCGAAGATCTGACGGATCTCATAGGTCCCGGCGTCGAACGGTGCGCGCTTGAGCCACTCGAGAGCCTCGTCCATTGATCGCACCTGCCACAGCCAGTACCCCGCAACGAGCTCCTTGGTTTCCGCAAACGGCCCATCGATGACCGTGCGCTTCTTGCCGTCGAACTGCAGACGCTTGCCCTGCGAGCTCGGGTAGAGGCGCCCGTCGCCGAGCACCACCCCGGCCTTGATCAGCTCTTCGTTGAACTTCTCGAACTCGGCCAGCTCCTGTGGCGTCGGGGGGGTCGCCGCCCTGCTCTGATGGTCTTCCTTGGCCAGCACCAACACGCGCATGTCTGTCTCCTTTTCTTTTGTCGAATGTGGTTCGGAGGCAACGAATGGCCTCGTTGATGCATCGAACGGCTCGGGGCCTTTTCGACATGGGCCGATCGAGCCAAGGACGAGGGTCTCCCGGCTACAACCAGTGCCTTCGCCTGAACAGCAGGTAGAGGGCAAGACAGACCAGCGCCATGAGCCCCAGGGCGTAGGCGTAGCCGAGCGGCCAGTGGAGCTCGGGCATGTTGTCGAAGTTCATTCCGTAGACGGTGCCGATGAGGGTCGGAGCAAACAGGATCGCGGCCCAGGCCGACACCCTCTTGATCTCTTCGTTCTGCGTGTAGCTCGCCTCGGTGAGGTTCTTGATCTCCTCGTTCTGGGCCTGGTTGACCAGCGTCGAGTTGAGGGTGAGGATGTCGTTGAGCATGTGGCGGAAGGTGTCCACGCGCTCGACGACCGTGGTGGCGTGGTCGGCTACGTCGCGCAGATAGCGCCTCAACTCCTGGTCGGTGCCGTACTTGTCGAAACCAGCGATGAGGCCGTCGAGGATCAACAGCAATGGCCGGGTCGCGCGCTGCAGCTCGATGACCTCCTGGGACAGCTCGTAGATGCGTCGCGAAACACGCGGCGACCCACCGAAGACTTCGGTCTCGATCTCATCGATGTCTTTCTGCAGCCCCGCGATCACCGGCGCGTAGCCGTCGACGACGCCGTCGACGATCGCGTACAGGATTGCCTCGGGGCCACGCGCCAACAGCTCAGGGTCGCCCTCCATGCGCCGGCGAACCGTGGCCAGGTCGGGGGCCTGGCTGTGCCGGATGGTCAGGACGAAGTTGGGACCGACGAAGACGTGGATCTCACCGAACTCGACCTGCTCGGGGGCGTCGAGGTAGCGAGCGGGTCGCAGCACGACGAACAGGGTGTCGTCGTAGCGCTCGAGCTTCGGACGCTGGTGCGCGACGATGGCGTCCTCGACCGCCAGCTCGTGCAGTCCGAACTGCTCGCCCGCGGCCAGCACCTGCGCTTCGGCCGGCCGGTAGAGCCCGAGCCAGGCGACAGTGCCGGGCAGCTCGCCGAGCCGTTCGTAGGTCGCGGCCAGCGTCGGAGGGCTTTCGATGCGGCGACCTTCGCGGTAGATGGCGGCGTCGATCAGGCTGTCCTCGACTGGCGCCATCGGAGGGCCGCTGCGCGACTCCATGGAGACTTCCGGCGCCTCGGGTTCAGCCTGCTGAGCTCCCGTCTTGCGCCTGGGAAGTCGGAACGAGGTGATGGCACGGGGAAGCCGGCTCGACATTTGAAACCTCGCCTAGAGAATAGGGCGTCGGACCCCTGGCTTCAGCGGCCCGGCTGTCGCTGCTGGGCAAACATCTCCCGGATCTCGCGGACGGTGGTTGCATCCTCGGCCCTTTTGTCGGCGGTTCGGATGGACACGATCCGCGGAAAGCGCAGCGCGAACCCCGGCCCGTCCGCGGTCATCCCCGCCGTGTGGCGCGGGCTCGGCGTGATCTCATCGGCCAGCACCTCGACGACGATCGCCGGCTCGAGCCATGCGTCAGGGACGAAGTTCGAGCTCACGCGAGCCGGCTTCTGCGCTACTTCGAGGCTCGCCAGGCGCTGGTGGATCTCGCGCCAGCCCTGGTCGGAGAGGCCGGTGCCGAGCTTTGTGATGGTCGCGAACTCATCCTTGTCGGAGTCATAAACGCCGGCGAGCAATGCGCCCGCACCGAACTCTGCGCGCTTGCCCTTGCCGCCGTAGTAGCCGAGCAGCACGACGTCGATTGTGTCGTTCAGGCGGCCGCTCGTGTTTCGCTTCAGCTTCACCCAGTTGAAGTTGCGCGCGCCGGCCTGGTAGGTCGAGTCGAGCCGCTTGGCGACCACGCCTTCCAGGCCACGGCTGATGTTGTCGAGCAGCTCGCGGGTCAGCACGTCGGCTGAATCGGTCTTGATGAGCGGGGCCACCACCAAGGTGTCCGCCTTGCGAAGAAGGTCCTGGACCACCTCGAACCGCTGCTGGTAGGGCAGCTGCGTCAGGTCGTCTCCGTCTCGGAACATGGCGTCGAACACGAATGCCCGCATCGGAACGCGGGCGGCCAGCTCCTGGATGCCCTCCTTGCGGCGCCGCGCGGTGGTCTCCTGGAAAGGCACGTACTCCTCGGATTCGGGGTTGTAGGCGATCGCCTCGCCGTCGAGGATGACGCTCTTCGCCCGCAGGCGGGCAGCAGCTTTCACCAGCTCTGGGAACATCTCTGTCATCGACTCGAGGTTGCGCGAGAAGAGCTTCACCTGTTCGCCGTCCTTGTGGATCTGCACGCGGAGGCCGTCGTACTTCGGCTGCACGGCGACCGTGCCGAGCTTCTTGATCACCGCCTCGGGATTCGGCAGGCGCTCCGCCAGCTGGGGCCGCAGAGGCTGACCCGCCCTCACTTTCAGCGCGTCAAGGCCCTTCTCGCCACTGTCCCAGAGAGTGCGCGCGATGAGGCCGAGGTCGGAGGTGCGGTTGTAGGCGGCTTCCAGGATCGGCCGCAACGACCGATCCCCGGTCTTGGCCGACGACAGCGCGTCGAGCACGGTCGGGTCGCCGATGCCAAGGCGCATCTTGCCGAGCGTGATGCGAACGAGATGCTTGGCCGACGAAGAGTCCAGGTCGCGAAGCAGACCGGTGAAAACGTCGAGCTTCTTCTGCTGGCTGCCGGGGCCGCTTGCGGCCGCGATCTCGAGCAGGCGCCGATGCACCTCGATGACCGTGGGCGAATCTCCGCGATGCGCCGGTGCGAGGCGCTGGGCGGTGATGCCGAGGTCTCCCGTCTGCCGGTTGAGCCTGGTCACCTCGTCCTTGCGCGCTCCGTACGCAGACGCCAGCGCTGTCATCAGCAGCCGTTCGCCGAGGCCGATCTCGACCGGCTCGAAAAACGGCGCGAGCCGGCCCTGGATCAAGTAGGTGATCGGCCCGAGCTCGTCGGTCGAGCTTGCGCGGTACACATCGGATGTGATGCGGACGAGCTCATTCCTGCTTCTGGTCGCCTCCATCCGGTCGAGGTTGGCCGACAGGTCGACGAACTTCACGTGCGGCCGCCCTCGTTGCTAGCCACGGACGTCACGGCCGGCGCCCCGGACTCCTTCCACCAGGCCCCACGCATAGATCCGCTTCGGTTTGATGCGGAACATCTCGTCGCCGAAGCGGGGATTCACGGTGTTGCCGCCGGAATGAAGTACCTCCGCGTCGCCCCTGATCTCGATTCCGCGTGGCCGCCAGGGTTGGACCGACGCGAGATCGTCGACCACGAAGGCGACCTTCGGGTTGGCGTGAACGTCGCGCCACTTCTTGCGCGTGGCGAAGTCATGTCCGCCGATGTCGATCGTGTCCGTTTCTGGGTTGTAGCGGAATCCGACCGGAACGACGTGGGGCTGACCGTGCGGCCCGACGGTGGCCAGCCTGCCCAAACGCTGGCCGCTCAAGTACTCGATCTCAGGTTCGGTGAAGGCGCTCAATCCCGTTCCTCCTTTGCTCTCTGGCGATCATAGGCAGAAGTAGAATCGCGCCTCGTGTTCACCATCAAGCAGCGGGATGCTCTGCGTGAGCGCCTGCTACGGCTCGCGGAGGAGGATGGGCGCGTCGTCGCCGGAGCTGCCGTGGGGTCGCTCGCAGTGGACGGCGGCGACCGCTACTCTGACCTGGACCTCACCTTCGGGATTGCCGACCATGTCCTGGTCAATGACGTGCTCCTTGACACCATAGAAAGTGTCTAGGTATTCCCTCCAGACCAGCAGGCTCGGCTCCCCGGCACCCATATGTTCTTGGTATCCGTCAATGAACCGGAAGGGCGACCGGGGGAGGTCAGGAATTGAGCGAAAGGTCAGTCGTGCTCGCGATCTTCGATGACGAGCCTGCCGCGGACACCGCGGTCGCGACTCTCAAGGAATGGGACAAGGCAGACGACCGCGTGAAGCTCAGCGCCATCGGAGTGCTCGCGCTGGACGACAAGGGCGAGGTCAAGGTGCACAAGATGGGCTCCCGCAGCATCCTCAAGGGGGGCGGGATCGGGCTCGTCCTTGCACTTCTCGTACCTCCTGTGGGCGTGGCCGCCGGTGTCGCCGGCGGAGGGCTGCTCGGTGCGCTGCGCCACAAGGGACTCGGTCTCAGCGAAAAGGACAAGGAACGCATCTCGGCGAAGCTCTTCGACGGAAAGGCTGCGGTCGGCGTGCTCGCGACCGCGGACCAGGCGCAGGACATCGCGGCCAAACTGGTCGAGCTCGGTGGCGAGCCGGAGGTGCACGCCGTCTCAGACGCCGCCCTGAAGCATGCGGCGAGCGAGGTGCCAGGCACCCAGACCGAATCGATCTAAGACTGCTCGGGAGCCAGGGACGCCCGGTCCGACCTCCGTCTAGGCCTTGTGCGGGCCGGCCAGCGCGCTCGCGTGCGCGCGCAGCGACTGGCACATCGATTCGCAGATCACGGGCAGGCGTCGGTCGTCGACGCGGTAGTAGACGGTGGAAGCTTCGCGCCGGCGGGCGACGAGGCCGCTGGCGGCAAGCCGATTCAGGTGTGCCGAGGTGTTGAAGCGGGAGACGTGGGCCGCCTCGGCGATCTCATGCACGGACAGCTCACCCCGCTCCATCACGGTGTGAAGGATGCGGAGCCGGGTCGGATCGCTGAGCAGCGCAAAACGGTGCGCCGCCTGCTCGATCTCCCAATCCTGCATGGGGGGAGTTTAGCTGTGTAACTGTGCAATCACATAGGGTCATACGGCCCGCTGGAACCGGGCCCGCCGCCTCTACCTCCTGCTTCGACCAGGGCTGAGACTCAAGGCACGGAGGTATGGAAGATGGACGAACAGGAAAAACCCCTCTCCCTGGTGCTGTTCTCAGGCACTGACGACAAGCTGAATGCCGCTGCGGTGTTGACCGTAGGCGCGGCGGCGATGGGCCGCCCGGTGAACATCTTTCTCCAGTACTACGCGCTCGATGCCTTTCGGGCCGGCCATGTCACAAACGACCATCAACTGTCGCCCGAGGCAACAGCGGCGCAGGCGCCCGTGGTCCGGGCACACCCTGGGAACCACTGGAGCGAGCTCTTGAAGCAAGCCAAGGACGTGGGCGAGGTCGACATCCAGGCCTGCGCCCTCTCCATGGACATGTTCCACCTGCAGAAGGGCGACCTCGACCCGCTGGTCGACGGCATCGAAGGTGTGGCGGCATTCATGAGCTCGGTCGGCGACGGCCAGGTTCTGTTCATTTGATCGGGAGGAATTGATGAGCACGGTTCAGATCGACAAGACAATCGACGCGCGAGGGATGGCCTGCCCAGGTCCGCTGATGAACCTTATCGGTGCCATCCGCCAGGGCGAGGTCGGCCAGGTGTTCGAGGTGCTCTCGAGCGACGAAGGCTCCAAGACTGACATTCCGGCGTGGATCGCCAAAGCCAGGCAAGAGATGGTCGAGGTGATCCAGGACGGCGGGTACGCGCACTTCATCGTGCGCAAGGCGAGGTGAGCAATGACCTCTGAAGTTGTCATCCTCGGTGGAGGTGTGGGCGGCACCATCTGCGCCAACCTCGTGTCCAGGCAGACCCGCGGGCGCGCACAGGTGACGGTGGTGGACGCCACGGGCACGCACGTCTACCAACCCGGATTCCTCTACGTCGCCGTGGGCAAACAGAACTCGAGCGCGCTGCGGCACCCGGAGTCGGAACTGCTGCGGCGTGAGATCTCGTTGGTGGTGGACCGCGCGTCGCGCGTCGACCCTGACGGCCGTACGGTCACGCTCGAGTCAGGCAGGACCCTGCACTACGACCAGCTGCTGCTCGCCACGGGAAGTCGGACCGTGATGGACGAGGTGCCCGGCGGCAGCTCTGCCTACGACTTCTACACGATGGCCGGTGCGGAGCGATTGTGGAGCGCCCTGCAGGAATTCAATGGCGGAACCATCGTCGTCGGGGTGGCCGGCATCCCGTACAAGTGCCCGCCCGCCCCGGTCGAGTTCGTCTTCCTGCTCGACGACTACCTGCGCTCGAAAGGCGTGCGCGAGGCATCGCACATCAAGCTGCTGTCGCCGCTGAACCGGGCATTCACGATCGAGTCCACGTCGAAGCTCGTGCAGCCCATCCTCGCCGAGCGGGGCATCGAGCTTACAGGCTTCTTCAACGTCGAGAGCGTCGACCCCGTGGCGAAGACCGTCACCTCGCTGGAAGGCGAAACGGTCGACTACGACCTGCTTGTGCTGGTGCCGCCGCACCGCGGCCAGAGGGTGATCGAGGACTCCGGCCTGGGCGACGGGCGGGGTTGGGTCCCGGTCGACAGGAACACCCTCAAGCACGCGAAGTTCGAGCGCATCTGGGCGATCGGGGACACCACCAACATACCCATCTCCAAGAGCGGCTCGGTCGCGCATTACGAGGCGTCGGTCGCCGCCGCGGGGATCGCCGCCGCGGCGAAGGGCGAGGCGCCTCCGGCGCACGTTTACGACGGGAAGGTCATGTGCTTCCTGGAGACCGGTCAGGGGCAAGCGACGACCATCCGCTTCGACTACGACCACCCGCCGGTTTCTCCAATGCCCAGCCGCCTGTGGCACTGGGCCAAGTTGCTGTTCAACAAGACGTACTGGCACACCGTCCCACAGGGGCGGGTGTAACAACGAGGAGAGCAAGAGACATGAGCATCACGATCGCGACGAGCCTGGACCTGAAAGGCCTTTCCTGCCCCCTGCCGATCATCAAGACGGCGAAGGCCATGAAGGAGCTGGCGCCGGGTCAGCTGGTCGAGATTTTCGCCACCGACCCGGGATCTGTCCCCGACTTCAAGGCCTGGTCACAGTCCACCGGCAACCCTCTGGTGGAGTCGGGCCAGGTCGACGGGGTCTTTCACTTCATCCTCAAGAAAAAGGAGATCTGAGATGAGCATCACGATGGAAAAGCCTGCTGCACAGGTCGTCGAGCAGGTCGCCGAGAAGAAGCCGGAGCATGCGGAGAAGCTGGTCATCTTCGCCTGGAGCGGCGAGCTGGACAAGGTGTGGCCAACCCTGATCCTGGCCACGACGGGCGCCGCGATGGGCAAGGAGACCACGGTCTTCTTCACGTTTTGGGGTCTCTTTCCCCTCGTCAAGAACCAGGTCCGCCTCACCGGCGAGAACTGGATGCAGAAGATGCTGTCGATGATGAATCGCGGCGGCGACGAGCACTTGAAGCTGTCGAAGATGAACTTCGCCGGCGCGGGTCCGACGATGATGAATCACCTCGCCAAGGAGCACCACGTGGCCAGCCCGCACGAGCTGATGGAGATGGCCAAGGAGATGGGCGTGCACCTGATCCCGTGCCAGATGACGATGGACCTGCTGGGCCTGAAGCGCGAGGACCTGATCGACGGCCTCGAGGAGCCGGCGGGTGCGACCAAGGCGCTCGCGGAGGCCCAGGGCGCCATCACGCTGTTCATCTGATGATCACGGTCTGGTACTCAGGGCGTGACAGGCTGCGGATCGAGACGCGGGGTCACGTGCTGTATGCGGATCAGCCGGTCGAGGATGGGGGCGACGACACCGCCCCCACACCGACTGAGATGTTCGTTGCCAGTCTCGCCGCGTGCGTCGCGTTCTACGCCGAACGATTCCTGCGCAGGCACGAGCTGCCGACCGAGGGTTTGAAGGTCGCCAGCAACTTCCGGTGGGCGGAGAGCCCTCACCGCGTCGGTCAGATCGATCTTGTCGTCGACGCCCCGGGGCTTACTGAGGCCAGGCGATCGGCATTCTCGCGGGTCATCGAGCACTGCACAGTGCACAGCTCCCTGGAACATCCGCCGCAGGTACTGCTGGAAGTCGCCCCCGGGAAGACAGCCGTCGCTTAAACGTTAGTAGCCCATGGCGAGGGCGAGCAGGCTTACCTTCTAATTCGGATCTGGCTCCGGCCAAGAGGCCGAAGTGGACCGGCCATCCGGCCCTGCCGGGCGTGCAGGTCCGCAGGCTAACTAACTGGCCGCAATGCGAACTGGCCGCGCCGCTCTGGAGCCCGCGGCCAAAGTCGCCTCGCCAAATGTCTGAATGGGGGGCTAATCTCTCGCCATGAAAACGCGCCTGCTCGGCCTGCTCGGTACCGTGCTGTTGGTCGCGACCGCCTGTGGTGGAAACACCTCGAACCAGGGTTCGACCGTCGTTCTCGGCGCCCCCCTCGGGCTGACCGGCTCCCTGGCCAAAGAGTCTGCCCTGACCAAGCAGGGCTACGACCTCTGGCTGGAGTGGATCAACCAGCAGGGTGGCATCGACGTGAACGGTGTCAAGCACCCGGTCACGATCAAGTACTACGACGACACCAGCAAGGCCAACCAGTCCGCCGTGCTGATGCAGAAGCTCATCACGGAGGACCACGCGAACTTTCTGCTCGGACCTTATGGCAGCGCCGCCACGGCGACCGACGCCGCCATCGCGGAGCAGAACCAGATCCCCATGGTCGAAGCCAACGGAGCTGCTCAGTCGATCTTCAACCAGGGCTACAAGTACACCTTCGGCGTGCTGAGCCCGGCCAACAAGTACCTGCAGGGCGTCGTCGACATGGCGGCCACGCTCAATCCCAAGCCGACCACCATCGCCATGCTGAGCGCCGACGACAACTTCAGCCTCGAGGTCGCCAACGCGATCAACGAGTACGCGCCGACCAAGGGATTCAACATCGTGCTCTTCAAGAAGTACAAGAACGGAGCCACCAACCTGACGGCCGAGGTGCAGGCCGCCAAGGCGGTCAACCCGGACATCGTGCTCAACTCCGGCCACCTGCAGGAAGCGATCGCCATCAACAAAGCGGCGAAGGGCCAGAAGCTGAACGCCAAGATCTTCGCCTACTCGGTCGGCCCCTCGACCCCGGACTTCATCAGCGCGCTCGGTAAGGATGCCGACTACGTCTATGGCGGTTCCCAGTGGACGCCGCAGGTCAAGTACACGCCGCAGTTCTATTTGACCGTTTCGGAATACGTCGAGGCCTACAAAAAGAAGTATCCGAGCGAAGGCGATCCCGACTACCACGTCGCCGAGTCGACGGCGGCCTGCCTTGCCCTGCAGCGTGCGATCGAGAACGCGAAGTCGCTCGACGCGAAAAAGGTGCGCGACGAGCTGGCGGCGCTCGACGTGATCACCTTCTTCGGCCAGATCAAGTTCGACCCTCGGGGCATCAACACCTTCAAGCCGATGGTCGTCGAGCAGATCCAGAACGGAGAGCACCACACCGTGTTCCCGGCGGATGTCGCCGACGCGCAGCCGAAGTACCCGACACCGACCTGGGACCGGCGTTGAGCCGCAGCCGCACAACCGGGTAGGCGTTGGCCGATTTCGTCCAGCTGGTGATCCTGGGCCTGCTGGCCGGCGGCATCTACGTCGCGGTCGGCATCGGGTTCGGGCTGGTGTGGGGCGTCCTGAACATTGTCAATCTCGCCCACGGAGCGCTCGTGATCATTGGCTCCTACCTGACCTGGGAGCTCTTCACCGCGCTCGGGCTCGACCCATTCCTGAGCCTGCCGCTGGCCGCCATATTCCTGTTCGCGGTCGGCTACGCGACGCAGCGAGGCGTGATCAACCACATCATCAGGGCGCCTTTGCTCTTTACGTTCCTGCTCACGTTTGGCCTGAACCTGATCGCCATCAACGTGCTCCTGCTGCTGTTCAAGTCCGACTTCCGCTCGGTGACCCCGTCGTACTCAGGCCAGGGACTCGAGCTGGGCGACATCGTCATCCCTTACGTGCCCCTGGCATCACTGGGAGTCGCCATCTTGACGGCGGGGTTGCTCGCCTTCGTCCTCAACAGGACGAGGACCGGGCTTGCCATCCAGGCCGTCGCCGCCGACCGGGACGCGGCACAACTCGCAGGCATCGACCTGCGCCACGTCTACGCGATCACGTTCGGCCTCGGTGGCGCATGCGCCGGCGTGGCCGGCGGGTTGATCGCGATGATGCAGGCCATCACGCCGACCGCGGGCGAACCTTACACGCTGCAGGCTTTCGTGGTCGTGATCCTCGGTGGCCTGGGCCGGGTGAGCGCCACCGTGGTCGGCGGCCTGGCGTTCGGTTTGATCGAAGCCTTCGGTCAGTCGATACCCGGCTCCGGATCGGTGTTTGCGAACGCGATCGCGTTTGGGCTGATGGTGCTCGTGCTGGTCGCCCGCCCGCAAGGGCTGTTGGGCCGGCTGCGATGATCGGGATGCCTGGTTCCCGGCTCTGGAACCGGATCTTCATCGGTCTGGCTATCGCCGTCCTCGCCTACGCCCTTCTGGCGCCGCTGACCTCGCTCGACGTCGCGAGATCGCTCAACCTGCCCCTGCTGACCGACAGTCTGTGGTTCCGCCTGGCGACGATCACCGCCATGTTCGTGGTCATGGCGTCGGCCTGGAACATCATCGGCGGGCTCACCGGTTATGCGGCATTCGGCAACGTCGCTTTCTTTGGGATCGGCGCTTACACGACGGGCATGCTCATCGCGAAAGCGAAGTGGCCATTCTTGCTGGCGCTGCCCTTCGCCCCTCTCGCGGCCGCGGCCTTCGCGATTCTGTTGGGCATTCCGCTGCTGCGTCTTCGTGGCCACTATTTCGCGGTGGCCAGCCTGGGCGTGGGAGTCGCGGTCGGCGAGCTCGTGCAGAACGTCGAGTACCAGGGACAGCCTGTGTTCGGGGGAGCCAGCGGCCTCTTCCTGCCCATCCTGTCAATCGAAAACCGCGGCCTCTTCTTCTTCTATCTGATGGCGGGCGCCGCCGCGCTCTCGATCGTGGTCACCTGGCTCGTGCTGCGAAGCCGTTTTGGCTACGGGCTGATCGCGATTCGAGAGAACGAGCAAGCCGCGGCTGTGATCGGAGTGAGCACCACGCTGCACAAGGTGGCGGCGTTTTCGCTCGCCGCCGGGCTCACAGGGCTCGCAGGCGGGATCTTTGCCCAGTGGAACGTCTTCATCGACCAGGAGAACTCGTTCCAGATCGAATACAACGTGGAGATGATTCTGATGGCCCTGCTCGGGGGCGCCGGCACCGTATTCGGACCCGCGGCCGGCGCCATCATCCTGCAGGTCCTGATCCAGTTCCTCAGCGGCAGCCTGCCGGTCACCCTCGACATTCCCTTTGTGCCCGCAGACGCCCGTCCGGTGGTGGCCCAGATCATCCTGGGAACGCTGTTGGTGCTTGTCGTGATCTTCGCCCCGAGAGGCGTCATCGACTTCTTCGGGGGGCGCAGCCGGCTGGGTCTTGGCTACTTTCGACGCTCTCTGCGGGAAACCTCCATCTGATGACGCAGTCAGCTCAGCTCGAGCTGCAGAAGGTGACCAAGCGTTTCGGCGGAGTCGCTGCCGTCGACGACGTGACTTTCTCGGTCGCGACCGGCGAGATTCTCGGGATCATAGGCCCCAACGGCGCCGGCAAGACGACCCTGCTCAACTGCATCAGCGGCATCCACAGGCTGGACCACGGCCAGATCCGGCTGAACGGCGTTGCGATCTCGGGCTTGCCGCCGCATCGCGTGGCTCGACTGGGCGTCGGACGCACCTTCCAGATCGTCCAGCCGTTCGGCTCCATGACAGCTCGTGAAAATGTCGCCGTCGGCGCCCTGTTCGGGAGCGACCAGGCTCGGCTGGGACCGGCGGCGGCGTTCAAGGAGGCCGATCGCGTGCTCGAGCTCGTGGGCATGAAGTCCAGGGCCGAGTGGCCGGTCAGCTCGCTGACCATCCCTGACCGAAAACGCCTCGAAGTGGCGCGCGCCGTGGCGACCCGGCCGACGCTGCTGCTCCTGGACGAGGTCATGGCTGGATTGAACTCGGTCGAGGTCGATGAGGCGCTCGAGATGGTGCGCTCGGTCCACGCAACCGGAGTGACGGTGGTCCTGATCGAGCACGTGATGCGCGCGATCGTCGGTATCTGTGAGAGGGCCGTCGTGCTCGACTCCGGTCAGGTGCTTGCCCAAGGCGAGCCGGCCACAGTCCTGAGCGACGAACGCGTCATCGAGGCCTACCTGGGCGAGAGATATGCAAAACGCCTCAAAGGCTGACTCCGGGCCGCTGCTCGAGGTTCGCGGCCTGACGGCCGGCTTTCATGCCGGGCCGGTCCTCTTTGGCATCGACCTGGAGATGCGCCAGGGTGAGTTGACCGCTCTGATCGGTGCCAACGGCGCGGGGAAGTCGACGCTGCTCGGAGTCCTGAGCGGCCTCGTCCGAGCCACCTCGGGCACCGTCACCCTGGGCGGGCGCGATATAACCAACGCACGCCCCGAAGTTGTCGTCAAGTCCGGCGTTGCGCACGTGCCTCAAGGCCGCCGTCTCTTCGGCACCATCTCCGTGGAAAAGAACCTGAGGCTTGGCGCCTATGTGCGCCGGGACGGCGATATTCGGGCCGACATTGCCCGCGTCCTCGATTACTTCCCCGCGCTCAAGGACAAGCTCCATCGCGACGCCGGCACGCTGTCCGGCGGTGAGCAGCAGATGGTCGCCATCGGACGGGGACTCATGGCCAGGCCGAGGCTTCTGATGGTCGATGAGCTCTCACTCGGACTGGCGCCGAAGGTCGTCGACCGGCTGATCGACGTGGTCAAGGAGATCCATGACGCAGGGATGGCGCTCCTGCTCGTCGAGCAGGACGTGATGGTGGCCCTCGATGTGGCGGACCGCGCCTACGTCCTGGAAAACGGCAGGGTCACATTGAGCGGTGAAGCGGCCCATGTGAAGGATGACCCCGGAATCCGCCGAGCATATCTGGGGTTGTGACGGCGATTTCGAGATCTGGTCGGGCACGGGATTGAACCCGGGCCCTGGATACCCGACCTAAGCCTCTTTGGGGACGGCGCCTGTCAGCGTGAACACGAACCTCATCGCTTTGTGGCCGCCGTCGGACGTGGGCTCGAACATCAATGGGCAGCCCCCCGGGATCACGCTGATCCCCCGTTCGCGACCGAACGCCGCCGCCGCCGTCGATACGCTGCCGGCGCCGGGACCACGGTGCATCCACACGTGCCTGATGCCAAGCTCGACGCATTCGCGCATCGTCGACTCGGCCGTCTCCGGCCTGGTCCCGATCACCACCGCGCCCACCCCGCCGGGGATCGACTTCAGGTCGCGGAAACAGTCGTCGCCTTCGACGTGGTCGGCGTTCGGGTTGACCGCGAAGACCTCGTAGCCCCGCTCTCGCAAACGCTTGTACACGTTGTTGCTGCCGTGGTCTTGTGGATGTCTCGACACACCCGTGACGGCGATCCGTTTGTTCGCCAGGAACTCCGTGGCAGCCTCTTTGATCGGTCTCGCCCTGATTGCCGGTTGCATAGCATCAACCTCCTGGGCCACCAGACGCTCGCCTCCGGATCGGGCTGCGGCTCTCTCGACCCTGCTCCAAGACCACGACTACGAGCCTCCCCGAGCCGGGGTCAGGGTCACCAGTCCCGGACTTTGTGGGACCTTCGCCCTGCAGGCTCCGCCCCCGAACGATGGGCGCTGGATGAGCTCTACCGGCGTCAATTAGGCGCCATTTTTTGCCTACGATCTGAGACGATCACGAGCCAGCCGATCCGCCGTGACCGGGGTGTGGGCGTGCGATTACCTTTCGGAGGGACGGATGCCATGCGGCGAAAGGCCATAGAAGGGCTCGTGGTGGGGATTTTTGACGGTGAGCCGCCGGCTGCACCGGAGACGAGACTGGTTACCGACCTGGAGGACATCTGCCGCTGGCTCGGGACATATCAGGAGCGGCTCCGACTCGCCCATGCTGAGGAACGGGTGGAGCTCGCCGGACACGTTCACCGATGGAGCAATCGACTCAGGGAACGCCGCGCAGAGCTGGCCTAAGCGTCATCCAGCTTCAATCGGTCTCCGTGGAAAGCATGTCGAGGCGCCGTCAGGCACCCCGGCGGTAGCCCTCGAAATCTACCGACACATATAGGGACGCGCGTGAAGCGGCGGCGCCCGCCGCCATCTACCAGAAGCCCCCAAGGCGGAAGTCGCAGCACAGGTCGGACGTGACGTCGATCTCGTCTGCAACCGGCAAGACGAATATCCCGGCGTCATCGTCCGGGGTGGGGACGATCCCATCGGGCGTGAGGGCGCAGGTCTTCCCCTGCCACTGCCGCCAACCCCGCGCCCTGTAAAACGTAAGGCCCTCGTCGGTGGAGCCCAGCGCGCCAAGCTCATAGGCCGACCTGATGACGCGTTCGAGCTCCGACATCACAGCGCCGCCGAGGCCCTGCCGCCGCCGATCCGCACGGACGGCGACGGCCTCCACGTAGCCGGTCCGGAGAGCGCGGTCCTTGTAGATCAGCCGGCGCTGAATCACCGAACCGTGGGCCACCAGCTCGTCGTTCTCGGTGACGAATGCGTGGATTCCGCCCAGGCAGTGCTCCCAGTCGCTTTCGGTTGCGTCGTCGAAGACTGTGAAGATCAACCCCCGCGCCGCGGCGATCTCCCCCGCCGTCAGATCCGCGGTGTGCGCCACACGCAAACGCGAGCTCTCCATTCCCCTGGAAGCATTTTCAGCGAGTGCGGTGCCACGGGCGCGGTTCCAGGCACATCTACCCGGCACATGTAAGGACGCGCGTGGATCGCCGGCAGCCGCCGCCGTGCTATAGGTGACCCATGAATCAGTTCTTCGAAGATCTCGGACTGCTGTGGAAGAGGGCGGCGGAACGTCGCAACGCGCGCATCGAGGCGCCCTCGCTCGACGCGAGGGTGGCGCTCGAGTTGCTGGAGCTCGCGCGAGTGGCGGCCCACACCCGAGAGCGGCGTTTCGCGCCCCTGTCCTGCTTCATGGCCGGCGTCGCGGCGGAGCGCCTCCACGCGGCGAGTCCAGGCCTCGACGGCTCCGCCATGGCGGCGTTCATTCTCGAGGTCAGGCAAGAGCTCGAAAGCCAGACTCCCGCAGCGACTAACGAACGTTGATCACCGGCAGTTGACGGAAGCTCTGCACGGAGACTCGCGCGGCAACTGCCGAAGCCACGTCGCGGAACGCCCTGGCGCCGGCCGTATCCGGCCGAGAGACGACGACCGGAGCGCCGGCGTCGGCTTCCTCACGAATCGCCTTCTCCATGGGGATTCCTCCGAGGTAAGGCACCCCGAGCCTGTGCGCGGCTCGTTCTGCTCCGCCGTGGTCGAATATGAAGTGCTCCTCGCCGCAGCGACCGCAGATGAAGAAGCTCATGTTCTCGACGAGCCCGAGCGGCGCGACGTTCAGCCCGCGGAACATCTGCAGCGCCTTGACGGCGATGTTGAGCGCGGTGGTCTGCGGTGTGCAAACGACCACCACGCCGGAAAGGGCGAGAGCCTGGGCGAGGGTCAGCGATGCGTCGCCGGTTCCGGGCGGTAGATCGATGACGAGGTAATCGAGCTCACCCCAGCGGACATCCGTGAGCATCTGCTCGATCGCCCGAGCGACCATGGGGCCCCGCCAGACCATCGCCTTGTCGGCACCGGCGAGAAACCCGATCGACATGAGCTTGAGGCCGAAGGCCTCGAGCGGGATGAGCTTCTGGTCCACCACCTTCGGCTCCGCCTGGACTCCCATCATGCCGGGGATCGAGGGACCGTAGATGTCGGCGTCGAGCAGTCCGACCCGGGCACCGCTGATCTGCAGCGCGCACGCCAGGTTGACGGCCACGGTGGACTTGCCGACGCCGCCCTTCCCCGACGCGACCGCGATCACCTGCCTGACGCCCGGTACGACTTGACCCGGCTGGAGGCGGTTGAACGCCGACCGCACGTTGGCGGTCATCTTCAGGTCGACCGCGGTCACGCCGGGCAGATCGCTTACCAGTTTGTGCGCGGCCGTCTGAAAGCGGTCCCGCACCGGGCAGGCCGGGGTCGTCAGCTCGAAGGTGAAGCTGACACGGCCGTCACCGCCGACGACGAGGTCTTTGATCATGCCCAGGCTGACCACGTCGCGGCCGAGGTCCGGGTCTTTGATCGCCGACAGCACGCTGAGGACCTCTTCCTTACTGGGCACTGAAGATCACCGCCGCTCGGAGGGCCAGGACGGCGACCAGGACGAGCACCGCGACGACAGTCGCTTCGGCGGCCACCGCGGTCACAGCCGCGGTCTGGGCGCCGGCGCTGACGCGAACCGGACGGCGGAACCCGTAGAGCGATGCCCCGATCCCGAGCAGGGCGATGATCCACAGCGGAAACCACGGCAGGATCCTGTCCGCGTCACCCGCGATCACAACCGTGGCCAGGAACGCCACCAGCAGGATGAGCTCGAGGATCGAGAAGTAGCCGTCGGCGATGCGCAGCCGCTCCAGGCTGTGGGCCGCCTCGGGCCGGTAGCGCATAAGGAGCGTGATCAGAGCCGCAGCCCCGCTCAGACCCGAGGCCAGGAACAGGCCGCCCAGCGCCCACGTGTCGCTCCAGACCGGCTGGTTGCTGACGCTGAGGAGAACCCCGGTATAGGAGGCGATGAACAGCCCGAACAGCGAACCGACGACCATGAAGACGCGATTGAAAGCAGGCGGCAGCACAGGCCGGCCGCGTCGATCCGCGAACCAGGCGTCCGCGGCGGAGACGAACGCGAAGAGGCCAAAGACCATGAGCGCCCAAACGCCAAGCGACATCGGAGACCAGTACTTGAAGTTGAGGCCGGCGCCGCCGGGCGTCACGTTGACGAGCATGTGCCAGAACTTCCACCAGCTCGCGCCGAGGTCGGCCGTGAGCAGGATCGGGCACGCGATCAGGGCGGGAAGGCTGGCGTAGAAGCCGATTCGCGCCGCCGGTTCGTCACGCGGATCACCGCCGAGACGGAGGAGCGTCCCCACGACATAGGAGCCGCCCGCCAGCCCGGCGAAGAAGAAGTAGAACAGGATGTACCAGGTCCATTGAGGTGCGTGGACGAAATGCTCCGCGGCCTGCAGCATCAGCTCAACCCTCGGCGTCTGAACGCAACAAGGCCGGCAACCACCGCCAGCACGCCGGTCACCAGGGCCCCCAGGTAACCCCCCAGGTTGTTGCGGCTCGGCAAGAGAGCGTTTTCCGCGTTCGGGAGACCATACGTCTCCGGTTTGTCCATGAGCAGGAAGAACGCGTTCAAGCCACCGTAGACCTTGTCGTCGCGACCGTAGAGCTGCGCCTGCGTGACGCCCTGGCTGTGCAGGGCGGCCAGCCGCACATCAGCGGCCTTCTGGAGTTCCGCCAGCGGGCCGAACTGGATCGACTGGGTCGGACACGCCTTCGCGCAGGCGGGCTCGAGTCCTCCCTGCAGGCGGTCGTAGCAAAGGGTGCACTTGTGCGCCGTGCCGGTCTGCTGGTTCATGCCGATGACGCCGTAAGGGCAGGCCGCGATGCAGTTACGGCAACCGTTGCACACGTCCTGCTGGATGAACACGGTGTCGAACTCGGTGCGGACGATCGCGCCGGTCGGGCAGACCTCCATGCAGCTCGCGTGCTTGCAGTGCTTGCAGACGTCCGACATCATCAGCCAGGCGGCCCCGTTGCCGGTCGTGGCCGGCTTATCCGGCACCTGCTCGACGAACTTGACGTGGCGCCAGTTCTGTGCGTCGAGCTGACCTGTGTTGTCGAAGCTGTCAGCGAGGAAGGTCGGGCTGTTGCCCTGCAGCTGGTTCCACTCCTTGCAGGCGACCTCGCACGCCTTGCATCCGATGCAGATGCTCGTATCCGTGAAGAACCCGTATGCCTCGCCCGCCTTGATGCCCACCGCCATGCTCAGAAACCCATCAGGTTGGTGGTGATCTTGGTGAAGCCGCGCTCGCGCGCGTAGAGATCGAGGGGGACCGCGGCAAGCTCGTCGACGACCGCCACCGCTTGCGGGTCACAGGCCAGGTCGACGTTGAGCAGATAGCGGCGGCAGGTCTCGCATGCCTCGATACGCATGTGCGGGAAGACTGCGGTCTGGGGGGCGGCCCTCGCACCGGAAAGGCCGCGGACCACGTTCCCCCGCTCACCAGAGGCCGTACCTTCCTCGCTGAAGATCGGCAGCTTCGAGGAGGACTCCTCGCCGCAGCCCGCGCAGGTCATTCGCGGGTAGCCCCAGCCGGCGTGACAGCGGGCGCACACGAGGTAGCGCCGTCCCGTCGCCAGGTCCTCCGGCCCCGACGCGAAGTAACTGAGCTGAGGCGGGCCGCCACAATCGGGGCAGTGACGGGCGTCGCGGGGGCCCGCGCACGCGGCGCCTGCTTCGGGACCAAGCGCCTCGAGGACCGGTGCCAGCGAAGCACGGGCAAGATACTCGTCGACCGCGGGCTGCGATTTGCCCGCAATCCATCGCTCGATCATGCGCAGCGGCAGCTCAGCCTCCAGACGGTGCAGCAGCTCGGAGCGAAGCCGGTCCGGGCCGGCGAAGATGGTGGCGTCGACGACGCGAGGCACGACCATGCCGGCCACGTAGCCGGCGAGCGTATGCGCCGGCGGAGGGTTGGAGACCGCCTCGTGATACGCAGCCTCCTGGACGCCGAGCAGCGCACCATAGAAATCGAGCACCTGGCGCACAAATCGGTGCCGTGTCCGCAGCTCTGCAACGCGCCGCCTGCGCCCGGTCCAGGGCTCAGCGGCGATCGCGACCGACATCAGATCTTCTCCAGGTTGACGAGGAACGCCTTGAACTCCGGGGTCCGTGCGTTGGCGTCGCCCACAAACGGCGTCAGAGCGTTGGCGAGCCAGTAGCGGCCGTGATTCGGGTCGTCGTCCGCTGAGATGCCGACGTAGCCCCAGTGAATCGGAATCCCGATCTGATAAACCTTCTGCCCGGCCACGGTCATCGCCCCCAGGCGCTTGGTGACCAGGGCCAGAACCTCGAGCTTGCCCCGCTTGGACGACACTCGCACCTGGTCGCCGCTCTTGATGCCCTTCTCACCCGCAAGCTCGTAAGGGATCTCGACGAAGGGTTTCGGCTGGAGCTGGACCAGGTGCGGGACGTGCTGCGTCACATAGTGCTCGTGCTCCGTCAGCCGGTAGCTTGTCGCGATATAAGGAAACTCCTTGGCGGTGCCGAAGCGGTCCGGCCGTCCGGCGGCCTTGTCGTAGAGAAAGGCGACCGGCGATGCCGAGTTGCTCGGATGCAGCGGGTTCGCGACTGGTGACTCGACCGGCTCGTAGTGCTCGGGGAACGGGCCGTCGACCACGCCGTTGCTGAACAGGCGCCCCACGCCTTCTCCATTCATGATGAACGGCAGCCACGCCTTGGGATCGTGGGGATCCATCATCTTGGGATAGTCGGGCACATCGCCCACCCACTGGGTGCCGTCCCAGGTGATGCCGGGGCGGGATGAGTCCCACGCCTTTCCGTCCAGATCGGCCGATGCCCGGTTGTAGAGCACACGGCGGTTCAGGGGCCAGCTCCAGGCCCACTTCGCGTAGAAGCCCATGCCGGTGGGGTCGTTCGCCTTGGAGTCCTGGACCCCACCCCGCCGCTTCATCAGGTTGCCTTCCTCGGGGTAGCTGCCCGTGTAGATCCAGTCGCCGGCGGTGGTCGTGCCGTCGTCCTTGAGCTTGGCGAACGTGGCCATCTGCTTGCCGGTGCCGAGATCTTTGCCGTTGATCTCCCGGGCGATCTCGTCGAGCTCTGGCTTCAGCGGATCTTTGTAATCGAGGGTCAGGGCCATGACGGGGTCGGGGAACTTGCCGCCCTGGGATTGGTAGAGCTTCTTCACTCTCGAAAAGATGTCGGCCAGGACCCAGTGGTCGTGTCGCGCCTGACCTTCGGGAGGCATGACCTGGTCCTTCCACTGCGCCCATCGACCGCTGTTGGTGAAGGACCCGTCCTTCTCGATCCAGTGCGTCGACGGAACCATGAAGACCTCGGTCTTGACCTGGCTGGGGGCGACCCCTGGCGCGTGCCAGAACTCGGAGCTGGTCGTCGGCAGCGCATCCATCACGACCAGCCATTTGAGGTTGGCCAGCGCCTGCGCCACCTGGTTGCTGTCGGGGCCGATGCTGGCGGCCGTCATCCCCGACAGGATCACGCCCTCCATCTTGCCCTTGAGCGCCTGGTCATAGATGGACATCCATGAGGAGTTCCCGGCCGGCTTGGGGATGTAGTCGAAGACGAAGTCGTTGCCGGCGGTGGCCGCGTCGCCATACCACGACTTGAGGAGGCTGGTCAAAAAATTCTTGTAGTTGGTGCCGAAGAAGTTCCATGAGTGGGGATCCGACTTCTTAGGCGCGCTCTTCGCGACGTACTCGTCGCGGTCCTTCTGGCCGGGGGCCGGCACCTTCAGATAGCCGGGAAGGATGTCCCAGGAGATGGCGTGGTCGGTGTTGCCCTGGATGTTGGCGTGGCCGCGCTCGGCGTTCATGCCGCCGCCAGGGCGTCCCATGTTGCCCAGGAGCAGCTGTAGAACTGCACCTGATCGAATCAACTGCACGCCTGTCGTGTGGTGGGTCAGACCCACCGCGTAGACGATGGTCATGACCTTGTCGGGTTTGCCCATCTGCCCGACCAGGTCAGCCACCTTGTTGAAGTCTTCGACGGGGATGCCGGTGATGCTGGAAACGACGTCAGGCGTGTAGCGAGAGTAGTGCGCCTTCATGAGCTGGAACACCGAACGCGGGTGCTGCAGCGTGAGGTCGCGATGGGCGAAACCAGTGGCGGGGTCGGTCTCGTAGCCCCAGGCCAAGACGTCGTACGAGCGCTTGGCGGGGTCGTAGCCCGAGAACAGGCCGTCGTTGAAGGCAAAGCTGTCTTTGACGATGAACGACGCGTTCGTGTACTCACGCACGTACTCGTCGTGGAAGAGGTTGTTCTGCAGGACGTGGTTGATCAGACCGCCGAAGTACGCGACGTCACTGCCGGTGCGGATGCGCAGGTACATGTCGGCCACCGCGGAGGTGCGCGTGAAGCGAGGATCTGCGTGGATGATCTTCGCGCCGCGGTCCAGCTTGGCCCGCATGAACCACTGGAAGCCGACGGGATGGGCCTCAGCCGGGTTGGCGCCGTTGACCAGGATGAGGTCGGCGTTCTTGATGTCGCGCCAGTGGTTGGTCATCGCTCCCCTTCCGAATGTGGCGGCCAAACTGACCACCGTGGGGCCGTGTCAAACCCTGGCCTGCTGCTCGAGGAATACCAGTCCCAGGCCGCGCATCAGCTTGGTGGCGAAGTAGCCCTCCTCGGAGCTGAACGCTGCGCCTCCGGCGAAGGCGATGCCTTCGCACCGGTTGACCGTGTTGCCGTTGCCGTCGGTGGTGACGAAAGTCGCGTCGCGGGAAGCCTTGATGTGCACCGCGATCTTGTCGAGCATGGAATCCCAGGAGATCTTTTGCCAGCCGGTTGCTCCTGCGGCGCGGTAAAGCGGTGAGGGAACGCGCCGCGGCGAGATCGCCAGCTGCATCGCCGTCGCGCCCTTGGGGCAGAGGCGGCCCTCGTTGACGGGGCTGTCAGGGTCGCCTTCGATCTGGAGCAGCTGCGTCTTGCCGTCGCTCCCCTGGCGCGTGTACGCGACCAGCGAGCAGCCGACGGCACAGTACGGGCAGACCGAATGCGACTCTTTGGCGCCCGCGATGCGCAGGGTCTGCTGGACCTTGGTGGAGTCGGCCAGCGCTACGTCAAAGCCGAGTCCACCGACGGCTACGGCGCCAGCCCCGGCAGCCCCAGCCTTGAGGAAATCCCGACGCGTTACGGCCGGCATCACATCCTCCGAACCACCTGACCCTAGCTCAGGGCGTCGGCTACGTCAAATTCTCACCCGGTGGACATCATCAGGTCGCTCCGATCGTCCGAGTCCGGGTTCCGCAGCAGGTCGATCAGGCGAGGATCCCACCCGACGATCACGCCGTCAGCTCCGGCCGCCTCCTGTGCGCCGAGGGTCGCCGTCCATGACTCCCGATCGGCGGGCATGGGGATCTCGACCCATGTCTCGCCCGCAGATCCCACCGCGACGACGCGGCCGCGGCTCAGCTTCTGCAAGAGCGCCGGGGGCTGGGCGTCCCGGACGCGGATGCGAATTCGCTGCGTGACGGCGGCGATCGCCCCCAGCAAGATGGCCCGGTCCATGCCCTCGCCCTCGAGGTCGATCATCTCCGCTCCGGCCGCCTCCAGGGCCCGCACGTCAGCCAGGAACTCACCCGCGTCGTCGATCGCCGCGGGCATGACGACCCCGACCTTGATCACACGCTCAAATCTAGCGCCGTCCGGTCGACTTTGCCTTCGGCCCGGATGCCACGCGCTGATCGCTCAGGACGCGATGCCGGTCTGGCTCGGTGCGAACTCGTCCACTCCGTTGAGGACGGCGCGCCATTGGCAGAGCACCCTGTTCACCGAAGCGGCGCCTCGCAACGGCTCCTGGGGAAGCGGCAGCTCGACCGGGTGGAGCAGGAACGCCCGCGTCTGGGGCCCTCCGATGCCACCGTGAAAGCAAATCAGCTCCTCGAAGGCGCAGCCTTCTTCCATCGCGGGATCGTAGAAGCTGCCGACCAGGATGTCCGGGGCGTGCGCAAAGCCGTCGCTGCGGCGTAGGTTGTCGGCGGCCGTGAGCGAGAACGGCGCGAGGGGGTCATCGCCTTCGACGTTGCCGTCGCGCAGAAAGCGCGCACCGCGGCGGCCGAAGACCACCGGTCCAGCCTGCTCAGACCGAAGGAGCAGCCACCCGACATGCGGGTGTTCGCGCAGCGCCGGCACAAGGCGTGGGTGCAGGGCCTGGACCTCCTCGAGGCTCAGGCGCCGATCCTTCTCCATGAGATAGACAAGGCCGAGGTTGCCGGAGCCGAGCACCACCACGTTCCGATCGCGAAGGTCGCTCTTACCTGCATCGCGCCCCGTCCGACCGGTTGCCTCGCCGACCGCGTGCCCCACCATCGAATCCTGCTCGTCACCCCCGGCGACCGCGCCCACGTGGTCGTGATCGAGGTTCCGGTTGACGAGCTCGTCGAGGCCGTATCCGTTTCTTTGCTTGAACGTCGCACCCTGCGTCTGGCCGTGATCGGATAGAACCACGATCTCGTACGGTCTCGCCGCGTACACTCGCGCGCGCTCGATGCGACCCAACTGCTGGTCGAGCTTGCGCAGAGCCTCCAGGGTGTCCGCCCTCTCCAGGCCCGAGTGATGGGCGACTTCGTCGTAGCTCGAGAAGGTGGCGTAGACGGCGGGGCGCCCTTTCATCATGTCGGAAAGGACGCCGAAGACGATCAGGTCGCGCACGACGACGCACATCGCAGCGCGCATGAACGGGTATGCACCGCCTCGGTGCCCCCGTGGGCGGACGTCGCGGCGAATCGCGCGGAGTGCCGCCGACCACTCGAGGATGACCTCCCAGCCGAAGAGCACGAGGGCCCGCATGACGTTGAACCCGTTGGCCAGGAACGCCCGGTAGCCGGGGTTGGCAGATCTCTCTTCCTGGAGCCGGCTCACCGTCAGGATCGCGTAGTCCGCCTGACCCGACAGGAGGTTGCCTCGGCTCGCCCCACCGGAGGCGAGAAGACTCTGGCCGGAAGTGTGCCGTCGCTCGATCTCCGAGCAGTCCGCCGCTGACGAGCACACCATCATTGCCCCGCGCTCCTTTTCGACCCACCGAAACGCGGGCACGTCTGTGTTCGAGCCGAGAAGGATCCCGCACTGCGAGGCCCCGGTTTGCGACGAAAGGTCGGTCTCCCACTCGGTCAACCGGTGGGAGCCCTGCCGCACCCACCGCGCCATGTTCGGAGCGCTTCCGTCCCGCATGGCCCGCTGCAGCACCGGAAGCGCCAGGCCGTCGATCTCGAGGAACAGGATGCCGGGTCGGTCGGTGGAGATGCGTTCGTCGGAGCGGCGCGCGATCCTCTGCGTCACCCTTAGCGTGTACGTGTCGTCGTCATTGGTCCCGAACACGACGTCGAGCACCACCCCGACCGCGGATGCGACGAAGGCGACACCCAGCGCCGCCCAGAACGAGGTGACGGCGAACGCCCCACCGGTCACCCTGTCCGCGGCGAGAAGCATGAGCACGTCGACCAACAGCACGAGCAGGAAGCCGATCAGCAACGTGAACGGCAGCCGCAGCGCGGCGACCAGCGGCGGGAGCACCCCGTTGAGGATCGCGATCACGGCCGCCGCCACGAACGCCGCGGCGAAGTCCTTCACATCCGCGCCAGGAACGATCCAGGCCGCGACCAGCAGGCTGGCTGTGGCAAGCAACCACCTGAGGACCAGCCTGGGCAGGTCGATCTGGGGACGCGCCGGGCTCCAGGCCGGAACTCGTCCGTAGACGGGGTGCTCCTGCTTCACCCGGGCGCCCACGTGCTTTCCCAGGCTGCTGCGGAACACGCCTCAACCACGTCTAACGGCTTGTCGAGGTGCGCCGACCGGCATCGCGCCTGGGTGTTCTGGGGAACGTCATCGTCGAGACATCCCATCAACTGCAAGGAGAAGGCCATGGCCAGCCAGTCCACCGAAACGCCGGTACTCGACCTGCTCGGAACGATGACCGAAGCCTCGATCGAGGCGTCGGAGCTCGATGCCCGAACGCTCATGTTGGTGCGCCTCGCCGCACTGGTCGGAGTCGACGCGCCGCCCGCGTCCTACCTGATGAATCTTGCGGCCGCCAAAGAGGTCGGGCTCGATGCGAAAAGCGTGCGCGACGTGCTTGTTGGCGTGGCGCCGATCGTGGGCACTCCGCACGTGGTCTCAGCCCTGAGCAAGATCGCGCGCGCGCTCGGGATCGCGATCGAATTGGCCGAGCTTGACAAGGAGGAAAGGACCAGCACTTAGCCACTGCCCGTTGGCCGGCGCGTCTCGCCGAGCGACTCAGGCGCGGCGGCCGCGGACGAACCAGGTCGCGACGGCCACCACAACCAGCACGCCGACCGCGATGGAGATGCCGTACCACATATGCCTTGATGAATGGTCGTCCGCACCGGCCCCCGCGGCGGCGCGCACCGACGCTCGGTTAGACGCATCCTTGCATAGACCCGACGGGCGCTGCTGCCGTCAGGCGGGATCCTGGCCGGTGAAGGGGAAGTCCTTCAGACCAAGCTCACGGCCGAGGTCGAGCGCGCGCCGGTCGACCGCATCTGCCTCCTCAGCGCGGCCGAGCCCGCGCAGCACCTCCGCACGATCGCGTGCCGCGCGCGCGAGTGAAGGCCGCGCCTCCATGGCCTCGAAGAGCTCGACCGCTCGGTCGAGGTCGGCCAGGGCCGCATCGAGGTCCGGGCGGTCCTGACGGCCAAGCGCCTGTCCCCGTCGCCACAGGGTCTGCGCCTCCCCATAGCGGTCGTGCATGGAGCGGGACCGGGCCAGCGCCTCGTCCCAGCCGGCGATCCCTCCGGGCATGTCTCCGAGCTGCGCGCGCACAGACCCGAGCAGAGCCTGGATCATCGTCTGGAACGGGGCCATGTTCGTCACCTGGCACAGCTCGTTGCCGCGTTCCAGCGGCGCTTTCGCCGCCGGCGCGTCTTCGAGCGCCAGGCCGGCGGCCCCGTACATGACGTTCGAGGCCACGACGCACGCGTACGCGCCCAGGTCCTCGGCGCGGGATGCGCAGTCCCTGGCCTGCTCAAAAGCCTTCTCTGGCTCACCTCGCTCCAGCGCGATCCCGGACGCCGCGATCTGGACGTCGACCCGGGCGATCTCGTCGCCCACGCCGGCGAACTCCCAGGAGCGGGCAAGAGTCTTTTCCGCCGCGGCGAAATCGCCAAGGCGCGCGTATGCGAGGGCGAGGAAGTCGGCCACCATCGCAACTGAGAGCGCGTCGCCTTTCGTCTCGATCTGGTCCAGGGCCTCCTGCATCTCGCGCGCGCCTTCGCGCAGGTTGCCGGTGAACGCGCTGTTCGAGCCCATCAGGGCTCTGGGAAGCGCGGAGGCGCCCGGGTCGTGAAGGGCCTCGCCGACCTCGGCCGCTCGATCGAGCGCTTCTTGGAGCGCTGGGCTTGACTCAGGCATTTCACCACGCTGGCGGCGCAGGAACGCGACCCAGAAATACGCCTCGGCGACCAGCCGCTGGTCCGCGCTTTCGCGCGCATTCATCAGCGCGCCGTCCAACCGCTCGATGTCTGGACCAGGTTTGCCATACGTCCACCCGGCCTTGGCGGCCCCGATGGCCGCCTTGAGCCGGAGGTCCACCTGAGATTCACCCGCCAGCGAGTACGCTCGCGCGAAGAAGGAGGCGGACTCCTTGCTGGCGAATCGCTCGAGCGCGTGTTCGCCCGCAAGGACCAGATACTGCGTGGCTCGCGCGGCATCCCCGCCCAGCTCCAGGTGCATCGCGACCACGCCGGCGAGCTCGCGCTCACGTTCCGGGTGCAGCGCGAGGATGGTCTCCGCGGCGGCCAGGTGCAGAGCCCGGCGGTCCTGCTTCAGCAGCGTGGCGTACGCAGCCTCCTGAACCAGCGCGTGCCGGAAGAGATACTCCAGCTCCGGCTGCAGCGTCGCGATCTGGATCAGCCCGCTTGCCTCCAGCGTCCCCAACTCGGCCCTGGCGCTCATTTCGTCTTCGACTCGAGGAGACGTTCCAGGATGGTGACGCCGAACTGCCGGCCGATGACCGACGCCACGCGCAGCGTCCGCTTGCTCTCCTGCGGCAGCCTGTCAATTCGTGCCAGCAGCAGGCCGTGGAGAGTGTCCGGGATCTCGATGGCCGAGACGCGGTCCGTCGCCACCCACTGGTCTCCCTCGCGCACGATCGCGCCGCGGTCGACAAGCATGCGGATCACCTCTTCGACGAAAAACGGGTTGCCCTCCGCTTTCGCCAGCACCAGCTCGCGAGTTTCCGCGGGGAGGGATTCGATCTGCAGGAGGTTCGAGACAAGGGCGCGGCTGTCGTCTCTCGACAGCGGCTCGAGCCTGACCTCGGTCAGCGCGTCGCCGAAGACGTCGCGAGCGCCCGCCACCAGCCGCCAACCGGCAGCCCCTCTTTCGACGCGTGAGCTGAGGATGAAAAGCACCGGCAGGCCGGCAACCGTCGCCAGGAGCTGGAGCAACGTGTCCACCGAGGCCGAGTCGGCCCAGTGCACGTCGTCGCAGACGAGGACCGTGGGGCCGCGGCTGCCAACGGCACGCAAAAGCGTGACCAGCGAGGACACGTACCGCTTGAGTGTCTCCGTCTCGAGCAGCGACACCCGGGCCCGCATCTCCGCGGTGAGCCGCACCGAGAGCAGGTGCCCGAGGTACGCGTAGGTTTCGGGCCAATCGTCACTGAGCAGATCGCGCAAACGGGTTTCGAGCGCCTCGGCGACCTGCGGCTCGTCCGCCGCCGCGTTGACGCCGATCATCGACCGCACCAGGTCGAGGACGAGGTGATATGGCATCGTCTCGCCGTACGAAAGGCAGCGACCTTCGATCCAGCGCACCGCGCCGGCCGGCTGCTCGACGCTCGCGCGCAGCTCGGCCAGGAGCCGGCTCTTGCCGATGCCCGGCTCGCCGAGTATGCAGGCGACCCGGCCCTGCCCCGCGTGCACGACCTCGTACAGCTCGTTCAGGCGCGCCAGGTGCGCGTCCCGCCCAATCATCGGAGCGCGCACGCCCAGGATGCCGCGCGTCGTGGCCGCTCCACGCTTCAGGCCGGTGATCTCGTAGGCATGCACGGTGTCGGTCTTGCCCTTCAGCTCGAGCGGGCCGACGTCGACCGCCTCGGCGATCGAGGACACAAAGCGGTGGGTAGCGGCCGTGACGAGCACGCTGCCAGGCCGCGCCGTGGCCTGCATGCGCGCGGCGACGTTGACGGTGTCGCCCATGGCCGTGTACTCGTTGGCGGCGTCGGTGCCGACGACGCCGACGACGACGGGCCCGGTGTTGATCCCGACGCGGACGCGAAAGGCGCCGGCGCCCAGCAGCCGCTCGGCGCCCTCGAGCCTGTCTATTGACCCGACCATTTCCAGGCCGCACCGCACGGCGCGCTCGGGGTCGTCCTCGTGGGCGACCGGGGCGCCAAAGAAGGCCAGCACGCCGTCACCCATGAGGCGGGCGATGGTGCCGCCGTAGCGCTCGATGGTCCCGTTCATGCAGGCGAACGCCTCCCCGACCAGCGACGTCCAGTCCTCCAGGTCCAGCCTTTCGGCGATCGCGGTCGAGCCCGCGATGTCGGCAAAGAGGACGGTGAGCGGGCGGCGCTCGCTGGAAGCTGTCGCGCGGGCGGTGGTGCGTGCATCGGGAACGCTCATCCGCTGCCAATGCTAGGGGCAAAACACCGCGGGATAGCCGGCTGGCGCCACCGGGATGGTGCCTTACTCTTGCGAGCGCCGAACTTGACGATCTGTCCCACGCCGCTGCACGCCGAAGGACTCAGCCGGCGCATCTACCCATTCCTGGGCATCGCCATAGTCGGCGTGGCGACGATCCACGGCCTGGTCCCCGTTACCCGGTCAGCGGTCCTGGCCCTCGGCATGGTGGTCGGACTGGGCCTCGTTCTGCTGCCGCTGGTCGATCTCAACCTGCCGGCCCGCGGCCGGCTGGCGCAGGCAGCCCCGGTCATCGTCGGATTCGTGCTCGCCCTCTATCCCCTGTACTCCAACGGCTCGGTGGTCGGCGTCATCGCTGCGCTGCTCGTGGGCGCGTGTGGCAGCGCGCCCGTGCTCGTGAACTGGGAGCGGGTGCCGAGGGTTCTCCACGGGATCACCCCCATCGGCGGCCTGGCCATCGCGTTTGGGGTTGAGCTGGCCTTCGGCCTGCCGGTCACCCAGTCATTCCCCTATGTGCTGCTGCCCATCATTTTCCTGGCCCTTTACTACACGACCCTCGAGTTCACCATCGGCGCCGCTCTCGGGGTCGCCGACCTGCTCGGCGTGGTGCTTATCAACCCAGGCACCGGCCAGCCTGGGCCGGCGCTCGTGGCGTCCCTCATCTTGCTTGCGTTTGGCGTGCTCGTCCGGCGGGTGGTGACGGAGCTCGAGCGGAGCCGGACCGCCGCGGCCGCGGCCGAAGAGAGGAAATCGCAGCTTCTGTCGGATCTCGAGAAGCGCCATCGCGAACTCGAAGAGCTCACCCGACTCAAGTCCGAGTTTCTTGCTGTCTTGAGCCACGAGATACGGACGCCGCTGAACGGTGCTCTCGGTATGACGAGCCTCCTCGCCGATACAGACATCACGCTGGAGCAGCGGGAGTACGTGGAGTCGATCCAGGCTTCAGGTGACGCCCTGATCCAGGTGCTCAACGAGGTCCTCGACTTCTCCACCATCGAAGCGGGGCAGGTGCGCCTGGAAACGATTGAATTCGAGCCGCGGCGGATCATCGACGAAGCCATGGCGCTTTACGCCGAGGCGGCCGCCAACAAAGGTATCGGGCTCTTCGCCGACGTCGCGACCGGCTTACCGGTGCGGGTGATCGGCGACGCTGGACGCCTCCGCCAGATCCTTGTCAACCTGATCGCGAACGCCGTCAAGTTCACGGACGCGGGCCGCGTCGGGGTCCACGCCTCGCCCTTCGAGGTCGACGGACCTGCCGCCGGCATCCGATTCGAAGTCGAAGACACCGGGATCGGAATGACTCCGGACGAGGAATCACGCATCTTCGCCGTGTACTCGCAGGTGGACAGCTCGACAACGCGACGTCACGGAGGCGCGGGCCTGGGTCTTGCGATCGCACGCAGGCTCGTCGACATGATGGGCGGTGACCTCGGGGTGACGAGCGCGAAAGGTCGTGGCAGCCGTTTCTGGTTCACGGCCCTGTTTCGCCTGGCCGGCCCCCAGTCGACGCTGCCACTTTCGCCTCCAACGCCGGCTGAAACTGGTCGGGCCCCTCAACCCGGGGCGACCGATGAAGTGCAGCTCGGCCGGTCGTCTTAATGAGTACCGAGAACAAGGAGTAGGCGATGGAAGAGCAGAACCTCGACATCTATGGACACGCTCCAATCCCATGGTCGCGGGCCTTGAAGCAGCTGGGCGTGCAGACTCACGAAGAAGGGCAAGGGCGGACGTGCTGGCTGGCCACGACCGATCAAGACGGGAGCCCTCACCTGGCGGCGGTGGGCGCGATCTGGGTCGACGACAGGTTCTATTTCGTCAGCGGGCCTCGACTGCGCAAGAGTCGAAACATCGCCGCCAACCCGAGGTGTGCCGTGTCCGTTTCGCTGGACGATATCGACGTGGTGGTCGAAGGCACGGCGCGCAAAGTCACCGATCCGTCCACGCTGGAGCGCGTGGCGAACCTCTACGCCTCTTTGGGATGGCCGGCGCGGGCAAGCGGTGGGGCCATCGCCGCGGAGTACAGCGCTCCCAGCGCCGGACGGGGGCCGTGGGACCTCTACGCCGTCACGCCCTCCGCGGCCGTCGGTGTCGCGACGAAGGAGCCATTCGGTGCGATGCGCTGGCGGTTCAAGCAGTGATGCGGTTCTCGGTCCGCGACGGCCGCCCCCGAATCTAGACCTTTACTTGCGGCTGGCGACCAGCTCGTCGGCCGTGGTTCGAGAAATGGCCGCGTCGACCACCGCGTACTCCGCCGTATCGATTGCGTAGGCAGCCCACGAGACCATATCGGCCGCGTAGTCCTCCGCGGCGTCGGCGTTGCGCTCCGCCTGTTCCACCTTCCGCTCGGCTCGGTGCTCGTCCATCTTCGCCCGCAAGTCGGCTCGCTTCTGCTCGAAGCGCGTCGTCGTGTCAGTCAACCAGGAGCGCGCGCCGGTCTCAGCCTTGCCCGCGGTTGACTGGATGCTTTGTGCTTCCGTCTTGATCTTGGAATGCAGCTTCTCGCGCTGGTCCTCGAGCTTGACGCGGTTCTTGGCCCTCGTGGCAGCAGCGGCTTCCTCGAGGTCCCTGGTTCGGGCGGCGAGATCGGTCAGCTGGTCAGAGAGTGCCATTGGTTACCTCCGCGTAAGTCCCTGTTTGTGTTCGCATCGCACAGACGCTTCTCGCTCAATCACATAGGCCCACCTCCGTCAACAAGCCCGCAGAATCAACCTAGCGCGGGCTGGCAGGGGCAGCCTGGTGCCAGGCGGCCAGCCTTTTGCGAAGTGTTCGACAAGACGGCGGAGCTCCCGGTCGCCGGCAATGTCAGCCGACGGTTGGGGTGTCCCGGTAGTTGGGAGCCAGAGCAAAAAGGAGCTTTCGTTCGACGCCCTGGTGCCGCCCCGTGCTCATGGCTGGTGGTAGAGCCTCATCGGTCCGACGCGATCCGATCGGGCGAATACGCGAACCAGCAGCAACCCAGTGACGAAACCGCCGACATGGGCCGAATAGGCAACTCCGCCGGCATTCACGTCGCTGATCGATGCGATGCCGTAGACAACCTGGAGCAGGAACCACAGCGCGATGAACACCCAGGCCGGAATGCGCGCCGTCCAGAACACGATCCCTAACGGGATGAGTGTTCTGACATGGCTCGACGGATAGAGCAGCAGATACCCCGCCAGGACACCCGCGATCGCACCGCTGGCGCCGAGCCCCGGAACGTTGGAATTGATCGCCGTGGCGATCTCGAGGAAATTGGCGCCCAGGCCGCAGATCAGGTAGAAGGCGAGGTAGCGAAGCGGGCCCATGGACCGTTCGACGTGAATTCCAAAGACGAAGAGAAACAGCATGTTGCCGAGGATGTGCGCCCACCCCCCGTGAATGAACATCGAGCTCAACAACGTGATCCACAACGGGGACGGCGTGCCTGGATAGGAGGCGCATTGATTCGCGTACTCACAGGGCACCAGTGAGTACGCGTTGATGAAGTTGTCGAGCTGCGTGCCCTGGGCGCCAAGGGCGAGCTCGTAAAGGAACACGAGAAAGTTGGCGACGATCAGGCCGATCGTGGCGAGTGGGAAGGCCTGAGTGGGATCAGCTGTGTCGTCCGCCTGATAAGGAATCAACGTTTGATCTCCCGGTCAGAATGGTGATCGATCCGCCGCGAAGGGAGGCGCCCCGCGCGCCTCCCTTTGATTTTCGTGGCTACGTGAGGTCGAACTCCACCCCCTGCGCGAGGGGCAGATCCGTCCCGTAGTTGACGACGTTGGTCTGGCGGCGCATGTAAGCCTTCCACGAGTCGGAACCCGCCTGCCGCCCACCGCCCGTCGCCTTCTCGCCGCCGAACGCGCCACCGATCTCGGCGCCTGACGTGCCCGCGTTGACGTTGGCGATGCCGCAGTCCGACCCGGCCGCCGAGAGCCAGATCTCCGCCGAGCGGAGACTGCGGGTGAACAGGCCGCTGGACAGGCCCTGCGGGACGGCGTTGTTGAGCGCGATCGCCTCCTCGAGCGTGCCGACCGTGAAGACGTGGAGGATCGGCGCGAACACCTCCTCCTGAGTGATCGGCATCTCCGGCCGGGAGCGGAAGATCGTCGGCTGGACGTAGTAGCCGGGCCGGTCTGCGATCACCTCCCCGCCATAGACGAGCTCCCCGCCCTGGTCCTTGATCGTGGCCACGCCTTCCTCGAAGGCTTCGACCGCCTCCGCCGAGATCAGCGGGCCCATCAACGTGCGCTCGTCGAGCGGGTTGCCGATGCGGACCGTGGCGTAAGCGCGCGCGAGGCGTTCGGTGAGCTGGTCGGCGATTCCGCGCTGGAGGATGAGCCGGCGCGTGCTGGTGCAGCGCTGACCGGCGGTGCCCACCGCACCGAATGCCACCGCGGTCAGCGCAAGGTCGAGGTCCGCATCGTCGAGGACGACGACGGCGTTGTTGCCGCCTAGCTCGAGGATCGCGCGCGCTCCGCGCTTGCCCGTAGCGGCGGTGACCCGCTCGCCCAGGCTGCAGGAACCCGTGGCCTGGATGAGAGGGACGTGAGGGTCGGCGAGAAGCGCCTCCCCGACCACCGACCCGCCGCCGATGGCCAGGTTGAAGACGCCCTCGGCCTCGGTCCCCCTGGTCACCTCGTGGAAGATCTTCTGGGCCGCGATCGTGATGAGTGGCGTCAGGCTCGACGGCTTCCACAGCACGCTGTCCCCGCAGACCAACGCCAGCGCCCAACCCCAGCCGGGGACCGCAAGAGGGAAGTTGAAAGCCGAGATGATGCCGACGACGCCAAGCGGATGCCACTGCTCGGTGAGGCGATGGAAGGGCCGCTCCGAGTGCATCTGGTTGCCGTAGAGCTGGCGCGCCAGTCCGACCGCGAAGTCGCAGATGTCGATGACCTCCTGGACCTCGCCCCGCGCCTCGCTCAGGATCTTGCCGTTTTCCAGGCTGACCAGCCTGGCCAGGTCTTCCTTGTGGTCGCGGAACGCGAGCGCGATCTGCCTGACGATCTCGCCACGCCTGGGCGCCGGCACCATGCGCCAGCGCAGGAAGGCCTGGTGCGCCGCGACCGCGATGGTGGCGACGTCGCCAGGCGCGGCGGTCTCCACCTCCGCCAGGACCGCGCCGCTCGACGGGTCATGCGACTGGAGATTGGGACCCTTCGGACCGTCGGCAAACCTGCCGCCGGAGGCGACCCCCGAGTAGGTGCCGCCGAGCTTCAACCCGAACGCGTCGAGGATCGCTGCAGTGCGCCTGTCAGTTGCCTTTTCTGTCTCGAGCTTCACTCAGACCTCCTTGTCAGGCTCAAGTATCGGCTCCAGCACGACGACCGCCGTCGTTTGTTCCTCCTGTCAATTTTGCGCGGGACGTCTGTCACATTGGCTCCCCGCGGCTGGTCTACTGGTTATGACCGCCGGCGTCCGAGGAATGCACGGATGAAGATCGAAGGGCTGACGGAACAATTCGAAGAACAGCGCGGCCGGTTGCGAGCAATCGGCTACCGGATGCTTGGTTCGTTCAGCGAGGCGGACGACGCCGTCCAGGAAACCTGGCTGCGCCTGAACCGCACCAGGACCGATGAGATCGAGAACCTCACCGCGTGGCTGACCACCGTTCTGACCCGAGTCTGTCTGAACATCATGGAGGCGCGCAGGTCGCGCCGCGAAGAGTCATTGGCTGAGGTCCTTCCTGAGCCGACGGTCAGCGTCGCCTCCTTTGATCCGGAGCACGAAGCACTGCTCGCGGACTCGGTGGGCCTGGCCCTGCAGGTGGTGCTGGAGGAGCTCTCGCCTTCCGAACGCGTGGCATTCGTACTTCACGACCTGTTCTCCGTACCGTTTGACGAGATCGCATCCGTCACGGGAAGGTCGGCCGTGGCGGTCCGCCAGCTTGCAAGTCGGGCTCGCCGTCGCGTGCAGGGCCGGCCGGTACCCGAGGGTGATCTCGCTCGGCAGTGGGACGTTGTCGCCGCCTTCTACGCAGCCGCGCGAGACGGTGATTTCGAGCGCCTGCTGGAGGTGCTCGACCCCGACGTGGTGCTTCGCATGGAGGGCGGCGCCGGCACTCCGAAGCCGAGCGTGAGCCGCGGGGCCCGCAGGGTTGCCAAGGGAGCAACCGTGCCCGTGCCCGGAACTCAGGTCCGGCTGGCCCTGGTCAATGGCGCTCCGGGCGCGATCATCCTCAAGGGCGGCCGTCCGATTTCCTTGGCGAGCTTCACCGTCATCGACACGAAGATCGTCGAGATCGACGTGCTCATCGATCCAGAGCGACTCGCGAAGCTGTGAGGGCCAAGACCGCAACCAGATCTTGAAAAGGAGAAGAACCAATGGCTGAAAGGAAACCGGCAAAGCAGGGCGGTCAGAAGTCCGCCAAGAGCGCCGGCGCGACCAAAAAGAGGTACGAGGGATTCACCGACGAGGAAAAAGGCGCGATGCAGGATCGCGTCCAGGAGATGAAGGCGGCGGCGCACGCCGCGGACCAGGAAAGCACCGTGCTGGAGAAGATCGACGAGCTGCCGGCCACGGACCGCGCCATGGCCAGGCGGCTCCACGCGATCGTCAAAGCCAGCGCGCCGGCCCTCTCACCGACAACCTGGTACGGCATGCCCGCATATGCCAGGGACGGCAAGATCATCTGCCACTTCCAACCGGCGCAGAAGTTCAAGACGAGGTACGCGACGCTCGGCTTCAGCGACAAGGCGCACCTCGACGAAGGCGCCATGTGGCCGGTCGCTTTCGCGCTGAATGAGTTGACCGCCGCCGACGAGGCAAGGATCGGCGCGCTCGTGAAGAAGGCGGTGGGCTGACGTCGGGCGTCAGATCCGGCCGATATCGCGCCGTTGAAGTCCGCCGAGTCCCGCCACGGTCAAACCTGCGGCGACGGCACATATGACGACAATTGGCGTGAGGGTCAGTTTCGCGGCGGGCAGTTGAGGCACGCGCTCGAACGGCGAAAGGTTCTGAACCCAATCCGGAATGTGGAGGACCGCTCCGAGGAATCCGACGACGACGCAGGCCGCAAGGATGAGCCAGGAGGCGGCGGCCCAGCGCGGCATCAGTCCGACGAGGCAAACAGCGAGTCCGACCATCAGCCACATGGGCGGCGCGTAGACGAGAGCCGCGCCGACCAGGCGCGGAATGCTGTTGAGTCCGCCTCCCGCAATCCCATAGGTCAGGCCGGTGCCCAGACCTGCGATGGCGAGCAAGATCACGCTCCCTGCGAAAGCAACCGTGACGTGACTTGCCCCCCACCGCCATCGGGAGACGGGCGTCGCCAACACGGACTCGGCGTGCATGGACGTCTCTTCGCTCCGCAATCGAAGGGCGGACTGAATGGCGAAACCCGTGGCAAGGAGCGCCATGATGCGGAATGAGGCGGCGAAGTATTTGTCCGTGAGGGTCCCACCGCCCGCTCCGGCCAGTACCTCGGCAAGCGCTTTGTTCTGGCTGATGAAGGCGTCGACGGTCGGGCCGATCCAGCCGTAGGCGATGCCCGTCACCAGGATGCCGACGCTCCATCCGACAAGGCTGCCCCGCTGCAGGCGGACGGCCAGCCCATAAGGGCTCCCGAGGCTTCGTGAAGCGGTGGCACTTCCGCGCCGCGGCGCCACAAGGCCCGCGCCAAGATCGCGCCTGGCGGCGAGGGCGGCGGCCGCGGCCACCAGGAGCAATGTCGTCGCGACCAGGATCAGGAAAGGCCACCATCGCTCCCCTGCGAACGGCCGCGTCTTCTGGGCCAGTCCGATCGGACTGAGCCAGGACGCAGTTCCGTCGCCGATGTCACCCACGGCGCGAAGCACGTACGAGGCGCCGAGCACCGCCCCGGTGACGCCGTAGACGAGGCGGGTGTTCTCGGTGACCTGGGCCATGACGAGTGCAAGGCCCGCGAAGAAGAGCCCGACCAGAGTGAACGAGACCCCAAGCACGACCGACCCCGCCGCAGGGAGGCCCAGGGCGATCAGGGCGGCGGCGGTGAAGACGCCGACGACCACGTTCATGGCCGCCACGGTTAGCGCCGCGGCGAGGGTGTTGGCGTGGATGCCGACCGGCAGCGAGCGCACGAGCTCGAGGCGGCCGGCTTCCTCCTCACCCCGAGTCAGCCGGCCAATCATGAAGAAGCTCATCAGGGCCACGATGACCATGCCGGCGGCGCCGAACTGGAACGCGACCTGTCCACCGACCGTGTTCAAGGCCTGGGCGGGTCCGTTGAAGGCGATGGCCGCGGCGTTGTGCTGGGTTGCCGCGGCCGTCTGATCGAGGGCGGCCTGGGTCGGATAAAGGCCCTTGATGCCCGCCACAGTCAGCGCTGCCAGCACGACGACAGTGCCGATCCAGACCACGATCCGGATGCGGTCGCGGCGCAGGATGAGGCGGATCAGTGCGACGGTGCCGACGACCGCGGTCATGGGCGTGGCAGGGGGGTTGCGCTGCGCTCGCGGTCGACAGGTTCGGGTTCCTTCGCCAGCTCATCACCGTAATGGCGCAGGAACAGTTCCTCGAGCGTCGGCGGGTGGCTGACCAGGCTGCGGAGCCCGAGCTCGCCGAGCCGGCGCACCGCCTCGTCGAGGTGATCGGTATCGACTTCGAAGCGCACATGGGCTCCGTTGACTTCGAGGCTGTGAACTCCCTCGAGCTCGGCCAGGCCCTGTCCGGGACGCTCGGTCTCCGCCGTGATCGAGGTGCGCGTCAGGTGCCTGAGCTCACCGAGCGTGCCTCCCTCCACCACCCGTCCCAGCCTGATGATGCTCAGGCGGTCGCATAGGGCTTCGACCTCGGCAAGGATGTGGCTGGAGAGCAAGACCGTTCGTCCCTGGGTCTTCATCTCGCGGATGCAGTCCTGGAACACAGCCTCCATCAGCGGATCGAGTCCCGAGGTCGGTTCGTCGAGGAGGAGCAGTTCGGCGTCTGACGCAAGAGCCGAGACCAATCCGACCTTCTGCCTGTTTCCTTTCGAGTAAGAGCGCGTCTTCTTGGTCGGGTCGAGTTGAAAACGTTCGACCAGCTCATCGCGGCGCCTTCGATTGACGTCGCCTCGCAGCCGCGCGAACAGGTCGATCACCTCGCCACCCGTCAGGTTCGGCCACAGACTGACCTCGCCGGGCACGTACGCCAGCCGGCGATGCAGCTTGACAGCGTCGCGCCAGGGGTCGCCCCCTAGCAGCTTGACCTCCCCGGAGTCGGCTCGGAGAAGCCCCAGCAGCACGCGGATGGTCGTGGTCTTGCCCGATCCATTGGGCCCGAGAAAACCATGCACCTCGCCCGCCTCCACCGACAGATCAAGACCGTCCAGAGCGCGCGTCGATCCGAAGGTCTTGACCAGGCTCGAAATGCGTATCGCGGCCGGCACGCGCCCCATCATCGCATCAGCGAAGAGGAGGGCCTCTGGAGCTCCAGCGGTGCCGGCGCCCTAGGACTTGGAGCGGATGTCCGAGCCAAGGCCCGGCCCGGAGTGATCAGGCCGCTTCCAGGTCTCGGCGCAATTGCTCGGCAAATTCTCCTCCTAGGACGTCTTGGCCGAGGATCGCGTCGGTGCAACTGCATCAGCCGTCGACGCCGGCGGACGCATCATCATCAAAGCGAGCACCGCGAGGCAGAGCACAGAGGTGAACCAAAGCAGCAGGAATCCCAGCGTGTAGCTTCCGAATGCCGTCTTCACGGCTGCCATCACGAGGGGTGGAAAGGGCCGAATCGCTTGACCGTGGAGACGTGGGCTGCCGCGATCATCTCGATCGCGTCGTCCCAGCTCGCGCGCACGAACCCGCCCTTGCCGCGCTGGGACTTGTACGTGCGTGCGCGGCCGGCGTCGTCGACGATCGCCTCCCATGCGAGCACCGGGTCACCGGTTCGCTCACGCTCTGACCTGTACATCTCGAGCAGGCTGCCGCGGACATACGGGTGCTTCACCCGGAGAGGCGAGTACGTGTACCAGGAGAACGATGCGCCCCGCGGGCAGCCACGCGGCTCGTAGTCAGGCATGTCGGGACCTGTCGACGGGTAGTCGACAGCCTGCGTCTCCCAGGTGATGATCCCGTCCTTGACATAGACGTTCCACGAGCAAGAGCCCGTGCAGTTGACGCCGTGCGTGGAGCGGACGACCTTGTCGTGCTGCCATCGGTCTCGGTAGAAGGACTCCCACTCCCTGCCTTTGGACACGAGCTGGCTCCAACCCTCGGGGGAGACGGGGCCGCGGCGGAAGAAGCGGTGCGCAGCGAGCACGGGATTTGCGCTCTTCGTGACGTCGGTCATGACGGAGCCGGCTCCTCAGCGGCGAGCGCGAAGATCAGTGGAGGCCGCAGGCCGGCGAGGTCGCATGCGGCCAGGAAGGCAGCCATCGGCACCGGTTGCCTGGCCCGCCGCCACCCCAAAAGCGTCTGGCGGCTCAATGCATTGGGCTTTCCGATCATCGGGGCGAGCTGGCGGCAGAGAGCGACGCTGGAAAGCCCGGTGAGCTGGCATGCCCGGTCGAAAGCCCTGGCCGCCCGGATGGCGTGATCCATCTTGCGATCACTTTCATGAGCAGTTCGCGCAACCGGCTGTGCAGGCTGCATTGCGCCGAAGCCTGGCAAGTACTTGCATTCGGCCATAGGGCCGTATGACCCGTCGAGGAGAGGACCTGCGTCCGGGGGCCCGGGTAGCGGCCCAGCCTGCCCCGAGCTAGGTTGCCGAATTTATGGCGGCGGTGACCTTCTCACGAGTCGGCAGATCGAGCCTGCAGTAGGCGCCCGGCGGCACCTCTCCCATCACATCACGCCCATTGACGCGGATGGTGGGAGAGGGGAATTCACCCACCGCTTCCACCACCTCGAGATCAATGCCTGCATCCGCGATGCAGGAGCGCAAGAGGCGACGGGCCGCCGCCACGTTTGGACAATGGGGCACCGAAAGGAGCTCGACCTTCACAGCAGCTGCATCCTCCAGATCAAATTCTGTACCAAGCGAATCCGACAGTTGCCAGGCGTGCTGATCATCAGCCCAAAGCGCCAGCGCTCTTCGGGCACCCTCGGCCTGGGCTGTGCGTCAGAATCGGGCTAGATGCAGTCCCCCACGCTCGACGATCGCGTCAAGGCCGGCCTGACTGCGCTCGACCGCCACGCGTGGCGAGAGTCCTACGACCTCTTGAAGGCCGCCGACACGGATGGCCTGCTGGGCGGTCCAGAGCTGGAGCAGCTTGGCCTGGCCGCCTGGTGGCTGGGCCGGCTCGACGACTCACTGGAAACCATGGAGCGGGCATATGGGGCCCACATCGCCGCCGGCGATCCCGAGGCGGCGGCCCACGTCGCCCTCGAGCTGGCTCGCGGCTACGGCTGGAAGTCAGCGCGCTCCGTGGCCAAGGGCTGGCTCACCAGAGCGGCGCACCTCGTCGAGTCGAACCCCGACTCGCCCGCGTTGGCGGAGGTCCTGTTCACCAGGGCGATGGCCGCGGAAGCAGCCCAGGACCTGGACGCGGCCGAGAATCTGGCTGCACAGGCGCTGGAGGCCGCCCAGCGTTTCGGCCGGCGCGATGAGGCGGCACTGGCCATGGAGCTCCTCGGGTCGCTGCTGGCCAGGCGCGGTGAGATCGCCCGCGGCTTCGAGCTCGTCGACGAGTCCACGGCGATGGCCGTCGGCGGCGAGCTCTCGGCGCGCACTACCGGCGCCGTCTACTGCCAGACGATCGCGCTCTGCCACGATCTCGCCGACTTCGAGCGAGCGGGCGACTGGACCGAGGCAGCCATGCGGTGGTGCGAGCGCCGCTCCATCTCCGGCTTCCCCGGCATATGCCGGGTGCATCGGGCGGAGATGCTCCGCCTCCGCGGCGCCTGGGATCGCGCCACCAGCGATGCCACCACGGCCTGTGAGGAATTGCCCGGATACAACCCGCTGCAGGCCGGCTTCGCCTTCGCCGAGGTGGGCGAGCTCCGGCTGCGGATGGGCGACCTCGAAGGCGCCGGGGTGGCTTTTCAGCGCGCCCATGAGCTTGGTGCGGGCACACCACCCGGCAGCACCCTGCTGCAGCTGGCGCGCGGCGACAAGGCGGGAGCGGCGGCCGCGATCCGGCGGGCCCTGGACGCCGTCCGCGACCGCATCTCCCGGGGCCGGCTCCTCCCCGCTCAGGTGGAGATAGCCCTGGCGGTGGGTGATGTCGAAAGAGCAGCCGCCGCGGCCGGCGAGCTCGCGGACCTGGCGAAGGACTTCGGCCGGCCGCTGTTCGTCGCCGAGGCGGCGACCGCGGCCGGGCGCCTGGCTCTCGGGCGAGGCCAGGTCGCCGAGGCTACCCAGGAGCTGCTTGCCGCCGTGCGGGAATGGACGGCCGTGGACGCGCCGTTCGAAGGCGGGCGGGCGCGCCTGCTGCTCGCCAGGGCGCACGCCGCCGAGGGTGACCTTGCCGCGGCCCGGCTCGAGATAGGCACGGCCAAAGCAACCTTCGAGCGTCTGGGAGCTCCCGCCGCTGCTCTGGAGGCGGGCCGCCTGCTGGACGGCCTCAGCCAGGAGCACGCTGCCGCAGTCGCCGGCCACCGAGCCTACCTCTTCACCGACATCGTGACATCGACGAACCTGATTGAACTGATCGGCGACGACGCCTGGTCGGAGCTGGTCGGCTGGCACGACCGTGTGATGCGCGAGCTCTTCGCTCAGCACGGGGCGCGCGACGTAGAGACCCGGGGGGACGGTTTCTTCGCCATCTTCAACGGCGCCGCTGAGGCGGCGGAGTGCGCGATCGCCATCCAGCGCGCCCTTTCCGACCACCGCAGGCACCATGGGTTCGCTCCCAAGGTGCGCATCGGCCTACATGCCGCGGTTTCCCACCGGGCGGAAGACGGGTACCGGGGAGTCGGGGTGCATGTCGCGGCCCGAATCGCGGCGCTGGCGGAAGGGGACCAGATACTCGCCAGCACGAGCAGTCTCGACGGTGTGCCTGGCCTCGAGGTGACGGACCGCCGGGAGGTCAACCTGAAAGGGATCCGAGAGCCAATCGAGGTTGCGGTGATCGCCTGGAGGGAAGGCTCGCCTGCTTAGTTCCGTCAGCTGACAGACGGCGAGTGCTGACTGCTGTCAACGAGCTGATCAGACGGCTGCTTGAGAGGACTCCCGACCCTATGGACAGCTCGCCAACCGGCGCCTGAATTCCACCGCCCTCGGACTCAGGGACGCGATTCGCAATTCCGTCACCTTTTGTTCGCTCGAGTTGCGCGAGCGCGCCCCTCCGCCATGCTCTTGATCGCCTCGAGCCGGGCGTCCCAGCGTGCGGCGACCTTGGCCATGGCCCGAGCGGCGACGTCGAGGTGCTCGGGGCGCACCGAATAACGGACCTCGCGCCCGCTCCGCCTGCCCTCGACCAGGCCCGCTCGGTCGAGCACGGCGAGGTGTTTCGCGACAGCCTGGCGCGTGAACGGCAGCTCGGCGGCGAGCGCGGTCGGCGTCACCTCACCGTGGGCGAGTATCAGGTCGAGGACACGTCGCCGCGACCTGTCGGAGACCGCCTCGAGCAGCGCCTCTTCGTTCACCTGGGATTCGACGCGGCGTGGTCGCGCAACCGGCCGAGGATGCGCTGCCAGCCGTTCGAGTGGTCCTCGGCGTACCGCGCCTTTTCCTCGTCCGACCAGTCGATCGCATCGAAACCGCTCTCGACGACCTTCAGGCGTGTGCCGCCTTTTTCGGGCTGAAGGATGAACTCGACCAGGAGCGAGTTGTCGTCGCGCACGACCAGGCTCGGCTGGCGGACCCAGCGGAACGCAAAGCGGCGCGGAGGTTCCACCGCCTCGACCTGCAGCTGGTAGGAGTCGTGGCCCTTGAACGCGAGCCTGCCTTTCGAGCCGACGCGCAGCTCGATCTCCGCCTCGTCGGCGAACCACTGGCGAATCTGTTCGGGCTCGGTGAGAAGATTCCAGACGACCTCGACCGGCGCCTCTATGAGGATCTCTTTCTCAACCGCGGAGGGGATCATCGCCGGCTAAGAGTACCGCAACCATCGGTTGCGTTTGCGTGGTAACATCTGCAACCAGTAGTTGCATATCGGAGTGAGTGGAGGCAAGAGCTCATGGAGCACCAGGTTGTTTCGCACACGGAATGGGTCGAGGCGCGGAAGCGGCACCTCGCCGAAGAGAAGAATTTCACCAAGCTGCGCGACGAGCTGAGCCAGGCGCGCCGCGACCTGCCTTGGGAGCTGGTCGAGAAGGAGTACGTCTTCGAGGGCCCGCAAGGCCGCCGGACTTTGGACGAGCTGTTCGACGGGCGCGGTCAGCTCGTCATCTACCACGCGATGTTCAACCCGGACACCGCCTCCGAGCACACGACGTGGACGAAGGACTCCCCGTGCTTCGCCTGCTCGTTCTGGATGGACAACTTCGACAAGGTTGTCGTCCACCTCAACCACCGGGACATCACGATGGCGGCCGCTTCGTTCGCGACGGTCGCGAAGATCGAGTCGTACCGCAAGCGGGTTGGCTGGAGCTTCCCCTGGTACTCGTCGAAGGGGTCCGACTTCAACTTCGACTACCACGTCTCGTTCACGCCCGAGCAGCTGGAGGCCGGCAAGGCCGAGTACAACTACCGCGTCGACCCGGTCTCCATGTCGGAGGCGCCCGGCGTCAGCGTGTTCCGGCGCGAGGGCGGCAAGGTGTACCACACCTATTCCGCTTACGCGCGCGGGCTCGACATGGTCAATGTCGCGTACCACTACATGGACCTCGTGTCCAAGGGCCGTGACGAGGCCGAAACGGGTGGAATGGGGTGGCTGCGCCGCCGCGACGAGTACGTGGACTGATGGGCACGGGCATGGCGGTCTCGATGGTTGCCATGATGGCGTTGACCGCAACGCCCTTCTTCCTCGCCTACGGGCGGGATACCAGGCGGCCGGTGGCGATTGCGACCGTCGTCCTTATCTATGTGGCGGTGTGGGCAGCGATCGGACTCGCCGTCGACAACCTGATGAGCCTGGTGATGATGCCGTCGTCGCTGCTGGTCGTCGGGATCGCGGTCGCGACCGCGTTGGTGTACGCCGTCACCCCGTGGGGCCGGTGGGCACGCCAGCAGTGCCGCCGAATGTCCATGCGCGAACGGCGCGGCCCGCGGTTCCGCGACGCTGTGGCCGAGGGCGCGAGCTACGCCGCATGCTGCGCCGTCTCCAGCGCCGGCGCAATGCTCGTGGTGATCTTGCTCGGTATGACGAACCCGCTGGTGATCATCGCCGGTGCGGCGGTGATGCTCGCCTTCAAGCTCATCCCCTTGCCCGCGCCGGCTCTGTCACGTCGTCAGTAAGTCCGACAAAAGTACTGGGCCAGGGGGCCGGTACCGAGTCAGGTCGGCCGCCTTTCCCTCACCCCCGGCTTCAGATCGCCCTTCAGTGCATCCTCATATGCGGCCCATAGCACCCCGTAGGCCGCCACCAGGCCTTCGGGGCGAGGCTGGCTCAGTGCCGCTTCGAAGCGCCTCGTATACGCATGGTCGCCCAGCTCGTCTCGCAGCAAAGCTTGAGTTTGCGCCTCCCATTTCGAAGCCGACGCCAGGTCCTTGCGCTTCTCAATCATCAGTCGCCCCCGATTCATCATCTCTTCGAGGCGCGCGACGAAACCGTGCCGGTCAAATCCCTTCGGCGCGCGCGGCGGGCCCTCGCGGCTTACGGTCGTCCATTGGACCGGGCGGCTGTATGACGGGGCCGACGCGGAGGGGCGCCAGCCGGCGGCTGCACGCTGTCGGTCGTATGCCGCTCGCTTGGTGCCATTGGTCAGAACGTCGTGCGCCAGGTTGATCAACTTCGCGTGCTCGAGCGCGTCCGGATGGTTGCCGCGGTCCGGGTGCCAGTACTTCAGCTGCCGCCTCCAGGCGGCGTGCAGCTCTGTCTCCGTGGCGTCAGGCGGGACGCCGAGTACGAAGTAGTAGTCGGCCAGGGGACGGCGGTCGTTCGGCGAGGCCGCACCTCCTTGGTTTCATGCGCAGAACGCGCTGTGGAAGCGCAGTCTCGCATGGCGACCAGGGCTTGTGGCAAGCCCCTCGGCACGGGGATAATGGTTGTGCAGGGAGCCGTTTGCGCGGCCCTCCGCAGCGATTACCGACCTCACGCCTGCGTCGTGCCTGCCGCCTGCAGGTTGCCGGCCGCATTCGCCTCGGCCCGCCTCTTGATGCCGAGCAGGCACTTGCGCATCACCGGGAAGTCGGCGAGCTCGAACAGGGCGAGCCACACGAACGAAAATCGGCTGTCGCCACGCATCTCGACGCTCGCGCCGGTCCTGGAGCGGATGGCGGACTTACTCGACGGCCTCTGCGCCGAAGCCGCGTCCACACAGCATCCGATCCACGAGCCCTGAGTCCGGCGTTACCGAACCAGGGCGGCAACCCAGATAGTGCCCAGCATTTCGGCAAACCGCTCGTCCGACCAGCCGCGTTCCTTGGCCAAACGATGCCACAGCGCGCCGTCCATGGTCGCCGCGAGCAGGTCACGGCACTCTTCCTCCCGGACAGCCAGCTGGCCGGTGGCGGCGGCGGCCCGCGCGTAGTGACCGCACGCGTCGAGGCGACCTGCATCGAACTCGGCGAGCATCGCCGCAGCCGCGGGCTCGCTCGCGGCCGCCCCCTGCAGTGCGCGGAGCAGTGGGGCGACGCGCCGGAGCACCGGGACGATCACGACGGCGTGGGCTCGAAGACGGGTGGCGAGATCCGGTTCGGCCAGCACCGCGCGGATCTCCGGCCGGTCCAGGAACCTGACGTCCTCCTCGTCGCCTCGGAAGGTGGCGAACCACACCTGCCGGAGCAGCGCCGGCTTGTTGCGGTACGCCGCGTAGACGGTTTCGACCGCGACGCCCGCCACGCGGGCGATCTCCGCGATCGTGGTCCGTCCGTACCCCTCGCCGACAAACAGATCGTGTGCAGCGCGGATGATGCGCAGGCGCGTTTCGCCGGCCTGTTCGCGACGCCGCGCCGAGAGGTACCGCCTCTTGACTTTGCTGGCCATTGGATATAATCTTACTGTATTGAAGGCAGTTTAACTGTATCGGAGGTGGGCGCGATGGGCACAGCAGTCAACGAGTTCCTGGCAACGACCATGTCGCGGCTGAACGAGGTGGAGACCGCCCTTCACAATGGCGACGCCACTCCCCGGATGGCCATGTGGTCGCATAGCGATCCGGTGACACTTTTCGGGGCCGCCCGCAGCGCGAGCGGGTGGGCAGAGATCGGCCCGCTCTTCGAGCGGCTCGGAGCGTCCTTCTCGAACTGCACGTCGTACGAGAACGAGGTCGTCGCCGCCGGCGCGAGCGGTGACCTCGCCTACATCGTGGCGTTCGAGCACACGACGGTGTCCTTGAACGGCGACCCACCGAAGCCGTACGTGCTGCGCGCAACCACTGTGTTCCGCCGAGAAAACGGCGAGTGGAAGGTGGTCCACCGACACGCGGACGGGATCGATGCCGAGCGCAAAGGATTGCTGCAAGCGCTGCTCGCCGATGTCCGGGTCGAGGCCAGAGACAAGATCTAGCCAAAGCTTCAGGACCCTTCTGCGCGAAGGATGTCCCGCTCGACGACCGTTACGGGCGCGGGCGCCAAGCTCGAGCGAAGTGTGCTGTTCTACGGCCGCTGGCTGGCTGGGCATGAGCGACCCCACATCAAGCAGATCGCGCACATCGTGAGGGGTGACCGCCAATGAGCGACCTGAATCCATGTCTCACGAACGATGGCCTTCAGTTCGCCCGTCTGATCGATTGGTCATCGGTTCGTTAGCGGGGCCCGGATGAGGACGAAGCCTGTAAGTCCACCGCCCGCCGCACCGGTGACGACCCCGAAAAAACTCACGAGGGCCACATAAGCGACGGTCCCGTTTCCGAGGCGATCCGCCAGCCCGGCGATCGCGATCCCCACGGCGATCACGGCACCAATCGTGAAACCCGCGCCGCTGGCGGCCACCCACCAGCCAGAGAGCGTGTACCGCCGACGTAGGACGAGCCATTGGGCGAGCCCAGATCCAATGCCCATCAGCGCGAAACCCAGCACGAAATCCGCACCCCCGTCCGCAAGCAGAAAGCCACCCAGGTAACCGAGCGTGAGGCCGATGGCCGCGCCCACAATGCCCCACGCGCTCCCCTGTGCGTAGCGACGCAAGACCAGCCATTGGCCGAGCCCAAAGACAGTCGCCGCAAGCGGCAGTCCGACGAGGTGCGCGATGGCGTCGCCTGTGTCGCCCAACTCCCCGACTGTGTCGTCGAGGACGCCGAACAGTGCCATCCCAACGGCGAGACCGAGGGCGTTCGCCGCCACCCAGCGGAGCAAGAAACGCCGGCCAGTCTCTACTGTGATCTCCACCGCGTCGACCATAACGCGCTGGCCGCCGAAGCCGATGCCGATCGGCGCCAATTCTGGTGGCTCGCAGACGATCAGCCGTTCGCAGCCAGATCAGCGATTGGAGGTCGAGTTCGAAGAGCGCGGCTCGCAACGAGGGTGTCGACCAGGATCTCCTTGATGCGTTGGCGGTACCTGTTGACGGACCAGCCTCGGTCGATGACGAGGTCTTCATAGGTGCGGATGGAGGTCATGGACCAGATGAAATCCGCCGCGTCCGCTGCGGTCCATCCTGGCGCGAGCGCGCCCTCTTCTGCGAGCCTCTGGGCGACCGCTCGTGAGTGCGCGTAGCGAAGCTTCATCCGATCTTGCCAGGACGCCTCGGCGTCGGCGTCGAAGCGGCGCGCCGCATCGACATGGGTGGCGAGCCGGTAGATCGACGGCGTGTATCTCGCTCGAAAGTCGACCAGGGCTTCGAGCGCGCTCACCGCGGTGGGGCTGTCGAGAACCTTCGCCATCTTTGCCTGGAGACGTCCGATCTCGTCGACATGGGCAGCCAGCGCGACCAGCAGACCGGCCCGGGAACCGAAGTTGACGTAGACGGCTTGCCGCGAGACGCCGGCCTCACGCGCGACCTCCTCGAGGGTGACCGCGATGAAGTCCTTGTTCTCGAACAGCCGTCGGGCGGCATCGAGGATGGCGATCCGGGCCGGACGGAGCTGCCTTGACATCTGTACCATCTCGGACTAGTTTACACATGTAAACTTACTCAAGGACATGACAACGGCCGCGAATTCGACGTCCGACCTCTCCTATGCAACGGCAACCGAGCTCGCGCGGCGGATCCGCGACCGTGAGATCTCCTCGGCGGAAGTCACGGACGCGTTCCTGGCGCGCATCGCCGCCCACAACGGCAAGCTGAACGCCATCGTGCATGTTTTCGAAGCAGATGCGCGTTCGCGGGCGAAGGACGCGGACAAAGCGCTTGCACGCGGAGAGATCTGGGGTGCTCTTCACGGCCTCCCCGTGACGATAAAGGAACAGTTCTTGATGGCCAATACACCATCGACCCTCAACACGAAGCGCATGAAGGATTTCATCGCGCCTGAAGACGGCGTGATCGTCAAACGAATCAGATCCGCAGGCGCAGTCATTCTTGGCAAGACGAACGTACCGGCCAACCTACAGGGCTATCAGGTCCAGGGCGAGATCTATCCAGAGGGCAAGAATCCTTACGGGCTCGAGCATTCGCCTGGTGGTAGTTCGGGAGGCGGCGCGGCGGCGGTCGCCGCCGGTATGACGGCACTGGAGCTGGGCGCTGATGGGGGAGGATCGCTGCGGGTGCCTGCGCATTTCTGCGGCGTGTTCTGCCTGAAGCCGACCGACAAGACGATCGTCCGATATGGGGGTCTCCCCCTTCCCAAGGGAGCGCGCGGGTTCCTCGTGAACATGGGACAACCTGGGCCCCTCAGCCGTTCCGTCGATGATGTCCAACTGCTGTGGGAGATCATCCGCGGCCCTGATTCTTCCGATTTCGAGATCCCACCGATCGAGTGGCGTCCACCGTCGGGCCGCTCGCTCGAACACCTCCGCTTCGCGTGGACCGATGGATTCGAGGAGTACCTTGCGGGCGCTGAGACGCGCGAGCAACTTGCCGCGCTGGCCTTGCGGATCGAGCGCGCTGGTGCTCGCGTGGAAAAGGTGGCGCCGACGATCCACCCACGCGCCAGCGAGGTGTTCGTCCAACTGTTCGGCGCAAGCCTCGGACAGGACATGCCCTGGCTGGTGCGCAAGGTCTTTCCCATCCTTGCCGCACGCGGGCTGCTCAAGGGACAGCCGCATGTCGTGCGGCTTTTGCGTCGCGCGCTCAAGATGGATGCCCAGGAATACGCTGCGGCCCTCGGCGTCAAGCGTGTGTTGGTCCAAGACATCGAGCGCTTCTTCGGCAGCCATGATGTGCTGCTCGCTCCCGTCTCCTATGGTCCTGCCTTCAAGCGCTGCAAGCAGGGCAGCGCGCTCGATTTCGATGGCTCGATGCGGCCCTACAACGACTATTGCTGGCCCTACGTTGGGCCGTTCAACGCGAGCGGCCATCCAGCGCTGGTCATTCCGCTCGGCACGTCGAAGGACGGACTCCCCATCGGTGTCCAACTCATCGGTCCATGCTGGTCGGAACCTGAGCTCCTGCACATCGCCAGGCAGTTGGCCCCGCTAACCAAGGGCTTCGTTGCGCCGCGTCACTTCTGACTCAACTCCAACACTCGAGGGCAGCCTGGCGAAACGGCAGCTCAGCGCGTCCCAGTTGCCGGCGGTACGCGCTGACGCGATCTAGTCGCGGCGCCGGTAGATCACCCTCAGGTCGTCCTGCCAGGCGCCCGGCGTTTTCGCGAGCTGCCATTGGCCCTCGAAGGCGCGACCCATCCGCTCATCGACGATGTGGTGCTGGGGCAGCCGGTTCCTCATTCAGCGCTCCCGCAACGACCACGTGCTGCCCTGTTCCCCGACGCCATCGGCGTTATCGGCGCCCCCGAGGCCGGCGAAGGACTAGTCATGGAATACTTCGACTCGCGCGGGGTGCGTCGGACGACGTAGATTCCGCCTTCGACCTGGCCCTTGAGCTTGCGGATCGCTTCCGCGCTGTAGGGACCGAGGGCAGTCGAGTTCTTCCAGTCCACGGTCTCCCATGATGCGGGCTATCGCCGTGCCCATCCTGGGGTCGAAGGGGTAGCCGAATGTGAACCTCGGGTCCTCGATGACCCCGTCCAGCGAGATGAATTCGTGGACCACGATTTCGCCCATCACTGCCTCCTTTGGCCGCGATCTTCAGCCCGCGCCTGTCTGCTCCCCTTAGACGATTGATGGTGACGCAACTAATCGGCCGCGTGGCAGCCCGCCACTCACACGGCGATGATCCTCTCGCTACGGTTGTGGCGTGCAGCTAACGAGGTCACCCGGCGGATTCCGTTTCCTGCCGATCGACGCACCTTTTTCAGCCGGGGTGGCGGCTGAGCCCGGTTACCAGATCGTGCGCGTGAGTGCTCCCCGTCACACTCCTCTCGAGGAGGGCTTCCGCATGGTTGAGGCAACCCTCGAGGGCGAGGGCCGCGCATTGGCCGCACTGTGCGCGATTGAGTTGCGCATTCCCAAACCGCTGACGCGCGAGGGCTTCGACCGGTTCAACACCGGATATGTGGCCCAGCTCCACCGATGGGGCCTGGCGGTGGACGGCCACCAGCCTGCCGCGCGCACCAATGTCGCTCCTGAGATCGATCCTCCAGAGCAGCCGAGCCTGCACGCCTTCTGCTATACGGTCGAAGGCGGCGGGACGCACCCTACATTCGTGATCTCGGGCACGCCCGAACCCCCCGGTACCGCGGGTGGCCTGCCTGTCTTCTGGGCTTCGATCGCGAGGATTCTGGAGGAGCGAATGGCGGCTCTTGGCGTCAGATGGGCCGATGCCACCGAGACGCAGCTTTACTGTGCTCGTGCAGATTACGAGGTCTTCTCTTCGACGGAGCTGGTTCGCTTTGAGGAGCTGGCGCGGCCCGGCTTGCGATGGTCTTTGTCGCGTCCTCCGGTTGATTTCCTCAACCTGGAGATCGACGTCCGCGGATTGGCGCGTGAATCCTGGTTGTGAGCTTGGACCTACCCGACCGGAAGCAGTTCAGAGTGGCGGTTCTCGGACCGGGAGGAGTGGGTGGCTTGGTGGCCGCGCTGCTGGCGCGGGAAGGTAGTTCCGTCATGGTGCTGGCCAGCCGCGAAACCTCACTGGCGATCGCTCGAAATGGTCTTCGCCTCGAGAGCCGGCCGTTCGGCGACTTCGAGGTTGCGGTCGGGACGGCAGATCGTTTGTCGGATCCGGTCGATGCCTGCTTCGTCACGGTCAAGGCCACGCAGCTGCGGGACGCTGTGTCCCGTGTCCCGGTCGATGTCATAGGGCAAGGCCTCGTCATTCCTTTTCTAAACGGAATAGAGCACGTCGACTTCCTCCGGAGCATTTACCCTCCGCCGGGTGTGGTGGCGGCCACGATTCGGGTCGAAACGGCAAGACTTCGACCAGGAGTGATCCGTCAGACGAGTCCATTCGCCTCGGTGGAGCTGGCGGCCCGGGACGAGAATCGTGATCGGGTGGACACTGTCGCCACGCACCTCGGCGCGGCCGGCCTGTCCGTCCGCGTCCGCGATGACGAGCTGGCGATGCTGTGGGACAAGTTTGCGTTCCTCGAACCAATGGCGCTCCTGACGACGCACGAACGCGGAAACGCCGGCGTGATTCGCACCAAGCGTCGCGGCGACGCCATCGCTTTGATCGACGAGGCGGCTGCCGTCGCCCTGGCGGAGGGAGTTGAAATCGATCCGGACGCAGTGCTCCAGCTGCTCGATTCGCTGCCTGAGTCGATGGAATCATCAATGCAGCGAGACCAGGCAGCCGGCCGGCCTGTCGAACTGGATGCGCTCAGCGGTGCCTTGATCAGGCGCGCTACAAAAGCGGGCATCCCGGTGCCCGTTACGCGCCGCCTGGTCGACGAACTCCGGTCGCGTAGCGGTCCTGCCGTTTCCAGCGGGAGGAATCGTGACGGCTGAGCTCAGGCGAGTAGCGGTCGTGCAGGCGGCACCGGTGGTGTTTGATCTAGCGGCCACCCTCGCCAAAGTCCAGGGTCTGGCCGCCGAAGCGGCTGCAGGCGGCGCGGGCCTGGTCTTGTTTCCGGAAGCGTTCGTCTCTGGCTATCCGCGCGGTATCTCTTTCGGCACCGTGATCGGCGACCGCACCGCTGGTGGCCGCGACCATTTCCGGAGGTATTGGGAGAGCGCGATCGACATCCCCGGGCCTGCAGTGGACAACCTCGCGACCATCGCCACGGAGCTCGGGATCTACCTGGTCATCGGGGTCATCGAGCGAGAGGGCGGCACCCTCTACTGCACCGCCGCATTCTTCTCGCCGGACGGGTATTTGGGGAAGCACCGCAAGGTCATGCCGACTGCCGCGGAGCGGCTCGTATGGGGCTTCGGGGACGGGTCGACGCTGCCGGTTTTCGACACGCCGTTGGGGCGGCTGGGTGCCGTCATCTGCTGGGAGAACTACATGCCGTTGTTGCGCATGGCGATGTATTCGAAGGGAATCCAGATCTACTGCATCCCGACAGCCGACGGGCGGGAGACGTGGCTGTCCACGGTGCGACACATCGCTCTGGAGGGCCGCTGCTTCGTACTCTCGGCGAATCAGTTCGCGAGGCTCTCTGATTTTCCTGTAGACATCAAGAACGAGCTCGCGTCACAGCCCGAGGATGTCGTTTGTCTTGGTGGAAGCTGCATCGTCGGACCCCTGGGTGACGTTCTCGCGGGTCCTGACTTCAACGGCGAAACGATCCTGTTCGCCGACATCGATCTCGACGATGTGGCTCGCGCGAAGTACGACTTCGACGTCACTGGCCACTACTCGCGACCGGATTTGTTTCGACTCGAGGTCAACGAACGAATGCTGAAGCCCGTCTTCCCGAGCGGTCGCGATGCCGAAGCGGCACCCATATCCGAAAAGGATCGAGCTTAGCCATACCTCTGTCGCGACCCAGTTTGCCCGGCCGACGGATCTCAGTCGCCTATCACTTGCGCGCCTTCAACGCGTTCAAGCGCACCGCTTCGAGAATCAGCGCCTTCAACGCAGCCGCATCGAGAGCGTCACCTTCGTGGAAGTCGATGGCGCGAACTGAGTTGCCCTCCAGTCTCGCGTTGAAGAGATCCTTCGAATTCTTCATCAAAGCGCCATTGGGGAAGGTCAGCCTCACTGCGTTCTTGAGCGCATCTCCTATACAGACGATTCCGTCGTGAGACCAGACCGGTACTCCCATGGGGTTGCTGGGCTTCTTCCACTTCACTTCTTCGACCATGCGGGCGTCGGCTTTCTTGATCAAGGCGCGTAGCTGTGACAGTGTCTTGCCTCGCCAATCACCCAGCGCCTTGATCTTGGCGTCGATCAGCTGAGAGCTGGACGTGTCTTTCATGGAAGGGCTCGTAGTTGCTCCATCCTCAATTCAACTCCTCCAAATGCGCCGCTCACATCGCTGCACTTCGCGGCCCGGAGGGAATCATCATCCAACTGGCGGGGCAGATCGGCTAACAGGTCGAGTCCGTGGCGCCCAGCCAAGCGGCTGCGATGTAAGTGGCCCATCGCTCACCGCCAGGGCGGGACCTTGGCTGCGGCGTGGACTCGACCCCTGCGGCTTACGGGATTGTCTGGTCCCCTAGGCCATCTCGCGCCGGCGAACGTCCTGCCGGTCCAGCTCCGGTGGTCGACGGCCGATCGACCGCGTGAATATCAATCGATAGTGAATCATCGCCTGGCGCAGTGCTTCGGTCCCGTTGGCGCCTTCACGGGCAAGGCACTGGCGAGCATCCCGGATCGGTTTCGGGAGCTGGTCGTCCTTCACTGGACGTCCGCGCTCACGGAGCAGTGAGAGGACAAGCGCGTCGGCTTGCTGAACCGCCTCTCGGGGGGCGTCTATGAATCCTGCCGCGATCCGGTGCCAGGAGTTGAAGAACCGGTTGCGGGCTTCAGGAGAAAGCGGTGCGAGTGGGGGCACTCTGGCCTGCCAGGCCCGCACGATGGCCACGATCACGGCGAGAAACCACAGGGCGATTACGAGATCGACCAACAGGGCGGTTATGTCCATGGCTGAACCTCCAAACAGTTAAAACGCGCAACCCATCGGCAGACCCCGCCGGTGGCTCGACCACAAGCAGCCTCTGGGCACACAATTTCGTTCGCCTGTCAAGCTCTGGCCGATTGAGCTGATGCCGAGGCGTACGGCATTGTCTGGTCTCCCAGGCCATCTCGCGCCGGCGAACATCCTGCCGGTCCAGCTCCGGTGGTCGACGGCCGATCGTAATGCGGACCGATCTTGCCGCGACCGGGATTCGGCTCAGTCGCTCGCGCGGAGCATCAGCGTCGCCATCACCTGGTTCGCCGTGAGCCGGCCCATGACGGCCGCGTCGTCGCATGAGAACCGGAAGTGGAAGCCGGCAAAGACACGGGCATCGGCGACCTGCGCAACGGCGTCCGAGAAGCTGCTGAAGCTTCGCTCCACGTCGGCGAGGCCCGCCGACGTGACGGTGAAGCTGGTGTCGTCGCCGAACACGGTCGCCAGGACCGCCGCCGCCGCGCTGCTGACGCCCGAGTGCGCCGACGGATACTCCTGGAAGTACGGGGTCACGAGCATGGGCAGCCAGCCGAGGTCGGCCGCCGTGTTGGGGTTGCCGTCGAGGTCGGCGTTCACGATCGCGGTTACGGGGCGCCACCAGTTGAAGGCGTTCTTGGCGTCGAAGACCGCGATCAATGCGTCCGCGATCGAGATGTTGACGAGGGCGAGCAGGCGCGCGGTTCGCAGGAGGTTGAGGTGCCTGTCGGATGCGAGCGTGTCGGCCACGCGGTCCCACATCGCGACCGGCGTGTCGACCTGCCAGAAGGTGGCGGTCTGCGTCTGGTACGCGGTGCGGGCGCTGTCCGTGGCCCCGCCCATGGCCTTCACCTCGTTGTAGTCACGCGTGTATCCGTCTGAGGTCAAAGCCGGCGGCCCCGACGGCCTGAACTGCGACGGTGAGGTCAGGGCAAAGGGGGTGGTCGTCGCCAGCGTCCGGAACCGGGGCGCTCCGCTGCCGCCCGGGGTCGGCTGCCACTGCCCCGGCGCGGTGCTGAAGACATAGTCGGGAGGGATGGCACTGAAACCGTCGCCGGCCCGCCAGGCGAGGATCTGGCCGGCGACGTTCCTGCCCCATGTCAGGCCGTCGGCAACGGCCTGGGCGTCGTCGTCGGCAAGCGAGTCGAGCGAAGCGGCGAGCGCCGCATCGAGCAGCGTGCCCTGGCCGCTGACCAGGTGGCTCAGCGCCTCGTCGGCGGCGGCGGCCGCGGCGGCTCCGGGCGACGCGTCGTCGGGCGCGGCGGGTTGGACGTGGATCGGCGTGTAACTCCTCTCGATCCCGTTGACGGCGTCGAACACCGCCGCCTGGACGATGGCACCCAGCCGGTTGGCCCCCGGCGCGCTGACGCCGGCCGCCTGGAACACGGCCAGCATGGTCGAGTTCCAGCGCAGGGCCATGTTGGGGGGCGGCGCTCCGACGGCGTGCCCCGACGAGAGTGGCGAGACCGCTAACCCGAACGCCGACAACACCGCTAGCGCACCGACTCGTAGCTTCGTCTTCATGGCGACCAAAGCTAGGCCGCCAGGCGCGGGACGCTCGCTGCGAACTTAGTACTTGGCGCTACGAAATTCGTACTTGCTGCCCGACCCGCCCGGGTCGAAAATTCGCGTCATGACGACGTATGGCCAGTTCTGCCCGGTCGCCCGCGCGTCCGAGATCTTCGCCGAGCGCTGGACGCCGCTCATCCTGCGCGAGATCCTCGCCGGCCACCACCACTTCAACGAGATCCTCAAGGGCCTGCACCGGGCGTCGCCGAGTGTCCTCGGACAGCGCCTGCGCCGGCTCGAGAGCTTCGGCGTGATCGAGACCGGGCCCAATCCGACGGGTCGTGGCTCGACGTACCACCTCACCCAGGCGGGGCAGGAGATGGCCGCGCTCATCCAGCCCCTTGGCGCATGGGGCCAGAAATGGCTCGAGCTGGGCCCTCAGCACATCGACCCCGACGTCCTCATGTGGACCGTTTTTCAACATCTCCACACGACCCAGCTTCCCCAGAAGCGAAAGGTCGTCCGCTTCGAGCTCGACGGGCTGCGCCGGCATTACTGGCTCGTCCTGCAGCGCGACGACCCCGATCTCTGCTACACGGATCCCGGATACGGTGACGACCTGGTCGTGCGGGCGGACATGGAGGCGCTGGTCCGCGTCTACCTCGGCCAGCTGCCGCTGGCGAAGGCGCTGCAGTGCGGATTGGTCAGGACAGAGGGCGCACGGGAGCTGGCACGGTCCATTGGGGACTGGTTCCCGCGCAGCGCGTTCGCCGTTCACGCCGATCCGGTCCGGTTCGACGCGTCGACCCGGTCGTACGCGCCGGTGTCGGCCTAAACGGGTCGACCGAGACCGCCGTCCGGCGCACCGCGCCCGAAGACCTAGTCCTGGAGCGCCGCCGCCCGCTTTTGGAGCAGCGCCCGCTCGCGCCCATTCTGGCTGACCCCGGCCGCCCGCTCGAGCTCGGCGACCGCCTCCAGCCGCCGGCCGAGCTTGGCCAGGAGGTCGGCGCGCGCCGCCGGCAGGTGCGGGTAGGCGCGGAGGGCCGGCTCGTCCACGAGCTGGTCGATCAGCTCCAGTCCGGCAGCCGGGCCGAACGCCATGCCGACCGCCATCGCCCGGTTGAGCTCGACTACCGGCGAGGGCGCGACCTGGGCGAGGGCGTCGTAGAGCGCCGCGATCCGCGCCCAGTCCGTGTCCTCGGGCCGCCTGGCGCGGGCGTGGCAGGCGGCGATCGCGGCCTGCAGCGCGTACGGACCGAGCGGGCCGGCCAGTGCCTGGGCCCGGTCAAGGGCGGCCAGGCCACGGCGGATGAGCAGCCGGTCCCAGCGGGCGCGGTCCTGGTCCAGGAGCAGGACCGGCTCGCCGCCCGCGCCCACCCGGGCCGGCATCCGGGAGGCGTGGAGCTCCATCAGCGCGACCAGCCCGTGGACTTCGGCCTCGTCGGGGGCCAGCTCCGCCAGCATTCGGCCCAGGCGGAGCGCGTCGTTGACCAGCTCTGGGCGCATCCACCTCTCGCCCTTGCTCGCGGCGTAGCCCTCGTTGAATACCAGGTAGACGACGGCCAGCACGGCGCCCAGGCGGGGCGCGAGGTCCGTGCCTGACGGTACCTCGAAGGGGACGCGCGCCTCGGCCAGCGTCCGCTTGGCGCGGACGATCCGCTGGGCCATGGTCGCGGCCGGGACCAGGAAGGCGCGCGCTATCTCCTCGGTGGTCAGCCCGCACAGGAGCCGGAGCGTGAGCGCGACCCGGGCCTCTGGCGCGAGCACCGGGTGACAGGCGGTGAAGACGAGGCGGAGCAGGCTGTCCCGGATCTCCTCGGTCAGCGCCGCCTCGAAGTCGGCGGCGGCGAGCTCTTCGGCGGCCTCGGCGTCGCGGCCGACCACCTCCTGCTTGCGGCGCAGTCGTTCGGCGCGGCGTAGCTGGTCGATCGCCCGCCGCTTCGCAGCCTGCATCAACCAGGCGCCCGGCCGGTCGGGAACGCCGTCCGCCGGCCACTGCTCGAGGGCGGCGACGAAGGCGTCCTGGGCCAGCTCCTCGGCCAGCCCGACGTCGCGGACCATGCGTGCCAGCGCGGCGATGAGGCGGGGGGACTCGATCCTCCAGACCGCCTCGATCGGTGCCCGCGCGGCGTCGGCCGGGGTCATCCGAGCCAGACCGCTTCCCGGAGCTCGGGCGGGAAGTCCGATATCTCGAAGATCCGGCGAACCTCGATCATCGGGCCCTCAGCGTCGATCGGGCAGCGCTTGGCCCATTCGATCGCCTCCGCCTTCGACTTGACGTCGATGATCCAGTAGCCGCCGACCAGCTCCTTGGTCTCGGCGAAGGGGCCGTCGACGACCTGCGGCTTACCGACGTGGAAGCTGATACGGACCGCCTCGTTCGGGGAGTGCAGGCCGTTCACGTCGAGCAGGACGCCGGCCTCGTGGAGCTGCCGGTTGTAGCGGGACATGGCCTCGATCGCCTCCCGGCTCGGGATCGAGTTCTCCTCGGTCGAGGACGGCAGGCCGGGGTGGATGAAGAGCATGAATCGCATCGCTTCGCTAACTCCTTTACGCGGACTGGACGTATTCCGGACGCTGCCCAAGAAGCCGATAAGTCTGGATGGTTATGCCCCGGGCAGTGGTCCGCGAGTTGACCAGATCGAGGGCGGTGTCCGGACCGGAATCGGGGAACAGCCGTGTGCCCTGGCCGAGGACGATGGGATAGATGATCAGGTCGAGCTGGTCGACCAGGTCGTTGGCGAGCAGCCATCGGACGAGAACGCCGCTGCCTGGCACCACCAGCTCGCCGTCCTGCCGCACCTTCAGATCACGGACGGCCGCGGCGACGTCGCCGGTCAGGACATTCGTGCCCGCCCACTGCGGGTCGGTGAGGCTGGTCGATGCCACGTACTTGGGTCGGCTGTTCAGTGCAACGCCGATCGGCCTCCTGGCCATATCGATCATCGCTCCCCAGGAGCCGGCGAAGATCTCGTACGTCCGCCGGCCGAAGAGGAACGCGGCCGCACCGCCGTAGACCTGGTCGATATGGTCCCCGGTTTCGGTATCGACAAGTGGCGGAGCCCATCCGCCGCGGTCGAAGCCGCCTCTGCGATCTTCGTCAGGTCCACCCAAGCCCTGCATCACGCCGTCCACCGAGACGTTGGTCGTCACCGTCAACCTCATGTCGTGGTCGCACTCCTTCTGGGTCTGCGCCAGTTGTTTGGTGGTGGGTCCGATGGACCCTCTCACCTGGTTCGTCGAACAACGACCGCATTGATCGACGCGAGCGGCTGATCCGAGGGACGCTCGGGCTGTCATCATCCGCCGGACCAAGAAAGGCTGGGCGTACAACGGGGCCGGAGCGGACGAGGTCGCCAAGGTTCAGGAGCAGTGGACGCACCTCTTGGGCGCGGCAAAGATGAGGGAGTTGAAATCGCTCCTGGCCGAGCTCGTGGCAAAGCTCGGTCATCGCTACGAGGGAAGCTATCTGGAGGCGGCCACCCGCGCGCCCGGGCAGCAGAGCGGCTCGCGGGTCGGACCAAGAATGTGAACAAGGCTGTGGCCGGGCCGACAAATCCTTTGTCATCGGAAACCCGATGATGGCGCGGTGACCAGACCTGCCCGCCTCTATCTGATCCACCAATATTCGCGCGAGGTTCCCGTGCCGAGCGGCGCGCTGCTGATGTCGAGCGGCTGCTATCTCGTCCAGACCGACGACGGGCAGAACGTCCTCATCGACTCCGGCATGCCCACCGGCGTTGACAGCCCCGGCCCTACCGTCGAGGAGTCACCAGAGATCCTGATGCAGCTGGAGGACCTGGGCGTCACGCCTCACGATGTGAACACGGTGATCTGCACCCACTACGACCTCGACCACGTCGGCCGCCACGAACGATTCATCAACGCGGCGCACATCGTGCAGCGCCGGCATTATGAGCACGCCGCTGCGGGCGCCCAGCGATTCGCCGCGGGCCGCCCGCACTGGGACGCGCCAGGGACCCGGCGGCGGCTGGTCGAAGGCGACACGGAGCTGTTCGACGGCCTGCGGCTGATCGAGACGAGCGGGCACGCGCCCGGCCACCAGTCGGTTCTAGTGGCGCTCCCCGAAACCGGCAAGGTGCTCCTGGCCTGTATCCCGTCGGCGATTACGCGGAGCTGTTGGATTGCATTCGCTTGATAAGCCTGCCGTTTCTTGCAAGCTGGGGGTCGGTGCACGCAGCAAGGTCGAAACAGCAGGGCCTTCTTTTCCCACGATCCATTTTTGAAATGGTCAATTCGACCCGCCGTCTGCGCGTGTCAGGGTTATTGGTTGCGTTTATCCAGCGGACCCATTCCCAACGCGCCATCGGCGTGATGTCTCCCCATAGCTCATCGATCTTTTGAGGAGCGGCAGCCAGAGCGGTCGCAAGATCCTGTGGCATGTTCGGCTCCGGCCACTCGTTCGTTACCTCGATGTCGAGCGTCGCGGAGTCACCCGATCCTATGCCTGCGGCCTGTTGCAGCTCTTCATCAAGCTTCATCCAGTGGCCCCGATCGCCGTCCGGTTCCAGAACCGTTTGGAACTCATGGCCATTGATCTTTCCGTGTACCGCCACCTGCCCGCGCGAAGGCAGTTCCTTGCTCGCTCTCTCGGACAACTGCAAAATGGTCGACTTCTCGATCGCGAAGAGCCTGGCGTCGAAACGAATTGTCGACACCGCGTTGCGCTGGGTCATCGTGCTCATCAATCTACAAGTCGTCGCTCTGCTGCGCCTCGCCTATGGGCAGGATCTCGACGTACCCGTCCGTTCCATGCACTCGGATCCGCTGCCCATTTCGGATCAGCCGGGTGGCTTGCTCCACGCCCACGACTGTCGGCAAGCCGTACTCCCGTGCGATCACTGCGCCATGGGTCATCAGGCCCCCCACCTCCGTCACCAGGCCCGCGATCGCGACGAACAGCGGCGACCAGCTGGGGTCCGTGTAGGCCGTGACCAGGATGTCGCCCGGTTCGAGATCGGCCTCCGCCATGTCATGAATGACGCGTGCCCGCCCCTCGACGATCCCGGCGGACACCGGTAGGCCGACCAGGGCACCCGCCGGCACGTTATCGCGTCGGTACGTCCCGGCGACGGCTTCACCATCCGACGTGAGCACCCGGGGCGGTGTGAGGGCTTGATAGGACCTGAACGAATCCTTGCGCTGTCGGATGAGCTGGTCATCCACTTGCTTCGCGCGCACGACGTCGTGGAGCTCCTGGAACGTGAGGTAGAAGATGTCCTCCTTCTCACGAAGCACGTGGGCTTGCACAAGGCGGTCGGCCTCTTCCAGCAGCGCCCGCTTGTAGACGAAGTAGCGGCTGACCATGCCGTACTTCGGGTACTCCCGGTACCCGATAAACGTTCGGACGCGGTCGATCATCCGCTTCGCCTCGGTCGCCTTCTGCTCTCCGTCCGGCAAGGCCCGAAGGCGCTCCAGCACGTCCTGTTCCTTGCTCTGCGCCTCCTCCAGCCCCTGCTGGAACCGCCGCTTGCCGGCGCCCGGCTCGAAGTTCTTGACGTTGCCGAGGATCACGGGGACGAGGATGGCCGGCCGTTCGCTCCAGCGCGGCCTGGTGATGTCGATCTCGCCGACGCAGCGCATCCCGTACCTGTCGAGGAAGCCGCGGATGGCGTCGCGCGCCTCCTGGCCGCCCGCGACCCGCTCGAGCCCGTCGAGGAAATCATCATTTCCGTCGACCCGCTGCAGCAAGGCGACCACCTCCGGATGCGGCCGAATCGCATCGGCGACGTCCAGCAGCGCCAGCCCCATCTCCGACGTCACGTTGTCGGGGACGGACTGCGTCAGCGTGTCGGCCGCGTTCTTCTCTCCCAGCCACGATTCCAGCTTGTCGTTGAGCCACCACGTTGCCTCCATCGCCGACATGAACACCTGATGGCTCCGCGGATCGAAAAGGATTCGCCGCAGTTCCTGGATGTCCGCCAGGATGAAGTCGATCAGGGTGGGTCCTGACTTGGTTCGGATGTCGCGCTGCAGCGCGGCGATGGACGCCTGGGTGCGTCCCATCAACTCTTCGACGATGGACGGATCGGCCTCCAGCGGCGCGGGAGCACTGCCGCTGGTGGCACCGCCGTGATCCTCGTCCGGAAGCGACGGGATGAACTGGTCGCGTTCGAGGACGGTCTCCAGCGCGTCCCTGACCAAGGGATCGCCTCTCCCCATGACCTCCAGGAGACCTGCCCGGCTGGTGGGCGACGCCAGGCGCTGGGTGACGTCGACGAACAACCTCCCGCCGGCCTCGTACATTCGCGGCAGAGCCGTGAGCTGCCACATCGAGATCCCAAGCGGCTTCATGGCGTCGGTCATCATCTGCCCATGACCGACGGAGACGAAGACGTGATTCCCTCCGTCGTCCGTGGCGGGAATGGGGAACAGCGTGGTGATGGGCCGGCTCTGGACGATCTGGAAGCTGTCATCGACCAGGCACCATTCGATGTCCTGGGGGTGGCCGAAGTGTGCTTCGATCCGCCGTCCCAACTGAGCGAGCCGCACGACCTGCGCATTCGTCAGGGCTGGCTGCTTCTGCCGCTCCGGGTCGATGGCCTGTTCCTGCGTTCCGCCGGCGGGCAGGGCGTGGATCGCCAGCTGCTTGGTGGCGATTGCTTTGGCGACGATCTCGCCTTCGCGCACCTGGTAGACGTCCGGGTTCACCCGGCCTGAGACCAGGGCCTCGCCGAGTCCGAATGCGGCCTCCACGGAGACGACCTTCCGGTTGGACGTGACGGGGTCGGCCGTGAAGAGGATGCCGGCCGCCTGCGGGAAGACCATCTGCTGCACGACCACGGCCATTTGGACTTTTCGCTGGTCGAATCCGTTCCGCATACGGTAGGTCACGGCCCGCTCGGTGAACAGCGATGCCCAGCACCTGCTGACGTGCTGGAGGATCGCCGCCAGCCCCACGACGTTCAGGTACGTCTCCTGCTGGCCGGCGAAGGAGGCCGTCGGCAGGTCCTCTGCCGTCGCGCTCGATCGGACGGCGCAGGCGGCTTGCTCGCCGAGCCGGGCGAGCGCGCGGGTGATCGCCGCCCCCAGGTCATCGGGGATGGCGATCCCCTCGAGGGTTCGGCGGATCTCGGCGCTGAGCGTGCGGATCGGCTCCCGGTCATCTTTGTTCAGGTCCGACAACCGATCGAGCCGTTCGTCGATCGACGGCGCGTCCGCCATGATTCGCCGGAAGGCGTCCGTCGTCACGCAGAAGCCAGCCGGCACGCGGATGCCTTCGATCCGCGAAAGCTCCCCCAGGCGCGCGCCCTTGCCGCCAACCATCGCAACCTGGGTCTGGTCGATCTCCTGGAGACCCAGCACGTAGCTGCCCATCCGTCCACCTTCCCCTACAGCCCCTCGGGCCTCGCTCATTTCCTACCGTCGGTCGCGCCGACCGCCTGTGGGACGGCTTGTGGCGTGCAGTGTCAGCGCACCGGGGTCCTTGCGGCAAGGCCCCCCACCCCCGTATAGCCTGAAAACGGCGGCGCGTCTTCGGGCGTCAGCACCGGGACGGGGACACCGGCTCAAGAATTCCAGATGTAAGAGAGTCGGGGGCCCTGGATTTGAACCCGGGGGCCCCCTCCGTAACGTCAGTTACGCCGCGCTCGCCGCCTCGACCACCTCGACCTTCTCCCCGAAACGGCTACCCCGCACGACTTGCTGGAAGATCAGGCCACCGATCACGGCATAACCGATCATCGAAATGATCACTATCGGCGCTTCCCAGGCCGTGTTCGAGGTTGACGTAAGGAAGCTCGACACTGGTGCCAGCCACTCGATGTCCGCCGATTCGATTGCGAAGATCTGCGGGACCAGATAGAAGCCGGCACCGACCGCGAGGAGCCCGGTCGCCACCCGGTAAGTCCTCAGGTCGTCGTCGGAGTCGTAGAGCAGCTTGACGTAGAGGCTCGCGAAAAGCAGCAACCCCGCGATCGGCGCTGTGAGCGGCAAATCGAACGTGAGCGCGAGGTTCGGGAAGAGGAAGACCACGCTCAATGCAAACGTGGTCAAGATGACCGCGTCGCGCACCAGCACGTACCCGAGCCACCAGATGTCGGCGCCGAATCGCAACGACAGCTTCCTGATGGTGCGGAAGACGTAAGGACGCGCGAGATGAAGGATGATGGTCATCACCCACAGGGACGGGAGCAAGGCCGCGATCGTCGACACGACCCACTGCCGGCCTCCCATGATGATCGCGTTGACAAGTGCGTTCGTCAGATCGTCGGGGCTCATCTCATCCTTCTCCTTTCACGCGCCAATGCTTCCCTGCCGCACGCGCAGGGCGTCGGTCTTGGCCGGCGCGCGGAGGTTGTAATAAACCGCCACCAGGCCCATGATCGCTACGGCGCCGATCGAGAAGAAGCACAACGCAAGCGCGACCCCCTGGTTGGTGTCCGTGGCAAGCGCCTTCGCGACCCCGTTCCAGAAGGGGCCCCAGTCGACCGCCGTCAGCTGCACGCCAAGCACCGTCGGCACGAGATAGAGCGCGCTTCCGACACCGAGCAGCGTCGAAACCAGCTTGAACGCCCGTGGGTCGTTGTCGGCGTCGGAGACGAGCTTGACCAGAAGCGCGCCGTAGAGCGCCGCGGTGGCCAGTGAACCACCGATCGGAAGTGAGTTGCCGATGACGACGTCCGGGTACAGGAACATGAAGCTCATGACTGCGGTCACCACGATCACCACTTCACGAAGTCCGACGTAAAGCACCCACCAGATGTCAGCGCCCAATCGGAGCGAGAACTTCCGCGTCGTCCGCAGCATGTAGGGCCGTGCCAGGTGAAGGGCGACGATGAGAAGCCAGAGCAGCGGGAGAGCGGCCGCGACGGTTCCCTCGAGGAACCCTTCACCGCCGTCGACAAGAGCATTCACGATTGCTTGAGTGAGCTGATCGGGAGTCATACCGACACCATCCTTTTGACCTGGACTAGCTGGCAGCTGGTGACGACGTCGCAGCGGAGGCAGCGCTGCGCTTCCGCGCGCGCGGCTTCTGTCGGCAGTCCGACGGAGACCTCCCCAAATCGGTTATCGGGTCCGATACGAGCCAGCTCATTGATCGCACGCGCCCGCGTCGCGAGGTCGAGCTCTATCGCGCGCGGGAGCGGCGGCGACGCGCGGCGCCAGAGCGGCACGTAACGCTCCGCCGGCAGGCGGCGCAGATACCGATCGACGGCCCAGGCCGCGCGTTGTCCCTGCGCGACTCCCTCGATGACGCTCTTCGGCCCAGTCGCGATATCGCCCGCGGCGAAGACACCAGGCTGGGCGGTCATCAGCGTCTCCGGATCGGTCAGCAGACCCCCCCACTCCCCGAACTGAATGCTCGAGCCCTCGGGCAGGATGGAAGGGTCGGGCGCCTCGCCGACGGCCACCAGCAATGTGCGAGCGCTGATCGTGAACGTGCTTCCGGGCACCGGCGCCACCTTGCTCCGTCCGTCGTCGCTCTTGCCGACGATCTCCAGCCGCTGGCAGCGGACCTCTATCATCGCGCCGCGCCGGCCGAGGATCTCCACCGGGGCGACGAGCTCGTCGATCACCACGCCTTCGTGCTCAGCCCCGCGAATCTCTTCGTGCTGGGCGGGCATGTCCTGTTTCGTGCGGCGGTAGAGCACCCTGACATTGCTGGCACCGGCGCGCCATGCCGACCGCGCGGCGTCCATCGCCGTCGAGCCTCCACCGACGACGATGGCATCGCCGGTGAGGGTTACGTTTTCACCGAGGTTGACGCGCTTCAGGAACAACGTCGCCGGCCACACGCCGTGTAGCTCTTCGCCCGGGATCCCCAACGGTTGGCTCTTCATCGCACCAGTCGCCAGGAGGACCGCGTCATACCCCTGCTTCTTCAGGTCGTCGAGGCTGATGTCGCGCCCGAGCGCGGTGTTGAGCTTCAGCTCGACACCGAGGCCGAGGATCCGGTCGATCTCGGCCTGCAGCACGTGCTTCGAGAGCCGGTATTCAGGGATCCCGATCGCCATCATGCCGCCGGCGACGGGCATCGCCTCGATGATGGTGACCTTGTAGCCGTGCCGAACGAGTTGATACGCTGCCGTGAGGCCGGTGGGGCCGGCGCCCACGATCGCAATGCGCTCCTGGCGACGGCGCTCGGGCGGGGGAGGCGTGGGGTAACCCTCCATGCCGTGGTCGGCAGCGAATCGCTTCAGCTCCCGAATCGCGATCGGTTCGTCCATGACCCCGCGGCGGCACTCGGCCTCGCATGGCGCGGTGCAGACACGACCGCAAACCGACGGAAATGGGTTGTACTCGGCGGCCACGGCGAGCGCGTCGGCGTAACGGCCTTCGCCGATGAGGGCGACGTAGCGCCCGGCGTCAGTTCCGACCGGACATGCTTCCTGACAGGGCGCAAAGAGGCGATCCGAACCGTCGTCATCGGCTTCCCAGGTCCGCCAGACCTGCCAGCTTGCAGGACGTCGAGCGGCACGCCGTTGTGTCAGGTCACCCCACGGGTCGGTGTGCGTTTCCTTCAGCGACTCGGTCGTGTACGCCGAGAGCGGAGTCCAGCCCGCCACCTCGGAATCCAGACCGTGGAAGATCGGCCCCTGCTGCGGGACCAGGTCTGGTTCGCCGGCGATTCGTGAGATGGTGATCACCGCCGTCGGACACTCGACGGCGCACAGATCGCAGCCGATGCACGCTCGCGACTGGATCGGGAATTCCATCATCCAGGGCTTCGCGTCGCCTTGCCGCGAGCCCTCCACCCCAGACTCGATGCTCGGAGTCTGGGTGCGTGTCATGTCCAGTGCCTGGACAGGGCAGACGTCCATGCAGATGCCGCAGTTCAGGCAGTTGGACCGGTCGACCTGAAACTGGTAACCCAACTCGCTCCACAGGATGGGAGGCGACCGACCTTCGAAGTAGGGCCGAAAGACCCTACTTCCTGAGGTGCCGGGCCAAAGACTCTGTAGATGGTTTCCGCATAGAGACGCGCATCTGCACTTCGATCCCTAGAGAGGTACCTAGATATGTTCGAGCATTCGCCGACGAGGATCGTTTTGGTCGATGACCACGCGCTTCTCCGTGAGGGACTCCGGCGCATCCTCGAGCGCGAGCTTGACCTCGAGATCGTTGGCGAGGCAGAGACCGGCGAGGCGGCACTCGAGCTGGTGGCGCACCTCATCCCCGACATCGTGCTCATGGACGTCCGCATGCCTGGCATGGACGGGATCGAGGCCACGAGAAGGCTTGGAGCGTCACATCCGCAGGTTCAAGTCCTCGTGCTGTCCGCTTATCCCGAGTTCACCCGGGAAGCGTTGCAGGCCGGCGCAGCGGGCTATTTGCTCAAGAGCGCTCCTACCCCCCAGCTGCTGGCGTCCGTCCGCTCCGTGGCACTTGGCTCGATGGCGATCCAGAGAAGCTTGCTCGGCGCTCTCCCCTGGAGTCCCCGCGACCGAGGTCGCCAGACCGGCGTGTTGAGCGGCAGGGAGCGCGACATCTTGCGGCTCATCACACGGGGACTTACGAACCGGGCAATCGCCCACGAACTCGGCATCGCACCGAGGACGGCCGACCAGCACGTCCACAACATGCTGGTCAAGATCGGAGCGGGGTCACGGTCCGAGGCGGTGCGCTACGCGATCGAGCACGAACTGATATCCGTTGGCTGAAGCTGTATCGCCGACCGGGTAGTCCAGCCGTGTGACTCAAGGTCCTTCGGCCCTTCCCTTACTGCTCGTGCAGGTCCACGCTCGCGCAAATGCTGGCTCAGGCCAATGCGACAGTCCCGCACCCCTTCCGTCTGGTTGCCGCCGCGCTGCTGGCGCACGATCATGCGTGGTCGGTCGCGCTCGACGGAGACGGCGGCGAGCTGCTGGCCAAGGTAGGGATCAGGGTCCGAAAGCTCGAGGTCTACAAGCACGTTCAGCTGAGAGTGGGCGTTTCGACTGCAGCACTGCATGGCGATGGCTTGATGCTGCCCGTCAGCTGGGCCGC
>WNFV01000493.1_pt1 | contig 74723 bp, 65 predicted proteins | sample 5400101 | NCBI WGS metagenome assembly WNFV01 (sample SAMN13153361, study PRJNA577476) | soil metagenome | isolation source: 115 cm soil or saprolite under grassland replicate 1 | place: USA:California | collected 2016-06-15
GCCTTTGTCACAGGGCTCCAATCCGCTCCTTAGCAGACCGCCTGTCAGCTACTCGATCAACCGGTTGACTATCGAGGTGGAATCTTCCTCCACTGGCAACACGCGCCTACGGGGCGCACTGGGCAAAATCGCGCGCGCGACTTAAGGGCGTTTACGCCCGTCTTCGCGGGCTATGCCCACCGCAACAGCACGGCAGGCGATTTTGCCCACCCTACAGCGCGCCGCCACTCGCTGTTCGTTGCAACAGCAAGCATCGCGTCGCCGCATTCTGATCTCACGATGTCAAACAGCCCTAGTCAACGCTCCGCCCGCCCGCTGAACATCGCGCGCGGACGCCGCGTCTCTCTTTTTCCCTTCTCCCCCAACGGGGAGCGGAGCGCCGAGAAGGCGCCAACCTGTCGCGCTTGCGAGGCGCGACCAACCACGCTTGCGAGGCGTGGCGCGTCCCTTGCGATCGGGACGCTCGCCTCTCGGCGCTCCACCGTGGCGATTTTTGGCCGGGGTCCGCGCTTCCGTTTCCGGAATTTCCTCCGGAATCCGTCCAGCGAGCTCCTCGCAGCCAGGTCATTGTGCCTGGCGGGCGGGGTCCCGAGCCTCCCGAGGCTACGGTTACGAGCCGCAGCCGCGGGACGCCACTCCCGGCTCCGCCTCAGGATCGTCTCTAGATGACGCCCGTTGATGAGCAGGGATGCGAATCAGATTACCGGATGAGGAATATAGGGTCAATACATTTTTGCTGTATGACCAAATGAAATCTCTCCTCGCTCACTCGATCACGTCGTCGGCGCGGGCGAGCAGCGTCGGCGGAATTTCGAGGCCGAGCGCCTTGGCGGTTTTGAGGTTGATCGCCAGTTCGAACTTGGTCGGCGCCTGCACCGGCAGGTCGGCCGGCTTCTCGCCCCTGAGGATGCGATCGACGTAGCCGGCTGCGCGCCGATGCGGGTCGACCGAATCAGGCCCGTAGGAGATCAGACCGCCGCCAGTGACATAGAAGCGGAACGGGTAGACCGCCGGCAATCGGTGCCGGGCCGCTAGCGCGATGATCAGTTCGCGATGAACGTTCGCCAACCCGCTCGCCGGCACGATCAGGCCGCCATTCGAGACCGGCGCGAATGCCGCGAGCGCGCGCTCGATCTCGCCGGCGTCGCGCACATCGACCGGGCGCAACTCCACCCCGAACGATGGCGCCGCGGCCTGGATTATGGCGAACTGACCGATCCCTTCGGGTATGGTGGGATCGCGAAGGACCGCGGCGCGCGTCACGCGGGGCGCGATCTCTTTAAGCAGCTCCAGCCATTTCGCGCTGATGCCGTATTCGAACTGGGTAAAGCCGGTGGCGTTGCCGCCCGGCCGCGCCAGGCTCGCGACGAAGCCAGCGCCGACCGGATCAGGGGTCTGCGTGAACACGATCGGCACGGTGCGAGTCGCCTGGAGCAACGGCGCCATGACCTGGCCGCCCGAGGCCAGGATGACGTCCGGGGCGAGCGCGACTAACTCCGCCGCGTGTTTGCGAATGCGCTCGGCAACACCCGCGGTCCTTCGGTAGTCAATCCGGACGTTGCGGCCGTCGGTCCAGCCCAACGCCTGCAGCCCCTGCACAAACGCCGCCATGCGGGCTATTGCTTCCGGATCGTCCGCGGCCAGGCTCATGAGCACGCCGATCCGCCGCATCCGTCCGCCCTGCTGCGCGCGCGCCGCGAACGGCCACGCGACCGCCGCGCCGCCAAGAATGGTGATGAACTCGCGCCGCTTCATGTAGCCCTCGCCCCGAGGTTCGGGACCCAGCCAAATACTGCTCAAACACATTACATCGTGCCACGCCGCGGAGGTATTGGAATCGTGTCGATCGCCTCGTCGGGGGACACGATCGATGTGCGGCGTGCGCTACCTTGCCCGCCCCATCCGGTAGGGCTTCAGGATCGCGTAGACCGCCTCGTGCCCGGGCGTCGATATGCCGTACTTGCGTCCGAGCGCGACCACCTTGCCGGCGAGCCAGTCCAGCTCGAGGCGGTTGCCGGCGTCGAGATCGTTCGCCATCGAGGCTTTCATCGTTGGCGGAAAGGCCGCCACCGAACGATCCAGCTCCGCCGGAAAGTCCGGCGGGAACTCGACGCCGGCCGCGCGACCTACGGCAATCGTCTCGTGCAGCAGCTTGTAGAAGAAAGCCCGCATGTCCTCGTCGTCGCGAACGACCCCGAGCGGCTGGCGCGTGCTTGCCGTGATGCCGGAGGTGCCCGAGAGCAGCACGAATTTCTTCCAGATGTCGAGAAACATACGATCCGTCAGCGTGATGTCGATGTCGGCAGCCTTGATCTGCTCCACGTAACCGGCGAGCACGGCATCAGGACGCCGGTCGAGCCGGCCGCAGTGGACTTTTGCCATTGCGCCGGTTTGGCGGATCACGCCGGGCCTCGCGATCGTCGTGACAACATAGGTCGCGCCGCCGATCGTGGCGTCATCTCCAAGGATCGGGACGAGTCGCTCGACGCTGTCGACGCCGTTCTGAAGCGTAATCACGCGGGTGTTGGAGCCTACGAGCGGGCGCGTCTGCCCGCCTGCCGTCTCAGTATCCCACAGCTTGACGGCGAACAGCACCACGTCGACTGGTCCGACCTGTTTCGGGTCATCGGTGACATTGACGTCCTTCAGATGCAGGTCGCCATGGGTGCTCTCGATCTTGAGGCCATCCCGGCGAATGGCATCGCGATGCGCGCCGCGCGCAATGAACGCCACGTCGTGTCCGGCCGCGGCCATCCGCCCGCCGAAATAGCCTCCGACGGCACCCGCTGCCATGACCGCGATCCGCATGTGCAACCTCCGCAGGGCAAGGTATCGCCTCGCCCAAAACTAGCACATGGGAAAGGGCTGAGTGCGATGTCCGAGCAGGGTCAAACTGAAAAAAGCTCACGACGAGCAAATGTCTTCCGCCCTTCCCCCAATAACCGACATCGCCGGTGCGCAGCTTCAGGAATTTGCCCGGCCTGTCGGCGACGTCAGATTCCGGTCGCGAAGCGCGCCATGATGACGATGGTCGCGACCTGCATGACGCCCCGCAGCGCAACGGCAAGAAAATAGCGGTTGGTCAGCTTGGCCATCCTGGCGTGGTCGGGATTGTGGCGTTGCAGCTCCAGACAGACGCGCAGATTGGTGGGCAACAAATAGCCGAGCCCGAGAACGGTCAACCATCAAACCGCAATGAAATCCCGCCGTTTCATTCGACCACCGCGTCGGCGCGCGAGTACTTTGGGTGGAATTTCAAGGCCGAGCGCCTTCGCAGTCTTCAGGTTGAGACCGAGCAGCCTCGCGGTCTTGAGATTCAACACGAACTCGAACTTGGTGGGCGTCTCGACCGGTAGGTCGGCGGGTTTCACCCCATGGAGGATTTTGCCTGCCATGACGCCCTGCTGCCGGAAATAGGCCATGAGGTTCGGCCCGTAGGCCATCAACCCGCCATCGCGAGCAAAGTCGGGAAACAGGGTCACGGCCGGGAGACGATGCGTCACGGCAAGTCCGGCGAGCAGCTTGGTATTGCCGCCAACGACCGGAGACGGCAGCATCAGCAAGGCATCAGTGCCCTGTCGGGTGATGGATTGGAACGCGGGCTCGACATCGGCGCGTCCCCGCACCTCCAGTACGGCGAGCTTCACACCGAGGGTTTCGGCCGCCGTCTCGACTGCCTTCAACTGAGTTGGGCCGGTCGCCGAATCCCAGAAGACTCCCACCGTGGAGACTTGCGGGACAGCTTCCTTCAACGCTTCCAGCCATTTCTTGCTGAAGTCGGGGAAGTCGAGAAACGTTCCGGTGATGTTGCCGCCGGGCCGCGCGTTGCTGGCGACGAAGCCGCTGGCGACCGGATCGCTCTCCAGATCGCCCGCCACGATCGGAATTGTGCGTGTAGCTGCCTGCGCCGCCCTGATCGCCGCCGGGCTGATGGCTGAGATCAGGTCTACCTTGCGGCCGACGAGATCGGCTGCCATCGGCGCCAGCAAGGCCGGGTCACCGCCGGTGACGCGCGCAATGATGGTGACCTGCTCGGGTCCAACGCCACCAGCCTGCAATCCGCTCGAATAGGCTGCGATGCGCGGGGGAGCTGCCGCTTGCGGGCCGGGGTAGAGGAAGCCGACTTGAAAGGTTCTCGCAGCTTGCTGCGCCCCAAGCGGCGAGGGCCATAGTGCGGCGGCACCGCCGAGAAGCGTGATGAACTCGCGCCGTCTCAATTGATCGAATTGCATCCGATCCTCTACGCCCCCTGGACCGAATTGCACGATATCGAATTGGCCGAGGCCCGTCAGCGGGTATGAGAGCGACCTTGCAGCCCTGTCAGCCATGACTTGTCGGCGCTACTTCCGCTTTGAGTCAATCAGAAAACGCAAATATTTACGCCGGTTCAGGTGTCATCTGAGGAATCCCGGGATAGAATGACGTCTCGCATTGCCGGACCAACGCGGGAGGCGGCCAAGATGATGAGAGCGCTGATTGCGGCATCACTGTGCGTCGGATGGACGCTGCACGGCATCAGCGTCGCGCACGCCCAAGCCTATCCCAACCGGCCGATCAGAATGGTCGTGCCGTTCCCGCCCGGCGGACCGACCGACGGCATGGCGCGCATCATCTCGGACCGCCTCGGCGCAGTCCTCGGCCAGAGCATCGTCGTGGAGAACCGTGGCGGCGGCGCCGGCGGGAGTATCGGCGCCAAAGCGGTCGCGACCGCCGATCCCGACGGCTACACCATCCTCATCACGCCCGGGGGATCGCTGACCACCGGCCCGGCCGTGCACCACAACATCGGCTACGATCCGGCCAAGGCGTTCGTACCGGTCGGTCTGCTCATCGAGACGCCGCTGATCATGTCCGTTCACCCGGACCTGCCGGTGAAAACGCTGGCCGAGGTCGTGGCTTACGCCAAGGCCAATCCGGGCAAGATCAGCTGGGGTTCGCAAGGCTTCGGCACTGCGCCGCACCTGCTCGCGGAAATGTTCAAGCTCGAAGCCGGCGTCAACATCGTGCACGTGCCCTATCGCGGCACCGCGCCCATGCTCGCCGCTGTCATAGCCGGGGAGGTCCAGATGGTTGCCGACCCGAGCACCACCTCGCTGCCGCACGTCCAGGCCGGCAAGCTGCGCCCGCTGGCGATCGCCGGCACCGAGCGCCACCGGAAATTGCCCGACGTGCCGACCACGGTTGACGCAGGCTATCCAAAACTGAACGCGCCATTCTGGCTCGGCGTGGTGGCACCGGCAGGCACCCCGCCCGCCATCATCGACAAGCTCAACGCCGCGTTCCGCGAAAGCCTCGCCCCGGCAGAAACGCGCGCGCGGCTCGACACGCTCGGCGCTGACATCAAGATCGGCACGCCGGCCGAATTCGAAAAGATGCTCGCCCGCGAGCTCGCGCAGTGGACCGCCGTCGTAAAGGCCGCCAATATCAAAGTGGAATGAAGTTTTGAGGGAATTGAAAATTCATCGCCATGTTCCGTCGTGACGCGCCCGCCGAAGCCGAATTCCGCATGGAAGTACGGACATGGCTGGAGGCCAATCTTCCGGTCGCGCTTCGGGTGCGCACGACGCGTCCGCCGCCCGCGGAACTGATGCCCTGGTATCACACGCTCTCGCGCAAAGGCTGGATCGCGCCGCATTGGCCCAAGCAATATGGCGGGATGGGCGCCACGCTCAACGAACAGATCATCATGACGGAGGAGCTGGCGCGCATTGGCGCACCGCATCTGCCGGTTCAAGGTCTCAATCACATCGGTCCCATCCTCATGGAGTTCGGGACCGACGCACAGAAGGCGCAGCATCTGCCGCCCATCATCGCGGGCACGGTGATCTGGGCACAGGGTTACTCCGAGCCGGGCGCGGGCTCCGACCTCGCCAGTCTTTCGACCCGCGCAACGCTGGAGGGCGATCATTTGTTGGTGCGGGGGCATAAGATCTGGACCACCTGGGCGCATCATTCGGACTGGATGTTCGCGCTGGTACGCACCGATCCGCAGGCCCAGCCGCGGCAAGCCGGCATCAGTTTTCTGCTGATCGATCTGCATAGCCCCGGCATCAGGATCCGACCGATCAAGACGATCGTGGGCGATGACGAGTTCAGCGAGGTGTTCTTCGACGATGTCATCGTGCCAGCCGAAAACCTGGTCGGAAAGCTGCATGATGGCTGGCGCATCGCAAATGCGCTGCTGGGACACGAACGCCTCGGCACCTCGAACCCGCAATTCGCGTTGATGGCGCTGGAGCGCATCAAGACGATGGCGCGTGCTTCCGGCATCATGGCCGATCCGGCTTTCCAGGATCGTCTCGCGGCGGCCAGCATCAATGTCACGGCGCTGTCGGCCATGTTCAGCCATGCCGTGGAGCTCACCAATCACCAGCAAAGTCTCGGGCCGGAATCGTCGGTGATCAAGATTTTCGGGTCCGAACTGCTTCAGGTGCTCAACGAGCTTTTGATCGAGGCAGCAGGCGGCCACGCGACCGCTGAAAATCCGATCACAACGAATTTCGGTGCGGTGGATGTCGCAGCGCCGTTCCTTCAGTCGCGGCGCGTGACCATCTATGGCGGCTCATCGGAAATCCAGCGCAACGTCCTGGCCCGCCGCGTGCTGAACCTTCCAAGTTGATGGACAGCGCGATCGACGGTCATGGACCTGCATTTGACATCGGAGCAGACACTGCTGCGCGACAGCGCCGCCAAATTCATCGTCGCGGCGGGGCCGAAGGTGGCGCGCGGATTTCGCGAACAGGATCCGAGCTTCGCGCCGGCGCGTCTGCGGCAGGCGGGGGAACTCGGGTGGCTTGGCATCCTCGTCCCGGGTTCTGCGGATGGCCTCGGTCTGGGCCTCACCGAGCTCGCCTTGGTGCTTGAACAGGCCGGGCGGGGGCTCGTCTGCGAGCCAATCGGGCTTGCGGCGATCTCGGCTGCGGCCCTGGGGCAGGGGCGCACGCAGCATCCGATGCTGGAACGGGTGATGACCGGCGCGGCACTGGTCGTTCCGGCGCTCCAAGAGAGCGCGTATGGCGACGACCCGCTTGCGCCGCGCACTCAAGTGGCGGGGGAGGACGGAGCGCTCCGTTTGACCGGACAGAAGATGTTTGTTTGCGCCGATGGTGCCGACGGTTTTCTCGTCAGCGCCAGCGGGCGCGATGGACCCGCGCTGTGCTATGTGGCGCGCAATGCGCCCGGCTGCACGCTATCGACGACGCAGACGGTGGAGGGCCGCAAGCTTGCGACGCTGAGCCTCGCGGATGCGCCGGCCGATCTCATCCCACCGCATTCGTCATCGCGGAATGCGGTGGATGCGCTCTACAATCTCGCGCTGATGGCGCTGTCCTCCGAATTGCTGGGCGTGATGGAAAAGGCGCAAGAGATCACGCTCGACTACCTGCGCATCCGCAAGCAGTTCGGAAAGCTGATCGGCAGCTTCCAGGCGCTGCAGCACCAGGCGGCAAACATCTATATTCGGACCGACGCGACGCGGTCGCTGGTGTTTCAGATCGCGGCCAACAACGACGCCTATTGCATCGATCCCGCGATGGCCATCGCCGCGAAAGCCAAGGCGTCGGAAGAAGCGATCGTCGTCACCGAGGGCTGCATCCAACTTCACGGCGCGATCGGATTCACCGACGAGCACGACATCGGCCTCTATCTCAAACGGGCGATGCTGCTGTCGTCGCTGTTGGGGAACGCAGCGGCGCAGCGGCGTCGCTATGTCGCAATCGCCAACCTGACAGCGTAGCGCGAGCGCTCGCGAATACCGCGTGCGAACCGCATTCGAAAGCGTCCGTGGAGCGTCGCGACGGAACCACCGTGCAGGGATTAACAACGGGAAGGTGCTTGGTAGCTCAACGGCAGACTGCAAAGGATAGCCGTTGCCGGTAGTTGAATTTATGAATACGCTCCACCCTTCGCTCGCGCGCTCCCATGAATGGCTCAAAGCCCCAAAACTTAGACGGCGTGTCAGATGCCGAACGCAGCCTGCTCCGCAGATCGGTGCGGGACTTTCTCTCGAACATTTGGCCGGCCGACAAAGCCGTGGAGAATTCTGGTAACGCCCAGGCTATTGCGCAGCTGTGGCCTGCCATGGCTCGGCAGGGTCTTTCGTCGCTCGGTTCCAATGCCGCCGAGGTCGGATTGCGCGAAATCGTCCTCGTGTTCGAGGAGTTGGGGCGCGCCTCCTGCCCGGCGCCACTGCTCGGCGCGGTAGGGGCCAACCTCGCGCTTGCGACGCAGCCCTCGAACACAGCGCGCGCCCTGCTCGAAGATCTTCACCAGGGCAACGCGACTATTGCGCTGGCGCTCGGCGCCTTCGATGGCGACCCGGCCGCGGGTCGTGTCGCCGTGCGCGGCGACACGTTGCGAGGAAGAGTGTCGTTTGTCGAAGGCGCTCAAACAGCGACGCATCTCTTCATCTTCACCGAGTCGCCCACTGGCGTCGCCGTGGTTGCAGGCGATGCGCACGGCTTGACGATGCGAGCCACGCCTGGCCTCGCGGTGCCGCCGTTCTGCGAGCTCACATTGGAGAATGCACCTGCGCTGCGGCTGGACATGTCGTCCGAATCTCTGGCGGACATAGCGCTGGTGGCAAGGCTCGCTTGTGCCGGCCGGGCGCTCGGCGCGGCCCAGCGAGCGTTCGATCTTGCCGTGGATCACGCTAAGGTCAGGAAGCAATTCGGCCAGCTCGTCGGTCAATTCCAGGCTGTACAGCACAAGCTGGCCAACTGCCTGATCAGCCTGGACGGCGCGCGGCTTGCGCTCGATACGGCGGCCGGGGCGCGGGACAACCATAATCCAGACTGGAGAGTTTTCGCTTCATCTGCTGTCGCATTCGCGGGTCCTGCGTTGCGCACTGTGTCGATCGAGACGCACCGGGCACTGGGTGCTATCGGCTATGCCGAGGAACACGAGGCGCCGCGACATTTCCGGCGCGTGCATGCCGATCTCACCCGCTTCGGCGGCGTGCCGCGCGCACGAGCCGAGCTTGCCGATTTCCTTCTCGGTCCAGTTCAATAGACAACATGTCCTTTCTTCCCGCGCATGACATGGGACCTACCGCAAACGCCTTCCGCAAGGAGGTGCGCGAGTGGCTTGCGAAGTACTGGACGCTGGAGAGGCGCACGGAGCACCTACGCAAGCCGTTCAAGGAACGCGGCTGGGATGTCGAATTCTCGAAACTGATGGGCCGCCATGGCTGGATCGGCATCGGCTGGCCGAAAGAGTTCGGCGGCCAAGGCCGGAGCGCGACCGAACAGATCACATTCATCACCGAGATGGCGAACGTTGGCGCACCCTGTCAGGCGCACGGCACCGGCGAGTCGATCGTCGCGCAGGCTCTCTTTTTACACGGCACCAAGGAGCAACAGGATGAATGGCTGCCCGCCATCAGCCGCGGCGAGCGCACCTTCGCCTTGGGCTACAGCGAGCCGGAGGCCGGTTCCGATCTCGCGGCGCTCCGCACCCGCGCCATGCGCGATGGCGACGACTGGGTCGTCAATGGACAGAAGCTGTGGTCCACCGGCGGCGACAAGGCGGAGTACATGTGGCTTGCGGTGCGGACCGATCCGGACGCGAAGAAGCACGCCGGCATCAGCGTGTTGATGGTCGATCTTCGCTCGCCTGGCGTCACCATCCGGCCGAGCCTTGCCCTGTACGGCAAGACCTTCAGCGCACAGTTCTACGACAACGTACGGGTGCCGGCGAAGAACATGGTCGGCGCGGTGAACAACGGCTGGAAGGTCATCACCGACGCGCTCGCCGCGGAACGTGTCATGATCGGCGGCACGCGCATGGCGGGCATCGAACGCGCGTTTGACCATCTCACCGAATACCTGAAAACTGCGGTGGTCGGCGGCAAGGCTCTGAAAAACGATCCGGTGATCCGCGATCGTATTGGGGCGCTGGCTGCGGACATCGAGGTTGCACGCCAGTTTCAGATGCGGAACTCGTGGCTGGTCGAGCAAGGCAGGGTGCCGATCCACGAAGCGGCCATGGGCAAGGTGTTTGCAAGCGAATTGCAGGAGCGGCTCGGCCAAGCTGCGCTCGATATCCTCGGCACGGGTGGCCTGCTGTCCGAGGATTCCGAGAGCGCCCCGGTCGGCGAGATGGAACAGGTGCTGCGCCATGCCATCATGGGCATGATCGGCGGCGGCACCAACGAGATCCAGCGAAACGTCATCGCGCAGCGGGGACTGGATTTGCCCCGTTGAATCAGGAGCCAGTCATGAGCGAAGAGCAGACGGTCACCTACGAGTTGGAGGGAGAGATCGCCCTTGTCGGCCTCAACCGTCCGGATAAGCGCAACTGCTTCAACCCAACCGTGATGAAGCAGTTGCGCGAAGCCATCGAGCGCGCTGGCGAGGAGGCAAAGTGCGGCATCATCTTCGGCCACGGCGACAACTTCTGCGCCGGGCTCGACCTGCGCTGGGCGGCGGAGAACTGGAAGACCGGGCGCTCGGAGCGGCTGCCGTTCCCGTTCAATCGCAACACCTATTTTGAAGCGATGGCACGCGGAAATATTCCGTTCATCGCGGCGCTGCACGGCGCGACGCTTGGCGGTGGACTCGAGACAGCCGCAGCCACGCACATCCGCGTTGCCGACGAAACGACGTTCTTCGGCCTGCCCGAAGGAACGCGCGGCATCTTCATCGGCGGCGGCGGCTCGGTTCGCGTGGCGCGGCTTCTCGGCTTTGCCCGCATGCAGGACATGATGCTCACTGGCCGCGTGCTCAAACCTGACGAAGCCGAACGCTACGGCATCGTGCAGTATGTCGTGCCGAAGGGGCAGTCGATGGCCAAGGCGAAGGAGCTCGCCGCCAAGATTTGCAAAAACCCGCCGCTATCCAATTTTGCCATCACCAACAGTCTGCCGCGGCTCCAGGATATGTCGTACGACGATGGCCTATTCTTCGAGCGCATGGTGGCGGAATACACCCGCAGTCCCGAGTCGATCACACGGCTGCATCAGTTCCTCGACAAGACCGCGCCGCGCGTCCGCCCGGAATAACGGCACGGCAATGGACAAAACCGCACGGCTTCGCCGCCATAGGGAGTGAGCAAATGAGTTTGCGTGACAATGCGATTGTCGCATACGCCGAAACCAAAGTGATGGAGAAGAGCGACCGCAACGTCTGGGTGCTGGCCGGAGAGATTCTCGAGGAGCTGCTCGACAAAACCGGCGTCGACAAGAACGAGATCGACGGCCTGGTGATGGCGGGCCTGACCGGCACCGGCGCCGCCAATCCGTTCTGGGCGCAAACCACAGCCGACGTGCTGGGCCTCGATGTCGGCTTCTGCGAACAGGTTCACACCGGCGGCTGCTCGGCGGCGGGATGTGTCGCGCGGGCTGCGGCCGCAATCGATTACGGGATGTGCGAGGTCGCGTTCCTGCTTTTCGCCGACACCCACGTGTTGGAGGACCGCACCGACCACAGCCACTCCTACCGGCGCGAGTGGACCGACCCCTACGGCTTGATGGGTCCGCCCGGCGCCTTCGGTCTGCTCAGTCGGGCTTACGAGGCGAAATACGGTCTCGATTATCGGATGCTAGGCAAGCTCGCGGTGACGCAGCGCAACCACGCGCTCTTGAATGAGAACGCCTGCGAGAAGCTGCGTGTGCCGATCACCATCGACGACTACATGAACTCGCGCATGATCGCCGATCCGATCCGGCTGTTAGACTGTGTCATGCGGACCGACGGGGCGGCAGGCCTGCTCATGATGAGCCGCAAGCGCGCCAAGAAAAAAGGCCTGACCAAGACCATCATCCCGATCGGATATGCCGAGCGGACCAACTTCAAGGGCGGCGAGAACCTGGTCGATGTGACCAAGAGCGGCCACGAGGTCGCAGGCAAGAAGGCCCTTACGCAGGCCGGCATTGGCATCAAGGACGTCGCCTCGTTCCACCCCTACGACGACTTCATCATCGCCATCATGCTGCAGTTCGAGGCGTTCGGCTTCTGCAAGCCAGGCGAAGGCGTGCAGTTCATCCGCGACCACGATTTCTCCTACAACGGCGATCTGCCGCTCAACACCGGCGGCGGCCAGATTTCCGCGGGCCAGGCGGCGTGCTCGTCGCACAACCTGGTCGAGGCGGTGCGGCAATTGAGGGGCGAAGCCGGCAAACGCCAGGTCAAGGACACCAAGAACGCGCTGGTGACCGGCATCGGTTGGATCAACTACGGACGCAACTGGGGCTCGAGCGCGGCCCTGGTGCTGGTCCCGGAATAAGCGAGGCGACCATGGCCAAAGCACTCAACGACACGCTCGGCGTCAAGCGCGCCATCAAGCACTTCGACTTCTCCGAGCCCTATTGGGAGGGGACGAAGGAGAAGAAGCTCGTCATCCAGTATTGCAAGGCGACCGGCAAGTACCAGCACTTCCCGCGGCCGGTGAGCATCTTCACGGGACGGCGGCGCGACATCGAATGGCGCGAAGTGTCGGGCAAGGGCGTGGTGTTCTCCTACACCGTCACCCACCGCGGCCCGCCGGCCTTCCGCGGCGCCGAACCCTACGCAGTGGTGAGCGTCACGCTGGACGTCGGCGTCAACTTCATCGCCAACATCATCAACTGTACGGCCGAGGAGCTGAATGTCGGAATGAAGGTCAAGCCCCACTGGCATCCGCTGGACGACGGCACGCACCTGCTCATGTTCCAGCCGGACCGGGACGCGAAATGACAGGTCCGGAGGCCGCACGCGGTGCCGATGCCGTCGCCAAATTCCTGCGGCCGCGATCGGTTGCCATCGTCGGAATATCGGCGCGCGCCGGCAGCGCGGGCCAGGTCATTCTGCAATCGCTCAAGCTCAACAACTTCAAGGGCGATATCCATCTGATCGGCCGCAGCGCCGAACCGATCGACGGCCGCCCCGTGCTGAAGAGTCCGGAAGAACTGCCGGAGGGCGTTGACCTCGCCGTCTTCACCTTGCCGGCCGCCGGTGTTCATGATGCCGTTGCGGCGTGCGTGAAGCGCAGGGTGGGCTCCGCGATGGTGTTTGCCGCCGGCTTTGCCGAGACCGGCGCGCAGGCGTTGCAGGATGAAATCGCGACGACGGCACGCAACGGCGGCCTTGCCATCGTCGGACCGAATTGTCTGGGGTATACCAATAACGTCGACGGCCTGATGCTGCACATGCTGTTCGCCCGCGAAGCGCGGCGCTTCGGCGAGAGGTCTAAGCCAGGCCTCGCCTTCGTCGGGCAGAGCGGCGGCCTGCTCGGCCATTTCCAGCGGGCGGCCGATGGGCTCGGCGTGCCGCTATCTTATGTCATTTCCACCGGCAATGAGATCGGACTCGAACTGACCGATTTCATCGAATACCTCGCCGCCGATCCCGCGACCGGCGTGCTGGTGCTCTACGCCGAGCAGGTCCGCCGTCCGCGCGAATTCCTCGCCGCCATCAGACGCTGCCGCGCAGCCGGCAAGCCGGTCATCCTGATGTTTCCCGGTCGCGGCGCGAAGTCGCGGCAGGCCGCGCAATCGCATACCGGATCGCTGGTCGGCGACTACGCGACCATGCGAACCCTAGTCGAGGACGCGGGCGCGATCGTCGTCAGCACGATGGACGAGATGATGGACTTGTCCGAAATCATGGTGCGCTATCCAAAGCCGCCGGTGAAAGGCCCGGCGATCCTCACGGCCTCGGGCGCTTTCGTCGCGCTGAGCAACGACTTCGCCGAGGACCTGGGCCTCGATTTCCCAACGCTGGAGCCCGCCACCCACAAGCGGCTCAACGAGGTGCTGCCGGCCTTCGGCAACTACGGCAATCCGCTCGACGTCACGGCCGGGTTTGCGCCGGACTCTCTGTCCGTGGCGGTCGAGGCGCTGCTGGACGATCCGAACACTGGCATGCTGTACATCTCCTTTCCGATCAATACCGGTCTCACGGTCCAGAACTTCAACAAGGGAATGGCGGGCTCGACCAAGCCCAAGGTGATGGTCGCGCTCGGTGACACCTGGCAACTCGGTCCCGACGTCATGGAAGCCGTGCGGGAGAGCCCCGCTGTGTTCTCGCGATCGTCGGATCGCATGATGCGCGCCATCGCGCTCTATACACGCTATGGTCGGTTGCTGGCTCATCCGCGCGCCAGCACGCCGCCCGAGCCGATCAAGGGCCTGCCCAAGCTCGGCAAGGGCGCGCAGCCCGAATGGCTGGGCAAGAAGGTGCTTGCGTCCGCCGGCGTCTGCGTGCCCGACGGCGATCTCGCTCGCACGGTCGACGAATCGATCGCGGTGGCCAAGCGCATCGGCTATCCGGTGGCGCTGAAAGCGCAGGCCGCAGTGCTTTCGCACAAAACCGAGGCGGGCGGCGTCATCTTGAATCTTGCCGATGAAAGCGCGGTGCGCGCCGCCTGGAATACGTTGGTCAAAAACGTCAAACGCGCCGCCCCCGACATCGCCCTCGATGGCGCCCTCGTCGAAAAGATGTCGCCGAAAGGTATTGAGCTGGTGGTAGGTGCCAAGCGCGATCCCGGCTGGGGTACGGTATTGCTACTCGGCCTGGGCGGCATCTGGGTCGAGGCGCTGGGTGACGTGCAACTGCTGCCCGGCCACGCGGACGAGGCGCAGATCATCGAAGCGATGCGCAAGCTGCGCTCGGCCAAGCTCCTCGCCGGCTTCCGCGGCGCGCCGCCGGCGGACATCGAAGCGGTCGCGCAGGCGGTCATGGCCATCGGCCGGCTGATGCAGACCGTTCCCGAGCTGACTGAGATCGACGTTAATCCGCTGACGGTACACGCCAAGGGAGAAGGGGCGACCGCATTGGATGCGTTGATCGTTGCCTGAGCGAATCCCACAACGTGTTTCCCAAAAACACGAGGGAGGAACGACATGAGGCTCAAGATCGCAGGCTGGATCGCAGCGGCTCTTCTCGGAGCCTGCCTTTCCGCGTATGCGCAGACGTATCCGACCAGAGGCATACGGGTGATCGTCGGATTGCCGGCTGGCAGCGGCGGCGATGTCATCGCGCGCTTCTATGCCGATAAGCTATCCCAACTCGCGGGGAAACCTGTGATCGTCGAGAACAGGCCGGGCATGATCCTTTCAGCCGGTGCCGACGCAGTCGCGAAAGCGCCGCCCGACGGATACACCATCCTCATCACGTCCGTGACTTCGTCGCACGCAGCGAATCTGTTCATGTTCAAGACGCTGCCTTACGACCCTATCAAGGATTTCACGCCCGTCACCACGCTGCAGAAGAGCTATTTCATTCTCATGGTGCGCGCCGACGCGCCGTGGAAGAATGTGGCGCAATTGACAGAGGCCATGAAGCAGAAGGGAGACAAGGCGAGCTATGGTTACGGCAGTCCGCCTGCGCTCGCCTCGTCGGAACTTTACAAGGCTCGCGCCGGCCTGAAGGCGGTGGGCATTTCCTACAGAACTTCAATGGCCTCGCTACCGGAAATGTTCAGCGGCGAGCTTGACTTCCAATTTATCGATGCCACCCAGGGCACGCCCCTGCTCCAAAGCGGAAAGTTGCGTGGGCTCGCGATCACCTCGGCGCAACGCGTGCAGGGCGTCGATCTTCCGACTATGGCTGAGAGCTCCAGCATTCCTGAATTCGACATCGCGCCAGCCTGGGGAGTGTTCCTGCCGGCGGGGGCGCCTGCGCTCATCGTCGCCAGCTTGGAAACATGGTTCGCTCAGATCATGAAGATGGACGCCACCCGGCAATTTCTAGCCGCCACACACGCCGCCCCATTCCCGGGCGGCGCGGATGCCCTGGCGGCCTTTATCCCAAACGAAATCAAGAAATGGCAGGAACTCGCCAAGCTTGCGAATATCCAGCCGCAATAATCGGAGCAGGCGCGATGACAGAGCAGCTGATGGATCGGGTGGCCATCGTCACCGGCGCAAGCAATGGGCTGGGACGCGGAATTGCCGAGGCGTTGGCGGCCGCCGGCGCAAAGACCGCTCTGGCAGCGCGCCGGACGGAATTGCTCGAGGACGTGGCGTCCGGAATTCGCAATGCGGGCGGGACTGCCCTGCCGGTGACGACTGACGTCACGCGTGAAGACCAAGTCGCCCAGCTATTCAGGAAAACATACGAAACCTATGGTCGCGTAGACGTCCTCGTGAACAATGCCGGCGTCCCGACCCATATGCCCATCGAAGATATCACGCTCAAGTATTGGCAGGAGGTTCTGGACGTAAACCTCACGGCGGCATTCCTATGCAGCCGTGAGGCGATCAAGATCATGAAGAGTCAGATGCCGCAGGGCGGCCGCATCATCAACATCGGCAGCATCTCGGCCAAAACTCCACGACCGGATTCCTTGCCGTACACAACGACCAAATTTGCCCTTCAAGGCATGACGCATCAATTGACCATGGACGGCCGCAAGTATGGCGTTGTCGCTTCGATTATGCATCCGGGTTCAACCCTGAGCAGCTTTTCGACCCGGCGCGGCCGAACAAAGGCTGGACCTGGCGCCACACCTGACGATTACCTGATGGCCCCTGAGGATGTGGCGAAGATCGTAGTGCTCATGTGCAGCTTGCCACCGGAAGTGAACCTGTATGAGGCGACAATACTGCCCAATCACATGCGCTCATTCATCGGGCGCGGTTAGGCGGCTTCACTGAGACCCCGCTGGGGTTGCTCGGGAAGGTCCGGAGCCCCCGCATTGCCTTGCGCGATGCCGCTTCACTGAGACGCTTCCGCTTTGCGTCGAACCCGACATTACACCGGTGGTCAACATGGCCGTTGCACCATGGATTCTCTGCCATACCACGGGGCCCCGGCGTGCTATTGTTTGAATATTGAAAATATGGCCTCGGTCCGGGAGTTGGCATGAGGCGACGGGATTTTATCGCGTTTCTCGGCGGCGCGGCGGCCGTGTGGCCGCTCGCGGCGCGCGCGCAGCAAAACGGCAAGATGCCCCGGATCGGTTTCCTGGGGAACTCCACCGCCGCGCTCGAGGCCAATCTCATCGGGCCGTTCCGCGACGGGTTGCGCGCGCTCGGCTACGAGGAGGGCCGCACCATCGTCATCGAGTATCGCTGGGCGGAAGGAAACTATGCGCGCTTTCCCGCGCTCGTCGCCGAACTGCTCGCCGCGAACGTGGATGTGCTCGTCACCGCGGGCACGCCCGCTTCCCTCGCCATCAAGAAGGCGACGACGTCGGTCCCTGTTGTCATGATCGCCGTCGGCGATCCGGTCGGCACCGGGCTCGTGCCGAGCCTGGCGCGGCCCGGCGGCAATCTCACCGGATTAAGCTCGATCGCACCGGACCTCGAGGGCAAGCGGCTGGAGCTTCTCCGCGAGGTTGTTCCCAAACTCTCGCACGTCGCCATGTTCATCAATTCGGCCAATCCGTTTCACACCGTGTCCATGCGAGAGGCGCACGCCGCTGCCCAGGCATTGGGAATAAAGCTGCAGCTGTTGGACGTGCGCGCATCGGAAGACCTCGACGGCGCCTTCGCCGCGATCCTCAAAGAGCGGCCGGAGGCGCTCCTGATCCTGGCGGACCGCGTGTTCCTGCATAACCGCACGCGCATGATGGATTTCGCCGCCCGGCAGCAGTTGCCAAATGTCAATGCGTACCACGAATTGGTCGAGGCGGGCGGGTTGATGTCGTTTGGGCCGAGCTACGAGGACATGCACCGGCGCGCCGCGATCTATGTGGACAAAATCCTCAAGGGCGCCAAGCCGGGCGATCTGCCGGTCGAGCAGCCGACCAAGTTCACGCTCGTCGTCAGCCTCAACGCCGCCAAGGCGCTCGGCCTCACCGTGCCGCCGATGCTGCTCGCGCGCGCCGACGAGGTGATCGAGTGAGGAGATGAGAGTCAGCTTAGAGTCAAAGAGAAGACATTGCGTTCGTTCCCCCTGCGCCACACGGGCAAAGATGTGGTAGCTTGCGAATGTCCGCGAGCATATTTCTCGGGGAATGCAATGCACTTTTCGCGTCGCCGTTTCTTGCGGCTGGCTGCGGGTGCTGCCGCGCTGCCGGCCAGTTCGCGCATCGCGCAGGCGCAAGCCTACCCGGCGCGGCCCGTGCGTCTGATCGTCGGTTTGGCCGCAGGTGGCGGACAAGACATCGTGGCGCGGCTGATGGGGCAATGGCTATCCGAGCGGCTCGGCCGACAGTTCATCATCGAGAACCGACCGGGAGCCTCCGGCAATCTAGCCCTCGAGGCGGTCGCCAGCGCGCCTCCCGACGGCTACACCCTCGCCCTCCTCGGCGTGAACAACGCGATCAACGCGAGCCTCTACAACAAGCCAGGCTTCGAGTTTCTCCGCGACATCGCGCCGGTTGCCGGCATTATGCGGGTGCCGCTGGTGATGGTGGTCAATCCGTCGTTTCCGGCAACGACGGTCCCGCAATTCATCGCCTATGCCAAGGCCAACCCGGGCAAGATCAACATGGGATCGGGCGGTGTCGGAACCTCGATCCACGTCTCCGGCGAGCTGTTCAAGATGATGACCGGCGTCGACATGCTGCACGTGCCCTATCGCGGCGGGGCGTTGGCGCTGACCGACCTCATCGGCGGACAGCTGCAGGTGATGTTCGACACCATGCCGGAGTCGATCGCGTATATCAGGGCGGGCTCGCTGCGCCCGCTCGCGGTGACCACGGCGGAGCGCGCGCCGGTGCTGCCGGACGTGCCCAGGGTCAGCGATTTCGTGCCGGGCTACGAGGCGAGTGCGTGGTACGGCATCGGCGCGCCCCGCAATACGGCAGCCGAGATCGTCGACAAGCTCAACCAGGAGATCAACGCGGGCTTGGCCGATCCGAAGATCAAGGCTCGGCTTGCGGACCTGGGCGGTACAGTGATTGCGGGCTCGCCTGCCGATTTCAAGAAGTTCATTGCCGACGACGCCGGAAAGTGGGCCAAGGTGGTCAAGTTCGCGGGCGTCAAGGCGGAGTGATTTGCATATCCCTCGGAACGGTCGATACCTCCCGCTCGACGAAAACCGCCCTGTCCGTCGGACGCCGTCAGACCGGCGTTTCGCCCTTCAGCATGAGGCGGTAGAGGTAGCGGCGCTCGCTCATGTCATAGTCGGGGTTCGCCTGATGCATGACGCTGCGGTTGTCCCACAACACCCAGTCGCCATCGCGCCACTTGTGGCGGTACTCGTATTTTTTCTGCGTGGCGTGCCGCATCAGGTCGTCGATCAGCGCCAGCGCCTCCTGATCCTCCATGCCGACGATCGATTCCATGCGCACCGGATTGAGGAACAACGCCTTGCGGCCGTTTTCGGGATGCGTGCGCACCAGCGGGTGGATACCGGGCGGCGGCAAGTTGCGGCGACTTTCCTCGGTGATCTTGCCGAGCGGGCGCGGACTGTATTTGCTGAGATAGACGTGAACGGCCTTGAGCCCATCGATTCGTTGCTTGGTGTCCTCGGGCAGGTCGTCAAAGGCGTCGTGCATGTTGACGTATTGCGTGTCGCCGCCGCTGGAGGGCAGCTCGACTGCGAACAGCGTGGTGGCTTTGGGCGGGCGCGGATGGTTGGAGTGGTCGGTGTGGAAGGTCTCGCCCGGGATGATGCGCCTGCCGTCCACGATCTCGTCGTTGGAAACGTAGTCCACGCCGGGATGGCCGGGGACGTGGCGCTCCTTCTTGTCGTGCGGCTGCACCTCGCCAAAGAGCTGCACAGCGGCCTTGAATTGGTCCGGGGTGAAGTGCTGGTCACGCATCACCAGCACGTGATGCTCGGCGAAGGCGCGGCGGAGGACGGCGCAGTTTTCCGTGTCGATCGGCTGGGTGAAGTCGAGGCCGATGACCTCGACGCCGGTGTGATCCGTCAGCGGCGTGATGGTGAAGGACGCCATCGAATGACGCTCCGGGCCGGGGGTTTGCCGACAGGACGCTAGAGCCGGGTGCCGGGAGGGTCAAGCAGCGGCAACATCGCCCGGTCAGCACGCCGCAGTGCTCTCTTCAACGGGTGCCCGAGACAGCGCTTCCGGCGCCAAGCGAACTCACATCCGGGGTTCCAGCCAGTTCAGAGAATGTCTACCATCTACCCCCGTTCGGGCTTCATCCGCGGAATCCCGGATAGTGCCGTCGTCCCATTGCCAACAAGGGGGAAGCTCGATGCCGGGCCTTTCGCGTATCGCTGCGCTGGCCTTGTTGGGGCTCGGGGCAGCTCTGTCATCCGCGCCGTCGGCGGCGCAACCCGTCGCGTCCAAACCGCTCAGGTTCATCGTGCCCTTCGGCCCCGGCGGGTCGGGCGACACGCTTGCGCGCCTGATCGGACAACACCTGTCGGAGCGGATCGGTCAGCCGGTCGTGATCGAAAACCGCATGGGCGCCGGCGGAAATATCGGCGCCGATGCGGTGGCGAAGTCGGAGCCGGATGGCACGACGCTGTTGATGGGCGCGAACTATCTCGCGATCGCGCCCAACCTGTACAAGAAGATGAGCTACGACCCGATCAAGGAACTCGCTCCGGTCACGATCATCGGCGGCATTCCAATGGTGCTGGTCGTCAATCTGGCGGTTCCCGCGGGCTCGGTCACCGAACTGATCGCGCTCGCCAAGTCCAAGCCCGGCGAGCTCGCCTACGCGACGCCGGGACTGGGCACCTCCACCCATCTCGCCACCGAGCTGTTCAAGCAGCAGACCGGCACCGACCTCCGCCACGTGCCCTACCGCGCCAACCCGCTCGCCATGAATGACGTGATCGGCGGGCAGATTCCCGTGTTCTTCGATTTCGTGACGACGGGCGCGCCGCAGGTGCGCGGCGGCAAGGTGCGGGGGCTGGCGACGACGGGATTGAAGCGCTCGCCGGTGCTGCCCGAATTGCCGACCATGATCGAGGCCGGCGTTCCGAACTTCGAGGTCAGCACCTGGATCGCCGTCTTCGCCGCCGGTGGTACGCCCCGCAACACGGTCGTCCGGCTGCACAGCGAGATCGCCGCGATCCTCGCCATGCCGGCGGTCAAGGACCGGTTGAACACGCTGGGCTACGATGTGGCGGCCGAAGGCCCGGACCGGCTCGGCGCGCTGATGAAGTCCGACACGGAAAAATGGGGCGCCGTGATTGCGAAGGCCGGCATCGCGCGGATCGACTGAGGCGACAATGCAGCCTTGGCAATGACGCTTCGCCAAATCCGTTGAGTGCCCACACGCCGTGAGCTGTTCGGAGGGGGGATGCGCACGCCAAGCACGTCGCAAGACGCCGGCACGGTCGAGGTCGACGCGCTCGTCGTCGGCGCCGGCGCAGCCGGGATGACGGCAGCCCTGGTGAGCGCGCTCGAGGGCCTCGACGTATTGCTTTGCGAGAAGTCCGACCAGGTCGGCGGCACCAGCGCGACCTCGGCCGGCACGATCTGGGTCCCCGGCACCCGGCAGGCCCGCGACGCCGGGTTCACGGACGGGATCGCCGACGCACGGCGATATCTCGATGCGGTGGTCGGTGCAGCGCCCGACGATCGCCGTGAGGTCTATCTCAAGACCGCCCCGGACGTCGTCGATTACCTCGATCGGCGCAGCGACGTGAAATTCACGCCCTACGCCCGGCACCCCGATTATCTGGCGAATCGCCCGGGCGCGACGATCGGCGGCCGACCGTTGGCCCCGCTGCCGTTCGACGGCCGGCTGCTCGGCGCCGACTTCGACATGGTGCGACCGCCGATCGGCGAATTCATGGCCCTTGGCGGCATGATGATCGGCCGCGACGACATCGAACCGCTCGTGCGTCCGTTTTCGTCGCCCGCCGCGTTTCGTGCCGCGGCGTCGCTGTTGTGGCGGCACGCGACCGATCGGCTTCGCCATCGGCGCGGCACCAGACTCTTGATGGGCAACGCGCTGGTCGCCAGGCTGTTCTACAGCTTGCGCCGGAACGGCGTGCCGATCTGGCTGAACGCGTCCCTGCAGGAGCTGACGGTCGCAGCCGGTCGAGTCCGCGGTGCCGTCGTCTCGGTCGAAGGCAAGCCCCGCCGCGTGACCGTGCGCCGCGGGATCGTGCTGGCGACCGGCGGATTTGGCGGCAGCGTCGAGCGGCTGAACGACTATGTCCGGCCGCCGCTCGCACACGCGGTGGCGTTCGCCGGCGCCGCCGGCGACGGCGCGCGGATCGCACGCGCGCTCGGCGCGTCGGTCGAGGAGGATCACGCCAGCCCCGCGTTCTGGACGCCGGTCTCCGACACCGGGTGGCTCGCTGGCGGATGCGGCGCCTTCCCGCATCTGTCGCTCGACCGGGCCAAGCCCGGGCTCATTGCGGTCAACGCGGCGGGGCGACGCTTCGTCGATGAAGCGGTCTCGTACCACGAGTTCGTGATCGGGATGCACCGATCGCACGCGACGGTGCCGACCATCCCGGCGTGGCTCCTGTGCGACCGTGACTTCGTCGAGACCTACGGTCTCGGCCGCGTCCCGCCGGGGCGGCGCAGCCGGCGCCGGTTCGTCGCCAGCGGCTATCTCGTCGAGGCGACCTCGCTCGAAGCGCTGGCCGGCAAGATCGCGGTCGACGCGGCGGGCCTGGCCGACACCGTGCAACGACACAACCGCTTTGCCGAGACCGGCGACGACCAGGAGTTCGGCAAGGGCTCGACCGAGTTCGACCGCCACAACGGCGATCCGCAGCACGCACCGAATCCTTGCCTCGGCCGCATCGAGCGGCCGCCCTATTACGCGATGGCGGTCTATCCGAGCACGCTCGGGAGCAGCGTGGGCCTGCGGGCGGACGCCGACGGCCGAGTGCTGACCGCAACGGGCGAGCCGATCCCAGGGCTGTTCGTCTGCGGCAACGACATGGCGTCGATCATGCGCGGCCGCTATCCGGGGCCCGGGATCACGCTCGGGCCGGCACTTGTCTTCGCCTATCGGGCGGCGATGGCAATCGGCGCGACCGAGATCCCGGCGACGTCAGGAACGTGAGCTGTCATTGGCATCTGGGCTCCGGTGCGATCGCTCCGAGTGCGCGCACGGTGACGAGGTCGCGTCCCTTGGTCTTGGCCATGAACATGTTCATCGTCGCGTGGTGATTTTTTCCGATCGTCACCGGCCCGGTGGGTGATTTGATCACCAGCCCTTCGAGGGCATCGATCATCGATTCCTTCTCGACTTTGCCTGCCTTTTCGATCGCCGCCTTCACCGCGATCAGCGCGTTGTAATGCGTCATCACGTAGTTCGACACCGTGGCATCGGCGCCGGCTTCCGCCTTGACCCTGGCCACAAACGCCTTGACCGACGGCATGCCGCTGGCGGCAACGAACGGCACCACGACGAACATGTTCTGGCCCTTGCCGCTAAAGACGCCGAGGTCGGTCTCGGACAATCCGAGAAACGCTACGGTCGTGGTCTTCAACAGCCCGCGGTCATCCGCCTGCGGGATGAAATTGAGCCCATCGCCTTTCAGCGCGAACAGCAGAACCTTTGCCTTGGTCGCCGCGACCAGCGCGATCAAGGGGGCGAAATCCGCTTCCGTGCCGGTGGTGAATTCCTTGCCGACGACGCGGCCGCCGAGCTTGCGAATGATCGGCTCCGCAGCCTCGAACATCTTCTGCGGCCAGGGACGGTCGGCTCCCAGCAGGAAATAGGTGTTGCCGAAGGTGCGATTCATGTAGGGCAGCAGCTGCGCCAGCTCTTGATTGGGAACGGTGCTGAACGAGAAAATGTACCGGCTGCACTTGCCGCCTTCGTAGTTGGTGGCATAGAGCAGCGGGGTCTTCGCGCTCTCGATCGCGGGCGCGATTGCATTCAGGTTTCGCGAGGTGATCGGTCCGACCACCGCCAGCACGCCGTCGCGCTCGATCAGCTTGCGCGTCGCAGCCACGGCGACCGCCGGATCGGTCTTGTCGTCCTCATAGATCAGCTCTACCGGCCTGCCGAGGATCCCGCCGCCCGCGTTGATGTCCTTGGCGGCCAAGTCGAGCCCGAGCTTCGCCTGCCCGCCGTAAAGCTCGACGCCGCCCGAGAACGGCAGCACCGCACCGATCTTGATCGACTCGGCGGACGTTGCGCTGGTCGGATTCGTCGTCCATGCACAGCAAACAAGCCAAACAAACCCAATGAAACGGATAAATCGAAAGATCGATGGAGTGACGTCGTTCATCGGTGGAAATTGGATCGATGTCATCTGCAAGACCACCACGAAGCAGCTTTGAAACCGTCCGAACGGATCGGCCTCCAGGCTGCAGACGTTATCCGAAAAAAACCGCTGCTCCGGCAGGACTCATCTTAACCGGTATCCCCAATCACCGACAGCGCCAGTGGGCAGCTTGCGGAATTTGCCCGACCTGCCGGCAACGTCAGATTCCGGTCGCGAAGCGCGCCATGATGACGATGGTCGCGACTTGCATGACGCCCTGCAGCGCGACCGCGAGAAAATAGCGGTTGGTCAGCCCGGCCATCCGGGCGTGGTCGGGATTGTCGCGTTGCAGCTCCAGGCAGACGCGCAAATTGGTGGGCAACAGATAGCCGAGCCCGAGAACGGTCATCAGCACGACCAGCGCGAGCGCCGCCGCCACCCATCCGTAGTGCGGCCAGCTCAGCGCGGTGAAGCCCATATCCTGCGCCAGATACCAACCGGTGGTGCCGGTGACGATCGCGAGCGTCGGCAGCAGGAACAGCGTGCGCGGCGTGAGCCGCAGCAGCACGGCCTTGCGAGCCGGAATATCGACTACGCGCAGGATCGGCCCGAGCAGGAAACCCATGAACAGATCGATCCCGGTCCACAACAGGCCGGAAAAAACATGGACGAAATTCAGCGACCAGAGGTGATGGCTCGCGATCACGGCGGTCATGACGGCGAGCGCCACGGCGACATACCAGAGGTAATGCCAGCGGATCAGGTTGGTGGGCGCGGGCTGCGGCATTGGGATCAACCAGATCAAGGCTTTGCAAGCGGACCATGCCGACGAGACTGCCGCCCCTTTCGGGCCTGCCCCTGCACGTACTCCCGCAGCGCCCGATTGATCCGCGTTTGATAGCCCTCGCCGGATGCGGTGTGCGTCTTGAACCAAGCGACCACATCGGCGTCCAGACGCAGGGTCAATTGCTGTTTGACGGGCCGGTAGAACAGGCCGCGCTTGGCCCCCGACCAGTCGAGCAGCTCCGGAGCATCGGACGTGTCGATGGCGTCGTCGGCCATCGCCGCAAGCGACGTCAGCTCCGCCAACTGTTCCCGCGTCAACCGCTTAGAAGCTTTCCTCTTCATATGCTCTCCGTTCGCGCGCGGTGGCTTTCCTGGCGCTGATGATCCGGCCGATCGGCTCGTCGTCTTCGGAATCGGCCTCGGGCCATGTGTGAATCACAAGCAGCAACACCGGTCCGACAACTCCTAAGGTTTGCCAGCGGTCGCCGTCCGGATGTAGGTCCGGTTTCGATGCGTGGAACGGGTCATCGAACACATGCACTGCCGTCTCGAATGACAGGCCATGCTTGACGCGGTTTGCCGCCGCCTTCTCCGGGTCCCAAGTCCAGCGCAAGGCCACCCCTCTTGTAGCTACAAATATGGCGTTACAACCGGGGCGTCAAGGGCGGCATCGGGGCGGGTGTCGACGACCATCCGCTTCGCAGCCAGCCTCGCGCGCCGGCAGAACGGGCCGGACTTCCCGGGACACCTCATCCGTTCGAATGATGCCACGCGCGCCGAGCTGATGCCGAGCAATCGGGTCATGCGATGCGTCCGCGGCAAGCCCGGTGCTAGGCGGTGGCGCCAGATCCGCAGCACCGAGACACCTCGTGCAAATCCGCAGCTATCTTCGCCACGCCCGGGTAGTGCCACTACCCGACACATTCCGCACACTCCGGCCGCGTTTCCGACTATGATGGGCGCGGTCCGGGCCTCCCGGTACCGCCCCGCGTTGCGTCGTTGGAACATCGACAGTCATGAGTGAGCGTCAGTCCGCCCCGTCGGTGCGCGAGGTCGCGCGCGATGCCCCCGATCCGGCCGACCCCGCCTTCGAGGCCAAGCTGCAGCAGGCGGCGAACCTGGCGAATGCGAATTGCGACCGCGCCATGACGCTGGCGCACAAGCTGACGGCCCAGCTGCACGAGGCCCAGAACCGGATCAACGAGCTCGAGAACGAGGCCGACGGGCTGGTCGACCGGCTGCGGGCGGAGGTCGAGACCGTCGTCGCCAAGCTGCAGTCCGACGCCGACGCCCGCGTCGAGCGGACCAAGCGCGAGGCGAACGAGCGCGTCACCCGCCTGGAGGCCGAGGCCGAGACTCGCGTCGGTCTCCTGCAGGGCGAGCTCGCGCAGGCCAAGCAACACGCCGAGCAGGCGAAGGCCGAGAGCGAGGCGCGGATCGAGCGGATCAAGGCGGAGGCGGAGGAGCGCGTGGCGCGCGCCGAGGCCGCGGCCAGGGATCGCGCAGCCCGCCTCGAGGCCGAACTGGCGCAGGTCCAGCAGCGCGCCGAGCGGGGGAAGGCCGAGGCCGAGGCGGGCATCGAGCGGATCAAGGTCGAGGCGGACGAGCGCATCGCGCGCGCCGAGGCCGACGCGGAGGAACGCCTGCGCCGCGCGCGGGCCGAAATCGAGGATCAGTTCGGCCGCCTCAGGGCCGAGCTCGAGCGGCGCGCCGAGCGCGCCGAGCAGTGGCTGGTGCTGATCCGCCGGGAAATCGAGGGCCAGCTCATGCCCTCGTTCGCGGCCAAGCGCGACCGGCTGACACGGCCGAAAGCGGATTGAGCGCGCGGCGTTCCAACCGGCTCTCGACTTCAATAAATGAGATAAGAAAGGCCGGTGTGCCGGGAGGAACCAGATGGGTGCTTCCGTCGTTCCTGCCGAGTGTTGCGAGTCCGTCGATGTCGCATCGGATTTATATCCTTGTATTCGCCGGCATAGTCCTCTTCGGCGGTGCCGCGACCTATTACTGGGCGCAATTCGACGACGGGCGACAGGGTCGGCCTGAAGCTTCCCACCTCATATTCCAGGCTTTGGACAAGTCGTGCAAAGAAAAATACGGCGAGTCCTACAGCTTCAGAACCAACCGGTGCTGTGAAGGCTCCGTTTCCGATCAATGCGTGCCGCTGTGAGCAACCGGGGTGCCGGAGCGGTGGCCAATACGCCGTGACCTCCGCTTATGCGTCGGATCCAGACCTCAGGCCGGTCGAGAGCCGATCTTGTGGGGGCGGTGCCCTGAATTTTCACCCAACCCGCGTTACTCCAGGCATGCTATCGTTTCGAGCATTGAAAATGTGGGCGTCAGCCCGGAGAGAATTGGCATGAGGCGGCGCGAATTCATCACCCTTCTCTGCAGCGCCGCGGCGGCATTGCCGCTCGCCGCGCGCGCGCAGCAGGGCGAGCGGATGCGGCGTATCGGCGTGCTCTCGCCCCTCGCCGCGGACGATCCGGAAGGACAGGCCCGCATCGCGGCGTTCCTGCAGGGGCTGCAAGAATTGGGCTGGACCGTCGGCCGCAACGTGCAGATCGAGTACCGCTGGGGCGCGCGCGATGCCGACCGCAATCGCACCTCCGCGGCGGAACTGGTCGCGCTCGCGCCGGACGTCATCCTGGCCAATGGCACCTTCATCACGGCGGCATTGCAACAGGCGACCCGCACCGTCCCGATCGTGTTCGTGCAGGTCACCGATCCGGTCGGCGGCGGCTTCGTCGAGAGCCTGGCGCGGCCGGGCGGCAACGCCACCGGGTTTACCCAGTTCGAATACGGCATGAGCGGCAAATGGCTGGAGCTGCTCAAGCAGATCGCACCCAGCGCCACGCGAGCCGCGGTCGTGCGGGATCCCAGCAACCCCGCCGGAAGCGCGCAGTTCGGCGCAATCCAGTCGGTGGCGCCGTCATTCGGGGTGGAGTTGCGCCCGGTCGACGTGCGCGACGCCGGCGACATCGAGCGCGGCGTCACGGCATTCGCGCGCTCCTCGAATGGCGGCCTGATCGTGACGTCGAGCGCGTTGGCGATCATTCATCGCGAGCCGATCATCACGCTCGCGGCCCGGCACCGATTGCCGGCGGTCTACCCCTACCGCCTCTTCGTCACCGTCGGCGGCCTGATCTCCTACGGGCCCGATACGATCGACCCGTACCGGCGCGCAGCAGGGTACGTCGACCGCATCCTCAGGGGCGCCAAGCCCGCCGACCTGCCGGTGCAGGCGCCGACCAAGTACGAGCTGGTGATCAACCTCAAGACCGCCAAGGCGCTCGGCCTCGACGTGCCGCCGATGCTGCTCGCGCGCGCCGACGGGGTGATCGAGTAGCAGCTGGCGAAAGGTGAGCCCGCGAAGCGATGCGAATTTTGCGCCGCCGGCGGCGGCGAGCGCGCGAGCTTGCGGTCGGTCATTGCGGCGTGATGCCGAGTTGCTTGATGATCTTGCCCCACTTGTCCGCATCGGCGCGTGTCAATGTCGCCAGCTCTTCGGGACTCGACTTGGCGGTCTCGACCGCGATCTCCTCCATCCGCTTCTTCACCTCGGGCAAGAACAGAATACGGCCGATCTCGGCATTGAGCCTGGCGACAATCTCCCGTGACATGCCGGCGGGACCGTAGGCGGCGTACCAAACGGCCATCTCGAAGCCGGGAAGGGTTTCCGCCACGGTCGCAACGTCCGCAAGCAGCGACGACCGCTTGCCTTCGGTGACGGCCAGCAGGCGCAGCTTGCCGGCTTTCACATGTTCGAGGCTCTGCGTTCCGGCGGTGAACATGAGCTGGGTCTGCCCGGCCACGGTGTCGGCGACCGCGGGCGCGCCGCCGCGGTAAGGCACGTGCACCATCGAGACCTGCGCCATCTTCTCGAACAGGGCGCCGCACAGATGGTTGGTCGAGCCCGCGCCCGCCGACGCATACGCGATCTTGCCGGGATTTGCCTTGGCGTATGCGATGAATTCCCGAACGCTCGCCGCGGGAATCGACGGGTGCACCACCATGGTATTGGTCACATAAGCGAGCAGCGTGATGGCGGAGAAGTCGCCGGCGCCGTCGAACGGCATCGCGGCGAACAGCGCATGATTCATGGTGTGCACGCTCATCGTATTGAACAGGAACGTGTAGCCATCCGGCGCCGATCGAGCCACCGCAGCCGTGCCGATGTTGCCCGACGCACCGGTTCGATTCTCGACGATGACGGGCTGCCCCAGCGATCGCCGTAAATGCTCGGTCACGATGCGCGCCAGGATGTCGGTCGATCCGCCTGGAGCGAACGGCACGACCAGCGTGATCGCACGCTCGGGATAGGGTGCGGCGCCCGCGCCCCGCAACGGCGCGGCCGCGGCGAGACCGGCGACGCCGGCGAGAACGGAACGTCGGCTTGGTGCTTTCATGGTCGTCGCTCCAACATCGAGGCGCGGTCACGGCATTGCGCGCCTTTGCCCACCCTACGCATCATTGCAGTTGATCGAAATGCACATCTAGATTGCCAACGATGGAAAGCCTGGGGCAAAGTCCCGCATGACGCTCCATCCATGCCGGCTACGGAGGACGACATGAAGGCCCACCGCCCGACCATCATGGGGACGCGCCACATGGTCGCCGCCTGCCAGTACCTCGCGGCCGAGGCCGGCTTTCGGATTCTGGAGGCGGGCGGCAATGCGGTCGACGCCGGCGTCGCGGCCGGCATCGCACTGGGTGTCGTGCAGCCCGAATACGTGAACTTCGCGGGCGTTGCACCGATCATCATCTATTCGGCCGCCGACGATCGCGTCTTCACGATCCCCGGTCTCGGCACCTGGCCGCAGGCGATCGAGCGCGATTTCTTCAAAAAGCACCATGCCGGTAAGATCCCGCAAGGCGTCTTGCGCACCGTGGTGCCGGCGGCGCCCGATGCCTGGATCACGGCGCTCGAGCGCTTCGGCACGATGAGCTTCGGCGAGGTGGCGGAGTCGGCGATCGGTTTCGCCCGCGACGGGTTTCCGGTCTACCCGCTGATGTCGGAGATCATCACCGAGCATGAGGCCGAGTATCGGACGTTTCCGTCGAGCGTCGCGATCTATCTGCCGCAGGGCCGTCCGCCGCGGCCCGGCGAAATCTTCGTGCAGAAGGACCTCGCGGCCACCATTCAGTTCATGGCGGACCAGGAGGCCGCCGTGCGTGATCGCGGACGTGAGGCCGGCCTCGCCGCGGCGCGCGATGCCTTCTATCGCGGCGACATCGCGCACGCCATCGTCAAGTTCCAGAAGGACAACGGCGGCCTGCTGTCGTCCGACGATCTTGCGGGCTATCGCTCCGGCCTCGAGCAGCCGGTCGAGACCTCGTTCGGCGATATCCGGCTGTTCGCCTGCGGCCCGTGGTGCCAGGGGCCGTCGTTGCTGCAGGCGCTCAACCTGCTGGAGGCAGCCGAGCTGCGCAAGCTCGGCCACAACTCCACCGGCTACCTGCACCGCATCACCGAGGCGGTGAAACTGTCGTTCGCGGACCGCGAGGCCTATTTCGGCGATCCGCGTATCGTCGACGTGCCGATCGAGGCGCTGCTGTCACGCGACTATGCGCGACAGCGGCGCGAGATGATTCGCCCGGACCGGGCCTGGCCCGAAATGCCGCCGGCCGGCGACCCGCGCAAGCTTGCCGCCGAGCGCGCGCCGCGCGGCGCGGGGGTCGTGCCGGAGCGCGCCTTTCTGGCGCCGGAGCTCGATACATCCCACGTCTGCGTCATCGACTGGCACGGCAACGTGTTCGCAGCGACGCCGAGCGACGGGTCCTACAACGCGCCGGTGGTGCCGGGGCTCGGCATCATTCCGTCGCCGCGCGGCAGCCAGAACTGGGCGGACCCGGATCATCCGTCCGGCGTGGCGCCGGGCAAGCGGCCGCGGCTCACGCCCAGTCCGGCGATCGCCATGCAGCCGGACAAGATGAAAATGCCGTTCGGCACGCCCGGCGGCGACGTGCAGACCCAGGCGATGCTGCAGGTCTTCCTCAATATCCATCTGTTCGGCATGGAGGTGCAGGAGGCGGTCGAAGCGCCGCGCGCCGCCTCCTACAGCTTCCCCTCCTCGTTCGAGCCGCACGCCTATCATCCCGGCCTGCTCAATCTGGAGAGCCGGATCGACCGGTCGACCGGAGCGGCGCTCGGCCGCCTCGGCCACAAGGTCGAATGGTGGCCGGACTGGACCTGGCTGGCCGGTGCGGTCTGCACGATCGTCGCCGACCAAGAGACCGGCGTGCTCAAGGGCGGCGCCGACCCACGCCGGCCGTCCTATGCGGTCGGGTTGTGACAGCACGCGCAATGTGCTGTCGAACGTGATGCTGCAGATCGATATCCGCCACATGGACCGCGTCAAGTACGAATCGGTCGCGATGGGTCTCCTCAAAGCCACGGGTCTGGCGGGCTTCGAAAAAAAGCAACCATACGAGTTGTCCGGCGGCATGCGGCAGCGCGTTTCCATTTGTCGTGCGCTCGTGCACGATCCACGCTTGTTGTTGATGGACGAGCCGTTCGACGCGCTCACGCGCGAGCAGATTGCGATGGACATCCAGCGGCTCTGGATGGACAGCCGCAAAACCGCGCTGCACATCACGCATAGCATCCCGGAAGCCGTCCTGCTGGCGGACCGCGTCGTCGTGATGGGACCGCGGCCGGGACGCGTCGTCGAGATCATCGATATCGATCTGCCGCGCCCGCGCCGTTTGGACAAACTGCCTGCCAGGTTCAATGATTATGCGGGCCGCATTCGCGAGATCTTCAAATCCAAGGGCGTGCTAGCGATGGATTGAACGCGTGCAGGCGTGTGCCCGGGGCGCGCCAGGCGAGTGGGAATCTCAAGTCAACATGAACGATGCCGCAAGCGCAGCGGATGAAGTTCGGCGGCCTGCGGGCCGGAACCACAGCGGTCCCTCCCGAGTTTTCCAATGGACCAATCCAAATCGAGGAGAGTTCCATGTCGTTCTCGCTGCCCGAGCTTCCCTACGGCTATGACGCGCTCGCCCCCTACATGTCGCGCGAGACGCTCGAATTTCACCACGACAAGCACCACCAGGCCTACGTCGATACGGCCAACAAGCTGCTCAAGGGCAGCGCCTGGGAGGGCAAACCGCTCGAGCAGGTCGTGAAAGGCGCGCACGACAAGAATGCCGCCCTCTTCAACAATGCCGGCCAGCACTACAACCACCTGCATTTCTGGCAGTGGATGAAGCCGAACGGCGGCGGCGACAAGATTCCCGGCAGTCTGGAGCGCAAGATCAAGTCCGACCTCGGCTCGGTCGAGAAGATGAAGGAGGACTTCATCCAGGCCGGCGTGAGCCAGTTCGGTTCCGGCTGGTGCTGGCTGGCGGTGAAGGGCGGCAAGATCGTCGTGATGAAGACGCCGAACGGCGAAAATCCGCTGGTGCACGGCGGCAAGCCGATCCTCGGCTGCGACGTGTGGGAGCACTCCTATTACATCGACTATCGCAATCGGCGGCCCGACTATCTCAAGGCCTTCGTCGACCATCTGGTGAATTGGGAACACGTCGAGCAGATGTTCGAGGCCGCGACCAGCAAGATATCGCGCGCGGCGTGAAGCTACGCGGCCTTGGCGCCTCTGCCGAGGCGTGTCCCGGGCGCAGCGCAGCAACGCAGGCGTAGCCTGCGTTGCTGCGCTGCAGACCCGGGATCGTTACGGACTGTGGCGGTCCCGGATCAGCGGTGCACCGCTGCGCACAACGCAGTCAAGCTTGCGCAGACTGCGTAAACTTGTCTGCGCGTGCTTGCGCTGCACCGCGTCCGGGACACGATGTTGAGATTCGGTCAGCCGCGTCCTACTCGCTCGCCTTGATGCCGGCGTCCTTGATCAGCTTCGCCCATTGCGGAATCTCCGCTTTCATGGCGGCGGCGAATTCCGCCGGCGTGTTGCCGACCGGCACCATGCCGAGCTCGTCGAATTTCTTGCGCACGTCGGGGAGCGCCAGAATCCGCGCCGCCTCGCGCTGCAGCTTGGCCACGATCGGCTCCGGCGTGCCGGCCGGCGCAACGAGCGCGAACCAGGCGGTGGCGTCGAAGCCCGGGAAGCCGGATTCGGCCATGGTCGGCAGCTCGGGCATCGCCGCCGCCCGCTTGAGCGAGGTGACCGCGAGCGCGCGCACCTTGCCCTCGCGCGCCAGCGGCAGCGCCGCCGAGGTGTTGGAGAACACCATGGTCACGCGTCCCCCGAGCAGATCCGGCATCACCGCCGATATCCCGCGGTACGGCACGTGCTGGATGTCGATGCGGGCCATGGTCTTGAACAGCTCGCCGGCGAGATGCTGCGTGGTGCCGACGCCGGCGGAGGCGAAGGTGAGCGTGCCCGGCTGCGCGCGGGCGAGCGCGACCAGCTCCTGCGGGCTCTTGGCCGGCACGTCGTTGTTGACGATGAGAATATTCGGCGTGAAGCAGAGCTGGGTGATCGGCGCAAAATCCTTGACCGGATCGAACGGCAGCTTTGCGTACAGGCTGGAATGGATGATGAACGGCCCGGTGGTGCCGAGCAGGAGCGTATAGCCGTCCGCCGCCGCCTTCGCCACGCGATCGGTCGCCATGTTGCCACCGGCGCCGGCCACGTTCTCGATCACGACCGGCTTGCCCCAGGCGTCCGACAGCTTGTCGCCGACCACGCGCGCGATGATGTCGGCGGGACCAGCCGGCACGAAGCCGACCAGCAGCCGGATCGGCTTGTCGGGATAATTCGCCTGCGCGGCCGCATCGCCCGCCGCCAGCAGCACCGACAGCGCCGCAACAATACCGATCGCCTTCATCGCCGTTCCCCTGTCGCTTCGTTTGATTGAACCGCCGGCAAGACGCGACGGCCGCGGTGGTGAAATCTCTGGAAGTGTTTTTGGTGTTGTCTCAAATTTAGCATGGTGATGCCGGCTCCGAAACCTGGCCCGCCATGCGACATATCCGTCGTGGCGCGTGTCCCGGGCGCATCGCAGCATTGCTAGCTAATCGCTCCCCTTGATCCCGGCGTCCTTGATCACCTTCGCCCATTTGGCGGTGTCGGCCTTGATGATCGCGGCGAACTCGTCGGGCGGGTTGCCGGCGGCGTCGAGGCCGAGCTGCGCAAGCTTCTCGCGGATGTCGGGTTGCGCGACGATTTTGATGATCTCTTGATGCAGCTTGCCGACGATCGGCGCGGGCGTCCCGGCCGGCGCCAACAGCCCGAACCAGGAGGTCGCCTCGAAGCCCGGAAATCCGGATTCCGCGATGGTCGGCAGCTCGGGCACGCTCGGCCAGCGCTTGAGCGACGTGACCGCGAGCCCGCGCAGCGTGCCGGCGCGGACGGTCGGCAGGATCGACCCGGCATTTTGCAGCGCCATCGTCACGCGCCCGCTGATCACGTCGGTGACGACGGCGCCGCGGTAGGGAACGTGCACGATGTCGACCCCCGCCAAACTCTTGAGCAGCTCGCCGCCGATATGCTGCGGGGTGCCGACGCCAGGACTGGCATACGACAGTTTCCCGGGCTGCGCCTTGGCGAGCGCGAACAGCTCCTGGAGGCTCTTCGCCGGCACGTCGTTGTTGACCACCAGAATGCTCGCCATGGCGAGCACGCGCGTGATCGGCGCCAGGTCGCGCGCCGGATCATAGGTGGGCTTGCTTTGCAGCGACGGGTTGATCGTGAGCGCGCCGTTGGCGCCCCAATAGAGCGTGGAGCCGTCCGCACCGCCTTTGCCACCCGGTCGCCCGCGACGCTGCCGCCGGCGCCGGGAATGTTCTCCACCGTCACCGGCACATTCCATGCCTCGTTGAGCTTCTGCGCGAACAGCCGCGCCGTGACGTCGGTCGCGCTGCCGGGCGTGAACCCGACGATGATGCGGACCGGCTTGTCGGGGTAGCTGGTCTGCGCAAGTGCCGGCGCCGCGATCAGCATGGCCGACAGCGCGGCGAGTAGGCCTCGGATCAGCGTCATTGCGTCCTCCCACTGCTCCAGCGAGGAGCTACTCGCTCAGCTTGATCCCGGCGTCCTTGATCACCTTCGCCCAATGCGGCGTCTCGGTCTTGATCAGGCTCAAGAATTCCGCCGGCGTGTTGCCGACGAGCTGGACGCCGAGGCCCTCGAGCTTGGCCTTCACGTCGGGCAGCGCCAACACCCGCACGGTCTCCTTGTAGAGCTTGTCGATGATTGGCTGCGGCGTGCCCGCCGGCGCCATCAGGCCGAACCAGGCGGTCGCGTCGAAGCCGGGGAAGCCCAGCTCCTCCATGGTCGGCAGCTCCGGAATCTGCGGTGAGCGCTTGCGCGACGTGATGCCGAAGGCGCGCAATTTGCCTTCGCGGATCAGCGGCAGGAGATTGGTGATGTTGCCGAAGAAGATGTTGAGACGACCCGCGAGCAGGTCGGGCAGCACGGCGGGCGTGCCGCGGTAGGGCACCTGCTGGATCTGGACGCCGGCCATGACCTTGAACAGCTCGCCGCCGAGATGCTGCGAGGTGCCGATGCCGGCATGGCCGGCGATCAGGTAGCCCGGCTGCGCCTTGGCGAGCGCGATCAGCTCCGCAATGGTCTTCGCGGGCACGTCGTTGCGGACCACCAGGATGTTGGGGACGATGAAGATCTGGGTGATATAGGCGAAGTCCTTCACTGGATCGTAGGGCAGCTTGGCGAACAGGTTGGGATTGATGACCAGCGATGCGTTGCCGCCCATCAGTAGCGTGTAGCCGTCGGGCGCCGCCTTGGCGACGCGCTCGACTGCGATGTTGCCGCTGGCGCCGGTGACGTTCTCGACCACGACCGGCTTGCCCCACGCCTCGGTGAGCTTGTCGCCGATGAGCCGCGAGGTGACATCCGGCGCCACGCCCGGCGGAAAGCCGATGATGATCTTGATCGGCTGCTCCGGGTAGCTCGCCTGCGCGAGCGCATCGCCCGCCGTCAGTCCCAGTGACAGCGCGGCAAGAACACCGCAGATCGCTTTCATTGGCGTCACTCCCCCTTGATGTTCGCCGCCTTGATGATCGGCCACCATTTCTCGATCTCGGCCTTGTGGAAGGCGGCGAGCGCCTCCGGAGTCTGCTGGTCGACCGCAGGCACTTCCTGGCCCAGATCGGCCAACCGGGACCGCACGTTCGCATTGCCGAGCGCATCCACGACAGCGGCGTTGAGCCTGCCGATGACAGTCTTCGGTGTGCCCTTGGGCGCAAACAACGCAAACCACCCTGAAATGTGAAGTCCGGGCAGTCCGGCCTCGTTCACGGTCGGGATATCGGGCGCTGCCGCGAAGCGGCTCTTGGCCGTGACCGCATACGCTTTGATCGCGCCGCCACGCACCTGCGGCAGGGCAACCGCCGCCTGGATGATCATCATGTCGATCTGTCCCGCCACCAGATCCTGCATTGCTGGAGCGCCGCCGCGATAGGGCACGAACGCAAAGCGCGTACCGGTTTCTTTCTGGAACAAGATGCCGGCGACATGCGATCCCGCGGTCGGGATGGCCTGCGACGCCTTGTCGGGATTCGCCTTCAACCAAGCGATCAGACCTTTGAGGTCATCGGCCGGCATGGTCTTCCGGGCGAGGATCAGCAACGGATTGCTGCGAAATCAGGGCGACCGGCTCGAAGTCCTTCAGCACGTCGTACGACAGCGGGTAGGTTGCGCCGTTGGCGACGTGGGTGTCCCATTGCCCGATATCGAGCGTGTAGCCATCGGGCGCCGCGCGCGCGACGCGGCCGACCCCGATGCTGCCGCCTGCCCCGCCGACGTTTTCGATGATGACCGGCTGACCGAGCGACGCCCGCATGCGCTCGGTCACGATGCGTCCGATCGCATCAGTCGACCCGCCGGCCGGAAACGGAATGATCAGCGTGATCGGACGGGTCGGATAGCTTTGTGCGTCCGCGCCGGCGATGCCCACCAAGGCGGCGAAGGCGAGCGCGAGCGAAAGCCTTCTCATGATTTTCCTCCCTGCTGCAGCGTCACCATCGACTCATACCACCTGTTGCTATCATTCGGCCTTGATGTTCGCCGCCTTGATGATCGGCCACCACTTCTCGATCTCGGCCTTGTGGTAGGCGAAGCCCTCGGGCGTCTGCTGGTCGCGCGGCGCAATCTCCTGGCCGAGGTCGGCAAACCGCTTGCGCACCGCGGGGTCGGCCAACGCATCGACGACCGCCGCGTTGAGCTTGGCGACGACCTCCTTGGGCGTTCCCTTCGGCGCCCACAGGCCGTGCCAAAGCGAGATCGCCACGCCCGGCACACCCATCTCCTCGGCTGTCGGCACGTCGGGGGCCGCGAACCAGCGCGTCTTCGACATCACCGCAATCGGCTTGATGTTGCCGGCGCGCGCCTGCGGCAGCGAATTGGCCGCCATGTCGCACATGAAGTCGATCTGGCCACCGACCAGATCCTGCATCGCCGGCGCGCCGCCGCGATAGGGCACGAACTGATAGCGGGTGCCGGTGGCGGCCTGGAACGACAGCCCGCAGATGTGCCCGCCGCTGCCCATGCCGACGGTCCCGGCCGATGCCTTGTCCTGGTTGGCCTTGAGCCAGGCGACCAACTCCTTGAGGTCTGCCACCGGCAGCGCCTTCTTCGCCACCATCCAGAGCGGGGTGTCTGCGAGCTTAGCGATCGGTTCGAGATCCCTCAGGAGATCGTACTGGACCGAATAGGTGGCGGCGGACGACACATGGGTCGCCCAATTGCCGACCGTCAGAGTGTAGCCGTCGGGCGCCGCGCGGGTGACGCGGCCGACCCCGAGCGTGCCGCCGGCGCCGGGCAGATTTTCGACGATGACGGGCTGACCGAGCGAGCCTTTCATGTGGTCGCCGAGCGTGCGCGTCAGCGTGTCGGTGGCGCCGCCCGGCGGCAACGGCACCACGATGGTGATGACGCGCGCCGGATAGACCTGCGCCTGCGCGCCGCCGATGATTGCACCCGCGAGCGCGAGCGCCAATGCCCAAAGCAGTTTCCTCATGTCATTCCCCGGATGAGCTTCACTCCGCCTTGAGGTTCGACGCCCGCACGATCGGCCACCACTTCTCGGTCTCGGCCTTGTGGTAGGCGGCGAGCGCCTCCGGCGTCTGCTGCTCGCGCGGCCAGATGTCGTGGCCGGCGTCAGCGAGCCGCTGCTTCACGTTGGGATCGGCGAGCGCGCCCACCACCGCGGCGTTGAGCTTGGCGATCGCGTCCTTGGGCGTGCCCTTGGGCGCCCACATGCCGTGCCAATAGGCGACGTAGAGCCCGGGCACACCCGACTCGTCGATCGCCGGAACGTCGGGCAACGCCCACCACCGCGCCTTGGCCATGACCGCATAGGCCTTGATCAGGCCGCCGCGAACCGGGCCGAGCGCGTTCGCCGCCTGGTCGAACATGAGATCGACCTGGCCGGCGGCCAAATCCTGCACCGCCGGGCCGCCGCCGCGATAGGGCACGAACCGGAAGCGGGTGCCGGTCGCCTGCTGGAAGTAGATGGCAGAGACCTGGGCGCCGCCGGCGGCGCCGACGGTCGCGGCGGTCGCCTGGTCCGGATTGGCCTTGAGCCAAGCGATCAGCTCCTTGACGTCCTTGGCGGGAAAATCCTTGCGGGCGATGATCAGTTGCGGCGTGATCGCCAACAGCGCGATCGGCTCGAAATCATTCAGCACGTGGTACGGCAGATTGTAGGTCACCGCGTTGACGACGTGCGTGCTCCATTGCCCGATGCCGACCGTGTGGCCGTCGGGCGCCGCGCGCGCGACCCGGCCGGTGCCGAGATTGCCGCCGGCGCCGGCCACGTTCTCGACCACGATCGGCTGGCCGAGCGCCGCGCGCATCGGCTCGGAGATGATGCGCGCGATGGTGTCCGACGGCCCGCCGGCCGGGAACGGCGCGATCAGGGTGACCGGACGCGACGGAAAGGTTTGTGCGGCGGCGGCGCCGATGCCGGCGACCGTCGTCGCCGCCATAACCCCGGCCATGATGAGCTTGTTCATGGCTTTCCTTCCATGCGTTTCGGATAGGCTATCACAACGCCGCGAAGTCGATCGGCTTGAAGCGATCGAGCGTGCGGTGCATGGGCGGCAGCGGATATTTGAGGCCGGTGGCGCAATTGAACAGCACCGCCCGCTCGTCGCGGCGGATGCGGCCGTCGAGGAGGCCCTGCTTGAGCGCCGCATAGGTGGCGGCGCCCTCCGGACACATCAGGAAGCCCTCCTCGCGCGCCACCTCGTCGAGCGCCGCGCTGATCGCGTCGTCCGCGACCGCGACCGCGAAGCCGCCGCTTTCGCGCACCGCGCGCAGGATCAAGAAATCGCCGACCGCCTGCGGCACGCGGATGCCGGCCGCGATCGTGTGCGCGTCCTCCCAACGCGGCGCATGCTCGGCGCCCGCTTCGAACGCCCGCACCATGGGCGCGCAGCCGGCGGCCTGCACCGCCACCATGCGCGGGCGCTTGCCGCCGATGAACCCGATCGCCGCGAGCTCGGCGAACGCCTTCCACATGCCGATCAGGCCGGTGCCGCCGCCGGTCGGATAGAGGATGACGTCCGGCACCTGCCAGCCGAGCTGCTCGGCCAGCTCGAGCCCCATGGTCTTCTTGCCCTCGATCCGGTACGGCTCCTTGAGCGTCGAGGTGTCGAACCAGCCGGCCTTGGCCTTGCCTTCGGCGACGATCTTGCCGCAATCATCGATCAGGCCGTTGACGCGATAGACGCTTGCGCCCTGCAGCGCGATCTCGCTGACGTTCACCTCCGGGGTGTCCTCGGGACAGAAGATCGTGGTGCGGATGCCGCAGCGGCTGGCATAGGCGGCGAGCGCGGCGCCGGCATTGCCGTTGGTCGGCATCGCCATATGGGTGACGCCGAGCGCCTTCGCCATCGACACCGCCATGGTGAGCCCGCGCGCCTTGAACGAGCCGGTCGGCAACCGCCCTTCGTCCTTGACCAGAATCTCGGCGGCGCCGAGCCGGACGGAAAGCTTCGGCAGCGCGATGAGCGGCGTCACCGCCTCGCCGAGGCTGACGATGTCGAGCGTGCGGCGCACCGGGAGGAGCTCGCGATAGCGCCAGAGGTCGTGGGGCCGTTGCGCCAGCGCCGCCTTGGTGAGCGCCGTGCGCACGCCGTCGAGGTTGTAGCGCACGAGGAGCGGCTTGCCGGCGCGCGACAGGTTATGCACCGCGTCCGCGGGATAGCGTTCGCCGGTGGCCGCACACTCGAGATGCGTGACGAAGGTCGGCCGTTCGGTGGTCAGGTTGTCGTCGTACGCCAACGCGTCGTCGCGCGGATTTGCGGCACGTTGCATCATTCGGGCGATGTCTCCACACGCCGGTCGCGCTGGCGGAACACCACGAAGTGCGACAGCGAGAAATTGACCAAGAAGCTCGCCGCGATCGCTAGCAGCTTCGCGGCCAGGACCGGCATCCAAAGGGCGGCGATGACCAGCACGGTGGTGTTGGTGACGACGCCGGCAATTCCGGATGCGACGAAGCTGCCGTAGTCGCGCAGCCGCAGCTTACGCCCCGACTCGCGGGCGAACGTAACGAAAGAATTCATCACGTAGGAGCAGGAAACGGCGACCAGCCAGGCGAGCACATTGGCCGGCACCAGGGACAGCGCGAAGACACTATAGGCGATGAGAAAGACGCCGAGATCGATCAGCGTGTTGACGACGCCGATCGTCGCGAAGCTCGCGGCCTTGAGCGAGATCCCGCGCTGGTGCCAGGCCTGCTCCAGGCGGTGCTTGAGACGGTCGAACGGCGCGGGCAGGCTCATGGCGAGCACCCGCTTAGCACGTCCGGCCGCTGCGCGCACAATGGCCGGTCGCGGCATCACCGCACAGCGGAGGTTGCGTAAACGCCCGGCGGTGATCCGCCCCGGTTTCCGAGACGGTTAAAAAAGCGGCGCCAGCCCACCCGCGCGACAGGGAACCATAGTTGGGCTATAAACCGGCGGGCGGACGACATGGCGTTTTCCGGCGAAGTGGAACCCGCCGCAGAAAACGCGTCAAACGCAACGCGAGAGGCGGCACGATGGCGCCCAATTCGATGACCCGGGCAGGTAGCGCTCCCGCGCGAGGTCGCGCCTGGAGCGAGGTCGGCTTGTCGATCGTCGTGCCGGTGTTCAACGAGGCGGCCGGGCTCGCAGCGCTGCACTCCCGCATCGTCGAGGTCGCCCGGGCGCTCAAGGCGGCGCGCGGGCTCACGACGGAAGTCGTCTATGTCGACGACGGCAGCCGCGACGCCACCCTGGCGATCGCGCAAAACCTGCCCGCCGATGCTCTCGACGTCCAGGTGCTGTCGCTGTCGCGCAATTTCGGCAAGGAGGCGGCGCTGCTCGCCGGCCTCGATCACGCCCGCCTCGGCGCGGTGCTGTTCATGGACGGCGACGGCCAGCACCCGCCGACGCTGGTCGAGCGGCTGGTCGGCTATTGGCTCGATCAAGGCTACGACGTGGTCTACACCGCCAAAGCCAACCGCGAGAACGAGCCGTGGCTGCGCCGCCTTGGGGTCAAGACCTTCTATGCGCTGATCAACTGGGGCGCGCGCCAGAAGATCCCGGAGGACGCCGGCGACTTCCGGCTGCTGTCGCCGCGGGCGGCGACGGCGCTGCGGCAACTGCCCGAGCGCAACCGGTTCTTCAAGGGCCTCGCCAGCTGGATCGGGTTCCGCCAGATCCGGGTCGACTACGAGCCGGCGGAGCGGGTCCACGGTCGCACCACCTGGAACCTGTATTCGTTGATCGGACTCTCGATCGAGGGGCTCACCTCGTTCTCGGTCGCGCCGCTACGGGTCGCGAGCCTGTTGGGCCTGCTGCTGGCGGGGTTCGCGTTCATCTTCGGCGTGCAGATCCTGATCGAGACGGTCGTGTTCGGACAGTCGGTGCCGGGCTATCCGTCGCTGGTGGTCGGCTTGATGGTGCTGGGCGGCGTGCAATTGATCATGATCGGGGTCATGGGCGAGTATATTGGCAAGATCCTCTCCGAGCTCAAAGCGCGGCCGGTCTATTTCGTGGCCGAGCACACGCTCAAGCCCGCCGAGGGTGCCGACGCGGCCGACGATCCGCCGGCGCGATCGGCGGCGGAATGAGCGGCGGAGCCGCGCCGAAATTTTCCGGCTGTTGCATCCATAAGACGATCAATTCGGCTAAGAGAGTGCACCGGGCCGCAACGCCGCGCGGGTCTTGCGGCGGTAGAGCGGTTTCCGTTCCGGTGGAATCGGAAACCGCTCTACATCATTGGCTTTGACGCGTTTTCTGCGGCGAACCGGTTCCCACTTCGCCGGAAAACGCTATGGCTCTGGGATTGGGTCGTGTTCGCCGAACGAAATGGCGGGTTGGGCGCCGCGCCCACCGCGCAGGAAGCACCGGGGCGCCGGCAGATCTGGCTGTGCGCCGACGATTACGGCATTTCGACCTCGGTCAACACGGCCATCCGCGATCTGATCGTGCGCGGACGCCTCAATGCCACCTCGGTGATGGTGACGGCGCCGAGCTTCCACCGCTCGGAAGCGATCCCGCTCAATGTGCTCAATTCGGGCACATCGCGCGTCGCCATCGGGCTGCACCTGACGCTGACCGCGCCGTTCCGCCCGCTGAGCAAGGACTTCGAGCCGCTCGACAACGGCGCCTTCCTGCCGCTCGGCAGGACGCTCGCCGAGGCGTGCCTGCGCCGCTTGCGGCACGACGCGCTGGTCGCCGAGATCGCGAGCCAGCTGCGCGCCTTTGTCGACGCCTTCGGCCGCCCGCCCGATTTCGTCGACGGACACCGGCACGTGCACCTGTTCCCGCAGATCAGCGACGCGCTGCTCGACACCGTGCGGGAGATCGCGCCGGATGCCTGGCTGCGCCAGTGCGGGCGCGTGCTGCCGCTCAGCGAGCGGTTTGGCGACCGCAAGGGGCTCTTTCTCGACATCTTGAGCTACCGGTTCCGCCGCCGCGCCGCGGCTCTTGGGCTGCGCACCAATCCGGGCTTTGCCGGGACCTATGATTTCAACAAGCAGGCGAATTTCGCGGCGCTGTTCCCGCGCTTCCTCGAGCGGCTGCCGCACGGCAGCGTGGTCATGTGCCATCCGGGCTTCGTCGATGCCGAATTGCAGCGGCTCGATCCGCTCACCACGCTGCGCGAGCTGGAATACGCGTATTTCGCCGACGACGCCTTCCCGGCGGTGCTCGCCGCCCACGGCGTGGCGCTGGCCTGACCCCTCCCCGCCGGCCCAAAATATTTGCCCCGCCGGTCATTCCGCCGCCATGGGCGTTGGCTTACATGACTTCCGTCGTCATGGGAGGAAGGAGACGACCAATGACCCCAGAGGAACGCAAGCTCGTCACCGAACTGTTCGATCGCCTCGCCACGCTGGAGGACGCCCAGCGCGACCCCGAGGCCGAACGCGCGATCATGGATGGCCTGCGCCAGGCCCCCAATGCGGTCTATGCGCTGGTGCAGACCGCGCTGGTGCAGGACGAAGCGCTCAAGCGCGCCGATGCCCGCATCCGCGAGCTTGAGGGCGCGATGCAGCAGCCGGCTCAGCGTGAAACCAGCTTCCTCGGCGGCATGCGCGAGGCGGTATGGGCCCCGCGCGAAACGCCGCGCGCGGGCTCGGTGCCCTCGGTGCGGCCGGCCGAGGCGGCACCCGGCATGTCGCCGGCCTGGCGCACCGGCACGCAGCCGATGCCCGCGGCACCCGCCTATCAGCCGATGGGGCAGCCGGCTCAGCCCATGGGGCAGCCGGCGCCGGGCGGCTCGTTCCTCGGCACCGCTGCGGCGGCAGCCGCCGGCGTGATCGGCGGCTCGCTGCTGCTCGGCGGCATCCGCAACATGATGGGACACCAGCAGGGCGCGCACGCCGCCTTCGATCCGGCGTCGGGCGCCGGCGGCGGCTCGTCGCCGTGGGGCGGCGGTGGCGGCAGCATCGCGGGCAGCGACCTTTCCCGCCAAGCCGGCCTCGACGACATGGGGCGGACCCCCGCCACGGGCGCCGGCGACACAAGCAGTCGCCAAGGCCTGCTCGACGAGAGCAACAGCGATGCTGCTGCGGATGATCCGGCCGCCGACGAGTTGGACGACGGCGGCTTCGATTTCGACGACAGCGGCGACATCGGCGACCCCGGCGGCGACGATTGACGATCGAAGGCGCGCGCAAGCGGGCGGCGCCGATGATTACGGTTTCGGGCCGCTTCCCGTCACCGCCGTTTCCCGCCGCGCTTGATTAATCTTCTGGTGCAGGGATTGCAGCTCTTTCTGCAAGGCGGAATTGCCCGGCTCTCTCGCCGCGAGCGTCTCCAGGATCGCCAAAGCGGTCTGATAGGCGCCGAGGCCGGGCTCGGTCTGCGCCTGGTCGATCAAGACTGCCCCGATGGCGACATGGATCGATGCAAGACCACGCTGCCAGCCGACATTGTTGGGGTCCTTGGCGGCGAGCGTTTCCCGGCCGGCGAGCGCGATGCGAAACTCGCGGAGCGCTTCATCCGGGTCGCCTTGCGCCAATCGCACCTTTCCGATGTTGTCGTGGCTGAGCGCGAGGTCGTTTTGCCAGCGTAAATACCCGGCGTCCTTGGCGACCAGTCGTTCCCGAATCTCCAGCGCGGTGCGGTATTCGCGCAAGGCGGCATCAAACTCGCGTTGCGCGCTCAGCATGTCCGCGACGTCGTCGTGACTGTCGGCGAGATCCTGCTGCCAGCCGGCATGGCTCGGATCCTTGGACGCCACGCGTTCCATCATCGTGTGCCAAATTTGAAATTCCCGCAGCGCGCCTGCCGAGTCACCACGAGCACGCAGGAGAAATCCAAGCTTTTCGTGAGCAACCGCCACGGATCGCTGCCGGGTCACGTTGGTTGGCTCGCTCGCCGCAATCTGCTCAGCGTTGGTGAGCAGTGCCGCGTAGTACCTGGCTGCGTCATCGAGCTCACCCTGGTTGCGGTGCAGGGTCCCGATGCGTTCGAGATATGTCCCAAGGAATGCCGAGTTGTGTACGTCCTTGGCGACCAGCCGTTCAACAATCGCCAGGGCGGCGCGGTACTCATTGAGCGCGTCGGTGACGGCGCCACGATCCCGTAGCGTGTCCGCAATCCTCCTGTGGCTGAGCGCAAGGTCGCGCTGCCAAGCGGTGTTCTCCGGATCGCCGCCGGCGAGCTCCTGCATGATCGTCATGGCCGCCCGATAACGCGAAAGCGCAGCCATCAGGTCCCCCCGAACCGCCAAGGCTTCAGCGTGGGCGCTGCTGCTGTCCGCAAGGTCCTTGCGTGCCTGCACTTCAAGCGGCTGCGCCTGCACGAGTTGCTCCGCCAAGGCCTCGGCGTCCTTCGCGCGCTTGAGGGCTTCAGCGGATTCGCCAAGTGCACGCAGAGCACTCGACGCCATGAGCAGCAATCTGATCTGCTGATGACCGATCTCGGGCGTGCTGCCGGCCTGCGACAGCTGACCGAGCGTGCCTTCCGCCGCCGCCAGGATCTCGCGGGCCATGCGGGCGGACAGGTCGCCGGTGCCGAGCCTTCCCTGGATGCGATTGATGAGGGTGGTGGCCGAAGCCAGCGCCGCGGCGAAGTTCCTTTCCGCCAGCTCGGCCTGGGTCCGCGCCCGTGAATGTTGCTGGAGCGCATAACCGGCAGCCGCCAGCGCCACGACCAGGAACACCGAGACGACGGCGGCGGCGATCCGCGTTCGGCGGGCGAGCCGGAGCGCCGCCTCCGCCTTCGACCGCAGTTGCTCCTCGTCGCGCCGGCGCCGCCGCTCTTGCCGCTGCGTCTCGGCCGCCGCCGATGCTTCGATGAAGCCGATGATCGAATCGTCGAGCGCCTCGCGGCGCTGGGCGAGGATTTCGGCGGCCTCCGCGAGCGGCCGGCCGGCCGGCAGCAGGAATTCGGGATCGCGGCCCTCCTCGACCCATTGCCGGGCGGAGGATTCCACGCGCGTGCGTGTGCGCAAGAAATCCCGGTCGGCGGCCATGAGCGCCCGCGCCCGCGACCAGTGCGCCATCAGCGCATCGTGCGCGAGGCGGATCACGACCTGGTCGCCGCTCACGTCGCTGACCAGCAGACGCGCGGCGATGAAGGCCTCGACCAGCCGCGCCCGCGCCGCCGGGCGCATCAATCGCTCGCGCGGCACCGTGCGGCCGGTGGGGACGTCCTGCTGCGTCAAGGTGACGAAATCGCGCCCAACCGCGGCCAGCTCGGCTTGCGCCGCTTCGTCGAGCGTCGCAAAGGTGGCCTCGGCGCGCCGATCGATGGCGCCGCCGAGCCCGCCGAGACGGTCATAGGCGGCGATCGTCAGCGTCGAGCCGTCGCGCTCGTTGAACAGCTCGTCGAGCGTGAATTGCAGAAACGGCAGCGATCCCGGGACCGCGGCGGCACGCGCCAGCTCCTCGTCGAGGCCCGCGCCGGTATCGCTGCGGCGCTGGTAGGTCAGCCCGGCCGCCAGCGCCGGACCGCGGACGATGTCCTCGATCTCGGCGGCGCTCGGCGGCAACAGGTCGAAAGCGATGCCCTTCTCCTTGAGCGCGACCAGCGCAGGGACTGCTTGCAGCGAGGCGTAGAGATCGCTGCGCATGGTGCAGATGATGAACACCTTGCCGGAGCCGATCAGGCTCGCAAGCGCTGCAACGAACGCCGTCACCGCCTCGGCCGGCAGCGCGAACAGCTCCTCGAGCTGGTCGACGACCAGCATGAGCTTGACCTCGAACGCGCGCTCGAATTTCTCCCGCTCCGCAACGGTCTGCGCGCAGCGCTGCAAGGCGCGGCCGACCGCCTTGGCGCCGGCGTCGGGCGCCGAGCGCAACAGCGCATCCAGATCCTCCGCGCCGGCGCTGTCGCCGGCGGCGAGCTCGGGGAGCACATCGGGGTGGTACAGCGCCCGCGCCAGCGCCAGCACCGGCTGCTGCTCCGCTTCGCTCGGGCGAATGATGCAGCGGCGCCAGAGATCCACGCCCGGAACGGCGCCCGGTTGGGTGAGGCGGGGAGCGAGTCCCGCGCGCACCAGCGAGGACTTGCCCGCCCCGCTCATCCCGAGAACCAGCAGGAAGGGCCAGCCACGCGTGCCGGCATCGATCAACCGCTCGCGCAGCTGCTCGACCACGCGCGCCCGGCCGAAGAACACCGCCGCGTGCGCCTCATCGAACGGCTTGAGGCCGCGAAACGGCGAGCCCTTGGTGGCGACCGGCCAGGTGTTGGTCGCGTCGGAAAACGCGTGCTGCCGTTCGAGCCATTGGCGAATGTGGCTCTCGACCTGCGCCTCGAATTCGTCGGTGCTGCCGAAACTGTGATAGCCGGCGGTGAAGTGGCCGCTCTCCGACTGAAACCAATTCTGCCAGAACTTCTGCAGGGCCGTGAACTGCGCGGTCTCCTGGTCGAGCTGGTCGTATTCGAACAGCACCGGAGCGGTCTTGCGGTAGACCAGGACGTCGGGCGCCCCGTACTGGCGGGCGGCGAGGATCGCCTCCTCGAACTCGTATTCGCTGCCGGTCGGCACGCTGCCATCGGGCCGCCGGTACTGGTCCGGCAGCTCGCTGCCGAGCCGCTTCCAGAAGATGCAGATCACCAGGTTGGACTGCGACGGCGGCGGGATCTGGTCCTGGAAGGTCTCCGCCGCGGAGTAGTACGATTCCTCCCAGCGGAACGCCGTCAACTTGACCGGGCCGAGCTCGCCGGCGATCCGCGTGATGACGCGAAAAAGCCGCTCGCGTTCCGGCCAGACGTCGGAGGGAGATGAGATGAAGATCCGGTATTCGCGCCCGTCAGCCACTACCGCTCCAGGCGCTCGCATTTCGACTCGTGATCTTCCGTCTAGTCTGGAGCGGCATCAGTGATAGCACTCTGCGGTCCCGCTAATCAAAGGAACCCGCCACGAGTGTAGCATTTCTTCGCCATCGGATGCGGCGTCCCAAATCGCAGGAATCGCCTGTGAGTTCCCGCCCTCGCGTCGCTCGACAATCACCGCTCCGGGAACCCGCGATGACCCGCGCGCCGCAATTGCGCCATCCTTCGTATGACGCGGAGAGCTCGCGTGACCAATAAAAAAGGGCCGTCGTGCTTAACGACGGCCCGATCGTCGGTTGCGCTTTTCGTGCGTCAGATCACCACCACCTTGGTGCCGACCTTGACGCGGCTGTAGAGGTCGACGACGTCCTCGTTGCGCATGCGGATGCAGCCGGACGACACCGCAGTGCCGATGGTCCAGGGCTCGTTGGAGCCGTGGATGCGGTAAAGCGTCGAGCCGAGATACATGGCGCGCGCGCCGAGCGGATTGTCCGGGCCGCCGGGCATGTGGCGCGGCAGGTCGGGCCGACGCCGCAGCATCTCGGCGGGCGGCACCCAGTCCGGCCATTCGCGTTTCTGCGAGACGTGGTGGACGCCCGACCAGGTGAAGCCGGGACGGCCGACGCCGATGCCGTAACGGATCGCCCTGCCGCCGCCCTGCACCAGGTAGAGCAGTCGCTCGCGGGTATTGATGATGATGGTGCCGGCCGCCTCGTTGCCGTCGTAGGCGACCTCCTGCTTCATGTAGCGCGGATCGACCACCGCCTGGCCGGGCGCGTAGGGCGACTCGATCACGCCGGGGCCGAGATCGGGGTCGCCCGGATACTGGCGCGCATAGGCCGGTGCCTGCTCGTAGCGCGTTCCGCCGGAGGGGCCGCGGAACAGGAACTCGAGGAAGCCACCGCCCATCTTGCCCCGGGCCGCTGCCTGCCGTACGCGCGGCGGTTGGTTTTCTGCGGACGCCGCCGCCCCGAAGGTCTGTTGGACGAATCCCTGCTCGTCGGCGCTTTGCGGCTGGACCGGGCCGCGCGCGGCGGCGACCGGACGACCGCCGTTGATCGGAGATTGTGGGCTGAGCGACAGCGGACCGGCCAAAGCCGTGCCGCCCGCGCAGACCGTTGACAGGAACGCGAGGGAAAGAACGCAGAGACGATGCTGCATGGATTTACTCTGAACTCGTACGCGACATGGGACACGGGGAGCGACCGATTGGGGTTCGGCCGCGACATCGCCGCACTACATCCGCAAATGTCGTTGGAATGGTAAATGGCGCAGCGAGAATTTTAACGACGATCGCAGGAAACGGCCGGTTCATAAACTTATAGTTTTTTTTGAGTAAATAGCGCGACGTCATGGTTAATCGAGCGTTTCTTTTTCCGCGCGCCGAGTGGCATGAACCCGACATTAAGCGGGCGCCGCTAGAAACAACCGCCGGTCAAAATCGCGGTCGCGTGCAATGCCGATACGGCGCAAGGTGTTTCGCATCGAGGAGACGAATTTCGCCGGCCGCGCGACCAGTGTCGCGGGCGAGGCGAAGTTGTCGCCGCCGCATCAGCAGCGAATGCCCACTGCGCGCCAGGGCGACCGCGTGTTCAAGACCGAAGCGATCGGCGCGAGCGGGTTGCGCGCGCTCAAGGACGAGACCGACACCATTCACCGCGCCATCAGCCGCACCATGCACGAGATCGCGACGCTGCATGCCAGCGGCTTCAGCGGCCTCGAAGACGGGCGGGTGTTCCGCGAACTCGATGCGGTGGTCGGCGGCACCGAACAGGCCACCCAGCAGATCCTGGCGGCGGCGGAGGAGATCGACGAAACGGCCAACAACCTCTCCGCCCTTGTCAAGCGCGGCCCGGAGCAGGCGCTCGCCCAGGACATCCGCGATCAGGTGCTCCGCATCTTCGAGGCCTGCAACTTTCAGGACCTCGCCGGCCAGCGCATCACCAAGGTGCTCACGACGCTAAAGTTCGTCGACGACCACGTCACCCGCATGGTGGAGATCTGGGGCGGCATCGAGGCCTTCAAGGACTATGCCCCGGCGCCGGTCGCCGCGCGCGATCAGGAGACGGTGCTGGTCAACGGCCCGAGGCTCGACGGCGATCTCGGCTACGCCTCCCAGGACGAAATCGACGCGCTTTTCAGGGATCAAAGATCAGTCATCAGTAATCAGTAGTGCAGTTTGCTTTCTGATCATTGATCACTGTCCGCTGGCCTGCGGATCGCCGCCAGCCCAACAAACGAGATCAACGCAAAGGCCGCGACCACCGCCAGCACGGCCGGATCGGACGTGCGCTCGGCGACGAAGGCGAGCACCAACGGCGCGATCGCCTGCATCACCAGGAAAGGTCCGCCGATGCGGCCCATGAGATGGCCGTAGCCGGCGGCGCCGAACAACGCCAGCGGCACCGCCCCGCGCGCGATGGTGATCAGGCCGTTGGCCATTCCGAACATCACCGCGAAACTCGCGGCGACCGCGACCGAGAGCCCGAACAACGCGACCAGCGCGAAGGCCAAGAGCAGCATCCCGACCGCAAAGCGCGCCACATTGAGCGGATGGATGCGGCGCGCGAACAGGAACTCGCATATCCGCGCGCCGACCTGCGCCGGACCGAACAAGGCCCCGATCGTCACCACGGTCGCCGCGTCGATGCCGGCGCGGCCGAAGATCGCCAGCAGATGCGCGGACAGCCCCGACGGCACGAACGCATAGGCGGCAAACGCCGCCGCCACCAGGATGAAGGCCCAGCCCTTCGCCGGCAGCACGACGCTCGGCACCTGCGCCTGCCCGTCCGGACGCCGGTCGGGATCGGCGCGCGTTCGCGGCAGCGCGAAAGCGTGCAGCGGCGCGGCGACGAGCGCGAGCAGCGCCGCATAGACGAGGTAGGTGCCGTGCCAGCCGACCGACTGGATCAGCAGATGGGTGGCGGGCCAGCTCACCGTCGAGGCGAAGCCGCCGGCGAGCGTGAGCGCGGTGATCGGGCGCCGCGCGGCGGCGCCGAAGATGCGGCCGAGCGTGGCGAAGGCGGGATCATAGAGCGAGCCGGCGATGGCGACGCCGAGCACCATCCAGACCGCCAGATAGGCGGCGGGATGGTCGGCATAGACCAGGCCGACGAGACCGAGCGCGCCGATGAGCGAGCCTGCCGGCATCACCCGATGCCCGCCGTAGCGGTCGATGAAGAGCCCGACACGGGGCGAAGCCAGCCCCGCCGTCAGCAGCGCGAGCGAGAAGCCGCCCATCGTGAAGGTGATCGACCAGCCGCGTTCGGCGGCGATCAGCGGCACGGTCAAGACCGGCGGATAGAAGATCGCCCCCCACGCCAGAATCTGGGTGACGCCGAGCACCAGGACGGCGCGCCAGGGGCCGGCGATGACATCGCGGAGGTTGGGCATGGCGGAAGGACGCGGAGCGACAGGGTCTCGACCCTATCACATGCGCTTGACCATGACGGCCGCATTCGCGGGGCAGAGCGAGGCGAATTGTTGACTCGCGCGGATCGCGTCGGGCACCTCGCCACGCGCGCAGGGCGCATAGCCGATCCGGGAGAAGAACTCGGCCTGCGACGTGGTCAGCAGATAGACCGCCCTGCATTGGCGCGCCGCCGCCTCGATCTCGAGTGTCGCCACGATGGCGCGGCCCATGCCGATGTCGCGCAGCGGCGGCAGGATCACCAGCGAGCGCAGCAGCGCGTCGGGCCCGTGAATCTCGAGGCCGCCGAAGCCGACCGGGACATCGTTGATGCTCTCGAAGCGCCAGAACAGCAGCCGCGCATCGCCGACGTCGTCGGCCGGCAGCCCGGCCTTGATCAGCGCGGTTTTGAGTCCGTCGCGCTCCCACGCCGCCAGCGGGCTGGCGAGCAGGCGGGGCGCGGCCATGCTAGGCGCGCGGAGCGCAGCGCACGAACACGCCGGTGCCGTAGCGTCCGTCGATCTCCGGATCGACATATTTCAGCAGCATCACGCGGCCGTCGAAGGACAGAATCTCGCGGTCCTGCGGGCCGGGCGTTTCTCCCGGCGGGCCGATATAGTCCTTGCCGCTCTGGCTGCCCTTGAGGCGAAGCTCCTGCAGCTGGGTCGAGTCGGCGAGATACATCATGACGCCGCCGGTCGGGCCCTGCCCGATCGTGAACGGCTGCTTGCACTGGCCGCGGGCGTTGGCCTCGACCCGCGCCCGATCCTCCGGCTTGTGGAACGCCGCATAGCCCCAGCGGCCGACGATCTCGGTGGCGCGGATACGGGACGGGAGCTCAGGCTGCGGCAACGCCGTGGGGGTCGGCTCCTGCTGCGGGGTGCTGGTGGCGCAGCCGGTCAGCGCCAGGGCGGCCAGCGCCAGTGCGGCCGCCGCGGCCGGCGACCGAAACACAAAATTTCCCATGGTGCCCTCCCCTGAACTCCTGCGCGCAGTCGGGGGCAAAACGCCAAGCCTGCGGGCAGACCCATCCACTCATACCAGTCGCATGGTTAACGAGACGGCAATCCCCACTTTCACGGAACCCGCACAGGCGGGCCCGGCCCCTCGACGCCGACGACTGCCCCCGACAATAGGGCCGGGGCAAGGCGGATGTGAGGCAGGCGGCCCTGCCCCACCCTTTGCAAGCTAAAGCAGGGACAAAGAGCTGACGCTCCCTACCCCTTGCGCGGGTCGGTGAGCGGCGGGTCCTGCTTGATGTTGAGCCGTTTCACCGCCCCGGCGTCGAAGTCGGCGTCGGCGCGGTAGCCGCCGGCGTGGATGCCGTCAATGGCGCAGAGGTCGTCGACCTCGTTGACGTCGCCGGTGACGCCGAGCGCGCCCACGATCTCGCCAGCGGCGTCGCGGATCAGCTGGCCGCCGGCTTCCAGAAACACCGGCCCGTCGGAAAGCTCCATCAGCGTCTGCATGAAGGCCGGCTTCTCCTTCGCCTTCTGCAGCACCTGGCGCGAGGATCGGTTGAGCGCCAGCGCCGCGAACGCCTTGCCGTAGGCGATCTCGAAGCGCATCAGCGAGGCGCCATCCTGCTTCTGGAACGCCTTCACCCGGCCGCCGGCGTCGAGCACGATCGCCGCCAGCGCATGGGCCTTGCGCTTCTTGGCGGAGGCGAAGGTGCCGGCGATGATCTTGTTGGCCTCGGCCAGGCTGATCGCGCGCATGGCAACCCGCTTTCTTTCACTCGTCATCGGCGACTTTCGGATACAATAGCCGCTCCGACGAACTGGTCCAAATCACGCCGTGAACCTTCATCGCCACGTGGTGTCGCTCTCCGGCCGGCTCACGCGCCTCGCCGCGGCGATCGTGGCCGTGCTCGTCTGCCATGGCGCCGCCACCGCCGAGCCGGTTTTTTCCTTCGCGTCGACGCCGGGCAAGCTCCCGAAGACCGTGGTCCCCACCCATTACGCGATCGAGCTCGAACCGAACCTCGAGAACTTGACGCTGGCGGGCTCCGAGGTCGTGGACGTCGAGGTGCGCGAGCCGACCGCACGGGTGGTGCTCAATGCGGTCAACATGACGCTGACCGGCGCCACCGTCGACGACGGGGCGCAAACCGCAACGATCGCGCTCGACGCTTCACCGCGCAGATCAACCGGTTCGGCCGCGGGCTGTTCTTCGTCGATTACCCGACCGAGAGCGGCAAGAAGCGGATGCTCTCGAGCCATCTCGAGCCCGCCGACGCCCGCCGCGTTTTTCCGTGCTGGGACGAGCCCGCCTTCAAGGCGACCTTTGCGCTCACCGTCACGCTGCCGCGCCAATTCCTCGCGGTCTCCAACATGCCGGTCGCGCACGAGGAGCCGGTGACACCCGACCTGAAGCAGGTCACCTTCGCCGCCACGCCGAAAATGTCGAGCTACCTGTTCGTGCTGGCGGCCGGCGAGCTCGAGCGGCTTACGGCACAGGCCGACGGCGTCACGGTCAGCGTCGTCACCACCACCGGCAAGCGCGCGCAGGGCCGCTTCGCGCTCGACAGCGCCGTCGACCTGCTGCGCACTTTCAACGACTATTTCGGCACCAGATATCCGCTGCCCAAGCTCGACCTGATCGCGGTGCCGGGCGGCTTCGGCGGCGCCATGGAGAACTGGGGCGCCATCACCTTCTTCGAGAGCCGCCTGCTGTTCGATCCGGCGGCGAGCGCGGACGGCGCGCGGCGCGGCATCTTCAGCATCCTCGCCCACGAGATGGCGCACCAATGGTTCGGCAATCTCGTCACCATGGGCTGGTGGGACAATCTCTGGCTCAACGAGGGCTTCGCCACCTGGATGCAGGTGAAGGCGGCCGAGCACCTCTATCCGCAATGGCAGAGCTGGCTCAACGGCAACGAGCAGAAACAGAACGCCATGGGCCTCGATGCCCGGCGCACCTCGCACCCGATCCAGCAGCCGGTCGGCAACGAAACCGAGGCGATGGCGGTGTTCGACTCCATCACCTACAGCAAAGGCCAGGCGCTGATCCGCATGCTCGAACGCTATCTGGGCGAGGACGCGTTTCGCTCGGGAATCCGAAGATATATGGCGGATCACGCCTATGGCAGCACCACCACCGCCGACCTGTGGCGGGCGCTGGAGCGGGCCTCCGGCAAGCCGGTCGCGAGCGTCGCCGCGGGTTTCACCGAGCAGGCGGGCGTTCCGCTGGTCGTCGCGCAAGCGCGCTGCGAGGGCGACCAGCAGCACATTACCATGCAACAAGGGCGCTTCACCGTCCGCGACCCCGACGCGGCGCCACGGCGCTGGCAGGTGCCGGTGGCGGTCGGCCCTTTGCGAGCGCTGCGGCCGGCCGAAACCGTCCTGCTCACCGACGAGCCGAAGGAGATCGTGGCGGGGCCGTGCGGCGAGCCGGTGAAGCTCAATCTCGGCGACATCGGCTACTACCGGGTCGAATACGACGCAGCGACCCGCGCCGCGTTGGCGAAGTCGCTGGCGCTGATGTCGGCGGCCGACCGGGTCAATCTCCTGGCCGACAGCTGGGCGCTGGTGGAAGCAGGCCGCGCCGAGCCCGCCGCCTACCTGCAGCTGGTCGAGGAGATCGGCAGCGACGACAGCCGCGCGGTGTGGGAGCAGGTGATCCGCACCTTCACCCGGCTCGATCATCTCGCGCGGGGTCGCCCGGAGCGGGCGGCGCTGCAGGCCCATGCGCGCGCCAAGCTGCGTCCGGCCTTTGATCGGCTCGGCTGGGACTCCGCCCGTGCCGATGCCGATGACGGCGCGCTGTTGCGCGCGCGGCTGATCCGCGTTCTGGGTGAGCTCGGCGACCAGGAGATTCTGGCCGAGGCCCGCCGGCGGTTCGATGCCTTCCGGCAAAGCCCGGCATCGCTCACGCCGGCGCTGCGCGATCCGGTGACCCATCTCGCCGGGCTGACCGCCGATCGCACCACCTACGACGCCCTCATCGCGCTGGCGCGCGCGACCACGAACACCACCGAGCGCGTGCGCTATTATTCGGCGGCCGCCAGCGCGCGCGATCCGGCGCTCGCCGACGCGACGCTCGCGCTCACCTTGACCGACGAGCTGCCGACCAGTCTCGTCGGCAGCGCCATCAACACGGTCGCCGCTTCGGGCGAGCAAGCCGATCTCGCCTGGGCCTTCGTACAGAAGAATTTCGCGGCGCTGGCGGCCCGGCAGGGGCCGTCGTTCAGTAACAATTTCGTGTCCAATTTCATGACCAATTTCAGCGACACGGCGCGCGCCCAGGAGCTGGCGAGCTTTGCGCCGGTGCACGCGACCTCGGGCAGCAGGATCGTCGCGGCGCGGGCGCAGGAGGCGATCATGATCGGCGCCGACGTGAAGGCGCGCGTGCTGCCGGCGATCGACGACTGGATCAAGCGGCGCGGCGGGCGGGATTGATGACAGGAATCAGTAATCAGTGGTCAGTAATCAGAAAGGAACCCGCGGGCTGCTCTGATTGCAGGCCACTGATTACTGATCACTGACTTCTGATCCCTGGCGCCCGCCTTAGCGCATACATGTCTCCCCTCCATTGCGACTTTGCGGTAGAAGACACGCCCCCGACCCGCCGGTCCTGCATGAGCAACCTCCGCTGCGAATTCCACCGGATATCCGACCCGCTCGCGCTTGCGGCCGCGGCAGCTTTCGCCATCGCGCTGATCACGGCGAGCGGCGCGGCGGCCGAACCGGCCTATTCGTTCGATGCGACGCCCGGCAAGCTGCCGAAGACGGTCGTCCCCATCCACTACGCCATCGAGCTAAAGCCGAACCTGGAGAGCCTCACGCTGGCCGGCTCCGAGGTCGTGGATATCGAGGTGCGTGAGCCCACCGCCAGGCTCGTGCTCAACGCCGACAACATGACGCTCAGCGCGGCCACTATCGACAACGAGGCGCAGAGCGCCAAGATCGCGCTCGACGACGACGCCGACACCGCGACGCTCACATTCCCACGGCCGCTCGCCGTCGGCCGCCACAAGCTGCGTATCGCCTTCACCGCGCGGATCAGCAAGTCCAATGCCGGCGTTTACGCGGTCGACTACCCGACCGACAAGGGCAGCAAGCGGATGATCTCGAGCCATCTCGCCCCCATGGACGCTCGCCGCGTCTTCCCGTGCTGGGACGAGCCGGCGTTCAAGGCGACCTTCGCGCTCACCGTCACGGTGCCGCGCTCGTTCCTGGCGGTCAGCAACATGCCGGTTGCGCACGAGGAGCCGGTCAACGCCACCTTGAAAAAGGTCTCGTTCTTGCCGACCCCGAAAATGTCGAGCTACCTGTTGCAGCTCACGGCGGGCGAGCTCGAGCAGCTCACCGGCGAGGCCGACGGGGTCGCGGTGAGCGTGATCACGACCGCCGGCAAGCGCGCGCAGGGCCGCTTCGCGCTCGACAGCGCGATCGGGCTGCTGCGCTACTTCAACGACTATTTCGGCATCAGATATCCGCTGCCGAAGCTCGACCTGATCGCGGTTCCGCACGGCTACGTCACCGCCATGGAGCACTGGGGCGCCATCACCTTCCGCGAGGGCCTGCTCCTGTTCGATCCGTGGGCGAGCGCGGGAACCGCGCGGCGCGGCATTTTCACCCTCATCGCCCATGAGCTCGCGCACCAATGGTTCGGCAATCTCGTCACCATGGGCTGGTGGGACAATCTCTGGCTCAACGAGGGCTTCGCCACCTGGATGGAAGCCAAGGCGACCGAGCATTTCCATCCGCAGTGGCAGACCTGGCTCAACGGCAACGAGCAGAAGCAATCCGCCATGAGCCTGGACGCGCGCGGGACCTCGCACCCGATCCAACAGCCGGTCGCCGACGAGACCGAGGCGTCGGCGATGTTCGACGGCATCACCTACAACAAGGCGGCAGCGATCGTGCGCATGCTCGAGGGTTATCTGGGCGAAGACGCGTTTCGCACGGGGCTGCGCAAATACATGGCCGATTACGCCTACGGCAACACCACCACGGCCGACCTGTGGCAAGCGCTCGAGGCCGCATCCGGCAAGCCGGTCGCCGCCATCGCCGCGACCTTCATCGAGCAGCCCGGCGTTCCGCTCGTCGTCGGTCGTACGAATTGCGTCGGCGACCAGCAGCGCATCGTGCTGCGGCAGGAGCACTTCAGCATCCGCGACCCCGATCCGGCGCCGCGGCGCTGGCAGGTCCCGATCGCGGTCGGGCCGCTGCGCGCGTTGCGGGGCGCCGAAACCGTGCTGCTGCAGGACGAGCCAAAGGAGATCGCCGCCGGGCGATGCGGCGAGCCGATAAAGCTCAATCTCGGCGACATCGGCTATTACCGGGTCGAATACGATGCCGCGGCCCGCACCGCGCTGGCGAAATCGTTCGCGCTGATGTCGCCCGCCGATCGGGTCAACATGCTGGCCGACGGCTGGGCGCTGGTGGAAGCGGGCCGCGTTTCGTCACCGTCCTACTTGGAGCTGGTCGAGGGGATCGGCAGCGACGACAGCCGCGCGGTGTGGGAGCAGGTGATCCGCACCGTCAAGCGGCTCGATCATCTCCAGCATGGTCGGCCGGAGCGGCGGGCGTTCCAGGCCTATGCGCGCGCCAAGCTGCGCCCGGTTCTCGATCGGCTCACCTGGGATGAGGCGCGTCCCGATGCCGACGGCGCCGGGCCGCTGCGCGCGCGGCTGATCCGCACCTTGGGCGAATTCGGCGATGAGGAGGTGCTGGCCGAAGCCAAGCGCCGGTTCGCCGCCTTCCTGCGCGACCCGGCAGCGCTACGGCCGGGGCTGCGCGATGCGGTGACCCATCTCGTGGGCGTGGCGGCCGATCGGCGGACCTACAACACGCTGCTTTCGCTGGCGCGCAAGTCGACCAATTCGGTGGAGCGCGAGCGCTATTACTCCGCCGCCGCGAGCGCGCGCGATCCGGCGCTCGCGCGCGAGACGCTCAACCTCACGCTGACCGACGAGCTGCCGAGCACGCTCGTTGAAAGCATCATCGATACGGTGGCGGCGGCCGGCGAGCAGCCGGATCTGGCCTGGGCGTTCGTGAAACGGAATTTCGCGGCGCTGGCCGCCAAGCAGGGCACGTCGTTCCGCAACTATTTCGTCTCCAACTTCATGCAGGTGTTCAGCGATGCGGCACGCGCCGGCGAGCTCGCGGGCTTCGCGCCGGTGCACGTGACGTCCGGCGGGCGCACCGTCGCCGCGCGGGCGGAAGCAGCGATCAAGTTCGACGCGGAGCTCAAGGCCCGCGAGCTGCCGGCGATCGACGAGTGGATCAGAGGGCGCAACGGGCGGGATTGAGCGGCGCTGTGCCGGATTGCACGAGGAGGAGTTCATGCTTTCAGGGACGATTGCAACGTGGCCGTGGTGCATGGCGCTCGCGTTCGGGCTCTCCCTTGCGACGAATCCAACCCGCGCGCAGGAGCCGACGCTGCTCCGCGTCAACGCGTTTCCCAACGCCAAGGCGCTGCCGCTGCATGCCGGCATCGCCACGGGCGTCTTCGAGCAACGCGGCTTCAAGATCGAGCTCCATCTCACGGAGAATTCCCGCAGCCAGCGCGAGGGCCTTGCCGCCGGCAAGTTCGACGTCGTGCATTCGGCGGTCGACAACGCGGTCGCCATGATCGAGGTGGCCAAGCACGACGTCGTCATCGTCTCCGGCGGCGACAGCGGCATGAACGAGTTCTTCGTCCAGGCCGACATCAAGTCGTTCGCCGATCTGCGCGGCCGCACCATCGTGGTCGATGCGCCGGACACCGCCTACGCGCTGCAAGCCAAGAAGATCCTGCTCCAGCACGGGCTCAAGGACGGCGACTATACGGTCAAGCCGGTCGGCGCCGGCATCTACCGCTTCAAGGCGATGCTGGAGGACAAGGGCCATGCCGGCGGCATTCTCAATCTGCCGTTCACCGTGCAGGCCGAGCAGGCCGGACTGAAGAGCCTCGGGCGCACGATCGACATGCTCGGCCCCTATCAGGCGGCCGGCGCCTTCGCGATGCGGTCGTGGGCAGAGCGCAACCGGGACACGGTCGACCGCTACCTCGCGGCCTATGTCGCGGCGCTGCGCTGGGTGCGCGATCCCGCCAATCGGGCCGAGAGCGTCGCCATCCTGGTCGACAAGCTCAGGCTCTCCGGCCAGGAGGCCGAGCGCACCTACGCCTTGCTGATGGATCCGGGCTTCGGCTTCACGCCGGATGCGGCGTTCGACCGCGAGGGTTTCAGGAACATGCTGGCACTGCGCGCCGAGATCGAGCGCAAGCCGGGCACCGCGGCGCCGCCGCCGGAACGCTACGTCGATCTCGGCTACTACGAGCGGGCGATCAAGCTCGTGGGCCGGTAAGAAATCCGCCCCTGCTTGACACCCACACCGGGACGCCCTATCTCCCGGCCAGCTCTTGGCACTCATTAATATCGAGTGCTAACAGCCTCCCAGATCGAGCTGATCGGTCAAGGACTTAGCCGCGTTGACAGCGCCTGTGAGGACCCATATGGCCAAGACCAAGTTCCGTCCCCTGCACGACCGCGTGGTCGTGAAGCGTATCGATGCCGAAGAGAAGACCAAGGGCGGCATCATCATCCCCGACACCGCCAAGGAGAAGCCCTCGCAGGGCGAGGTGATCGCCGTCGGCCCGGGCGGCCGCGACGAGGCCGGCAAGATCGTCAAGCCGGACGTGAAGTCCGGCGACCGCGTGTTGTTCGGGAAATGGTCGGGCACCGAGGTCGTGCTCGACGGCGAGGAACTCCTGATCATGAAGGAGTCCGACATCATGGGCGTCATCGCCTGAGGACGTTGACCGTCATCCTGCGAGACTGTCCCGGACTTGATCCGGAATGCGCGGCCAACGCGCCTCGAAGGTTGATGGATCACAGCAATCAAACATCAATGGAGTGAAGTGAAATGGCTGCGAAGGACGTACGATTTGGCGGCGACGCGCGCGATAAGATGCTGCGCGGCGTCGACACTCTCGCCAATGCGGTGAAGGTGACGCTCGGCCCCAAGGGCCGCAACGTCGTGCTCGACAAGAGCTTCGGCGCGCCACGCATCACCAAGGACGGCGTGACGGTGGCGAAGGAGATCGAGCTCGAGGACAAGTTCGAGAACATGGGCGCGCAGATGGTGCGCGAGGTGGCGCAGAAGACCAACGACATGGCCGGCGACGGCACCACCACCGCGACCGTGCTGGCGCAGGCCATCGTGCGGGAAGGCGCCAAGTCGGTGGCCGCCGGCATGAACCCGATGGACTTGAAGCGCGGCATCGACCTTGCGGTCGCCGCCGTCGTGAAGGACATCGAGAAGCGCGCCAAGAAGGTCGGCTCCTCGGCCGAGGTCGCCCAGGTCGGCACGCTCGCCGCGAACGGCGACAGCAAGGTCGGCAAGATGATCGCCGAGGCGATGCAGAAGGTCGGCAACGAGGGCGTCATCACGGTGGAAGAGGCCAAGGCGCTCGACACCGAGGTCGAGATCGTCGAGGGCATGCAGTTCGACCGCGGCTATCTCTCGCCCTACTTCATCACCAATGCCGAGAAGATGGTGGCCGAGCTCGAGGACGCCTACATCCTGCTGCACGAGAAGAAGCTCTCGCAGCTCCAGGCCATGCTTCCGGTGCTCGAAGCCGTGGTGCAGGCCGGCAAGCCGCTCGTGATCGTGGCCGAGGACATCGAGGGCGAGGCGCTCGCCACGCTGGTGGTCAACAAGCTGCGCGGCGGCCTCAAGGTCGCCGCCGTCAAGGCGCCGGGGTTCGGCGACCGCCGCAAGGCCATGCTCGAGGACATCGCGATCCTTACCAGCGGCCAGCTCATCTCCGAGGATCTCGGCATCAAGCTCGAGAACGTCACGCTGCAGATGCTCGGGCGCGCCAAGAAGGTGATCATCGAGAAGGAGAAGACCACCATCGTCGACGGCGCCGGCAAGAAGAAGGAGATCGAGGCCCGCATCGGCCAGATCAAGGCGCAGATCGAGGAGACCACCTCCGATTACGACAAGGAGAAGCTGCAGGAGCGGCTCGCCAAGCTCGCCGGCGGCGTCGCGGTGATCCGCGTCGGCGGCGCCACCGAGATCGAGGTGAAGGAAAAGAAGGACCGCGTCGAGGACGCGCTCAACGCCACCCGCGCCGCCGTCGAGGAGGGCATCGTGCCGGGCGGCGGCGTGACGCTGCTGCGTGCGAAAAAAGCGGTCGGCAGGCTCACCAACGACAATTCCGACGTCCAGGCCGGCATCAATATCGTGCTCAAGGCGCTGGAATCCCCGGCGCGGCAGATCGCCGAGAATTCCGGTGTCGAAGGCTCGATCGTGGTCGGCAAGATCCTCGAAAACAAGTCGGAGACCTTCGGCTTCGACGCCCAGACCGAGGAGTATGTCGACATGGTCGACAAGGGCATCATCGACCCGGCCAAGGTCGTGCGTGCCGCGTTGCAGGACGCGGCCTCGGTCGCCGGCCTGCTGGTGACCACCGAGGCCATGGTCGCCGAGGCGCCGAAGAAGTCGTCCCCGCCTCCGGCGATGCCGGGCGGCGGCGGCATGGGCGGGATGGATTTCTGATCCTGCCCCAACGGAAGGCGTCAATCAGAAGGGCGCGGCGCAAGTCGCGCCCTTTTGGATTCCGTCACCCCACCAGCTCCCGCACCGCGCGCGCCGCCTGGTCGATGGCGAGATGCGCGTAGGCGTCGCCGCCGGCGTCGGAATTGGCGATGGCGACGCGGCCGGACCTTTGCCGGGCGCGCGCCAGCACCTCCTCGTAGTCGTCGCGGTCGAACAGCGAATTCGCCACGTAGCCGTAGCCGTGCGGCCAGCGGTTGACGGTGATCGCCGCGATGTCGCGCGCGCTGGAGAATCCGCCGGCGCCGAGCATGCGGTCGAGCTCGTCGCGGATCCTCGCCTCGAAATCCGCAAACGTCATGTCGAGCAGCTTGGCCTGGCCGAGGCGAAATTGCGCGCGGGCATCGAGCCCGCGGTTGGGCGCGCCCGGCACGTGGACCAGGTGCAGGCAGATCGGCTCGGACGGGTCGCGCGAATGGCGGTAGCCGCCCAGGCTCACCGGAAAATCGAGCTTGACGCGGCTGTGGAACGACATCGGCGCCGAGATGTCGTGCACGCCGAGCCGCGCCCACGGGCGCCAGTCGCGCGTGAGCACGTTGGTGTAGACGATCGGCGTCTTGACGTTCGACGCCAGCGCGTCGCGCTGCGCCGCCGGCAACTCCGGCATGATGTGCGGAATGACCATGTGGAAGCAGGCGAGCACCGCGTGCTTCGCCTCGAGGCGACGCGGCACGCCCGCCCGCACATAGCCGACCAGCACCTTGTCGCCGGCGTTGCGCACATCGACGCAGGTCGAATCGAGCCGGATGCGAATATCCTGCCCCTCGCGGTCGAGCTTGCGGTAGTCGAACGCCGCCAGCACCACATCGTCCATGCCGTGGCCGGGCGCGACCTCCGGGATGAGCGCGCGCACGAGGAGACGCACGAGCGAGGCGTTGCCGTCCGGGAAGTGATAGATGTAGGGCTCTCTCGATGCCGAGCCCGCCGGCGCCGGCAGCCCGAGCCCCTGGAAGCCCGGATAGCCGAGGTCGCGCGCCTCCGCGGCCGGCACCGCGTCGCAGCCGAGCCCGAAGAAGCCCAGCGTGCGGCCCTGGAAGCAGTTCGCCACCTCCTCGCTGCAGCCGCAGAACTTTATGAGGTAGTCGCGGTAGCTCGTGCGCTTGAGAATCTCGAGCTTCTCGGCGACCGTCCGGCCGGCGAGCGGATCGCGCGCGCCGTCGTAGAGCGCGATGAGCTGCGCCTTGCTCGCGTCCGAGATCGGAAACCCGGCCACGAACTCAGGCAACGGCTTGGCGTTGGCGAGGCGGCGCGTGAGCTCGTCGGCGCCCCGCATCGGCGTCTCACCGACCACCAGGACATCGCGTCCGAAGGCTTCGCGCGCGAAGAACACGCCGCGTGACAGCCCGAGCGAGGCGTAGAGCGTGCGCTCGAAGGCGGTCTCGAACCGCGCGACCTCGACGCCGAGGTCGCGCAGCAGAGCCTTCGCGACGTCGCTGTAGTTCGTCTTCGGGGAATCGATCGATTCGCTGCCGCCGTAGCCGATCAGCAGGCGGCCGTCGAGGGTGAATTCGTTGCGCTTGGCGTGGCCGCCGAAATCATCGTGGTTGTCGAGCACGAGGATGCGCGCGGACGGCCCGGCGGCGCGGCGATAGAACCAGGCGGCCGCCAGCCCGCTGATGCCCGCGCCGACCACGACCAGGTCGTAGCGCTCCTCGACCGGCAGTCGATCGACCGGAAACCGCCCGCGCTCGCGCGCCTGCGCATGCGCGGTCTCGAATGAGCCGGCGTGCTGACCACGCAGCCCGGTGAGCGCCGGCGGATAGCGCCAGCCCTGGTCGCCAAAGCCCTGCGCGGCGACTTGCGCAGCCGGCGTGAGGCCCGCCGTGATGGTCAGGGCCACGCCGTTGAGGAAGTCGCGGCGCGAAATCGAGGACATAAGACAACCCTCGCCGCTCGTTATCCCACCAGCTCCTTGACCGCGCGCTCGGCCTGGTCGATGGCGGTGCGGGCGTAGGCGTCCCAGCCGGCGTCCGAATTGGCGATCGCCACCCGTCCGACCGGCTGGCGCGCGCGCTCGGCGAGCTCGTCTGCATCGTCGCCGTCGAACAGCGAGTTCGCCGCGTAGGCGTAGCCGTGCGACCAGCGGTTGACCGTGATCGCCGCGATGTCGCGGGCGCTGGAAAACCCGCCGGCGCCCAGCATGCGATCGAGCTGGTCGTCGCCCACGTTGCGGACGTTGACGCAGGTGCTGTCGAGGCGGATGCGCACGCTTGCGCCTTCGACGTCGAGCTTCTCGTAATCGAACGGCGCCAGCACCACGTCGTCCATCGTGCTGCCCGGCGCCGCGGCCGGAACCAGCGCGCGCACCAAGAGCCGCGCCAGCGAGGCGTTGCCGTCCGGGAAATGATAGATGTAGGGATCGTCCTTCTCGGGATTGTCGGGCGGCGGCAGGCCGAGCCCGTCGAAACCCGGATAGCCGGCGTAGCGGGCTTCGCTCGCCGGCACCGCGTCGCATCCGAGCGCGAAGAAGTCGAGCGTGCGTCCCTGGAAGCAGTTGGCGACCTCCTCGTTGCAGCGCAGGACCTTGACCAGGTAATCGCGGTAGCTGGTCTTCTCGAGCAGCTCCTCCTTCTCGTCCTCGCTTCTGTCGGCGAGCGGATCCTTGGCTTGCTCGTAGAGGCCGATCAGTTGCATCCTGCTTTCGGCCGAGACCGGGAATTGCGCGACGAACTCCAGCAGCGGCTTGGCGTTGAGCAGGTTCGCCCCGAGGTCGTCGGCCAGCATGGTCATCGGGTCGCCGGTGGCGAGCACGTCGCGGCCGAACGTCTCGCGCGGGAAGAACACCCCGCGCGACAGCCCGAGCGATGGATAGAGCGTGCGTTCGAAGGCGGTGTCGAAGCGCCCGATGTCGACGCCGAGATCCGCGAGCAGCGCCTTGGCGACCTGGCTGTAGAGCGCCGTGGGCGATTGCAGCGACTCGCTGCCGCCGTAGCCGAGGATCAGGCGGCCGTCGAGGCGGAACTCGTTGCGCTTGGCGTGGCCGCCGAAATCGTCGTGGTTGTCGAGCACCAGGATGCGCGCCTCTCGATTGGCGCGCCGGTAGAACCAGGCCGCCGCCAGCCCGCTGATGCCGCCGCCGACCACCACCAGGTCGTAGCGCTCCTCGATCGGCAGGCCGTCGAGCGAGAATGTCTTGCCGTCGCGCAGGTCGTGGCCGACCTCGAACGAGCCGGCATGGTGGCCGCGCATGCCGGTGAGCGCCGGCGGATAGCGCAACGGCTGCGCCGCAAGCTGCATCGCGGGCGTCAATCCGGCCGCGATGGCGAGCGCCACGCCGTTGAGAAAGTCACGCCGGGTGATGTCGGTCATTAATTGGTCGGCTGGCGGAAGCGCAGCGTCTTGCCGCCGCGCAGCATCAGGACGTCGCCTTCGCGCCGCCAACTGGTGACCTGCTGCAGGGCGGCCAGCAGGTCGTCGTCGCCGCGCATGCGCCCCGGATCGCATTGCCGCTCGGTCTTCTGCCCGGTCATGATCGTGATCGTGCTCTCGACCACCACGATCTGGGCCTCGATGCTGTTGCACCACAGATCGATCGCCGCCTCGCCTTTCGGTCCGATGCCCAGGGCGGGCACGCGCTTGGAGCCCTTCATCGGCTTGGCGTCGAGCAACAACTCGCTGTCGAACGGAAACGTGCTCTCGGCGGCGAAGCTCGCTGGGATCGCTGCGAGGACGGCGAGGCAGCAGACGGCAAGCCATCCCGGCAAGCCAAATGCGAGCAGGCGGGAACGGGGCATCGAGCACTCCAACCGGTGATCGGGACAAGCGCCGTCGGACGGCGGCGGCGCCATTTTCGCCAGCGCCGGGCGGGCCAGGCAATGACCGAAAAACCACACTCACCGGATTATTTTGTTGTCGTGCCTAAAGCTTGGGCAGACCCAGCCAATCGCCCAAGGCGCTCAGCACCATGCTGACCGCCAGCGCCGCCAGCAGCATGCCCATCACCCGGCTCACGACGCTCACCCCCGCCGTACCGATCAGCCGGGAGATCGGCCCGGAGGCCAGCAAGATCAGGAACGTGATCGCCAGCACGAGGGCGAGCAGGCCGACAGTCGTCAATTGCCCCAGCGGATTGAAGCGATCGTCGTCGGTGAGCAGAACCACCGTGAGCATGGAGCCGGGTCCGGCGATCTTGGGGATGGCGAGCGGGTAGACCGCGAGCGCCATGTTGCTCTGCTCGGTGTCCGGCCCGCCGGTCGCGGATTGGCCGCGGATCATTTCGAGCGCGACCAGGAACAGCAGGATGCCCCCGGAGATTTGGAAGGCACGGATCGAGATGCCCATCTGCTCCAACAGCAGGGCGCCGGCAAAGACGAAAAAAACAAGAACCGCGAGCGAGATCAAGACCGCATGGAGGGCAAGCTTGCGCTGCGCCGGGGGATCGAGCGTGCCGGCGATCGCCAGGAAAACCGGCAGCACGCCGAACGGGTTGACGACCAAGAACAGGGTCACGAACTCGCTGAGCTTTTGCTGCCACCACATGGCGTGCGCCCCGAATCGTCTGCCGCTCGCTGCAGTGTCCGGCGCGCGGCGGCGCCCCGCAAGGGACTACGCACCCCGCGCGGGGTGTTATAGGCTGCGATAGACGCTACTACTGCGAGGAAACCCCATGGACCAGAGAATCATCAATCTTTACGACCGCTTCACCCACGGCGGCATGAGCCGCCGCGACTTTCTCGACCGGTTGGCGGAGCTCGCGGGCTCGACCGCGGCGGCCGCGGCGCTGGTGCCGCTCTTGCAGAACGATTACGCGGAGGCCGCCATCATCGCCACCGACGACGCGCGGCTGGCGACCGAGCGGGTCGCCTACGACTCGCCCAAGGGCAAGATCAACGGTTACCTCGCGCGCGGCAAGGCCAAGGGCAAGCGCCCGGTTGTGCTCGTGATCCACGAGAACCGCGGGCTCAATCCGCATCTGGAGGACGTCGCCCGCCGGTTCGCGGTCGAAGGCTATCTCGCCTATGCGGTCGATCTCTTATCGCTGGTCGGCGGCACGCCGGCGAGCGAGGACGCGGCGCGCGAGCTGCATCCGAAGATGAACCAGGACGATGCGGTCGCGGCGCTGGTTGCTGCGGTGTCGTTCCTCAAAGGCCACGCCGAGTCGACCGGCAAGGTGGGAGCAGTCGGCTACTGTTTCGGCGGCCTGATGATCAATCGCCTGGCGGCGTCGAGCCCCGAGCTCGCCGCCGGCGTCGCCTATTACGGGCGCCAGGTTCCGGCCGCCCAGGTGCCCAACATCAAGGCTGCGCTGCTGCTGCACTATGCGGAGAACGACGAGCCGGTGAATGCCGGGATTGCGGCCTACGAGGCGGCGCTGAAGGCGAACAACAAGAAGTACACGCTCCACAGCTATCCGGGCACCCAGCACGCCTTCAACAACGACACCGGCGCGGCGCGCTACAACAAGGCCGCCGCCGACCTCGCCTGGAGCCGGACGCTCGCCTTCTTCGCGGAGAATTTGGGCGCACCGCCGAAGGCGGCATAGCCGACGCGGCGATCGGATCGGCGCGGACGAAGCTTATGTGATCAGACCGCCACTTCCGAAGCCTTGATCGTGTACGTGAACGATTCCGGGTCGAGACTGTCAAGCCGCCCGGCTGCAGTCTCAGCTTGCGGATACATTAAGAACTCGAGCTTAGCTCCCTTGGCGCCGGGCAGCACGATGTCGTGCGCAAAGTTGTAGGCAAGCCAATTGCCCTCCCAGGCTCCGAACAAAGCCTTGCGCGCGGCGATGACCTTGGCGTGGCCGATCGGCAGGTTTCCCGGCGGCTCTTCGAGCACGACCTTGCGCACGTCGGCGGGGTCAACGGGGATCCATCCGAACCCTGTCAGATAGACTTCAGCACGGCAGTGCTGCGCCTTGGTAACGATCTCTGAGCCGGCGCCGAGGCTCTTGTATCCAAACTTCGATGGCGCAACCCGGAGGCCGTAGACGTCGCGCGCCGGCAAGCCGGCGGCGCGCGCAAGCCCGACATAGAGCGCGTTCAAGTCGGCACACTTGCCGCCGAGATTGCCTGTCTTCAGCATGGCCGCAATATCGCCGACACCGCAGCCGCGCACTTTGGCCTCGCGAAACGCGTTTTCGACGATCCACTCGTAGATCGCGCGCGCCTTCTCGATTTCGGTCCCCGCATTGGCCGTGATCTTGATGGCCGTCTCCTTGACGATTCCATCCGTCGGAATGAGGTCGGTGGGATCTAGATAGAGCTTGCGCTCCGCCTCGGTGAGCGACCGGGCGCTCCCCGGTTTTGCAAGATCGATCGCCCGATTTCGTGTGGAGACGCGGCTCGTCACTTCGACGCTCGGAGCCTTCGCTTCATCGGCCCAGACCACGTGCAGCATCTCGGCCCCATATTTGGGATCGTGCTTCACCTGCGCCGACGCGGCGTTCGTCTTCCACTCGCTCCCTTTCGACAGAAACCAATCGGCTTCGTTCACCGCCGGCAATGGGACCCAGGCCTGCACCTTTCCGTCGGGCTTGGCGATCTCCAGCCGGGTCACGACCTGGAAGGTTCGCCAGGCGCCGGGCGCCAGGGCGAGCAGGCTTTGCGCGAACGTGACGTTCGGGAGCACAGAAACCGCTGATAAAGCGGCTCCGCCTTTTAGAAGCTCACGTCTATGAATCGTCATTGAGAGTCCTCCAAGTGAGATTTGAGAGCGCATTCGATTTCATTCCCGGGGTGCAGCCTTAGCGTTGATGAGCACGTCCAGCGCGTGGTGGGCGTCCGAACGGTCCCAATCGAAGTCACCTTCGACCATGAAGCGAGGTGAGAAAGTCCGATCGAGCACGAACGTCGTCGGTAAGGTGGAGACCTGCCACGCCTTCGTTACGGCCTTGTCGCGGTCGAGCAAGATCGGGAACGTGACCGGAAGGGTTTCGAAGAATCGCCGGACGCGGGAATCGACCTCGCCAACGTCGATGGCCAGGATCGTGAGCGGCCGGCGCGCGAAACGATCGGCGAGACGCTGCAGGGCGAACATCTCGGCGCGGCAGGGTTCGCACCATGTGGCGAAGAAGTGGACCAGAACAACTCGATCGCCCTGCACCGCTAGGCTGATGCTCTCGCCGGCCAACGAGTTTAGAAAGAAGTGTGGCTTATCGCCCTCCAACAACAGGCTCAGCTCGGCCGCGCGGATTTCGTTCACGTGAATTGCGGATATGAGCAGGACGATCGCAAAGGCACGTCCATGGGCGCCGGTAACGGCGCGCCGCAACAGCATCCAAACATATGCAATTCGCCCGATTAGCACACAGCACCCCACGCTTACGGCCGCTTCAGCCCCGCGTCGAACACGGCATCCAATCTGCTTGCATTTGCACCGAGCCTCCTGAGCCGCTTTGCTCGCCATCATCCCACTATGGAACTGCAAATTGTCCCGTCAATCAACCAGCAAGTTAGCATATCGCCCTTCTTCGATCCGGCCCAATATGATTAGAATGAACCTGGTAAGTATGACAAGCGAACACGTCGGGTAAAACGGCCGGCACCCAGACGTCCAGACCGTGCCATTGGAGGGAGAGCCTAAATGATCTCGCGCAGAGTTTTGCTCCACGCCGCAGCGGCGGTTGCTATGACGTGCGGTGGAAGTGTCGCGGCCCCGGCCCAGACCGAAATTCAGTGGTGGCACGCCATGGGCGGCCAGCTCGGTGAGGCATTGAATGCGCTGGCCGAGGGCTTCAACAAGTCCCAGAAGGACTACAAGGTCGTCCCCGTCTACAAAGGCACGTACACCGAGACCATGACCGCTGCGATCGCCGCATTCCGCGCGAAGCAGCCGCCCCATATCGTCCAGGTGTTCGAGGTCGGCACGGCGACGATGATGGCCGCCAAGGGCGCGATCTATCCCGTGCACCAGCTGATGGCCGACGCGGGCGAGAAGTTCGATCCCAACGCATATCTGCCGGCCGTTTACGGATACTACTCGACGACGGACGGCAAGCTCCTATCGATGCCGTTCAACTCGTCGACGCCCGTCCTTTATTACAACAAGGACGCATTCAAAAAGGCCGGCCTCGACCCCAACACGCCGCCGAAGACCTGGTCGGACATGGAGCAGTCTTCAAAGAAAGTCCTGGCCGCCGGCTACCAGTGCGGGTTCACCAGCCAATGGCAGACCTGGATACAGATCGAGAATTTCGGCGCGTGGCACAACATTCCATTTGCCACTGGGGCCAACGGCTTCGCCGGGACCGACACCAAGCTCACGATCAACGATCCGCTGCGCGCCCGTCACGTCGAGAACCTCGCCAGATGGCAGAAGGAGAAGATCTTCGTCTACGCCGGTCGCGAGGGTAAGCCGAACCCGAAATTCACCACCGGCGAGTGCCCGATGATCATGGCGTCGGCCGGTACGGCGGGCGGTTTCGCCCAAGCCATGAAGGACGTGCCGTTCGGGATCGCCATGCTGCCGTACTACGCGGACGTCAACGGCGCACCGCAGAATTCGATCATCGGCGGGGCGACGCTGTGGGTGCTGAGCGGAAAGCCCAAGAAAGAGTATACGGGCGTCGCCAGGTTCTTCGCCTACCTGTCCAGCTCCGAGGTGCAGTCGAAGTGGCACATGGACACCGGTTACGTGCCGATCACCAAGGCGGCCTATCAGCGCACGCGCGCGCAGGGCTTCTACGACAAGTTTCCCGGGCGCGACGTGGCGGTGGAGCAGCTCAACTTGAAGCCGCCGACAGACAATTCCAAGGGACTGCGGATCGGCAATTTCGTCCAGATCCGCGACGTCATGGACGAGGAACTGGAGGCGGTGTGGGCCGGCCAGAAGACGGCGAAGCAGGCGCTCGACGCGGCCGCCGAGCGCGGCAACAAGCTGCTTGCCGACTTCGCGCGGGCCAACAGGTAGGACGATGGCGGGAAGCCCGCCCACGCGTCGCGGCGGGCGGTCTTTTCGCCCTTCCGCGCCATGATCAAGCGCGTCATCTTTCGGACCAGGCTGCTGCCCTATCTGCTGGTCGCGCCGCAGATTGCGATCACGTTGGTCTTCTTCATCTGGCCGGCGGCGCAGGCGGTCAAGCAATCGGTTTTCATCGAGGGCCCGTTCGGCGGCAATGCGCAGTTCGTCTGGCTGGAGAATTTCACCGCTCTCTTCACCGATCCGAACTACCTCCATTCCGCGCGCGTCACGGTCGTGTTCAGCACGGCGGTCACCTTCTTCGGCTTGGCGATCTCGCTGCTGCTGGCGGTGATGGCCGACCGGGTCATCCGCGGCGCGGGCCTTTACAAGGCCTTCCTGGTCTGGCCCTACGCCGTGGCGCCGGCCGTCGCCGGCGTGCTGTGGGGCTTCATGTTCAACCCCAGCGTCGGCATCTTCTCCTATCTGCTCAACCGCTACGGCTACGAGTGGAACTACGTGCTCAATGGCGGCCAGGCGCTGTTCCTCGTCGTCGCTGCCGCGACCTGGAACCAGATCAGCTACAATTTCCTGTTCTTTCTCGCCGGGCTGCAGTCGATCCCGAAGTCGCTGATCGAGGCGGCGGCGATCGACGGCGCCGGGCCGGGGCGCCGCTTCTGGACCATCATCCTCCCGCTGCTGTCGCCGACCGCTTTCTTCCTGCTGGTGGTGAACGTCGTGCACGCCTTCTTCCAGACCTTCGGCATCATCCATGCCGTGACGCAGGGCGGTCCGGCCAAGGCGACGGAGATTCTCGTGTTCAAGGTCTACAACGACGGCTTCCGCGGGCTCGATCTCGGAGGCTCGGCGGCACAGTCGGTCGTGCTGATGGCGATCGTGATCGGACTGACCGTCATCCAGTTCCATTACATCGAGCGCAAGGTGCATTACTGAGGAGCCGCAGATGGTGGAGAATAGGCCCTGGCTGACCTTCGCGGCGCACGCCGTGCTGGTGCTCGGCTTGCTGGTCGTCGCCTTTCCCGTCTACATGACCTTCGTCGCCTCGACCCACGATCAGGCGACGATGCTGTCCGGCCCGGTTCCGCTCCTGCCCGGGCGGTTCTTCGCCGAGAACTACGGCACCGTGTTGTTCAGCGGGCTCGGCGCCTCGTCGAGCGCGCCGCCAGTCGCGCTCATGATGTTCAACAGCCTGATCATGGCGCTCGCCATCGCGCTCGGCAAAATCGCAATTTCGATCATCGCGGCGTATGCGGTCGTCTACTTCAAGTTCCCGTTCCGGATGACGTTCTTCTGGATGATCTTCATCACGCTCATGCTGCCGGTGGAAGTGAGGATCCTGCCGACCTACGAGGTGGTCGCGAATCTCGGCCTGCTCGACAGCTATGCCGGCCTGACCATCCCGCTGATCGCGTCGGCGACCGCGACGTTCCTGTTCCGCCAGTTCTTCCTGAGCGTGCCCGACGAGCTGACCGAGGCGGCGCGCATCGACGGCGCCGGACCGTTGCGGTTCTTCCGCGATGTCCTGCTGCCGCTGTCGCGCACCTCGATCGCGGCGCTGTTCGTGATCCAGTTCATCTACGGCTGGAACCAGTATCTGTGGCCGCTGCTGGTCACCACGAACGAGGACTACTACACCGTCGTCATGGGCATTTCCCGCATGGTCAATGTCGTCGATGCCGCGGCAAAGTGGAACCTGGTCATGGCGGTGACGCTGCTGGCCATGATCCCGCCGGTGGTCGTCGTGGTCTTCATGCAGCGGCAATTCGTGAAGGGCCTGGTCGAGACCGAGAAGTAATCCGGGGGAGCGCGCGCGCGATGGCAAGCGTCAGCCTGCGAGGCGTCCGCAAGTCCTACGACGGCGCGGAGGTCATTCACGGCATCGATTGTGAGATCGTCGACGGCGAGTTCATCGTCATTCTCGGGCCGTCAGGCTGCGGCAAGTCGACCTTGCTGCGGATGATCGCCGGGCTCGAAGCGATCACGAGCGGCGCGATCGCGATCGGCGGGCGCGTCGTCAACGAGCTGGAGCCCAAGGATCGCGACATCGCGATGGTATTCCAGAACTACGCGCTTTATCCGCACATGTCGGTCTACGACAACATGTCCTACGGCCTGCGCATCCGCGGCATGTCGAAGACGGAGATCGAGGCGCGAGTGCAGAAGGCGGCGAAAATCCTCGAGCTCGGCAATTTCCTGCAACGCAAGCCGCGCCAGCTCTCGGGCGGTCAGCGCCAGCGCGTGGCGATGGGCCGCGCCATCGTACGCGAGCCGGCCGTGTTTCTGTTCGACGAGCCCTTGTCGAATCTCGACGCCAAGCTGCGCGTGCAGATGCGCATCGAGATCAAGCGGCTGCATCAGAGCATCCGCACCACCAGCGTCTACGTGACCCACGACCAGGTCGAGGCCATGACCCTGGGCGATCGGCTGATCGTCATGAACTCCGGCCGCGCCGAGCAGATCGGAAGGCCGATCGACGTCTACGAGCGGCCGGCAACGACGTTCGTCGCCGGCTTCATCGGCTCGCCCGCCATGAACATGCTTCCCGCTCGGCTCGCCGCCGACGCATCGAGCGTCGAGCTCGACGGCGTCCGCCTTCCGGTGAACGTCTCGCCCGAACATGCCGTGCGGGAGGTCACGCTCGGCATTCGTCCCGAGCATATTGCGCTCGGGCAAGGACAGGCGGACGCGTTCCCGTTCGCGGTCGATTTCGTCGAAGCGCTCGGCGCCGACACGCTCGCGCACGGCTATGTCGGCAAGAGCCGAAAGCAGCTGACGGTGCGCCTGCCCGGCAGCACGCGCGTTGCGGCCGGCGATGCGCTGTCGCTCGTGGCAGCGCCCGAGAGCCTGCATCTCTTCGACGCCAGGACCGGTGCGCGGCTGTAGCCCCCGGCGCGGCGGGGGATGGGACCGGATCGATCTGCTTCCGGGGGCGATGTCGCTGACAGAAATGTCCGTGGCAGCTAACGAGGCTCGGAAAGATGCCGAAATGGTTGGAGATGACGGCGGCGGATAGTTTGGTCCAATCGAGGAAGTATCAGTCGCCGGTCGGCGAAATTCTAAACTCCTTTATATCGGGCACGGTCCGCAAGTACTGTGAAAGTTTTTCAGCGTTTCGCCGATCGCGCGTGCGAATCACCATTCGGTATTCAAAAATCTTTCCCTCATCGGAAAGCCGGTGCGAGAGATTAGCGATTGTAAAGCCATGTTCCCCTACGAGCTTGCGAAGTTGGTCTTCCGGGATCACGGCTTCGCGCTCAAATTTCAAAGTGTGGTGGGCGTAGAATTCGGTCGGCAGGCGCATTTCGATGTAACGGAATGCCGCCAACACCGTCAGCGCCGCAATCGTACCGACGGCGGCCGGAAGATAGAAGCCAACCCCCACCAATATCCCGATCGCAGCGGTGATCCATATCGAAGCGGCCGTCGTCAGGCCACGAACGGTCAAGCCCTCCTTGAAAATCACGCCGGCACCCAGGAAACCAATGCCGGTCATGATCCCCTGGGCCATTCTCGTCGGGTCAGTCCGAATTGCATCAAGCGGGACCGCCGTCATCCACTCGCTTTGATAAACTGTAACAAGCATCAACAGAGCCGACGCCACACAGACGAGAGCGTGCGTTCGGAAGCCGGCGGGCCTTCCATGGAAGCTCCGTTCGAACCCGATGAGCGCACCGACTACGAGCGCTGCGAGGATTCGGAACACGATGATTAACACTTCATTGGTCATCGGGCGGAGCTTAAGCCGTCATTTTCGGATTAGCCAGCACTCGCGGGCGCGCACTTGAACCCGAATTTACTTGCCCTTACGCTCATCGCCCCAGGGAGGAGCAATCATGGCAGCAAGATTTTGGCACTCGGCAACAATAATTGCGCTCGGCGCCACGTTTTTTATGCGGGCCGAGCTTCTCCACGCGCAGATTACGGATCAGAATCTTGCGAGGATCGAGCACATCGTGGTGATCTATGCCGAGAATCGGAGCTTCGATCACCTCTACGGCTTCTTTCCCGGCGCCAATGGCATTGCTCAGGCGACGGACGAGCAAAAGACGCAACTCGACCACGATGGCACGCCGCTCCCGCACTTGACGGTGTTCGACCACGGCAAGCCGGACGAGCGCTTTCCGATGCTGCCGAATGGCCCCTTTGCCATCGAACAGGCTCCGGTCAACATGTCGGCGGCGCAGGTGCTGCCTTCACCGATTCATGCCTTCTACCACAACAAGGAGCAGATCAACGGCGGCCGCAACAACATGTTCGCGGCGATGTCGACCGTGGGCGGGTGGACGATGGCCTATTTCGACGGCAGCAAGTTAAAATTATGGAAATGGGCCAGCGAGTATACGCTTGCCGACAACTTTTTCATGGGCGCGTTCGGCGGATCGTACCTCAATCATCTATGGTTGATTTGCGCATGCACGCCACGCCACGCGAATGCGCCGGAAAAAATGCGTGCGGTGCTGGAT
>WNFV01000252.1_pt1 | contig 74470 bp, 87 predicted proteins | sample 5400101 | NCBI WGS metagenome assembly WNFV01 (sample SAMN13153361, study PRJNA577476) | soil metagenome | isolation source: 115 cm soil or saprolite under grassland replicate 1 | place: USA:California | collected 2016-06-15
TTCGTCGCGTCGTCGGACTTCTTCCCGGCCATCTTCCTCCCACGGTAGCGCGTCGATCCGATGGTGACGTAGCCGCCCTACGTGCAGTTCATCAAGGTGCGGCGAACCTATACAGAGACTGGCTACTTGCCACCAGGGGTTCCCCCACGGTCAATAGCGGCGGCCGTTGCGGCCGTTGCGGCCGCGGGCGCGGGCCCGGTTCGAGCGGTGAATTGCCTCGAACTCCTCGAGGCTTCGGCCCGAGCCGACAGCGACACACGTCAGGGGGCTCTCGGCGAGGTGCACGGGCATCTGGGTCTCGTGACGCAGCCGCTCGTCGAGCCCGTTGAGGAGCGCGCCGCCGCCGGCGAGCACGATGCCGCGATCCATGATGTCGGCGGCAAGCTCGGGCGGCGTCTTGTCGAGCGTCGACTTGATCGCCTCGATGATCTGCGTGACGGGCTCGTCGAGCGCGCGGCGGATCTCCTCGGACGTGAGGATCACTGTCTTCGGGAGACCGGTCAGCATGTCGCGACCGCGCACCTCCGCCTGCAGCTCTTCCTTGAGGTCCCAGGCCGAACCGATCTCGAGCTTGATCTCCTCTGCCGTCTGCTGGCCGATGAGCAGCTTGTAGTCGCGCTTGATGTGATTGATGATCGCCTCGTCCATCTCGTCGCCGCCGACGCGCAGCGATTGCGAGACGACGATGCCCCCGAGCGAGATGACCGCGACCTCGGTCGTACCGCCGCCGATGTCGACGATCATGTTCCCGGTCGGCTCGGCGACGGGGAGGCCTGCACCGATCGCCGCGGCCATCGGCTCCTCGATCAGGTACGCCTGACGCGCGCCGGCGGAGAGCGTCGCTTCTTCGACCGCGCGCTTCTCGACGCCCGTGACGCCCGACGGGACGCACACGACGACGCGCGGATGCGCGAAGCGATGCTGGTGCACCTTCTGGATGAAGTGCCGCAGCATCTGCTCGGTCACGTCGAAGTCGGCGATGACGCCGTCCTTCAGCGGGCGGATCGCCTGGATCGTGCCGGGCGTGCGGCCGAGCATCCGCTTCGCCTCGACGCCGACCGCGTGCACCTCACCCGAGCGCTGGTCGATCGCGACCACGGACGGCTCGGAGAGGACGATGCCGCGTCCACGCACGTAGACGAGGGTGTTCGCGGTACCGAGGTCAACGGCCATGTCGCGGCCGCCGAAACCCGTCATCGAGGAGAAGATGCCCATGACCGCTCCCGAGTCTAGCTTCGAATTCCGGAAACTCGGCGCCGAGTCTTGACTCTTTCGTGATTGCCGCCGGTCTACCTTCGACGCATGAACAGCGTTCAACTGATCGGCAACCTCGCCACGGAGGTCGAGCTGCGGGACGTGGGCGAGGAAAAGAAGGTCGCGAGCTTCCTGCTCGCCGTGAGCCGCACCAATCGCGACGGAGGCGCCGACTTCGTCTGGATCTCGGCCTGGGAGCGTCAAGGCGAGCTCTGCGCCGAGTACCTCGCGAAGGGCAACAAGGTGGCGGTCGACGGCCGCCTGAAGAGCCGGACGTGGGAGCAGGAGGGCAAGCGGCGCGACGCGGTCGAAGTCGTCGCCCGCCGCGTCGAGTTCCTCTCGCCCCCCGACCGCGCGCAAGGAGCGGAGGTGATTCCCTTCGAAGCGGCTGCCGCCTCCTAAGAGGCTGTCGCCTCCCAGCCGTCATAGACGCCTCCGCGCGCGGAGGCGAGCGCCTCGAGCAGCGCGCGCGTCTGGCGGACAACGTCGGGGGTCAGTTCGGAGACGCGTTTCGCGGTTACGAGCCATGCCCGCTCGCTGCGCTCGATCGATGTCAGCCAGCCGTCCCCCTCCAGCGCCTCCGCGACGGCGTCCGCGTCGATACGCTCGGGCAGGTAGAGGAAATGGCGCGACTCGCGCGACTTCGCAAGATCGCAGCCGAGCCTGGCGAGATGATCGAGCACCCGCTCGTCCGCCTCCGCTGCGTCGTCGATCCGCTCGACAGCCCGTTCGCGTTCTCCGCGCAATCCGCGCATGCTCGTCGCCTTCCCACGAAAGCCCCGAGCTAACCCGCGTCGAGCCCGTCCAGAAACTCGCGCAGCGCGCGCACCACGACGTCGGGGCGCTCGCCGACGAGCAGGTGCCCGCAGTCCGCGATCGCCCGAAGCGGCGCGCGCAGCCTTCGCGCGTACTCCATCCCGTCCTGCAGCGGGACCCACGTGTCCTTCGCTCCCCAGAGGCAGAGGCACGGGCACGCGACGCGGTCGAGCTCGGCACGCGGATCGGTCGCCACGAGCGCCCGGCCCGCGCTCAGCGTGTCGGTGTGCTGCGGCGGGCCGGCGAGGAACGCCTCGGCCATCTCCGGATCGAGCCCGGCGGTATCGGCCACGCCCCACCAGAACGTCAGTTTCCGGCCGGCCTTCGAACGCGCGACAAGGCGCGGCCTGCGGCCGATCACCCGCCCGGGCTGGACGACGCCGAGCACGGTCACGATCGCCTCGCCCAACCGCGACGCCGATGCGATCCCGGCAGCGGCACAGAGTACGAGCCCGGTCACCGCGTCGGGCCGGAGCACGGCTGCCCGGAGCCCGACGAGCCCACCGAGCGAGTGCCCGACCCACGGCGCCGGCAGCGCGTCCTCCGCCTCGAGCACGCCCAGCATCGCCTCGGCGAAGGGATCGAGCGTCGGAACGGCGCCCAGAGGCTGCGAGCCGCCGTGACCGGGGAGCTCCGGGACGATCACCCGCCGCTCGGCGGCCAGGGCGGGCGCGATCAGCCGCCAGTTCGAGGCGAGGCCGCCGAGCCCGTGGACGAGGACGACCGGCGCCCCCTCCCCGCCGGCGAAGTAACGGATCGGGCCCAGGCGCCGTTCCTGGAAGCCGCGGAGATCTCGTTTGGACACCGTCCCCACCGAGGGATATCCTTTCGGTAATGAGTGTTCTTCAGGGGCGGGCCGAGTGAGGCCCGTCGGATCGACAATCGAGGGCAGGAAGCAACCCGTCTGAGCGCTTGGCGCCGGCGGGTTTTTTCGTGCCCAGGGAAGGAGCGGACGGATGGCGAATCACCTCACGCCCGAAGAGCTGTCGAAAGAGTTGGGAATCGATCGGCAGGAGGTGATCCGAGTCTGCATGCAGGAGGGGGTGCCGATCTACCAGGGGAAGATCGACAAGTACCTCTTCCAGGCGCAGCTCCAGGCACTGGGCGCGCTGCCCCAGCAGCACTGAGGGAACCGTCAGGCGCTCTTACGCGCCGGCGTCTTGCGACGAGAGCCGCTTCCGGATGAGGCGGCTTTCGTCTTGCCGGGCGTCGCCGCGCCGCCACCCTTGCGCTCTTGCGCGTCGGCCACACTGCGGCGGAGCGCCTCCATCAGGTCGACGACCGGCGTCTCGGTCACAGGCTCCGGCCGCGCGATCTCCTGCCCCGCGAGCTTCGCCTCGAGCATTGCGCGCAGGTCGCGGCGGTACTCGTTCTCGAAGTCGGAGATGTTCCACTCGCCGACGAGGCTCTCGATGACCTGCTCGGCCAGCTGGAGCTCCGGCTTCTTCACGTCTGTCGCCTCGACCGCCTCTTCGATCTCGTTCTTCGCACGTACGTCCTCGGCGAAGAAGAGCGTCTCGAGGGCGAGCGTGTCGCCCTGCGCGCGGATGAGGCAGAGGTTCTCCTTGCCCCAGAGTACGAACTTCCCGACCGCCGCCATACCTGTCTCCTGCATCGCCCGAAGCAGCAGCACGTAGGGACGGCGGGCAGCGTCCTCCGCCGCCGGCGCGAGATAATAGGTGCGATCGAAATAGACGGGGTCGACGTCGTCGAGCTTGACGAAGCGAAGGATCTCGATCGACTGCGAGCGCTGGAGCGCGACGGCCTCGAGATCCGACTCCTCGACGAGCACGAACTCGCCCTTCGCAACCTCCCAGCCCTTCACGAGCTCGTCCGGCTCGACCTCGCGCTCGTGATGCGGGCACCACCGCTTCTGCTTGATCGGGGTGCCGCACTCGCGGTGCAGCGTGCGGAAGGCCACGTCGCTCCGCTGGGTCGCAAGAGCGAGCCCGATCGGGATGTTGACGAGGCCGAAGCTGATGGAGCCGTTCCAGATAGTCCGCATAGGCAAGGTGAATTGTAGAGGGACCGGGCCTTTTCGCCCTCCCTGCAAGCTTCCCTGCTACGTACGATAAATGCGTGACGACCGCATTCCCTTCGGCGGCGCCGATCGCAGAGTTCCCGATCGAGTCGCGAACCGCGCCTGCCCTCTGGCGCTATGCGCTCAGCGAGGCAGGCACAAGGCCCGCCTATCTCGAGGAGCAGGAGGACGGCTGGCGGGAAGTTTCCTGGCAGGAGGCAGGCGAGCGGATCGAGGCGCTCTCGCGCTCGCTCCAGGCCCGCGGCGTGCGACGCGGCGACGCCGTGGCCGTTCTCTCGCGCACGCGCCTCGAGTGGATCCTGCTCGACTGGGCGATCATGTCGATCGGCGCGGTGGTCGTCGGGCTCTACCCGTCGAACACGCCAAGCGAGTGTGCGTACGTCCTGGGCCACGCGGAGGCGGTGCTGGCCTTCGTCGAGGACGACGCCCAGCGCGAGAAGCTCGCGGCGGTCAGCCCGCAGTTGCCTGCGCTCAAGGAGATCGTTCTCTTCGACGACCTCTCCGTCCTCGAAGCCGAAGGCCGCGCCAACGCGCCGCTCGAGCTCCACGAGGTGCAGGAGGACGACCTCGCGACGCTGATCTACACATCCGGTACGACCGGCCCGCCGAAGGGCTGCATGCTCTCGCACAAGAACCTCGTCACGGCCGCGCTGCGCGTCAGAAACCACATCGAGGGCGAGACGGACACCGTCATTCTCTTCCTGCCGATGGCGCACAGTTTCGCGCGGATCGCACACCAGTCGGCGACCTACCGCGGCGCGACGCTCGCTCTCTGCGCAGACGTAGCCCGCTTGCCCGAGGCGCTCGCGCGCATTCACCCGACGATCCTCCCGGCAGTGCCCCGCGTCTACGAGAAGATCCACGCGAACACGCTGAGTCAGATCGAGCGGTCGAACGGCGCCAAGCGCGCGATCGGCCGCTGGGCGCTCGGGGTCGGAAGCCGCACGAGCCGGCTCCGCCGCGCCGGACGGCCGGTGCCGATGGCGCTCCAGGTGCAGGAGCGGATCGCCGACAGACTCGTCTTCTCGAAGGTGCGTGAGCGCCTCGGCGGCCGTCTGCGCCTGGGCATCTCGGGCGCCGCGCCGCTCGGCATCGACGTGCTCGAGTTCTTTCACTCGCTCGGGATGCTCGTGATCGAGGGCTACGGCCTGACTGAGACTTCGAGCTCGCTGAGCGTCAACGACCCGGATGAGTACAAGTTCGGCACGGTCGGCAGAGCGGTCGACGGATGCGAGGTGCGGCTCGACGCGGACGGCGAGATTCTCGTCCGCAGCGAGACGATCTTCAGCGGGTACTACAAGGACCCGGAGGCGACCGCTGCTGCGTTCACCGACGACGGATGGTTCCGCACCGGCGACGTCGGCGAGATCGACGAGGACGGCTGGGTGAAGATCACCGATCGCAAGAAGGACCTGATCATCACCGCGGGCGGCAAGAACATCGCCCCGCAGAACCTCGAGAACGCGCTCAAGGCGTCGCGCTTCATCTCGCAGGCACTCGTCGTCGGCGACCGCCGTCCGTATGTGACGGCGCTGATCACGCTCGACGATGCCGAGGTCGACGCATCCGGCCGTGAGCCGCAGGAGCTCGTGCAGGAGATCGTCGACGACGTGAACCGTGACCGAGTGCGCGTCGAGCAGATCAAGCGCTTCACGATCCTGCCCCGTGACTTCTCGCAGGAAGAGGGCGAGGTCACCCCGACGTTGAAGCTGCGCCGCAAGATCGTGCACCAGCACTTCGCGGAGCAGATCGAACAGCTCTACGCGTGACCGCGACGTTTCTCGTAGCTTCGGCGTTCCTCGCAAGCGCCGTCGAGTTCGTCGAGGCGCTCACGATCGTGCTTGCGTCCGGTATCGCGCGAGGGTGGCGCTCGTCACTCGCGGGACTCGCAGCCGCGACCGTGGCTCTGGCCGCGATCGTCGCCGTGCTCGGCCCGGCGCTGACGTTGATCCCCATCTCGGTGCTGCGGCTCGTTGTGGGCGGACTGCTGCTCGCGTTCGGGCTGCAGTGGCTGCGCAAGGCGATCCTGCGTGCAAGCGGCTACAAGCCGCTGCACGACGAAGAAGCGATCTTCGCGCAGGAGACCGCAGAGGCGCGGGCAGCCGGCCGCGAGGAGCGGGCGGGTCTCGACTGGTACGGCTTCACGCTCTCGTTCAAGGGCGTGTTGCTCGAAGGCCTCGAGGTCGCATTCATCGTGCTCACGTTCGGGAGCACGCAGGGGAGCATCGGGCTGGCCGCGCTCGGCGCAGGGATCGCGCTCGCCCTCGTTGCCGTCGTCGGCGTCCTCGTCCGCGCGCCTCTCGGGCGCGTGCCGGAGAACACGATGAAGTTCGCCGTGGGCGTGATGCTCACGACGTTCGGGATCTTCTGGTCGGCCGAGGGCGCCGGCGCGCACTGGCCGGGCGACGACGCGTCGCTGCCGGTCGTGCTTGCGTTCGTCGTCGCCCTCTCTTTCGCGTCGGTCGCGATGCTCAGGCGCAGGCGGCTCGCGTTCGCATGAGGCACCTGCACGCGTTCGGCCGGTTCTGGTGGAACTTCGTCGTCGGCGACGACTGGCGCGCGGCCGCGGGGATCGTGGTCGCGATAGGCGCGACCGCCGCAGTCGCCGCCGGCGGTGTCGACGCGTGGTGGCTGATGCCGCTCGCCGTCGCCGGGATCCTCGCGCTCTCGCTTCGGCGTGAGACGCGAGGCGGTTAGCCAGTTACCCTGCGCGCGCCGACGTAGGTCGCGGCGTACCAGGACTCGCTGAGCGAGGAGATCTTCACGACATCGCCGCTGTGCGGGGCGTGGATGAACTGTCCGCCGCCGATGTAGATCCCGACGTGACCGAGGCCGTTGAAGAACACGAGGTCGCCGGGCTGCAGGTCACTGCGGGAAACCCCGACGCCGACGTTCCACTGGGCTCCCGTGTAGTGCGGCAGCGAGACACCCACCTGAGAGTAGGCGTAGGCGACGAGGCCGGAACAGTCGAAGCCGCCCGGGCTTGCGCCGCCCCACACGTATGGCGTGCCGAGATAGCGCATCGCAATGCCCACGACCCCGCCGTACTGCGACGGCGGCGCGACCGAGGTATCGCCTACCGAGGCACTCGCGCCGATCGGGGTCTGCTGGAGCGCGAGCGCCTGGGCCTGCGAGAGCGCGGTGTACCGCGATTGCGCGGCACGCGCGAGCGCGCGCTGCCGTGCCTGGTCGGCCGCGATGAGCTGCGCGATCTGCCCCTTGATCGACGAGAGCAGACGCTGCTGGTGTGCGAGCTGCGAGCTGATGCGCGACTTCGCCGCGGCACGCTGCTGCACGAGGTGTGTCTGAGCGCGATGGGCCTGCACAAGCGCGTGCTGATGCGTCGTGACTGCCTTCTTGAAGCCGACGACCTCGTTCATCACCGCATGGTCTTGTTCTGAGACCGACTGCACGGTCTGGATGCGGTTGACCAGGTCGTCGACACTCGTGGCGCCGAGTAGCACTGCAAGCGTCGATTGATCGTCGCGCGACGTGTAGATGACGACGAGCCGCTGCATCAGCGCAGCCTGCGACGCGCGCAGGTTCGCTCGCGCGGCGTGCAATCCGATCGTGTTGATCTTGAGGCTGTGCTCGATGCGCTGCAGCTTCTTCGATGCAGTGATGTAGAGGTTGCGCGCGCGCTCGAGACCCGAGTCGAGCTGCGCGATCTGCGACATCACCTGTCGCGCCTGCGCCTGCTTCGCGCTGACTGACGGGTCACCTGTAGCAGTGCCGGCTGCGACGCACGCCGCAGCAGTGGCAATGACGAGAACCGGCGCCTGTCGCTTGAGGACTCTAATAACGGACTTCCATGACTCGCTCGCGGCAGGCGCACCGGAGGGGCCGGTACGTCACAAGTTCGGCAGGCTAGCAGGGGTATCGGATAGTCGCAACCGGGTAATGCCTGCCAAAGCTGCTGCAATTGGCACACGAAGCTGCGAAAAAGCACGCAGGAGCCAGAACGCACAATGTGTGCGAAACCCGGTCGGTTCGTGTGCTACGGTCCCGCCCTCGTGCGCGGGCGACGGACACGATCCGCGATGCGATTTGCAGGTATTTCGGCGGCGTTCGTGCTTGTAGGCGTCTCGGTCGCAACGGCCGCGGGTACCGGTGAATCGCTTCGCCGGCAAGCGAGCACGCTCGAGTCTCGCACGCATCGCGCACTGCTCGACCTGTATGCGCTCGATTCACGACTGCATGCTGCGCAAACGCATTTGTCGGCGCTGCAGGCGCAGGCTGCGCGACTGCGCGACGAGCAGGCGTTGCGCACGCAACAACTCTCCGCCACGCAGCAGACGCTTGCGACGTCCCAGCAACAACTTGGACAAAACCTACGCACGCTCTACAAGCAAGGTGATGTGAGCGCACTCGCAGTGATGCTCGGCGCCGACTCGCTCGACGAGGCGCTGTCAGAGCTCGACGCGCTGAACAGCGTCGCCGACGAGAGCCAGCACGTCGTGGAGGTTGCGCGCGAAGCGCAGTCGCGGCTCGCACAGTTGCGACAGTCGCTCCAGGAGCGCCGCGCAGACACCGAGGCAGCTCTTGCCGAAGCGCAGCGCACGATGACTGCGCTCGCCTCCGCACACGCGGCGCGCATCGGCTTCATCGCGCGGCTTCGCACCGAGCAAAAACTCAAGCAGTCCCAGATTGCGGCGCTCCAGACGGCCGCGCAGCGGGTGGAACGAAAGTCGATTGAGCTCCAGGCCCAGGCAAGCCCGATGGCGGCTACGCCGGCGACAACGGCTCCCGCGGCCACCGAGACGGTCGACGCCGGGACCGCGCCGTCGCCGCCCGTGGCGGGCAGCAGCACGATCACCGTCAGCTCGACCGGCTATGCACTCGTCGGCCGCACGGCCACCGGAATCCCGGTGGGATACGGCGTCGTCGCCGTCGACCCGTCGGTGATCCCACTCGGAACCCGGCTGACGATCCCGGGCTACGGCGAGGGGGTGGCCGCCGACACGGGCGGCGCGGTTCGCGGAAACACGATCGATATCTGGTTCCCGACCCTGGCCCAGGCGCTTGCCTGGGGCCGCCGGACGGTGACCATCACACTCCACTAGAATTCGCCCCCAGAAGGGGGTGTTTCATCTGAGCGAGCTGCAGGCAGCGGAGGAACGTCAGGGCGACTCGCTTCGCGTCCTGATCGTCGACGACCACGATCTCTTCCGGACCGGGCTCCGGAACCTGCTCGAGGAGCAGGGAGTCCTGATCGTGGGCGAGGCATCCGGCGGCGCGGAGGCGGTGAGGATCGTGCGCGAGCTCGCTCCGGACGTCGTCGTCATGGACCTGAACATGCCCGGGATGGGCGGCGTCGACGCGACACGGCACATCACCGGGATCGCTCCGCTGACCCGCGTCGTGATGCTGACGATCTCGGATCAGGACAACGACGTGATGGACGCGATCCTCGCCGGCGCGTGCGGCTACCTGCTCAAGGACTCGTCGATCCAGGATCTGATGGCGGGCATCCGCGCGGCCGCGCTCGGCGAGTCGCTCATCTCGCCGATCATCGCGGCGAAGGTCCTCCAGCGCGTCCGAGCCACGAGTACGCAACCCGAGATAGCGAACACGATCCGCGCCGAGCTCTCGGATCGCGAGATCGAGGTGCTGAAGCTGATCGCCAACGGCAAGGACAACGCCGTGATCGCCGCCGAGCTCCACATCAGCCCGAAGACGGTCAAGAACCATATCTCGAACATCCTGATGAAGCTGCAGATCGACAACCGAATCCAGGCGGCGGTCTACGCCGTTCGGTCCGGAATCGTCTAAACCGTGGGGGAACCCCTGGTTCCCCCACGAGCCCCCTCCTCTTGCCACGCATGACGGAGCGCTCTTGCGCTCCCGGCGAGAGCGCGGTCTCGCCTCCGCGCACCAACGCCCATCCACCAGGAACGAGCTCCCGCGAACGTCTCGCTAGGAGTTTGTCGTCGCTGCGTGTCGTACGGTGCGGGCGCGCGCGTGGAGCGTGCTGAGGAGCGTACGCAGCTCGGTGAGCTTGCCGTCGGCGTTCGTGAGCCGGTTGCCCAGCGAGCGAATCTCTTCACCGACGTCGCCGCGCCCCTCACGCGCGACTTCGCCGATGCGCCGTTCGAGCCGCCACCGCTCGGCCTCGAGCGCGAGCGCCCGCGCATACCCCTCCGTGAGGGTCTCCTCGATCCGCGCAAGCGGAGGCGCCTCGGCGCTCAGAAGCTCTTCGATCTGCTGCAGCATGGGGTCGGCGGCCCGTTCCACGGGGGTTCAGGACACCGATTATGGTCGGGCGCCACCGCTCGGGTATGGGCCGGGCGGCCCATCTTCCCTCCAGCCGAGGCCCAGACCGGTTGACGGCGCATGCCTCCGCCGGAACACTGGCCGGGTGCGCGCACCCGTCGCCGTCGCCGCGCTTCTCATCGCGCTTGCCACACCTGCTGCTAGCTCGGCGTCGCTCGCGAGCGCGCTCGAACGCGCGCTGCACGTTCCCTATGTGAGCCTCGGCGCGACCGGAGCGGTGGTACTCGACCTCGAGACAGGCGAGACGGTGTACTCGCACAACGCGTCACTGTCGCTTCGCCCCGCCTCGAACGAGAAGCTCGCAGTGACCTATGCGGCGCTGACCGCGCTCGGGCCCGCCTTCCGGATCGAGACCGACGTGCTCGGGACCGGAGAGCAGGCCGGATCGACGTGGCAGGGCGACCTCGTGCTCAAGGGCTACGGCGATCCCACCCTGTCTTCTGCGGATCTCGCAGACCTCGCGAGGCAGGTGCGTGCTGCGGGCATCCTGAGGGTGACGGGCCGGATACTCGCCGACGAGTCGTGGTTCGACTCCCGCCGCACGGTCATCGGCTGGAAGGCGGCGTTTTACATCTTCGAGTCGCCGCCTCTCTCGGCGTTGATCGTCGATCGCGGCCGCGTCGGGCGCTTCACGTCGCGCGACCCGTCGCTCGCGGCCGCGCAGCTCTTCCGCGCTGCGCTCGTCCACGCGGGCGTGAAGGTCGCCGGCCCTGCGGCGCACGGCGCCGCCACCGACGAATCCTTACCCCTCGCCGCCGTCGACTCCCCGCCCCTGAACGCGATCGTGCACTGGATGGACCGGGTGAGCGACAACTTCGTCGCCGAGATGCTCGTGAAGCAGCTCGGCGCCGTGCAGGGGAGCTACGGCTCGACCGCCGCCGGAGTCGGCGTGATCACCGGGCTGCTCGCGGAGGCCGCCGTGCCCCTCCAGGGCCTGCGGCTCGTCGACGGATCGGGTCTCTCGCTCCTCGACCGCATGACCCCGGCGGCGCTCGTCTCCCTGCTCGCCGCGATGTGGAACGACGACGAGGTCCGGCTCGAGCTGCTTGCCTCGCTTCCCGTCGCCGGCCGGACGGGGACGCTCCACGACCGGATGCGCCGGACCGCCGCGGCCGGCGTCGTCCACGCGAAGACCGGCACGACCTCGAACGCGTCCGCCCTCTCCGGCTTCGCCGGCGGCCGGTACGTGTTCTCGATCCTCCAGAACGGCTGGCCCGTGTCGTGGACGTGGGCGCGCGTCGCGCAGGACCGCTTCGCAGCCGTGCTAGCCGCGTCCCAATAGCTTCAGCAGGTCCTGCTCGGTGAGGATCGCCACGCTCGCCTTCTCGGCCTTTGTCAGCTTCGACTTGCCGGGATCCTCGCCGACGATCAACCCGGTCGTCTTGGAGGATGGAGAGCCCCCGACCTTCGCGCCGAGCGCCTCGAGCGCGGCCTGAGCCTCCTCGCGCGTGAAGTGCTCGAGCGTGCCGGTGATGACGTAGGTCTGCCCGGTCAGCGGCCCTTCCACGGGCCTGTCCTCCTCGCCCGACTCGAAGCGCAAGCCGAGCTCGCGAAGCTCCTCGACGAGCCGCAGGTTGTCGGCGTCGCGGAACCACTCGACGATCGCCTCCGCCCGCTCGGGGCCGATTCCCTCCGCCTCGACGAGCTCCTCCTGCGTGGCGTTCGTGAGCGCGTCGACGTTGCCGAAGTGCCGCGCGAGCGTCTGGGCCGTCACCCAGCCGACATCGGGGATGTTCAACCCGTAGAGGACACGCGAGAACGGGATCTCCTTCGACGCCTTGATCGCCTCAATCGAGTTGTTGGCGCTGATCTCGCCGAAGCCGTCGAGCTCGAGCAGCTGCTCTGCGGTCAGCCGGTAGAGCTCCGGGAGCGAGCGGACGAGCCCGAGATTCCACAGCCGCCACACGGTCTGCTCGCCGACGCCGTCGATGTCCGCCGCGGCCATCACCCAGTTGTTCAGCGTCTCGAGCCCGCGCGATGGGCAGGCGCGGTTCGGGCAGCGGTGCATCGCCTCGCCCTCCGGCTTCACCACGTTTGTCCCGCACAGAGGGCACTTCTCGGGCATCTTGAACGGCTTCGTGCCGCGCCGGTGCGCGCCCGCGGGCCCGACGATCTGCGGGATCACGTCGCCGGCGCGCTGCACGATCACGTCGTCGCCGACGCGGATGTCCTTCCGGTTGATGTCCTCTTCGTTGTGCAGCGTCGCGCGCGAGATCGTGACCCCGCCGACCTCGACAGGCTCGAGCAGGGCCCACGGGTTGAGGGCGCCGGTGCGCCCCACGCGGATCTTGATCTCGTTCAGCCGCGTCACCGCCGTCATCGGCGCCCACTTGAACGCGCGCGCCCAGCGCGGCCGTTCGTGCAGCGCACCGAGTCGGCGTTGCTGGTCGAACGAGTCGACCTTGATCACGATTCCGTCGATCTCGTAGTCGAGCTCGGTGCGCCGCAGCTCCCACTCAGCACAGGCAGCGGCGACCTCCTCGATCGACTCGATGCGCTCGGCGTACGGGTTCGTGCGGAAGCCCCGCTCGCGCAGCCACTGGAGCGTCTCCGAGTGCGTCCCCAGGCGGTCGAGGCCTTCGCGATGTCCCGTGCCGTAGACCCAGATCGAGAGCGGACGCGACGCGGTGATGGACGGATCCTTCTGCCGCAGCGAGCCGGCGGCGGCGTTGCGCGGGTTCGGCCAGGTCGCCTTCCCTTCGGCGACGAGCCGCTCGTTGGCCTCGCGGAAGCCCGAGAGCGGCATGTACACCTCGCCGCGCACCTCGAGCTGTGCCGGCAGCTCGTCGCCGCGCATCTGCAGCGGAATGGCGCCGATCGTCCGGAGGTTCGGCGTCACGTCCTCACCCTGGATCCCGTCGCCGCGCGTGGCGCCGCGCGTGAAGCGCCCGTCTTCGTACAGGAGGTTGATCGCCGACCCGTCGATCTTAGGCTCGAGCACGTAGGCGACCGACTCGCCCCCCCTCTCGACAGCAGAGCCGAGCCGCTTGCGGATGTCGCTGTCCCACTTCGCGAGCGCCTCGTCGGTCGTCACCTTGTCGAGCGAGCCCATCGGAGAGAGGTGACGCACCTTCTGGAACTTCGAAGACGGCGGCGCACCGACGCGACGAGTCGGCGAGTCGACCGTGACGAGCTCCGGATGCTCAGCCTCGAGCGCAACGAGCTCGTCGTAGAGCGCGTCGTAGGCCGAGTCCGACATGATCGGGTCGTCCTCGACGTGATAGGCGATGAGCGCGCGGTTCAGGAGGTCGCGCAGCTCCACGGCGCGCTTCTCCGCCGTAGACGTCCTAGAGGTGCTCAAGCAGCTCCTCGGCCGAGTCGACGATCGCGTCCGGCTCCTCGCGCTCGAGGATGGTGCGGTCGTGAATGCGCCCCCACGTCACCGCAACCGCATGCATGCCCGCAGCCTTCGCCGCACGCACGTCGAACGGCGAGTCGCCGACGTAGGCCGTTTCGGCCGGATCGGCCGCCATTCGCGTCGCCGCCAGCAGCAGCGGCGCCGGGTCCGGCTTGTGCAGCACCGTCTCGTCGCCGCCGACGACCGTCTCGAACAGGTGGCCGAGCGGCACGCGAGCGAAGGCGAGCTCCACCGTTGCCCGGCGCTTCGCGGTCACGACGCCGAGCCGCCGCCCTTCTTCGTGCAGGCGCACGAGCACGTCCTCCATCCCCACGCATGCCTCGAGCTCCTCGTGTAGCGGCTCGTTGTGCGCCCGGTAGACGCGTACGAGCTCGTCGACCTGGTCGGGACCGAACACCGCCATCTGCGCCTCGAGCCCGGGGCCGCCGACCGCCTGCATCAGCTCCTGGTCGGCGAAGTCCTGCCCGAGCACCTCACGCGTCGCGTGGCGCATCGACGCGAGGATGATCGAACCCGAGTCGACGACGGTGCCGTCGAGATCGAAGAGGACCACTGGGAAGCGCACCACGGAGGCCATCGTAACGAGAGCGTGGGGGAACCCCTGGTTCCCCCACGAGCCCTCTCCTCCTTGCCGCGCGTGACAACGCGCTCTTGCGCTTCTCTGGCGATAGAAAGCTCAGTCAGTAGGCGACGGAGACGAGGTAGAGCCCCCACGGTGGCGCGGTCGTCCCCGCGTCGGACCGTGGGCGGCCGTCGAGCAGCGCCGCGAGCTCCTCGGGCTCGACCTCGAGCATCGTGCCCACCAGCGTTCGAACCATGCGCCTCAGGTAGCTGTTCGCCCTGATCTCGAAGTCAAGGTGCTCGCCGCGGCGAAACCACTCCGCCCGCTCGACGACGCGGACGAAGACCTGGTGCTGCGTCACGGTCGGCGTGAACGCGCGAAAGTCGTGCTCGCCGCGCAGCAGCGCCGCGCTTGCGTTGAGCCGCTCCTCCTCGAGCCGCCGGGTCAGCCACCAGGAGCGGCGGTGCTCGAACGGCGACGGCGTGCTCCGGTTGAAGATGCGATAGCGGTAGCTGCGCGAGCGCGCCGAGAAGCGCGCGTGGAACTCAGCCGCCACTTCTTCCGCCGACACGACCGAGACCTCGTCGGGGAGGCGCGTGTTCAGCGCCTTTGCGGTGCGCGCCGCCGGCGGACCGCCCACGACGTCAACCGAGGCCACGTTCCCGAGCGCGTGCACGCCCGTGTCGGTGCGGCCCGCGACGGCGATTCTCTCGACCGCCTCGAAGGTCTGCGCGAGCGCGTCGCCGAGCACACCCTCCACGGTCGCCAGTCCCGGCTGGGCCGCCCAGCCGCGAAACGGCGTGCCGTCGTACTCGACCGTCAGCTTGAGCCGCACGTCAGGCGTCCCTGACCTCATTTGTCAGGCGTGCCTTATGCTCTAGGTCTTTGCACACCGCCTGATACACTCTACTCTAATGTCCGACGAGCACACCTTCCTCCTACAGCGCGTCCAGCCGGCGATGGTCGGGCTCATCGACGGCTCCCTGTCGACGCTCGCCCCGATCTTCGCAATCGCGCTCGCGTCGCACGATCCGCGGTACGCCTTCATCGCCGGGCTTGCGACCTCCCTCGGCGCTGCGGTGAGCATGGGCTTCTCCGAGGCGCTCTCGGATACGGGCGAGCTGACCGGCCGAGGCAGTCCGGTCGTGCGCGGAGCGATCACCGGCGGCGGCACGTTCGTGGGCGGAATCCTCCACACCCTGCCGTTTCTCATCCCGCACTACCAGGCGGCCCTCCTGTTCGCGGTCGCAGTCGTCGGCTTCGAGTTGATGGCGCTCGCCTTCCTCCGCTGGAAGTTTTTCCAGGACACGTTCGTCCGCGCGCTCGGAATCGTCACCTTCGCAGGCGTCATCATCGCCGCGCTCAGCGCGGGCCTCGGTTCGCTGCTCGGCACCCCCGTCGCCGGTTAGCCCACCGGCTCGACGACGAGCGTGAGGCCCTCGACCTCACGGACGCGGACGCGTTGACCCGGGGCTCCTCCGCGCTGCTGCCACAGCTCGCCCCGAACGCGCACCCAACCGTCGTCGTTGACGACCGCCTCGGCGCCGATCAGCGCCTCGGCGCCGACGGCCGCCCGGCGCCGGTGCGACCAGCGCCACCAGAACCACGCCTCGCCAAGCTCAATGGCACCGCCACCCGCAATAACGGCCCACTCCCACCCGCCGTCGACCACGAACAACGCCAGCATGACGGCAACGACGAGAGCCATTTCACGCAATGATGCCCCACTGACCCTCAGCTCTCGGTGAACCGGCGTCCCGCGCGCGGAGGCCAGACCGCGCTCTGGCCGCAGCGCAAAGTGCGGCTACGTCACGCGTGCCCTACCCGTAGAAAGTGCGAAGCACTTTCTACGGTTCGTAGTCGACCAGTTCGAGGTACACCATCTCGGCCGAGTCGCCCAGGCGCGTGCCGAGCTTCACGATCCGGGTGTACCCGCCGGGCCGGTCGGCCATGCGAGGCGCGACGTCGGCGAAAAGCTGGTGCACGACCTCCTGGGAGTGGAGCTCTGAGAGCACCTGCCGGCGCGCGTGCAGGTCACCGCGCCGGCCCAGCGTGATCATCTTCTCTGCGTACGGCTTGACCGCCTTGGCCTTCGCCTCGGTCGTCTTGATCCGCCCGTGCTCGATCAGCGAGCACGCGAGGTTCGCGTACAGCGCCCTCCGGTGCGACGCGTCGCGGCCGAGCTTCTTGCCGGTCCTGCCGTGCTGCACCACGATTACTCGAGGCCTCCCCCGCCGTTGTCGCCGCGGAGGTTGAGGCCGTGCTGCTGCAGGGTCTCCTTGACCTCCTCGATCGACTTCTTGCCGAAGTTCGGGATCGCCGCGAGCTCGTTCTCGGTCTTCATGACGAGGTCGCCGATCGTCTCGATGCCGACGCGCTTGAGGCAGTTGTACGAGCGGACGCCGAGCTCGAGCTCCTCGATCGGGAAGTTCTCCATCCCGTGCGCGAGCGCCGCCTCTGGGCCTACACCGTCGCCGGCGATCGCCGCCGACTCGCCGAAGCCCTCCATCTTCTCGATGTCGGTGAAGATCGCGAGCTGGCGGATGAGGATCTCGGCCGCCTCGCCCAGCGCGTCCTTCGGCTCGACGGAGCCGTCGGTCGTGACGTCGAGCGTCAGCTTGTCGTAGTCGGTGCGCTGCCCGACGCGGGCAGACTCGACCGCATACGAGACGCGGCGCACGGGTGAGAAGATCGAGTCGATCGGGATCACGCCGATCGTGTGCTGGGGCCCGCGGTTGAGCTCCGCCGGCGAGTAGCCGCGGCCGCGGCCGATCGTCAGCGTCATCTCGAGCCGGCCGTTCCCGGCGAGATTCGCGATCTCGAGCTCCGGGTTCAGGAGCTCGAGCTCCGCCGGCGCCTCGATGTCGCCCGCCGTGACGGTGCCCGGTCCCTTCTTTGCGATGTGCACCTCGACCTCGGGCGAATCGCCGTGCAGGCGCGCGATGAGGTTCTTGAGGTTGAGCACGATGTCGGTGACGTCCTCGCGGACGCCCGGCAGCGTCGTGAACTCGTGCGCGGTGCCCTCGACCTTCACCGAGGTGACCGCAGCGCCCTCGAGAGAGGAGAGCAGCACGCGGCGCAGCGAGTTGCCGAACGTGTGGCCGAAGCCGCGATCGAGCGGCTCGATGACGAAGACCCCGCGGTGATCGTCGACGTCCTCGTGGACGATCTTCGGGATCTGGAAGTTCATTTCACGTGTCGCCAAGAATGTTCCCTTCTTCCTTGTTACTTCGAATAGAGCTCGACGATGAGCTGTTCCTGGACCGGCGTGTCGATCTCGGTGCGCTCGGGCTGCTTCAGCACCTTGCCGGTGAGGCCGTCGTGGTCAGCCTGGAGCCATGGCGCGACGGTCGAGACGAGATCGGTCGCGTCGCGGATCACCTGCTGCGCCGACGAGTTGGGCGCCACGGTGACGATGTCGTCCGGGCGGACCTGGTAGCTCGGGATGTTCACGCGGCGGCCGTTGACGTGGAAGTGGCCGTGGCGCACGAGCTGGCGGGCCTGCGCGCGCGAGGCGGCGAAGCCGAGCCGATAGACGACGTTGTCCAGGCGAGTCTCGAGCAGGCGCAGCAGCTCCTCGCCCGTGACGCCGGAGCGGCGGGACGCCTTCTCGTAATAGTTGCGGAACTGCTTCTCGAGCAGGCCGTAGTAGCGGCGCGCCTTCTGCTTCTCGCGCAGCTGGAGCAGGTACTCGCTCTGCTTGATCCGGCCGCGGCCGTGCTCACCCGGCGGATACGAGCGCCGCTCGATCGCGCACTTCTCGGTGAGGCAGCGCTCCCCTTTCAGGAAGAGCTTCAAGCCTTCGCGCCGGCAGATGCGGCACTTCGGACCCAAGTCTCTTGCCAACTAGACCCTTCTCCTCTTCCGCGGCCGCACGCCGTTCAGCCGCTGAAAGTGCTTCGCGCTTTCAGCGGGGGTAAAGAAACCGCTCATCAAACCCTTCTCCGTTTGCGTGGTCTTACGCCGTTGTGCGCCTGCGGTGTCACGTCCTTGACGCTGATGATCTCGAGCCCCGCGGCCTGGAGCGAGCGGATCGCCGTCTCGCGTCCCGAGCCCGGGCCCTTCACGAATACCTCCACCTTCTGGAGGCCGTGCTCCATGCCCTTCCGCGCGCACGCGTCGGCAGTGACCTGCGCCGCGAACGGCGTGGACTTGCGCGAGCCCTTGAACCCGGCCGACCCGGCGGACTCCCACGCGATCACGTTGCCCTCCTTGTCGGTGAGGGCGACGATCGTGTTGTTGAAGCTCGTCTTGATGTGCGCTTGACCGATCGCGATGTTCTTGCGGACGCGGCGGCGCGCGCGACCACGGGTCGCCTGACGACGGGGAGGCGCCATTTACTTCGCCTTCTTCCCGCGACTGACGGTCTTCTTGGGGCCCTTGCGTGTGCGGGCGTTCGTCTTCGTGCGCTGGCCGTGCGTCGGCAGTCCGCGCCGGTGGCGGAGCCCGCGGTAGGCGCCGATCTCCGAAAGGCGCTTGATCGCCTGCGTTCGCTCGCGGCGGAGATCGCCCTCGACCTCGAGGTTCGTGTCGATGTAGTTGCGGAGCTTCGTCACCTCGTCATCGGTGAGGTCGCGGATCTTCGTGTCCGCCGAGATGCCGATCTCGTCCGCGATCTTCCGCGCCGTCGGCTGTCCGATGCCGTAGATGTACGTCAGCCCGATCTCGAGCCGCTTCTGGTTCGGGAGGTTCACTCCGGCGATGCGCGCCACTCGGTTAGCCCTGCCTTTGCTTGTGTCTCGGGTTGGAGCAGATGACCATGGTTGTGCCGTGCCGCTTGATCACGCGGCAGCGCTCGCACATTGGTTTGACGGATGGGCGTACTTTCATCTCAGCGATGCCTGTAGGTGATTCGACCGCGGTTGAGGTCGTACGGGCTGAGCTCCACTTTGACCTTGTCGCCCGGCAGGATGCGGATGTAGTGCTTGCGCATCTTGCCGGAGATGGTCGCCAGGACGTCATGCCCGGTATCCAGCTGCACCCGGAACATCGTGCTCGGGAGCGCCTCGGTTACCTCGCCTTCCACCTCGATCTTCTCTTCCTTCTCGGGCATTTCCTTTCGTTCCGGTGCCTACAAAGGGGTCTTTCCGCGCACGGCAAAGCCGCTTGGCGCGGTCGGTCATCGTAGCAAAGCGGCTCCGGCCGTCGTCAGGATCCGGGGCCCTTCGGCGGTTACGGCCACGGTGTGCTCGAAATGGGCGGCGAGGGACTCATCGACCGACGAGATCGACCAGTCGTCGTCGTGGACGTAGACCTCGGGCCGGCCGGCCGTGATCATCGGCTCGATCGCGAGCGTCATGCCCTCCTGGAGGAGCGGGCCGCGTCCGGGAGAGCCGTAGTTCGGGATCTGAGGGTCCTCGTGGTACGAGCGGCCGACGCCGTGGCCGACGAGGCTCCGCACGACCGAGAAGCCGGCCTCCTCGACGACTGTCTGGACGGCGTGCGAGATGTCCGAGAGCGCGTTCCCGATCCGCGCCTCCGCGATCCCGGCGGCAAGCGCCTCCTGGCACACGTCGAGGAGCCGCTGCGCCTCGGCCGTGATCTCCCCCACGGGCAGGGTCACGGCGCTGTCGGCGACGAGGCCGTCGAGAGTCACGCCGAGATCGACGGAGATGAGGTCGCCCTCCTTCGCGCGATACCCGTCGGGAATGCCGTGGACGACCATCGAGTTCGGCGAGATGCAGAGCGCTGCGGGAAAGCCCTTGTAGCCCTTGGAGGTCGGGATGCCGCCCTTCGACGCGATGTGCTGGTCGGCGATGCGGTCGAGCTCGAGCATCGAGATGCCCGGCTCGAGGTGCTCGGCGACGAGCTGCAACGTCTCGTGGACGAGCTCGCCGGCGCGGGCCATGCCCTCGATCTCCTGTTTGGACTTGCGGATGATCATGGTTTCAAGCGCGGGCCTCCACCGCAGAGAGCGCCTGCTGGATCTCGTGGAAGACGTCCTCGATCGATCGGTCGGCGTGGATGCCGACGACGTTTCCCCGCGTCGAGCGGTAGTACTCGCCGAGCGGCGCTGTCTCCTTGTCGTACTGCGCGAGCCGGTTGTAGATCGCCTCGGGCGTGTCGTCGGACCGGTTCTCGTCCGCCGCGCGCTTCAGCAGCCGGTCGAGCAGGTGCTGCCGGTCGGGCACGTGGAAGTCGAAGACGATGTCGATCGAGCGGCCGAGCTCCTGGAGGAGGTCGTCGAGCGCTTCGGCCTGCACCATCGTCCGCGGGAAGCCGTCGAGCACGAACCCCGGCAACGTGTCGCCGCGGTCCAGCCGGTCTCGGATCAGCCTGATGATCAGCTCGTCGTCGACGAGGTCGCCCCGGTCGTAGACCTCGCGCAGCTCGGCCCCGAGCTCCGTCGGCCGCTCCTTCATCTCGCGGATCATGTCGCCTGTTGCGATGTGCGGCACGCCGTAGGTCGCCGCGATCTTCTTCGCCTGCGTGCCCTTCCCCGACCCCTGCGGCCCCAGGATGAGAGCGTTCAGCGAAGGAATCCTTCGTAGTGGCGCATCATCATCTGGGATTCCATCTGCCGCATCGTGTCGAGCGCGACGCCCACGACGATCAGGACGGAGGTGCCGCCGAGGGCGCGGCCGGTCTGCTGGGAGAAGTGGAAGTACTTGATGAAGAGGCTCGGCGCGATCGCGATCGTCGCGAGGAACAGCGAGCCGGGCAGCGTGAGCCGCTGGAGGACCCTGTCGAGGTAGGCAGCCGTCGGTGGGCCCGGACGGATGCCGGGGATGTACCCGCCGTACTTGCGCAGGTTGTCCGCCTGGTCGACCGGGTTGAACTGGACCGACGTGTAGAAGTAACAGAAGATGATGATCAGGAAGCCCTCCATCGCGAGGTAGATCGTGCTCGTCGGCTGGAAGTTGCGATTCACGAAGCCCGACCACGTGGGGACGAACTCCGCGATCGTCGGGGGGAGGGCCATGATCGCCGCCGCGAAGATGACCGGAATCACGCCGGCCATGTTCACGCGCAGCGGCATGTAAGTCGAGCCGCCGGTGGTTTGTCGGTTCCCCAGCTGTCGCCGCGCGTACTGCACCGGAATGCGCCGCTGACCTTCCTGCACGTAGACGACTGAGGCGACCACCGCGAGCGCGATGATCGGGAAGAAGAGCCGTTCCATCGTCCCGCCGTTGATCCAGGCACTGACGCCGCTCGGGGCGTAGGCGAGGATCGAGGCGAAGATCAGGAGCGAGATGCCGTTGCCGACGCCGCGCTTCGTGATCTGCTCGCCCATCCACATCAGGAGGGCGCATCCGGCGGTGAGGGTGAGGATGATGATCACGAGCCGGCCGGCGTTCACGTTCGGGAGCGCCTGCTGCCGCTTGAAGAGGAATGCGTAGCCCGTCGCCTGGGCGGCCGCGAGCGCGATCGTCAGGTAGCGCGTGTACTGATTGATCCGCGCGTAGCCGGCCTCGCCTTCCTTCTGCAGCTGCTCGAGCTTCGGAACCACGACGGTCAGGAGCTGCACGATGATCGACGCCGTGACGTACGGCATGATCCCGAGCGCGAAGAGCGAGAAGCGCGAAAGCGCCGAGCCGGAGAAGAGGTTCAGCAGCGAGAGGATGCCGCCGCCGGAGAAGAGGCTCTGGAGCGCGTTCTGGTCGACGCCCGGCGCCGGCACCCACGAGCCGAGGCGGTAGGCAGCGAGAACGGCGGCGGTGAAGAGCACCCGCTTGCGCAGCTCGGGGACGCGCCACGCATTCGAGAGCCAGGAGAACATCGCTATTCCTCCGGGGCTTCTTCCGCGGACGCCTCCGGGGCTTCCGCGGCTGCCTCGTCGACCGGTGTCTCGTCGCCGGCCTCTGCGGCCGCCTGCTCTTCGGGCTCAGGCGTCTCCGCCGGCTTGGCGTGCTTGCGCTGCTTGCGCTCCTTCGGCTCGCGCAGGAGCTCGACGGTGCCGCCGGCTGCCTCGATCTTCTCGCGCGCCGTGGCTGATATCGCGTGCAGGCGGACGACGAGCTTCTTCGAGATCTCGCCGGTGCCGAGCAGCTTCACGTCGATCTTCGTGTTCTTGAGGATGCCCTTCTCGACGAGCGACTCGGGCGTGACCTCGTCGTCCGCCTCGAAGCGGTCGAGATCGCGGACATTGACCGGGTGCGTGTACGTGCGGAAGGGGCCGACCGGGTAGGCGTCTTTCGACGTCGAGCCGCGCAGCTTGCCGATCCGCATGTAGATCGGCATCTGGCCGCCCTCGAACCCGGCGCGCATCTTGTGCGAGCCTGCACGCGACTTCTGGCCCTTGATCCCGCGACCGGCGTAGCGTCCCTTGCCGGAGCCCAGGCCGCGGCCGACGCGCTTGCGATCCTTCCGCTCCTGCGCCGGCTTGAGATTCGACAGGTTCAGCTGCTCGCCCACTATGACTCCTCCACCTTCACGAGGTGGCGGACCTTACGCAGCATGCCTGCGAGCACCGGGCTCTCGGAGTGCTCGCGCGAGCGGCCGATCTTGCCGAGCCCGAGCGCCCGCAGCGTGCCGCGGTGCCGCTCGCTCTGGCCGATCTGGCTCTTGACCTGGGTGATCCGCACCTTTGACACTACGAGTCGTCCTTTTTCTTGCGCGAGAGGCGGCGCTTCGGCTTCTGCTCGGCAACAGGAGCCTCCTCCGGGGCGGCGGCAGCAGGCTCCTCGACGACCGGAGGCTCCTCGGCGGCAGCCTCGGCTGCGGGCTCCTCGACCTTCGGCTTCGGCGTGCGCTTGGCCTTCGGCTTCTCCTCGACAGGAGCAGCCTCCTCTGCGACTGGGGCCTCCTCCAGCGGCGGCGCGGCTTCCTCGACGACCGGAGCCTCGAGCTCGACAACAGCGCTGACCGCCGCGACGGCCTCCTCCGGCTCGGCTTTGATCGCCCGGACCGGCAGCACTTCGCTGATCTGCTTGCCGCGGATCCTCGCGACGTCCTCCGGACGGCGCAGGTCCTGCAGCGCGGCGACGGTCGCCTTCGCCATGTTGATCGGGTTCGTCGTGCCGAGGCTCTTCGCGAGCACGTTGCGCACACCGCCGAGCTCGAGCACCGCGCGGACGCCGCCGCCCGCGATGACGCCCGTACCTTCGGACGCCGGGCGCAGCATCACGCGCGCCGCGTCGAACCGGCCCAGCACCTCGTGGGTGATCGTCGAGCCGTGCTTGGGCACCGTGAACATGTTCTTCTTCGCGTCCTCGACCGCCTTCGTGATGGCGAGCGGGACCTCGCGCGCCTTGCCGTAGCCGACGCCGACGCGGTCGACTTCGTCGCCGACGACGACGAGCGCAGTGAACGAGAAGCGCCGGCCGCCCTTCACGACCTTGGCGACGCGGTTGATCTCGACCACTCGCTCCTTGAGCTCGCGGGTCTCTGAAAAATCGACAGCCATCAGAACTGAAGCCCTCCCTCGCGCGCCCCGTCTGCGAGCGCCTTCACGCGGCCGTGGTACAGGTAGCCGGCGCGATCGAACACGCACGCCTGCACACCGGCCTGCTTTGCGGCCGCGGCAAGCTGCTTGCCGACCTCCGCCGCCTGCTCGGTCTTGTCGCTCTTGACCGAGCTCTTGAGCGCGAGCCACGACGACGCAGCCACCGTGCGACCGGCGATATCGTCGACGAGCTGCGCGGCGATGCCGCGGTTGGAGCGGTGGACGACGAGGCGCGGCGTCTCGGCCGTGCCCTTCACGCGGCCGCGGACGCGGCGGTGGCGTCGCTTGCGGGCTTCGCGAACGGTCAGGCTAGGCACGCTTACCAACCTTTCTGCGGACGTACTCGCCCTCGTAACGGATGCCCTTGCCCTTGTACGGCTCCGGCGGGCGAATCTTGCGAATCTCGGCGGCCGTCTGCCCGACGACCTGCTTGTCGATGCCCTTCACGACGACCTGCGTCGGGATCGGAACCTCGAACGTGATCCCGGTGCGCGGCTTCATGACCACTGGATGCGAGTAGCCGACGCTGAGCTCCAGGTCGGTGCCCTTGAGCGTCGCGCGGTAGCCGACTCCCTGGATCTCGAGGCGCTTCTCGAAGCCCTTCGTCACGCCCTCGACCATGTTCGCGACGAGCGTCCGGGTCAGACCGTGCAACGCACGATCCTCACCGCGCTCGGTCGGGCGGGTCACGGTCACGACGCCCTCGGCCTGCGAGATCTCCATGCGCTGCGGAACCTCCTGCTGGAGGGAGCCGAGCGGGCCGCTGACGGCAACACGCCCAGGCTCAACCTGGACGGTCACGCCGCCGGGGACTTCGATTGGTCTTTTGCCAATGCGACTCATGTTGTTCTCACCAGATGAAGCACACGACCTCGCCGCCGATGCCGCGCTCCTCCGCGGTCCGTGCGGTGACGAGGCCAGACGACGTGGACAGGATTGCGACACCCATCCCGCCCAGCACGCGCGGCAGGCGTTCCTTCCGCGCGTAGACCCGGCGGCCCGGCTTCGACACGCGCTTCAGGCCACTGATGACCCGCTCGCGGTTGCGGCCGAACTTGAGGTCGATGACCAGGGTATCGAAGGATTCGCCTTTCACGGTGTGGTAGTCGCGGATGTAGCCCTCCTCTTTGAGGAGCCGCGCGATGTCGACCTTCATCCTCGAGGTCGGCATCTCCACCTTCTCGTGCAGCGCCTTGTTGGCGTTGCGGATGCGGGTGAGCATGTCTGCGATCGGATCGGTCAGCATCGTCCCTCGCCTACCAGCTCGACTTCGTCATGCCCGGGATCGTGCCCTGATGCGCGAGCTCGCGCAGGCAAATCCGACAGAGCCCGAACTTCTTGAACACCGCGCGCGGCCGGCCGCACCGGTTGCACCGCGTGTACGCGCGCACCTTGTACTTCTGGGGCCGCTTCTGCTTGACGACGAGCGATGTCTTCGCCACTGCCTAGTCCCTCCTCTCGCCCTCGGCGCTGAACGGCAGGCCCATGGCCTGGAGCAGCGCGCGGGCGTGGTCGTCGGTCTCGGCGGTAGTCGTGATCGTCACGTCGAGCCCGCGGACCTCCTTGACGTCGTCGTAGTTGATCTCTGGAAAGATGATTTGCTCCCGCACGCCCATCGAGTAGTTGCCGCGGCCGTCGAACGACTGCGGGTTCAGCCCGCGGAAGTCGCGGATGCGCGGCAGCGCGATCGAGATGAGCCGGTCGAGGAACTCGTACATCCGGGCGCCGCGGAGCGTCACCTTCGCGCCGATCGGCATGCCTTCGCGGATCTTGAACTGCGCGACCGATTTCCGGGCGCGGCGAACCTGCGCGCGCTGCCCGGCGATGATCGTCAACTCTTCGATCGCGGCGTCGAGCTGCTTGGCGTCGTTCTTCGCCTCGCCGACGCCCATGTTGAGCGTGATCTTCGCGATGCGCGGAACCTGCATGATCGACTTCACGCCGAGCTCGTCCTTCAGGCGCGGACGGAGCTCGTTGTCGTAGCGGTCCTTGAGACGCGGCGTATAGGTCTCGGTTGTCGCCATCACCGGTCGATCTCCTGACCGCAGTCGGCGTGCCTGCACACGCGCACGCGAATCGTCTTGTCCTTCGTCGTGCGCAGATGCGTCCCGACACGCGTGGGCCGCTTGCAGGTCGGGCACACGACCATCACGTTGGAGACGGGCAGGGGCGAGGCCTGCTCGATCCGGCCACCCGGGATGATCTGCGGGCCGCCCATGCGGCTCGAGTTCTGGATCGGCCGCGGGCGCCGGTGCCGCACGATCATGTTGAGGTTCTCGACGAGGACGCGCCTGTCCTTCGGGCTCGCATCGAGGACCCGGCCCTGCTTGCCGCGGTCCTTGCCCTTCATGACCTGCACGGTGTCGCCCTTGCGCACCTTCAGTGTTTGTGCCACGACTACAAGACCTCCGGTGCGAGTGAGACGATTTTCATGAAGTTGCGCTCGCGCAGCTCGCGGGCCACCGGTCCGAAGATGCGGGTGCCGCGCGGGTTGCGCTGGTTGTCGATGATCACAGCGGCGTTCTCGTCGAACGCGATCGTGGTGCCGTCGTTCCGGCCGAACGGCTTCTTCGTGCGCACGACGACCGCGCGCACGACCTCGCCCTTCTTCACGGCGCCCTGCGGCGTCGCCGTCTTGACGGTGCCGACGATGATGTCGCCGACGCGCGCGTAGCGGCGGTGGTGCCCGCCCATCACGCGGATGCAGAGCAGCTCGCGGGCGCCCGTGTTGTCGGCCACCTTGAGCCGGGATTCTTGCTGGATCATTTGGCGACCTCGACGATCTCGGCCAGGCGCCAGTGCTTCGTCTTCGACAGCGGACGCGTCTCGACGATCCGGACGACGTCACCGACATGCGCGCTGTTCTGCTCATCGTGCGCGTGGAACTTCGTCGAGCGCCGGATCACCTTCTTGTACTTGGGATGCGAGCGGATCGACTCGACCTTCACGACGATCGTCTTGTCCATCGCGTCGGACACGACGACGCCGCGCCGCTCCTGACGACGGCCGCGATCGTGCTCTGGCTTCTCCTCCCGCGAGATCGGCTTGCGCTCGGTTGCGACCTCACGCTTCGGCCGCGTCTTCTGCGGACGCAGGGACCGCGGCAGCCGCTTGCTCTTCTTCTTCGGCTGCGACTGCGGCGCGGGCGTCGCGTCGGCCTCCGCCTCGGCGGCCGGCGCCTCGGCGGCAGGCGCTTGCTCTTCGGACGCCGGTTCTGCGGCAGGCACCTCCGCGGGAGCCTCCTCGGCCGCGGGCGTCTCCGCCTCGGCCGTCGGCTCCGCCGGCGTGTCCGCCGCTACCTCGAGCGTCTCTTCAGTTGTCTCGTTCTTCTCTTCGTCAGCCATGTCTCTCTCAGGTCGTGTTCTGCTTAGCGGCTTCCCGTTCCGTCCGAACGGTCAGGATCCGTGCGATCTCGCGCTTCGCGAGCTTCAGGCGCGCCGTGTTCTCGAGCGCGCCGGTCACCGACTGGAAGCGCAGGTTGAAGAGCTCCTGCCGCCGCTCGATGAGCCGGTGATCCAGCTCGTCGTCGGTCAAGTCGCGAAGTTCGCTCGGCCTAGTCAAAGAGATCAGCCTCTCGTTTCACGACCTTGCTGCGCACCGACAGCTTCTGTCCCGCGAGTCGCAGCGCTTCCTTCGCGAGCGGTTCGGGCACGCCGGCGAGCTCGAACATCACGCGGCCGGGCTTGATCACTGCGACCCAGCCCTCGGGCGAGCCCTTACCGGAGCCCATGCGGGTCTCGGCGGGCTTCTTCGTGTAGCTCTTGTCCGGGAAGACATTGATCCAGACCTTGCCGCCGCGCTTGATCTTGCGCGTCATCGCGATACGAGCCGCCTCGATCTGACGGTTCGTGATCCAGCCGCGGTCGATCGCCTTGAGGCCGTAGTCGCCGAACTGCACCGTCGACTGCCCCTTGGTCTCGCCGCGGCGACGGCCGCGATGCACCTTGCGGAACTTCGTCTTCTTCGGCATCAACATCAGGACTCAGTCCCTTCGCTCTCAGGCGGCGTCGTCTCAGGCGGCGTCGTCTCCGGCGGCGCCTCGTTCGTCGGGGTCTCCTCGACCGGCGGCTGCTCGACCGGCGGCTGCTCGTTCACCGGAGGCGTGTCCTCGGTGCGCGGCTTCTCGACGTTCTCGCTGCGGTTGCGCGGGCGCCCTCCGGACGGCCGCGTGCCGCCGCCACTGCCCCCGCCTGCCGGGCGCGTACCGCCGCCACCTGCCGGGCGTGCACCGCCCGGACGGGCGCCGCGACCCTGGCCGCCGCCTCCGGCACCGCGTCCACGACCGGTGCCGCCGCCTGCACCGGGGCCACCGGGCCCGCGCCGGCGCTTGACCGGGCCGAGGCCCTCACGGTCGGGACCGCTTCGGCGGCCGCTCTCGCGCGAGGCGCCGAGGCCCTCGCTCGCGCCGCCGCGACGGCGGCGCGCATCCTGGTCGCCGAGCCGGACTTCGCCGCCGCTCGTGACGGTGTCGAAACCCTCGGGCATGATCTCGCCCTTGTTGATCCAGACCTTGACGCCGATGCGGCCTGCGCTCGTGCGCGCCTCGACGAAGCCGTAGTCGATGTCCGCGCGGATCGTGTGCAGCGGAACGCGGCCCTCGTTATAGGTCTCGCGCCGGCTCATCTCGCCGCCGCCGAGGCGACCCGAGCACTGGATCTTCACGCCGGCCGCGCCGGAGCGGATCGCGCTCGCGAGCGCGCGCTTCATGGCGCGGCGGAACGCTACGCGGTTGGAGAGCTGCTCGGCGATCGACTGCGCGACGAGCTTCGCGTCGAGCTCCGGCCGCTTGATCTCGTTGATGTTGATGTGGACGTTCTTCTGCGTCATTGCGTGGAGCTCTTTGCGCAGCGCATCCACCTCGACGCCCGACTTGCCGATGACGATGCCCGGGCGCGCGGTGTAGATGTCGACCGTGATCCGCTGCTTGTCCTTGCGGATCAGGATGTCGGACAGCCCTGCGTGCGCGAGCTTCTTGTAGATGTGCTGGCGGATGCGGACGTCCTCGAGGATGTACTGCGGGAACTCCTTCTTCCCGGTGTACCAATTCGACTTCCAGTCGTGGATGACACCGACGCGCAATCCGCCCGGATGAATCTTCTGACCCATTAGCTCTCCGTCTCCTCGGCCGGCGGCTGCTCTGACGGCTCTGCCGGCGCTGCGGCCTGTGCCGCCTCGGTCGTCTCCCCTTCAACAGCAGGCACGGTCTCTTCGGTCTGCCTCGGCGCGCGCTGCCGCTTCGGCGCCGCAGCCGCGGCGGCCTGTGCCGCAGCGATCGCCGCCGGCGTCATCGCGAGCTCTACGGTGATGTGGCACGTCCGCTTGAGGATCGCGGACGCGCGGCCCCGCGCGCGGGGACGGAAGCGCTTGAGCGTCCGGCCCTCGTCGGCGTACGCGGCGACGACGACGAGATCGTCGCCGTTCCAGTGCAGGTCGGGACGCGACTCGGCGTTCGCGACGGCCGAGCGCAGCACCTTCTCGACGTCGCTCGCGACGGCCCGCGACGAGAACGCGAGAATCGTGCGCGCTTCGGGGACCGAGCGCCCGCGGATGAGGTCGGTGATGAGCCGCGCCTTGCGCGCGCTCGACCGCACGTGCTTCGCCTGCGCGCGGACGGTCGGAAGCTGTGTCTGGACCGCCGCCATTACCTCTTGACCCTCGCCGACTTGTCGCCCGCGTGACCGCGGAACGTCCTGGTGGGTGCGAACTCGCCGAGCTTGTGCCCGACCATCTGCTCTGAGATGAACACCGGCACGTGCTTGCGCCCGTCGTGAACGGCGATCGTGTGCCCGACCATCTCCGGAAAGACGGTCGAGCTGCGCGACCAGGTGCGGATCATGTTCTTCTGCCCCGCTTCGTTCATCGCGGCGATTCGCGTCAAGAGTCGCTCCTGCACGAACGGGCCCTTTTTGCTTGATCTACTCATTGCCTCTCTTCCTTATGTGTCGCCTCCGCTGAAAAGTGCGCAACACTTTTCAGCGATTACGCCCCTCCTTGCCGCGCCTACGGCTGCGGACGATGAGCTTGTTCGATTCCTTGTGCTTGGAGCGGGTGCGCTTGCCGAGCGTCGGCACGCCCCACGGAGTGACCGGGTGGCGGCCGCCCTTCGACTTGCCCTCGCCGCCGCCGTGCGGATGGTCGACCGGGTTCATCGCCGAGCCGCGCACCGACGGGCGCTTGCCCTGCCAGCGGCTGCGACCCGCCTTGCCGACCGTGATGTTCTGGTGGTCGACGTTGCCGACCTGACCGACCGTCGCCCTGCACGTGAGCAGGACGCGGCGCATCTCGCCCGACGGCAGGCGCAGCACGGCGTGCGGGCCGTCCTTCGCCACGAGCTGGATGCCCGAGCCGGCGGAGCGGGCCATCTTCGCGCCCTGACCCGGCTTCAGCTCGACGTTGTGGATGAGCGTGCCCGTCGGGATGTTCTCGAGCGGCAGCGCATTGCCGACCTTGATGTCGGCCTCCGGGCCGGACTCGACCGTCGCGCCGACGCGCAGCTGCGACGGCGCCAGGATGTAGGCCTTCGCGCCGTCCGCGTAGTGGAGCAGCGCGATGCGGGCCGAGCGGTTCGGGTCGTACTCGATCGCCGCAACCTTCGCAGGGATGCCGTCCTTCTGGCGCTTGAAGTCGATCACGCGGTAGCGGCGCTTGTGGCCGCCGCCCTGGTGGCGCGTCGTGATGCGGCCGTTGTTGTTTCGGCCGCCCTTCTTCGTGACCGGCTCGAGCAGGCTCTTCTCCGGCGTCGTCTTCGTGATCTCCTCGAACGTCGAGACCGACATGAAGCGGCGGCCGGGACTCGTCGGCTTGTAACGGCGGATCGGCATTAGTGGTTACCTCTCGTGCAGGTCGTGCGCTGGGGCGGCGAAAACCAAGCGGCGCAAGGACGCAGGGAGCGTTCGTGGCCGGAGGCCACGGGCGCGACTGAGGACGCGGCGATGCGCCGGTTTGCAGCCGCATCCAGCGTGCGAGGTGCGCGGGAGGTGACCACTAAAGCTGAGCCCCCTCGAAGATCTCGATCGAATCGCCCTTGCGGAGCTGCACGATCGCCTTCTTCCAGCCCGGTCTCGTCCCCTTGAAGTTGCCGCGACGCTTCGGTTTCGGCTGGACCTTGACGACGTTCACGCGCTCCACCTTCACGTCGAAGAGCTCCTCGACGGCCTGACGGATCTGCGTCTTGTGCGCGTCCTTGTGCACCCGGAACGTGTACTGGTTCGTCTGGATCTGCTCGTAGCTCTTCTCGGAGACCACGGGGCGGATCAGCACCTGACTTGGATGGAGGCTCACTTCGCAGCCCTCCCCTGCACGGCCTCGAGCGCTGCCTCGGTGACGACGAGCGAGCGGGCCCACACGACGTGTGCGACCTCGAGCTCCGACGGCACCGTGACGAGCACGCGGTCGAGGTTCCGGAACGACTTCGCGACGCTCTCTTCCGCTTCCGTGATCACGACGACGGTCGGCGTCTGCTTGCCCCACTTCCCGAGCAGCTCCGACGCGATCTTCGTCGACGGCGAGTCGAAGGTCGAAGCGTCGAGGAGCCCGAGCGTGCCCGCCTGCGCGTGGTCGCTCAGGGCGGAGCGCAACGCCGCCTTCAATGCCTTCTTGTTCACCTTCAGGCTGAAGTCGCGCGGCGTCGGCGGGAAGGCGACACCCCCGCCTTTCCACTGCGGCGCGCGCGTCGTGCCCTGGCGGGCGCGACCGGTGCCCTTCTGGCGCCACGGCTTCGTGCGGCCGCCCGAGACGAGCCCGCGGCTCTTCGCCGCCCGGGTGCCCTGGCGGTGCGCGTTCATCTCCGCGCGCACGGCCTCGTGCACGAGATGCGGCTTGATTTCGACGGCGAAGACCGCCTCGTCGAGCGAGACGTCCTTCGCGCTCTTCGCGCCAAGCACCGGCGCCTTCGGGGTGGGCATCAGCGCGAGTCCTCCCTGACCTCGACGAGGCCGTTCTTCGGTCCCGGCACGGCGCCCTTGATCAGCAGCAGGTTGCGCTCCGGGTCGACCGCGTGGATCGTGAGGCCTACCTGCGTCGCTCGCTTGTTGCCCAATTGACCGGCCATCTTCATGCCCTTGAAGACGCGAGACGGGGTCGCGGACGCGCCGATCGAGCCCGGCTTACGGATGTTGTGCGAGCCGTGCGTCTTCGGGCCGCGATGGAACCGGTGGCGTTTGATCGTTCCCTGGAAGCCCTTGCCGATCGAGGTACCCGCCACCTTCACCTTGTCGCCGGGGCTGAAGATCTCGACCGTCACGTTCTCGCCCTGCACCGCGTCCGAGAAGTGGCCGCGGAACTCGACCAGGTGGCGATACGCACCGTCGACGCCGTTGGCCGCGAGGTGCCCGCGTTCGGCCTTCGAGACCTTGCGGTCGGCGACCGCCTCGTACGCGAGCTGCACCGCTTCGTAGCCGTCGGCATCCGGCGTTCGGACCGCGACGACGGGGCACGGCCCCGCCTCGACGACCGTGACCGGCGTCACGACGCCGCTCTCCTCGTCGAAGAGCTGCGTCATCCCTACCTTCCGGCCGATGATGCCTCTCATCTAGGCCGACATCCTGGCGGCCGGAAGGTTTCGGGCACGAGTCTGGGTCTCAAAATGGATCTCGGTCACGGTCGGGCTCACAACTTGATTTCGATGTCGACGCCGGCCGGGAGGTCGAGCCGCATGAGCGAGTCGACCGTCTTCGGCGTGGGCGAGTGGATGTCGATCAGCCGCTTGTGCGTGCGGATCTCGAAGTGCTCCCGCGAGTCCTTGTCCTTGAAGGGCGAGCGGATGACGCAGTAGACGTTCTTCTCGGTCGGCAGCGGTACGGGACCGGTGATGGTGGCGCCGGTGCGCTGGGCGGTATCGACGATGTCCTTCGCCGACTTGTCCACCTGCTGGTGGTCATAGCCCTTCAGCCTGATTCGGATCTTCTGCTGTGGCACCGGCGCCTCCTTTCACCTAGTCGTGGGTTTCTACTTGAGGATGTCTGTGACGACGCCCGCACCGACGGTGCGGCCGCCCTCGCGGATCGCGAAGCGGAGCCCCGGATCCATGGCGATCGGCTGGATGAGCTCGATCTCCATGTTCGTGTTGTCGCCCGGCATGACCATCTCCTGGCCCTCCGGCAGCTTGATCGCGCCCGTCACGTCCGTCGTGCGGAAGTAGAACTGCGGCCGGTAGCCGTTGAAGAACGGCGTGTGGCGGCCGCCCTCCTCCTTCGAGAGGACGTAGACCTCGGCCTTGAAGTGCGTGTGCGGCGTGATCGAGCCCGGCTTCGCGAGCACCTGGCCGCGCTCCACCTCTTCGCGCTTCGTGCCGCGAAGGAGCGCACCCGCGTTGTCGCCGGCCTGCGCGTAGTCGAGCGTCTTCTGGAACATCTCGAGGCCCGTGACGACCGTCTTCGCCACCTGCGGGTGGATGCCGACGATCTCGACCTCGTTGCCCGACTCGATCTTGCCCTGCTCGATGCGGCCGGTCACGACGGTGCCGCGGCCGGTGATCGTGAAGACGTCCTCGATCGGCATCAGGAACGGCTTGTCGACGTCGCGGACCGGCTCCGGGATGTGGGTGTCGACCGCCTCCATGAGCTCGAGGATCTTCGGCGTCCACTCCGCGTCGCCCTCGAGCGCCTTCAGCGCCGAGACCTGCACGACCGGGATGTCGTCGCCAGGGAACTCGTACTTGGTGAGGAGCTCCCGCACCTCCAGCTCGACGAGCTCGAGCAGCTCGGCATCGTCGACCATGTCGGCCTTGTTCAGGGCGACGACGATCGCGGGCACCTCGACCTGGCGGGCGAGCAGGATGTGCTCGCGCGTCTGCGGCATGGGGCCGTCGGCTGCCGAGACCACGAGGATCGCGCCGTCCATCTGTGCGGCGCCCGTGATCATGTTCTTGATGTAGTCGGCGTGCCCCGGGCAGTCGACGTGCGCGTAGTGGCGGTTGTCCGTCTCGTACTCGACGTGCGCGGTGTTGATCGTGATGCCGCGCTGCCGCTCCTCCGGCGCCTTGTCGATCTCGTCGAAGGCGACGGCGGTGCCGCCGCTCTTCTCGGCGAGCACCTTCGTGATCGCGGCAGTCAGCGTCGTCTTGCCGTGGTCGATGTGACCGATCGTGCCGACGTTGACGTGCGGCTTCGTCCGCTCGAACTTCTGCTTGGCCATTGGTGGCTCCCTGCTCCTCTTCTGTTCCGAGTTAGACCCGAGCGTCGATGATGTCGCTCGCGATCGACTGAGGCACTTCCTCGTACCGATCAAACTGCATGGTGAAGTCGGCCCGGCCCTGCGTCATCGAGCGCAGGTCGGTTGCGTACCCGAACATCTCCGAAAGTGGAACGACCGCCTTGATCACCTGGGCGTTGCCCAGCGGGGCCATCGACTCGATGCGCCCGCGGCGGCCGCTGAGGTTCCCCATGACGTCGCCGAGGTAATCCTCCGGCGTCGTCACTTCGACTGCCATGACAGGCTCCAGCAGCTTCGGCTTGGAGCGCCTCATGGCCTCCTTGAACGCAATCGAGCCGGCGATCTTGAAGGCGCGCTCGCTCGAGTCGACCTCGTGGTACGACCCGTCGACGAGCTCGATCTTCACGTCGACGACCGGGTAGCCCGCGAGCACGCCCGAGTCCATCGCCTCGCGGATGCCCGCGTCGACGGCCGGGATGTACTCCTTCGGGATCTTGCCCCCGACGATCTTGTCGCTGAACGAGTAGCCCTCGCCGGGCGCCGTAGGATCGAGGTTGATCACGACGTCGGCGTACTGGCCCGAACCGCCGGTCTGGCGGACGAACTTCTCGCGGATGTTCTGGACGGGCTTGCCTGCAGTCTCGCGGTAGGCGACCTGCGGGCGGCCGACGTTCGCCTCGACGCTGAACTCGCGCTTGAGGCGGTCGACGATGATCTCGAGGTGGAGCTCGCCCATGCCGGAGATGATCGTCTGGCCGGTCTCCTCGTCGGTCGCGACGCGGAAGGTCGGATCCTCCTCGGCGAGCCGCGCAAGTCCGCTGCCGAGCTTGTCCTGGTCGGCCTTCGACTTCGGCTCGACTGCGACCGCGATCACCGGCTCCGGGAAGGTCATCGACTCGAGCACGATCGGCGCGCTCTCGGCGGCGAGAGTGTCGCCCGTCGTCGTGTTCTTGAGCCCGACGCCCGCGGCGATCTCGCCCGCCATGATCTGGTCGCGCTCCTCGCGGTGGTTCGCGTGCATCTGGAGGATGCGGCCGACGCGCTCGGTCTTGCCGGTCGTCGTGTTGAGGACGCGGTCGCCGGCCTTGAGCGTGCCCGAGTAGACGCGGAAGTACGTCAGCTTGCCGACATACGGATCGGACATCACCTTGAACGCCAGCGCCGAGAACGGCTCCCCCGGGGCCGGCAGGCGGGTGACCTCCTGCTCGGTCTTCGGGTCGATCCCGATCATGGGCGGCACGTCGAGCGGGCTCGGAAGGTAGTCGATCACCGCGTCGAGCAGCGGCTGGACGCCCTTGTTCTTGAACGCGGAGCCGAGCAGCACCGGCGTGATCTCGTCGGCGAGGGTTCCGGCACGCAGGGCGCGCTTGATCATCTCCGGCGTCACGGAGGACTCGTCCTCGATGTACGCCTCGAGCACCTCGTCGTCGAAGTGCGAGATCGTGTCGATCAGCTGGTGGTGGTACTCGTGTGCCTGCTCTGCGAGCTCGGCGGGTACGTCGGTCGTCTCGAATTCCTGGCCGAGATCGTCCTTGTAGACGATCGCCTGCATCTCGACGAGGTCGACGACGCCCTGGAAGCCGTCCTCCTGCCCGATCGGGATCTGGATCGGCACCGGGTTCGCGCTCAGGCGCTCGCGCATGGACTGCACGGCGGCGAAGAAGTTCGCGCCGGTGCGGTCCATCTTGTTGATGAACGCGATCCGCGGGACCTTGTACTTGTCGGCCTGGCGCCAGACGGTCTCGGACTGCGGCTGTACGCCGGCGACCGAGTCGAAGACCGCGACCGCGCCGTCGAGGACGCGCAGGCTGCGCTCCACCTCGACCGTAAAGTCCACGTGCCCGGGCGTATCGATGATGTTGATCCGATGGTCGCGCCAGAACGCCGTCGTGGCGGCCGACGTGATCGTGATGCCGCGCTCCTGCTCCTGCGCCATCCAGTCCATCGTCGCGGCGCCCTCGTGGACCTCGCCCATCTTGTGCGTGCGGCCCGTGTAGTAGAGGATCCGCTCCGTCGTCGTCGTCTTGCCCGCGTCGATATGGGCCATGATCCCGATGTTGCGGACACGGTCGAGCGCGACTGCTTGTTCTGTGACTTTGGTGCTCAAATTTCCCTTTCTGCCTGCGTCTACCAGCGGTAGTGCGCGAAGGCCTTGTTGGCCTGCGCCATCCGGTAGACGTCGTCCTTGCGCTTGAACGCGCCGCCCTGCTGGTTGAGCGCGTCCAGAATCTCGTTGGCCAGCTTGTTGCTCATGCCCTTCTCCCGCCGCTCGCGCGCGAACGTCACGAGCCAGCGCACGGCGAGCGTGCGGGCCCGGCGCTGCGGCACCTCGACCGGAACCTGGTAGTTCGCGCCGCCGACGCGGCGACCGCGGACCTCGAGGACAGGGGTCACGGTCTTCACCGCCTGCTCGAGCACCTCGACCGGCGGCCGGCCGGTCTTCGCGCCGACCTGCTCGAGCGCGTCGTAAACGATCTGCTCGGCGATCGACTTCTTGCCGTCGAGCATGACCTTGTTGATCACCTGCGTGACGAGCGGCGAGGAATGGACGGCGTCGGCCTCGACGGGCCGGGCCTGGACTTCGCCTCGGCGGGGCATTAGTTCGAGCCTCTCTTGGCGCCGTACTTCGAGCGCGCCTGCTTGCGGTCAGCGACGCCGCCCGTATCGAGCGCGGCGCGGATGATCTTGTACCGGAAGCCCGGGAGATCCTTGACGCGGCCGCCGCGGACGAGCACGACCGAGTGCTCCTGCAGGTTGTGGCCCTCGCCCGGGATGTAGGCGCCGATCTCCATCGCGTTCGTCAGGCGGACGCGGGCCACCTTGCGGAGGGCCGAGTTCGGCTTTTTCGGAGTCGTCGTGTAGACGCGCGTGCAGACGCCGCGCTTCTGCGGGGAACCCGCGAGCGCAGGGGTCTTGTTCTTGGAGACCGGTGGCTTCCGGCCCTTGCGAACGAGTTGATTGACAGTCGGCATGGGTCTACGTCTTCTCCTGTTACTTCCTATCCACAAAGAGACGGTCGGCGGGGCGGCGAGGCCCTGCCAACCGGCCCGCGGCATGGTACCGAAGCCGCTTGGGGCCGTCAAACGCGGCGCTCGGGCCCGTTTGCCGGTCGTAAAGCATAGCTGTGCGCAGCCTGCGCGACCCGCTTCGCGGGGCGGCCGTAAGGTTCTGCGGGATCTGCGGTGAATCCGACGCTCATCGTCATAACCGGGGTTCTGGGCGGGCTCGTCCTCGTTCTCCTGGTCCTGCTCCTGAGCCTCGGCCGCCGGACGGGAAAACGGGCGGAGGAGCAAGTCGGAGCCGTCGTCCAGACGCTCGAGAAACGGATGGACGAGCTGGCACAGGAGCTCGCCGGGGCGGTCGAGCGAGCCGAAGACGAAGGGCGGCGGAGCCGGTTCCTCGGCGAGATCGCCAGCTCGATCGACATGGACGAGGTGTTGGCCCGGACGCTCGAAGCCGGCACCCGGTTGAGCGGCGTCGACGCCGCGCTCGTCCGGCTGGAAGGCACGGACGGGATCCCGACGCTCGCGGCGCACGGACTGTCCGCCGACGGGGCCGAGTCGATCACAGGCCCGCCGGACGGATCGCGGGCGCGGGCGATCGAGGTCGCGTACCGATACGGAGACGACGTCGAGCATCCGGAGTCGCTCATCCACGGCGGCCTCGCGGTGCCACTCGAGGCGATGGGGAGCCTGCTCGGCTACCTCGCGGTCTACACGCGGGACCGGAGCCGACGCTTCGGCGACGAGGACGTGCGCGTGCTCGAGAAGCTGACCCTGCGCGCGGGGCCGTCGATCGAGAACGCCCGGAAGTTCCGGGAGGCTCGGCAGCTGGCCGATCTCGACGCATTGACCGGCCTGCACAACCGGCGGTACTTCCACGAGACGCTCGCCCGCGAGTGTTCGCGGGCCCACCGCTACGGCCGGCGGCTCGCGCTGATCGTGTTCGACCTCGACGACTTCAAGGACGTGAACGACCAAGTCGGACACCTGGCCGGCGACGCGGTGCTGGCCGAGGCGGCCGAGCGGGTGGGCGAGGTGATCCGCACCGCTGACGTCGCGTGCCGCGTCGGCGGCGACGAGTTCTCGGTGATCATGCCCGAGTCGGGCATCGAGCAGGCCGAGCAGCTCTTCGGGCGGCTCCAGGGCACGATTTCGAGCCGTCCGATCGGTCAGGGCGGACGCCTGCACATCTCCGCCGGTCTCGCAGAGCTGAAGCCGGATGACGACTCGATCAGCTTCTTCGAGCGCGCAGACGAAGCGCTCTACCGTGCGAAGGAAGCCGGCAAGGGGCAGAGCGTCACGGCCGACGGCCGCGGCGTCGCCTAACCGTCCTTCGCTATCGGCGCGACGCGAGCGCGGCGGCGAGAGCCGGATGGGCGCTCTTGAACGCCTGCCAGGTGCTGCCGCGTTCGACGAGCCAGGCCTCGAACGCGGCGCGCGTCTTGAACGTCCGCCCGGCCCAGACGAGGCCGACCCGCTTGATCTGCGCGATCTTCTTCCCCGATTTCACGACCGGCGGCTTGAAGGCTCCCTTCTTCGCCGGCGGCTTGGCGAGATAGCTCTGGCCCGGACCGACGGCGGTCGTCTTGGCGAGTGGCAGATCAGCGACGTCGACGATGTCCTCGACGACCGAGGTGAACGTCCCGTCGCACCGGTCCTGGATGAGCCAGACCGTCCCGCGCACAGTTGCAGAGGCATACCGTCCCGTCGTCCGGAACTTGCCCTTCGCGGATCCCCACAGCTGCCGAATCGGTGTGCCGTTGGCCGAGACCGAGCGAGGAGCGGAGCACACCGAGAAGTCACCGCCCACGAGGGTCAGTACCGTCACCCCGTCGACGATCGAGACCGTGAACTGTGAGGGCACGGTGGACGGCGACCCGTCCTGAGTGCCTGAGAAGACGCCGAAGCCTCCGTCGAACCCCCTGATCGTGATCATGCCGTTCGTCACGTCGACGACGTCGCCCGGGCTCAGCACGAAGAGCAGGTCTGCCGGACGGTCGGCACCGTTCACCTTGATCGTCCCCGTGCCGACCGCGTTGTACGTGCCCGGCTGGGCGGGCGGCGGCGGGGGCGGCGCGGGCGCCGTCGGTGAGACGACGGTCGTGGTGGTTGAGGAGCTGTTGTTGTCGGAATTCGTGTCGTAGTCGGCCTGAACCGTCGGCGAGATCGTGAACGGCCCCAGCTGTCCGGTCAGGAAGACCATCGTCACCGTCGCCGAGCCGCCGGGGACGAGCGTGCCGATGAAGCAGGTGGCGGCTGTGCCCAGGGTGCAGCCGTTACCGACTGTCGAGGATGCAGAGACGAGTGTCGCGCTCGCCGGCACCGGCGTCCGCAGCACGACACCGGTCGACGTGTTCGGACCGCTGTTCGAGACGACCACGGTGAACGTCAACAGCTTGCCGGTGCGGGCAACGGTCGGCGGCGAGACCGCAACCTTCACGTCCGCTTTGGCCGCCGACCCTGCCGGCGCAGGCGCAGATGGCTCGTTGGACGGGGGATTGACCACGGTCGTCCCCGGCTTCGTCGTGCACGATGGATCGAAGGCTCCGGTCCAGGTCAGCTGCACGACGACCTCGGACGTACCCTGCGCGCCCGCGAGCGTGATCAGGAACTGCGGCAGCCCGCTACCTGCAGCGAGATTCAGACCGCTCAGGCTTGCCGTGCCCGTGTTGTCGAGTTGCACGTCGGTGGCGCCTGGAATCGCGATGCCGGATGCGTCCTGGAACGCGACGGATCCGCTCGCGTACGTGTTGCGCGCCGGCGCAGTAACCTGGAGCGACGTCCAGGAACCCGGTGTGCACAGCGGGGTTCCCACGACGGAGCTCGACGCCAGCACGCGGATAGCCCCCGCACCGCAGGCCCCCCCGGTGAACGCGTCGAAGTTCTGGATCTGGTGTGCGCCGTTGTCGGCATTGACCCAGATGCAGGCGGGTCGCTGCGGATCTGCATTCACGGTGTAGAGCAGTCCGAGCTGGTCGAGTGACTTCGGAAAGTTCGTGCAGCCCTTGGACAGGTTGTAGTCGTAGCAGTCGACTTCGTCCCGGTTGCCGTTCGGCACGTAGACCCGCGGACCGAGGACGAACGCCGGGCCGTTCCAACCGGAGGTCGGGAAGATCGCATCGGTCATGCCCTGGGGCGTAGCGACGCTCGCGCCGGACAGGCTGTAGCAGGGAATGTCGGAGCCCGGGAGACAGAGCCCGGTGATGCTCCCCGAAGCCGTCAGCAGCGGGAAGGGCGCGCCGTTGGCCGACGGATAGCTGAAGTCGAGGGCGACAGGCCACGTTCCGGCGCAGGCGGCGAGGGTCGTGCCGTCGAAACAGGCCAGCTCGGCGCCGCGGTCGATCGTGATCGGAACGATCACGTCGTTGCCGATCGCTGCAACGGCCGGAGCCGGGAAGGTGCCGGCGGAAACCGCGCCGCTTCCGATGCCCACCGCGAAGGGTTGTCCGGCACACGCGGAGAACGTCGTCAGGTCGAAACACAACAGCGCGTTTCTGGCTCCAGTCACTGCGCCGCTGACGTAGTTGAAGGCGAACCACCGCGATCCGACGACTGCGGGGTCGCTGATTCCGCCTGGTACGGCCTCACCGGCACCCGTGAGGGCGGTAAAGCCGCAGAAAGGATTCGCGGTTGTCGGCGCGCTTGTCGTGTCGATGCACACGACGCCGCCGATTGAGTCGGACGTCCGCATCGCGAACACGTAGAGGCGCCCGGTGCCTTGATCGAGCCAGAGCCCCGGCTGTCCCGACGTGGCAAAGCTGCTGCCACTCGCAGCGCCGACAACGCTCGTGTCGGTGATCGTCCGGGTCTCGATCGGCGCCGCCTCGGTTCCCCAGCACGGCTTCGCGTTCGTTTGAAGATGGCACGCGACCCGAAGCGAAGAAGCGTGGTGGAACACGTTGTAAACCGCCGTCGGCGTCATTGCGACCGCCCAGCCGTCTCCTCCTGCGCTACCGGCGAAGTCCGAGGCCGGGGGCACCGGAATCGTCTGTGTCGCGGTGTAGGTGACGGTGTTGTCGGCGCCCGCAGCGCCGGCCCCGAGAAGAGCGAGCAGAACCACGAGGAGCGCTGCTCCCGTGAACCACCACCTCTTCGAGGGCCTTACAGCCCTACGACGTGCGTTCAGACCCACCAAACTCCCCTTGGCCGCGAGCCAACGACCTTGCCACGTTCGCGCGCCCGCTTCAAGAGCGCAAACCTGGCCGAGAGGATGGATTAGCCCAGCCGGAGGAACGGCAGGTACGACGTGAGGTCGACGGCCGAGGGCTGAGGCAGATCGTCGCGCCGGCAGACGGCGGTGTTCAACACGTAGCGCTGCTTGCCGATCGTCCAGTTCTCGAACGCCTCGCCGCGGGCGAAGCTGCCGAGCGCGGCTTTGATCGCCGGTGTCGCCTTGGCGAGTGGAACAGCGCCGAGGGGCAGCGGGTCGTCGAGCGGCTTGATTCGGAAGACGCCTTCGCTCGTGCGCACGCCGGCGAAGCGGCCGCGCCTGAAGGTGAAGACGGCGGCGGGCGCCACCTCCGAGAGGGCGAAGCCCTTCGGTGTCGCACCGAGCCACGAGGGCACCGGCTCTCTCGCCTGCACGAGCCGCACGGAGAGATCCGGGTACGACTCGTAGAACGTCTGGATCTGGTCGGCGGTCGGCACGCCGGAAGGCAGCTTCGACATCACGGTCGCTCGGCGCAGCTGGTCGCCGAGCACGCCGCGCGCGACCGACACGTTGGCGTGCGCCGCGTGCAAGGCGTCGACGTACGCGGCCCGCGAACCGCCGAAGCTCTGCGCAATCACCGCCTTCTCCGCCGCGAGCACGAGCTTCGTCGAGACAGGCGCCTGGTCGCTCTCGACGATCCGCTCGAAGAGCGCGCTGTAGGCCGTGTCGCGGTCGCCGGTGATCAGCTGCAGCTGCTGGATTGCGCCGTTCGACAAGGCCCGCCGGCCGATCAGGCACTGGGCGCCCGCCGTGAGGTCGCTCAGCTGGCCGTCTTTCAGCGACGTGTCGAAGTCCGGACCGAGCGTCGCCGGCGCGTCACAGAGCGACGCCGACCGCGCCCACAGCCACACGCAGGCGGCGTCCTGCTTGTCCGGATCCTGCTCGGCTGCGCTCCACATCCCCCAGCCCCACGACCAGATCGACGCGATGCCCGTCTCGGCCGCAACCTCTCGTATCGCGAGCGCCTGCCACTTCGCCACCTGCATCCATGCCGACGAAGGCTGGAGCCCGTTTCGGCCGCCGAAGCCCTTCGAGGACGCGAAGCTGATCATCAGCCCTACTTTGTTCGGCGGCACGCCGACCGACGTGAGATCTTCCACAGCGGCGCGGTAGAGATTGCGCAGCGTCCGGTTGCCGAGCACCGTCCCCTGCTTCCAGGTCGCGGTCGCAGGCACGTAGGCCTCGCGCACGATCTCCGCGACTGCCGCGATCTGCTGCCACCACGCGAGGGCATCGCCGCCCGCGTAGATCTTGGACGGGATCAGCAGGACGGGATGCGCGCCGAGTGCAGCGATCTTCTGGATCAGCGACAGCACGTTCTGCCGGTACTGCGCGTTCGTGTCCGACCACGGAGTCACGAGCCCGGGCCCGGCAAGCTCGTTGAACACGACCACGGGATTCGCGCAACCGGTCTGCTGCGACGCGAAGGTGTAGAGACGCTGCGCCCGGTCGGCCATCGTCGCAGGATCCGTCGGCTTGGTCGGGGTGCCGACACGGTTGCGCAGATTGAGGTCGAAATAGACGGTGCCGACCCCGAGCGCGCGCATCTGCGACGGCCAGTCGCCCGTCGAGGTGCCGACGACGACGCCGGGCTTGCCGAAGATCGCCTGGAACGCCGGCTGGCCGAAGTCCATCCAGATCGGCTGCGTCGCCGGGAGGCCGCACTGCCCGGCGTACGGCGCCGGCGCCGCAGGACGAGGGTTAGCGGCCGCTGCGGGACCAACCGCAACGAGCGCCGCGCAGAAGACGGATGGAAACAGCAACCTCTTCATACACCGACCCGGCTCCTTGATAGCAGAGGGGCCGGGCGCCGCGGCAAGACCGCGCTCTTGCCGCGGCAGGCACCCGCGGTACCCCAGGGCGAAGGAGGGGGCACGTGGGGGAACCATGGGTTCCCCCACGTAGCGAGGCGTAGCCGAAGCGTTAGTCGCTATCGAGAGGCGAATCGACCTCGGGGATCTCCTCCGCCTCGAGATCGCTGTGCGGCTCGGCGCCGTTCTCGTCGTCGGTCGTCTCCGGCGCGCCGCCGAAGTCGAGGCCGAGGCCTGCGAGGCCCTCGGTGCCGTCGGTCGACTCGATCTCCTCGAGCGCCGCGAGCAGTTGCTCCTCGGTCTGCGGGCGCTGGTACGCCGTGACCGGGACCTTGTCCGAGGGGCGGATGTCGATGTTCCGGTACCGCTTCAGGCCCGTCGCCGCCGGGATCAGCTTCCCGATGATGACGTTCTCCTTCAGGCCCAGCAGCCGGTCGACCTTGCCCTCGATCGCGGCGTCGGTCAGGACCTTCGTCGTCTCCTGGAAGGAGGCGGCGGAGAGGAACGACTCCGTGGCGAGCGACGCCTTCGTGATCCCGAGGATCAGCGGCTCCCACGTGGCCTGGTCCTTGGCCTTCTCCTTCTTGACGCGCGTGTTCTCGCGGTCGAGCACGAGCTTGTCGACGAGCTGGCCCGGCAGCAGATCCGTTCCACCAGCGCTCTCGACGCGCACCTTCTTCAGCATCTGTCGCACGATCAGCTCGATGTGCTTGTCGTGGATTTCGACGCCCTGCGACTTGTAGACCTTCTGCACCTGGTCGACGAGATAGAGCTCGACGGCCGTATAACCCTTGAGGCGCAGCAGGTCGGCGGGGCTGATCGAGCCCTCGGTGAGGGCGTCGCCGGCCTCCACACGCTGACCGTTCGCGGCGAGCAGCCGCGTGCGGCGCGGAACGGTGTAGGACTTGTCGTCCTCCTCGTTTCCGCTGTCGGCGACGATCGTGATCTTGATCTGACGCTCGGTCTCCTCGATCGAGACCGTGCCGTCGATCTCCGCGAGCTCCGCAGCACCCTTCGGGTTCCGGGCCTCGAAGATCTCGACGACGCGCGGCAGGCCGTGCGTGATGTCCGCGCCGGCGACACCGCCGGTGTGGAACGTCCGCATCGTCAGCTGCGTGCCCGGCTCGCCGATCGACTGGGCGGCGATGATGCCGACCGCGTCGCCGATCTCCGACATCTCGCCGGTGGCGAGGAACGTGCCGTAGCACGCCTGGCACACACCCGTCTCGGCGCGGCACTTGAGCACCGAGCGGACGGGGACGACGAAGTCGTCGGCGAACTCGCCGAGCGCCTCGACGATCTCGCGCAGGCGCGGCATGGTGATCTCCTCGCCCTTCTCCGCGATGATCGTCTTGCCCGGCTTGCCGGACGCGAGCGGCTTGTAGACGTCGTCCGGAAGGATGCGGCCGGTGACGCTCTTGTTCAGCCCTTCGGGCAGGTAGAGCGGCAGCTCGACGAAGTCCTTCGTCTTGCAGTCTGGCTCGCGAATGATCACGTCCTGCGAGACGTCGACGAGACGCCGGGTCAGGTAGCCCGAGTCGGCCGTGCGAAGCGCCGTGTCGGCGAGACCCTTGCGGGCTCCGTGCGTCGAGATGAAGTACTCGAGCACCGACAGGCCCTCCATGAAGTTCGCCTTGATCGGACGCTCGATGATCTCGCCCTTCGGATTCGCCATCAGACCGCGCATGCCGGCGAGCTGGCGGAGCTGGGCGAACGAGCCGCGTGCACCCGAGTTGGCCATCATGTAGATCGGGTTCAGCTCGTTCAGGTTCTCGACCATCGCCTTGGCGACCTCTTCGGTCGCCTCCGTCCAGGTGTTCACGATCGACTCGTGGCGCTCGCCCTCGGTGATCAGGCCGTGTTCGTAGGCCTGCTCGACCTTCTGCACGCGCGACTCGTACTCCGCGAGGATCTTCTCCTTCTCCGGCGGGATGACCACGTCGTTCTTCGAGATCGTGACGCCGGCCTTCGTGCCGTAGTGGAAGCCGAGGTCCTTGATCGTGTCGAGCACGACCGCGACTGCGTGCGCGCCGTACTCGTCGACGAGGATCGAGATGAAGTCGCCGAGCTCCTTCTTGGACAGAGTCCGGTTGAGGAAGTCGTGGTAGGTCGTGTACTCGCCCTCGAGCTCGCCGACCGCCTCGCGGAGAGAACGGTCGATCTCCGCGTTGAAGATCACGCGGCCCGCGGTGGTGAGCACGAGCTCGCCCTCCCACAGGTACTGGATCGGCGACTGGATGCCGATCTGCTTCGCGTCGAGCGCGAATTGCACTTCCTCCTCGGTGCGGAACCGCTGCGGCCGCGGATCCATCTTCTCGATCTGCAGCTCGTCGAAGTTCTGATCCGAGTAGGTGAGGTAGTACGACCCGAGCACCATGTCCTGGGTCGGCGTCGCGAGCGCGCGGCCCGAGGCCGGCGAGAGGATGTTGTTCGCCGAGAGCATCAGGATCCGCGCCTCGGCCTGCGCCTCCGCCGACAGCGGGACGTGGACGGCCATCTGGTCGCCGTCGAAGTCCGCGTTGAACGCGTGACAGACGAGCGGGTGGACCTGAATCGCCTTGCCCTCGACGAGCGTCGGCTCGAACGCCTGGATGCCGAGGCGGTGCAGCGTCGGTGCGCGGTTCAGAAGCACCGGGTGCTCCTGGATGACCTCCTCCAGGATGTCCCACACCTCGCCCTGCATCTGGTCGACGTGCCGCTTGGCCGCCTTGATGTTCTGGACGATCTTTCGCTCGACGAGCCGGCTCATGATGAACGGCTTGAAGAGCTCGAGCGCCATCAGCTTCGGCAGGCCGCACTGGTGCAGCTTCAGATGCGGGCCCGCGACGATGACCGAGCGGCCGGAGTAGTCGACGCGCTTGCCGAGCAGGTTCTGGCGGAAGCGCCCCTGCTTGCCCTTCAGCATGTCGCTGAGTGACTTGAGCGGACGGTTGCCCGGGCCGGTCACGGCCCTGCCGCGGCGGCCGTTGTCGAACAGCGCGTCGACGGCCTCCTGCAGCATGCGCTTCTCGTTGTTGACGATGATCTCCGGCGCGCCGAGGTCGAGCAGCCGCTTGAGGCGGTTGTTCCGATTGATGACGCGGCGGTAGAGATCGTTCAGGTCCGACGTCGCGAAGCGTCCGCCGTCGAGCTGGACCATCGGGCGGAGCTCCGGCGGAATGACCGGTACGGCCTCGAGGATCATCCACTCGGGGCGGTTCTCCGAGGTGACGAACGCCGAGACGACCTTCAGGCGCTTGATCGCGCGCTGCTGCTTCTGTCCCTTGCCCGTGCGGATCTGCTCACGGAGCATCGCGGCCTCGGCGTCGAGGTCGAGGTCCTTCAGCAGATCGCGGATCGCCTCCGCGCCCATGCCGCCCCGGAAGTAGACGCCGAACCCGTACGGCGACCCGAACCGGTCCTTGAGCTCGCGGAAGATCTGCTCGTCGTTGACGATCATCTTCGGCTCGAGCTCGCGGAACAGCGTCCACGTCTGCTCGAGGCGGCGCACCGAGTCGACGGCGGCCTCGCGCGCGTCCTCGCGGCGAGACTCGATGTCGAGGTACATCTCGCGGACCTTCAGCGCCCACTGGATGATCGCGTCGAGGTCTTCCTTCTGGATGCGGCCGTCGGTGCGCAGGCAGAGGTCGTTCGTGAGCTCACGGATGTCCTGTCCGTCCTCCCACGTGTCCACGACCTCCCTCAGCAGACCGTTGCCGAGCTCTCGCGCCTTGTCGAGGTTCTTCACGTCGACGCCCTTGACGAGCTCGACGTCGTCGTCGTGGATCTCGTCGCCCGTGAGGAGCGAGTCGACGACGCGATGGATGTGCTTCGTGATCGCGCCCTTCTTTGCGCCCGTGGCCTTGCCGAGGTCCTTCTCGAGCGGCTGGATCGCGGCGAGAATCTGCTCCGCAGCCGACGCGACCTGCTCGAGCTCGCGCGGGGCGAGCTTGCGGTCGTCGCGGATCGCCGCGTTGCGGACGAGCTCGCGGATCTTCTTCGAGTCCTCGGTCGTGATCTGCGGGACGAGCTCGACCAGGAGGCCGCTGACGAGCTTGCGTGCGTCCTCGAGGGTCGGCAGCACCGCCTCCTCGGCCCAGTTGTTCAGGCCGCGAACCCAGAAGTCGTCGTCCTCGTCGAAGTTGCGCTCCTTGCCCTTCGCGAAGAAGTCGCGGCGGCGCGAGAGGCGGTCCTCGAGCGCGGCGAGAGCCTCGTCCTTGTCGACCTCGATGCGGCCCGCTTCGCTCTTGACCTGGTCCTCGAGCGTGTTGAGGTCCTGTCCGCGCTTCTCGCTGTCGACCGCGGTGACGATCGAGGCCGCGAAGTAGAGGACCTTCTCGAGCTCGCGCGGCGCGATGTCGAGCAGGTAGCCGATGCGGCTCGGCACGCCCTTGAAGAACCAGATGTGCGAGACCGGCGCGGCCAGGTCGATGTGACCCATGCGCTCGCGCCGCACCTTCTGCCGGGTCACCTCGACGCCGCAGCGCTCGCAGATGATGCCCTTGTAGCGGACGCGCTTGTACTTCCCGCAGTAGCACTCCCAGTCGCGGGTCGGTCCGAAGATGCGCTCGCAGAAGAGGCCGTCCCGCTCGGGCTTCAGCGTGCGGTAGTTGATCGTCTCCGGCTTCGTGACCTCACCCGAAGACCAGTCGCGGATCTGCTTGCTCGAGGCAAGCCCGATCCGGATCGCGTCAAAGTCATTGATGTCGATCAAGTGTGTTCCTCAGCTCCTAATCAGGCTGCGTTGTTTTTCAATCCTCGAGTTCAAGGTCAACAAGGTCTGCGTCGCCCAACGGGCCGACTTCGGCTTCGACCTCTTCCACGGCCTCGGCCTCTTCGCTCACCTCGACGTCGTCGAGGTCGCCGAGCGACTCGTCCGCAGGCAGGGCCAACTCACCGTCCTGGTCGATGCGCTCCTGCCCTTCCTCCGCTTCCTCCGCCGTCGGCTGGCGGCCGACCGCGCGGAGCGAGCCGGGCGAGAGGTCGATGCCGAGCTCCTCGGCGGCGCGCAGGAGCTCGTCCTCCTCCTCGCGCACCTCGACCTCGCGACCCTCGTCGGAGAGCACGTGCACGTCGAGCGCGAGGGACTGCATCTCCTTCAGCAGCACCTTGAAGGACTCCGGGATCGACGGCTCGGCGATGTTCTCGCCCTTGACGATCGCCTCGTAGGCCTTCACGCGCCCGACGGTGTCGTCGGACTTGATGGTGAGCATCTCCTGGAGCGTGTACGCGGCGCCGTACGCCTCGAGCGCCCAGACCTCCATCTCGCCGAAGCGCTGGCCGCCGAACTGCGCCTTGCCTCCCAGCGGCTGCTGGGTGACGAGCGAGTACGGGCCCGTGCTCCGCGCGTGGATCTTGTCGTCCACGAGGTGGAGCAGCTTCAGGATGTACATGTAGCCGACCGTGATCTTCTGCTCGAACGGTTCGCCGGTGCGGCCGTTGTAGAGCAGCACCTTGCCCGAGCACTGCCGGCCCTTCGGCCGCTTCGGGTCGACGAGCATCTTGATCGGCGAGTCGGGATTCTGGTCTGCCCACTCGATGAGGGCCTCGTCGACGTCGGCCGGAGTCGCGCCGTCGAAGACGGGCGTGGCCACCGGGCTCGGGTTCGGCGCGTTGATCACCTGGCGGCGGTGCCGCCAGTCGATGTCGCCTCTGCCGTCGGATGAGGTCGGCCCGCCGCCGTTGCCGTTCTCGGCGAACACGCCGTGCGCCGCCGCCCAGCCGAGGTGCGTCTCGAGCACCTGGCCGATGTTCATCCGGCTCGGCACTCCGAGCGGGTTCAGGACGATGTCCACCGGGCGGCCGTCCGGGAGGAACGGCATGTCCTCCTCGGGGACGATCCGCGAGATGACGCCCTTGTTGCCGTGGCGGCCGGCGAGCTTGTCGCCTTCGGCGATCTTGCGCTTCTTCGCGACGTAGACCCGGACGAGCTCGTTCACGCCGGGGCTCAGGTCGTCGCCCGCGTCGCGCGAGAACGTCTTCACGTCGATGACGACGCCGCCCTCGCCGTGGGGAACCTTGAGGCTCGTGTCGCGGACCTCGCGCGCCTTCTCCTTGAAGATCGCGCGGATCAGCTTCTCCTCGGCCGTCAGCTCGGTCTCGCCCTTCGGCGTGACCTTGCCGACGAGCAGGTCGCCCGAGCCGACCTCGGCGCCGATGCGCACGACGCCGCGCTCGTCGAGCTGCGCCAGCGACTCCTCCGAGCGGTTCGGGATATCGCGCGTGATCTCCTCGTCACCGAGCTTCGTCGAGCGCGCATCGATCTCGTACTCGTGAATGTGGATCGACGAGAGGATGTCGTCCTTCACGAGACGCTCGGACAACACGATCGCGTCTTCGAAGTTGAAGCCCTCGAACGGCATGAACGCGACCAGCAGGTTCGCCCCGAGTGCCAGCTCGCCGTTGTCGGTCGAGCTGCCGTCGGCGAGCACCTCGCCCGCGCCCACCCTGTCGCCCAGGCGCACCACCGGCTTGTGATGGATGAGCGTGCCCTGGTTCGAGCGCATGAACTTCGTCATCGTGTACGTGTCCTTGCCGTCCCTCGTCTCGACGACGATCCTGTCGGCGTCGACGTCGGCGATGGTGCCCGCGTTGTCCGCGACGACCACGTCGCCGGAGTCGACGGCGGCGCGATACTCGAGGCCCGTGCCCACGAGGGGCGCCTGCCTGACGAGCAGCGGAACAGCCTGCCGCTGCATGTTGGCGCCCATGAGCGCACGGTTGGCGTCGTCGTGCTCGAGGAACGGGATCAGCGCGGTCGAGACCGACACGATCTGCGCCGGCGCGACGTCCATGAACTCGACCGCCTTCGGCGCGGCAGTGACCGCCTCGCCCTCGGCCGAGCGGCAGAGCACCGCGTCCTCGAGGAGCTTCCCGTTCTTGTCGAGCGTCGCAGTCGCCTGCGCGATCGTGTACCGGGACTCCTCGACGGCGTCGAGGTAGACGATCTCGTCGGTCACCTTGCCGCCGACGACCTTTCGGTACGGCGTCTGGATGAAGCCGAACTCCGACACGGTCGCGTACGAGGCGAGGTAACCGATCAGGCCGATGTTCGGGCCCTCCGGCGTCTCGATCGGGCACATGCGGCCGTAGTGCGTCGGGTGCACGTCGCGCACCTCGATCGGGGCGCGCTCACGCGTCAGGCCGCCGGCGCCGAGAGCGCTCAGGCGGCGCCGGTGCGTGAGCCCGGCGAGCGAGTTCGTCTGGTCCATGAACTGCGACAGCTGCGAGGAGCCGAAGAACTCCTTCAGCGCCGCGACGACCGGACGGATGTTGATGATCGTCTGCGGCGTGATCGTGTCGACGTCTTCGGTCGTCATCCGCTCGCGGACGACGCGCTCCATGCGATAGAGGCCGACGCGGAACGCCTCCTGGATCAGCTCGCCGACCGTGCGCAGGCGCCGGTTCCCGAAGTGCTCGTACTCGTCCAGCTCGGACGCGATCGGCGCCCGCGGCATGCCGATGGCCTCGGCCGCGAAGTCCTTCGAGTCCTCGGGCAGGCCGAGCTTGACCGGCAGGTCGATCAGCCGGCGGACGAGCGCGACGATGTCCTCGGTCGTGAGGACGCGGACGTCCTCCGGAACCCCGACGCCGAGCCGCTGGTTCAGCTTGTAGCGGCCGACCTTCGTCAGGTCGTAACGCTTCGCGTCGAAGAAGAGCGCACGCAGAAGGTTCCGCGCGTTGTCGAGCGTCGGCGGCTCGCCGGGGCGCTGCTTCTTGAAGACCTCGATCAGGGCCTCCTCCTCGCGGGTGGAGGGGTCCTTCTCGAGCGTGTTGACGATGTAGGGCGAGTTGTCGAAGAGGGCGAGGATCGCCTCGTTCGTCGACGTGTCGAGCTGGAAGGCCGTCGACGGGTCCTCCGCCGGAAGGGCCCGGAGAAGCGTCGTGATCGGCAGCTTGCGCTTCCGGTCGATGCGGGCGTAGACGATGCCCTTCTTGTCGATCTCCAGCTCGAGCCACGAGCCGCGGCTCGGCATGAGGTTCGCCGTGAAGACCTGCTTCGTCGCGTCCTTCGGCTCCATCAGATAGGCGCCCGGGGAGCGGACGAGCTGCGTGACGATCACGCGCTCGGTGCCGTTGATGATGAACGTGCCGTGCTCGGTCATCATCGGGAAGTCGCCCATGAAGACCGTCTGCTCGCGGATCTCGCCCGTGTCCTTGTTGACGAAGCGGACGGTCATCGAGAGCGGGGCCTGGTAGGTCAAGTCCTTCTCACGGCACTCCTTGATCGTGAACTGAGGCTGGCCGAAGAGGTACTCCCCGAACTCGACGGCGAGCGAGCCGGTGTAGTCCTCGATCGGGGAGATGTCGTCGATCGTCTCCCGGAGGCCCTCGTCCAGGAACCACTGGAACGAGGCCTTCTGGATGTCGATGAGGTTGGGGAGGTCGAGAACGTGTTCGATGCGGGAAAAGGACTTACGCGCGCGGGGCGAAGCGACCTGAGTGGTCAAAGAAAGAGCCTCCCTTGGGGACGTGCGAAATCAGGCGAATACGGGCGTGCGGGAATGCGGACGAGCGGAACGTCGGCGCAACCCATCAGGATACCGAAAGGGCCTCTCTTTCCATCAGGATACCGAAAGGGCCTCTCTTTCCGCAAGCTGACGCCGCGGCGAGAGCCGGTATGAGGCCTGATCGTAGCGCGGAGGGCCCCTCGCGGCAAGCGAAGGGCCCTCCGCCGGAGATTTCGCAGGCTTACGGCGCCGTCGTCGTGCCCGACACGGTCGTCGCGGCCTCGGTGGTCGCAGTCGTCGTGGTGGCCGTCGTCGACGTCTCGTTCTCGTCGTCGCCGTCTTTCTGCTTGGCGGCGGCGCCGACACAGGTGCCCGCCGGATCCTGGAGCCACACGTCGCCCTTCGCGATCCGCTTCGCCGCGGCCTTGACGGAGATGCTGATCCGGACCCACTTCGTGGCCTTGCCGGTCTTGTGGCAGAGGGTGACCTTGCCGCTCGCAGGCAGTGAGGCGGTGGTCGTCGTAACGCCTGCGGTCGTGGTCGCGGCCGCAGCCTCGCCCTTGTTCTTGCCCTTGCCGGGCGGAGGCTTGGCGATCGCAATCGACGCGCCGAGACCGGCGACGAACAGCACGAGGAACAACGCTTTGATTTTCATGGAGGGGGCATCGGCGCGAAGTCCGCGTCCTTCGAGCGATCCCCCTCGTACGGGGGAGGGGCGCCTTTCGGCGCCCCTCGCAACGATTGCAATCCGGCTGAGCCGACCTGCTACTTGAGCTCGACCGTGGCGCCGGCCTCTTCGAGCTGCGCCTTGACCGAGTCGGCTTCCTCCTGGTTCACGCCCTCCTTGACCGGCTTCGGCGCCGAGTCGACGAGGTCCTTCGCCTCCTTGAGGCCGAGGCCGGTGAGGGCGCGGACGACCTTGATCACCTGGATCTTCTGTCCGCCCGCCTCGGTGAGGACGACGTCGAACGAGGACTTCTCCTCGGCGGGCGCCTCGGCGCCGGCGCCGCCGGCCGGTGCGGCGGCGGCGACCGGGGCCGCGGCGGTGATGCCCCACTCCTCCTCGATCTTGTTCTTCAGCTCGACGAGCTCGAGGACCGTCATGGTCCCGAGCTGCTCGAATACCGTGTCTACAGCAGCCATTTCCTTACTCCTCTATCTCGTCGGTGGTTTCGGCGGCGGACGCTGTGGCGTCCGCCTGAGTGGGTTCGTCACCCGCGGCGGTCGGCTCCTCGGAGGCCGGCTCGGGAACTTCCTCCGGAGCCGGTTCCTCGGCGGCCGGGGCCGCGTCGGCTCCTCCGAGCTGCTCGATGCGAGCGTCGATCAGGCCGTGCAGGTTCTGCAGCGGGGCGGTGAGCAGCCCCATCAGCACGTTCAGCGGCGCGATGATCGCCCCGAGCACCTGGCCGCGGAGCACGTCGAACGGCGGCAGCGTCGCAAGACTCTCGACCTCGGACGCCGACATCGTGCGCCCCTGCAGGACGCCGCCGCGGATCTCGAGGATCCGCGACTCGCGGGCCATGTCCGCGAGCGCTTTGGCGGCCGCGACCATGTCGCCGTCGGCGTCCAGGAACGCGATCGCGCTCGGGCCGTCGAGCAGGGTCAGGAGCGCGTCGGCCCCGGCCGCCTCGGCGGCCCGTCGGGTGAGCGTGTTCTTGACGACCGTGAACCTGGCGCCGCTCTCGAGCAGGCGGGTGCGAAGTGCGTCGATCTGCGGCATCGTCAGGCCGCGGTAGTCGGCCACGAGCAGCGTGTCGGACGAACGCAGCCGCTCGGTCAGCTCCTCGACGACCTTCTGCTTGTCCTCTTTCTTCACCGGATCACCTCCTCTAGTGGATCGAGCCCGCACGGAAGGCGGGCTCGACGAAGAGGCGATGCGAAATCCTCTGCCGAACGCGCCTCGGGAAGGCTTCTGCCGGCGCTGCCGGCTGCTTCCTGTCTCTGGCGACGGGCTTTGTGACAACTTGCAACTAGGCTGGAACGGCCTCCTGGGCTTGCGCTTCGTCGAGCTCGTCCACGATACCCCGGACCTTTGCGGGGTCGACGTGGATGCCGGGGCCCATCGTGCTTGCGAGCGTGATCTGCCGGATGTAGCGGCCCTTCGCCGCCGCCGGCTTCGCGCGGACGATCTCGTCCACGACCGCGGCGTAGTTCTCCAGGAGCGCCCGCTCGTCGAAGCTCCGCTTGCCGATAGCGACATGGACGTTCGCGCCGCGGTCGGTGCGGTACTCGAGCTTGCCCGCCTTCGCGTCGGAGACGGCTTTGCCGACGTCGAAGGTGACGGTGCCCGTCTTCGGGTTCGGCATCAGCCCGCGTGGACCGAGGATGCGGCCGAGACGGCCGACGTTGCCCATCTGGTCCGGCGTGGCGATGGCCACGTCGAAGTCGGTGAAGCCTTCCTCGATCTGCTTCGCAAGATCCGCGGAGCCGACGACGTCCGCGCCGGCCTCCTCGGCCTCGCGGGCCTTGTCGCCCTCGGCGAAGACGACGACGCGCATCTCCTTGCCGGTGCCGTGCGGGAGCATCAACGTGCCGCGGAGCTGCTCGTCCGCGTGGCGGACGTTGAGCCCGAGCCGGAAGTGCACCTCGACCGTCTCGTCGAACTTCGGCGCCGGGAACTCCTTCAGCATCCGGACGGCTGTGACCGGCGAGTACGTCGACTCGCGGTCGATCTTCTGGAGGGCCGCCTCGTATCGCTTGCCGTGGTGTGCCATCAGAGATCCACCTCCACGCCCCGTTGTGCTCGCCTTCGGCTCGCGGATTTGCGGGAAACCCCCGGGTTTCCCGCACCCTCCCCCTGGGCGTGGAGCTGGATCACAGATCCACCTCCACGCCCCGTTGTGCTCGCCTTCGGCTCGCGGACTTGCGGGAAACCTCCCGGTTTCCCGCACCCTTCCCCTGGTCGTGGAGCTGGATCACAGATCCACCTCCACGCCCATCGAGCGGGCGGTGCCCGCGATGATCAGCGCCGCGTGATCGACGTCGCGCGCGTTCAGGTCCACGAGCTTCGTCTCCGCGATCTGCCGCACCTGGTCGCGCGTCAGGCGCCCGACCTTGATCCGGTTCGGCTCGGGCGAGCCCTTCTCGAGCCGCAGCGCCTCCTTGATCAGGACGGCGGCCGGCGGGGTCTTCGTGATGAAGGTGAACGACCGGTCCTCGTAGACCGTGATCTCGACCGGGGTGATGCGGCCGTTCTGGTCAGCGGTCTGCGCGTTGAACGCCTTGCAGAACTCCATGATGTTCACCCCGTGCTGCCCGAGCGCAGGGCCGACCGGCGGCGCAGGGTTCGCCTGCCCGCCCGGGATCTGGAGCTTGATGAGTGTCAGGATTTTCTTGGCCATCTCGGTTTCCTCTAGTCGAGCTTCTTCACGTTGTCGAATCCGACCTCGACCGGCACCTGCCGCTCGAAGATGTTCACCATCACCTGGAGCTTCTGGCCATCGGCGTTCACGTCGGTGATCTCGCCGTCGAAGTCCGCGAGCGGGCCGGACGTGATCTTCACCGACTCGCCGAGTGAGAACTCGACCTGGGCGCGGGTCGGCGCCTGGCCGCCGGTCCCGGTGTGGAGGATGCGGTCGACCTCGGGCTGCGAGAGCGGGACGGGCTTCGCGCCGGCGCCGACGAACCCGGTCACACCCGGCGTGTTCTTCACCACGGTCCAGGCGTCGTCGTTCAGATCCATGTTCACGAGCACGTAGCCCGGCAGAACCCGTTTCTCGGCCTGCACCTTCTGGCCGTCCTTCGTCTCGATGACCTGCTCGGTCGGAACGACGACGCGGCGGAAGCGCGGCCGCTGGTTCATCGACTCGATCCGGTGCTCGAGATTGGCCTTCACCTTGTTCTCGTGCCCGGAGTAGGTGTTGATCACATACCAGCGAAACATTCGTCCCTCTCTATCGCAGCAGCAGGTGCTTGACGACGTACTGCCAGAGCTGATCGTTCAGCCAGAGGTAGGTGCCGACGATCACGCAGGCGACCAGCACCACCACGGTGCCGCTGATCACTTGCTTCTGGGTGGGCCACTCGACCTTCTTGAGCTCGGCGACTGCTTCCTGGACGAAGCGGATCGCCCCGCTTCCCGGGATGTGCCGGGCAGTCGCCTGCTGCGGCTGCCTGCGGGGCTCGGGGCGCGGCTCGGGGTGGCCGTCGGCGGTCGGCCGCCCAGGACGCTGAGGCGGCCCGCCCGCGAGGGCCGGCTGTTGCGCGCGACGATCGCGGCGCTGCTGACGCGTCTGCTTTGCCATCCAAGAGGCCTAGCGGGTCTCCCGATGCGGCGTGTGCCGTCCACACCAGCGGCAGTACTTCTTGAACTCCACCCGGTCCGGCGTGTTCCGCTTCGACTTCTCGGTTTGATAGTTCCGGCGCTTGCACTCCGTGCAGGCGAGCGTGATTGCGACTCTGACTCCTGTGGCCATTTCCTTGTCTCTACCTCGAGATGAACGCGATCGAATAGCGCCGGGTGGGCTCGAACCACCGACCTCTGCATTATGAGTGCAGCGCTCTAACCAGCTGAGCTACGGCGCCCCGCGCGCCGGTGGAGTGTAGCGGAACTTCCAGGGCCCTCCCCTACCCCGGCCGGCTCGGCGGCGGTGGTTTTCGGCTGGTTTCGACGGGTCAGGTTGCGTGGAGCGGGCGACCGATCCGTCCGACGGTCGGCAGCACGGCGAGCGCCGGAATCAGCGGCAGCCAGAAGTTGAAGAGGCGGAAGGCGAACGTGCCGAGCAGTGCAGGCGCGAGCGGCACGCCGACGAGCGTCAGCGCGTACGTCATCGCCGCGTCCACCCCGCCCGCGCCGCCCGCCGGAAGCGGCAGCGCCGCCACCAGATAGCCCGTCGCATATGCGAGCACGAGCGACGCAATGCCGAGCTGAACGCCGAAGGCGCGCAGGCCGGCCCAGAGGCAGAGCAGGTCGCCGGCCCAGTAGAGCGCGGCCGCGGCGTAGGCCCGCAGCGGCAGTAGGCGGACAAGCCGGACCCCCTGCACGCAGGCGGCGAAGAGCCCCCGCACGCGGCCGCCTTCGAGCGCGGCGAGACGCTCGTAGCGTACGGGCGCGGTCACCCAGAACGCGGCGAGAAAACAGGCCGGCACGACGACGAGCCACGGCAGGAGCGCTCCGAGCGTCACGTCTCCGAGCAGCCAGACCGCCGCGGCGACGGTTGCGGCACAAAGCACCGCCCACTCGAGCGTGTTGAGAGCGATCACGCGGGCGAGTGCGTTCTTGGCACCAGCGCGCCGCAGCGCCCAGTAGTCGACCGCAAGGGTGCCGGCGCCGGTCGCGACGACGAGCGCCCCGAACCCGGCGGCGACGATCCGGAGTGCGTCGCCGACCGAAAAGCGCGGCCCGCCGGCGACCCGGGCGGTCTCGCGGTAGATGACGAGGTAGCCGGCATAGGCGCAGAGCTCGCCGAGCAGGCAGAGGCCGAGCCACCAGACCTCGGCTCCCCGGAGGTCGCGCAGCAGCCGGGCGTAGTCCGCGGCCTTGCCGATCGCAAGACCGGCGCCGACCACGAGGACGGCGGCTCCACCGAGCACGAGCCATCTACGAGAGCTTGGCTCCACGCCGCAATCTTCCATACTGGGGCCGTGCGGGTCTACGTGAGCGGCGCAAGCGGCTTCATCGGAACCCACGTCGTCCGCGTCCTGCGCGAGCGGGGCGCGGAGGTGCGCGACGAACGGGTCGACCTACTGGACGGGCCGGCCCTCGAGCGGGCGCTTCGCGGCTGCACCGCCCTCGTCCACGTCGCGGCGCTCTACAGTTACGACGCCTCCCCCGCCCGTCTGCGCCGGGTCAACGTCGACGGAACGCGCACGGTGCTCGAGGCGGCGGCGCGCGCCGGCATCCCGCGCATCGTCCACACGAGCACCGCCGGGACATGCGGCCCGGTACCGGGGCACTCCGCCACCGAAGACGACTCGCCGCCGGCCTGGGAGCTCGCCGTCCCGTACAAGCAGACGAAGCTCGAAGCCGAGCGGCTCGCGCTCGCCGCAGGCGCGGTGGTCGTCAATCCGACAGCCCCGGTCGGCGACGGCGACCGGAGGCCGACGCCCACCGGCCGGATGGTCGCCGGCGTCGCACGGCGGCGCGTGCGCGGATATCTCGCCGGCACGGGACTGAACGTCGTCGACGTGCGCGACGTCGCGGTCGGGCATGCGCTCGCACTCGAGCACGGACGAGCGGGCGAGCGCTACCTGCTCGGCGGCATGAACCTGACGCTCGACGAGCTGTTCGCGCGCATCGCCGCGATCGCAGGCGTGCCTCGGCCGCGCGTCCGCGTCCCGTACGCGGCCGCGAGGGCTGCGGCAGAGGTGGGGCTCGTGAACGCGCACGAGGTCAGGCTCGCCCGGGTGCCCATGTTCTTCGACTCGACGAAAGCCGAGCTCGAGCTCGGGTACCACGCCGGACCGATCGAGCCGGCCCTTCAGCGCGCGGTGACCGACGCGCTGGCGCGCGAGACCCGCAGCGCGAGAGCGGCGAGGGCGGAGCCGGCGATCCCGTCGAGGACGTAGTGGTTCGCCGTGGCGAGCACGGTGCCGAACACGGCGGGCGGATAGGCGAGTCCGAGCGCGCGCACGAGCGGCGAGCGCGCCGTCTGCCGTAGCCCCGCCCCCGTCACGACCGCGAACGCGAGGTGGATGCTCGGCATCGCCGCAACCGGGTTGTAGACGTAGACGACGGCGCCCGAGTCCATGTCGAGCACGTCGCCGACCGTGTCGACGAAGCCGTCGAGCGTGCGTGGCGGCGCACAGGGGAAGTACAGGAAGACCGGACAGGCGCCGAGCAGCGAAAGCACCGCGGCGCGGCGCAGCCGGTGGAACTCCGGATCGCGGCGCGCATAGAGCAGCATCAGCCATCCGACCGTGAGCACGACGTTCAGCGACACGTAGGACACGTTGAGAACGGTGAGCAGTCCGGTGCGGTGCAGGAAGAGCCTCTGCACGCTGGGCTCGAGGTCGAGGCCGAGCCTGCGTTCGAGCTCGACGACGCGGCGGGCGTTGTCGTGGGCACTCCGGCGACCGCGCTCGTTCACGACGACCGCGCGGACGGCGAGATACACCGCGTAGGCGCCGAGACCCAGGGCGGCTTCACGCCGCCCGGAAAACTGTCTCATGCGCGGGCGCTCCGGTACGTGCGCACGAGCCGGTCGAGCGGACGGCCCAGTGCGGCTGCGACCGCGGTCGCGGCTCGCTTCCGCCGCACCTCGGCATCATCGAGCTCGGGCTCGTACGGCCGACCCTCTTCGCGCGCCGCTTCGACGTCGTCGGCGAGCCGCTGCTCGGGGTCGGCGCGGTCGGCAAGCGCAACGGCGACGGAGTCGCCGACGGTGAGCGGTGTCGTGCGGCGTAGCAGCGCGAGGATCTCGCCTGCGTCGTCCGTCGGCGCGCTCGGGGCGCTGATCGCGAGAAAGGCGTGCGTGCGTCCTGCTACGAGCGGGTCGTACGCGGGCGCGAGGGCGACGATCCGCTCCGGCCGCGCGCGGCGCACGATCGCGGTCACGCCCTCCAGGATCGGACCGAGCTCGCCGTCGGGCGACGGCCGCCCCTCGGGAAAGATCGCCAACGAGTCGCCGCCGCGAACAACCTCGACGAGCTCGCGGAAGTCGTCGAGTGCGCCCGCGCGCCGGCGTGCCCACGACAGGGCCGCCGCCGGCGTATCGAGCTCCTCGGGCGACACGGCGCGCCAGAGCGCCTGTGCATGCTTTCCCCGCAAGGCATCGCGCCCGAGCTTCGCATCGCCAAACGGCGCGGCGAGCGGAGCCGGAAGGAGCGTCTCGAGGGATTCGTCGGCATGCTCCCGGAGGAACTCGGCGAGCCGCATCCGCGTCGCACTGCGGATCGGGTGACAGGGCAGGTGTGTTTTCAGCACCGGTCCGACGTTCACCCGAAAGAGCGCGCGTCGGAGCACGCCCGGCACCCGCTGCGGGTAGCCGGCGAAGAAGCCCGGGACGAACAGGTCGTCGCGAACCGCGAAATGAAGCCGCGCATTGCGACGCCAACGTCCGTGCGCCTGCGCGTAGAGACACGCGACGAGCACTGGCACGTCATCGTCGCTTCGGTGGCTCGAGACGACGAGCGTCCGCGGCTCGAGCGCGAACCGTGCGCCGAGTGCGCGGACGCGGTACCGCGTGCGCGCGTACGCCGAGACGGCGTAGGCGGTTACGTCGTACAGATGCTCCACGGGCGCATTGTCGTGCCTGGCGCCGCGCAGCGGCACCAGGCACGCAGTGCTTACTGATGCATCGGCGCTTCGGAGCCCGGGGTGTGGAGCAGGTTCTCGACGTCGCGGACGCCGTTCACAGAGCGCGCACGCACGACGAGGTCGTCGATGAGATCGCGGGATTCCACCTCGCCACGCAGCTGGACGACCCCGTTTGCCGTGTTGACGAGGATCCGGCCCTTGGGGGCGCTTGCGGACCCGAATAGCTCCGACTCGACCTTGTGAGTCAGGGTCACGTCGTCGACCGCCCCGACCCGCCGCCCTCCGCGTATCGCTTTCCGCACGAGATACACCGCCAGCCCGCCGATGGCCGCACCGATGCCGATTGCCGGGAGTTTTCTCATGGGAAGCGGATAACCGCAGCGACCCTTCTCTAACCGTCTACCGGTGGCGGCCGATGAAATCGAGCACCCGGCGCCATGCGTCCTCCGAGGCGGCGGCGAACTCCTCCTGCTTACGGTCGAAGAAGCTGTGCGGCGCACCCTCGTAGACGACGATCTCGTGCTCGATGCCGGCGGCCGAGAGCGCTGCCTCGAACGCGGCGTTGTGCTCGGGGAGGATGTGGCCGTCGTCGCCCGCCTGCAGCGCAAGGATCGGCGCCTCGATGTCGGCCGCCCGCTCGGCCGGACCGAGCACGCCGTTGCTCTCCACGGGGTTCCCGTAGAACCCGATCGCACCTTTGAGTCCGTGGCCGGACGCAGCCGCGAACCAGGATTGCCGGCCGCCGAAGCAGAAGCCGACGGTGAAGATGGACGTGCAGTCGAGCGAGCGGACGCGGCGCACGGCTGCGCCGACGTCCTCCTGCACGAGTTCCGGCTTCGTCTGCCGCACATGCGGCATGTAGTCGAAGTCGTCGTCGCGCTTCGCGACGCCGGCGGTACGGGCAAAATAGTCGATCGCAATCGCGACGTACCCCCGTTCGGCAAAGCGCAGCGCAAGCTCCTCATAGAAGCGGTAAAGGCCGCGCACATCCGGGAGGATCACCACGCCCGTCTCCGCCACGCCGTCCGGGAGCGCGAGGAAGGCGGCGAGCCGGTTCCCGTCCTCCGCCGTGAGCACGATGTCCTGGTGCGAGACGGCGGCCCCGGAGATGACGGGGATGGGCGGCGAGGAGTCGGGCTCGAAGCACATGACCGGTCGACCTTACGGCAGGAGGATCGCTAGACGCGCCGTAGATGTTCCGGCATGGCGGAGCAGTCGCACCGCGAGGAGATGAGCGCCGCGATTCGGGCCCAGCGTGAACGCCGCGCCGCGCCGCGGTCGATCGCACCGGAGACCCCGACCGCTCCGGATCCCGAGCCGGAGTCGAAGGAACCGCCGAAGAAGCGCCTGCTGGGCCGCCTGCTCGGCCGGTGATCAGCTGAGCTTCTGCAAGGCGGCGGCTACGTCGCCCGCGCGGAACGGCCAGAGGAAGAGTGCACGCTGGTCGCCGTTTCCGTCGATCAGGTAGGCCGCCTCGGTATGGCCGATGTCGTTCTTGGTCGGGATCACCTGGATGTGGTAATCGCCCCACACGGCGCGGAGCCGGGCCGGCGAGCCGGTCGCCCAACGCCACTGCGGCAGCCACTTGAACCGGCGTGCCTCTTTGCGCAGTGCTGCCGGTGCACTCACCGGCGGGTTCACGTTGACCGCGAGGATCGACGGCCGGTCGGCCGCCGGGAGCTTGGCGATCGCATCGTTCAGGACGATCGACTCGCGCGGGCAGAACGTCGTGCAGTGCGGATCGACGAATGTGAGGATCACCGCGCGGCCGCGCTCGGCGCCGATCGACACGGGCTTGCCGTACTGGTCGGTCAGGCGGAAGTCGGGCGCCTTCAGCTCCCCCGCTCCCCACGTCTGGACGGCAGCGGAGCCGGCCGGCGTGCTCGCCTCGCTCGAGCGGAAGGCGAAGTAGAGCCCGATCGCGGCGCCCGCGGCGACGGGAACGAGCGCCCAGAGCGCCCAGCGCAGGCGGGAGGCAGGATCTCGGCGCCGGGCGACGGACGGATCGTTCGCGGCCACGGCACGAGGATACCCGCCTCCCGGCACGGCTATCCCACGCCCGACGCGCGCGTAGAGTCGGGTGCCCGTGCGGCCGATCGCCCCTGAAGCGCCCGCGGCAGCGATCGACGCGACGTCGAACGAGGCCGCGTCGTCCGGGACGCCCCCGGTCAACCCCGGGCTCGTCCGCGCCCGCGAGGTGATGGACGCGAAGACGTCCGGCTCGAACGTCCTCGAGATCCTCCTGTTCCGCGGCCTCACGACGCCGCTCGCACTGCTGCTCGTCGTCTTCCAGGGCCGCTTCCTCGCGCCCGAGGGCCGCGGCACCTTCGTGCTCGCCGTCCTCACCGTGTCGATCTTCTCCCGGCTGCTGAGCCAGCTCGGCGTCGCGGTCGCAAACCGCATGGGCCACCGGGAATGGGACGAGCCCCAGGAGCTTCGGCCCCTCGTCCAGCGGGCACTCGGGATCGCGGTCGCCCTCGGCCTCGCCGGCGGCGTTGCGATCGTCGGGATCGGCTCGCTCACGCCGTCGGTCGGAGCGGCGACGGCGGCAGTTGCCGCCGCGGCGCTCGTCCCGAACGTGATCTGGCAGACGAGCTCGGGAATCCTGCTCGGGCTCGCCCGCATCCGCGCGTGGAATTACGTGCAGCTTGCGTCACCGCTGCTGACCGTGCTCCTGACGCTCTTGTTCGTGGTCGGGCTCGGCGGGCAGGTGCGCGCGGCGCTCGCAGCGTGGACGACGGCGCACTTCCTCACGGCCGGGCTCGCGCTCTACCTCACGCGCGACGTCTGGCGCCCGTTCCGGCTCGCCCCGCTCCTCGACCGGCCGGCGCAGATGCTTGTATGGCTGGCGCTCGCGATGGGAGCGCTGCAGGTGATCGCGCTCATCGGCTACAGAGCAGAGCTCTTCGTGCTCGAAGCGGTCGACGGCGTCGACGCGGTCGGCATCTACTCGATCGCGAACCAGGCGGCGGAGTCGTTGTGGCTGATCGCGGCGGCGATCGCGACCGCGATCACCGCTCCGGTGGTCCGCATGAGCGAGCAGGAGGCGGTTGCCCTCGTTCGGCGCTCACTCACGAAGGCGTTGCTCTACACCGCGGCCGCAGGCGCCGTGATCGTCGCGACTGCACCGTTCGTGATCCGGTTCGCGCTCGGCGACGCCTTCAAGGGAGCGACGAAACCGCTCCTGCTCCTCCTCCCGGGTGCCGTCGCCTACGCGCCGGTGCAGATACTCGTTGTGTATCTCTCCGTCCGGCGCGGGAGACCGCGGCTCTCGCTCGCGGCGGGAATCGTGGCGACCGCAGCGACGGTCGCCGCCTCGTTCCCGCTCATCTCTGCGTACGGCCCCTCTGGCGCCGCCGCCGCCTCGGCGATCGGCTACGCGTGCGGCGCGCTCGTCGCATGGGCGCTGTTCCGGCGGCTCGCCGATCCGGCGCGGCTCCTTCCATAAAAGGGGTACCGTGTGGAGACTACGCCCGCCGGGTCGAGCTACTGCCTCCCCTCCTTCCGGGTGCCCATCTCTCTGGGGCAGATGGACGGCAAGACCATGTTCAGGCAGCATCCCGCCGCGATCACGGAGCCGGGAGGATCTTCATGGACGACGGCGTAGCCCGTGAGCGGCGCGCCGCCGAGAACCAGGCGCTGTTCCGCTCGGCGAACGACCGGATCAAGCAGCTGAACGAGGCGTTCGAGGCCTTCTCGCCCTACGGCGACTGGACCTGCGAGTGCATGGACATCCAGTGCGTCGAGATCGTCAAGATGACGCTCGCCGAGTACGAGGAGGTTCGCGCGCACTCGAACCGCTTTCTCGTCGCACCAGCCGAGCGGCACGTGTTGCCGGACGTCGAGCAGATCATCGAGCGCAGCGATCGTTTCTGGCTCGTCGAGAAGCTCGGCGCGGCCGCGGAACGCGCAGCTGAGCTGGATCCCCGCGCGTAGCGCGCCGGCTGCGCGATCATCTCCACCATGACCGAGCAGGTCACCGCCACACCGGGCGCGCGCACAACGGGCGATGGACGCCCGTCTCACCTGCGCGGGAGTGGGGAGCGAGCCGGACAGGTTAGGCCGATCGAGTTGTTCTTCGACCTGGTCTACGTCCTGGCCGTGACGCAGCTCACACGCCACCTCGTCGCGAACCTGACGCTTCGCGGCACGCTCGAGACGTTGATCTTGCTGCTCGCCGTCTGGGGAGCGTGGAACCACATCGTCTGGATCACGAACTACTTCGATCTCGGCGCTCGCGGGGCAAGGCTCGTGCTGATCGGGCTCATGTTTGCGAGCCTGATCATGTCCTCGTCCCTCTTTGGAGCCTTCGAGAACCACGGTCTGGCCTTCGCCGGGGCGCTGTCAGCGAGCCTCCTCGGCGGCCAGGTCTTCGCCTTCGCCGCCGTCGGTCGGCGGGATCCGCTGACCGCGGTCTTCGCGCGGGTGGTGATCTGGTGGATCCCCGTATGCCTGCTCCTCGTCGCCGGTGGGCTCGTCGAGGGCGACGCTCGCATCGCACTCTGGCTCGGCGCCCTCGCGGTGCTCTACGTCGTCACGGGGTCCGGATTTCCACTGCCGCGGCTCGGCCGTTCCCGCACGACGGATTACACGATCACCGGCGAGCACATGGCGGAGCGCTGCTACCTGTTCATCACGATCGCCCTCGGAGAGTCGATCCTCGTCATCGGGTCGCAATTCGGCGAGCTGCCCCGAGCGTCGAGCACGACCGCCGCATTCGTGGTTGCGTTTCTCGGCAGCGTCGCGTTCTGGTGGATCTACTTCGACCGCAGCGCGGAGGCGGGCGTCGAGGCAATCGCCACAGCGGCCGATCCTGGCCGCCTGGGCGTCATCGCGTACACGTACTTCCACATCCCGATCGTGGCCGGGATCATCGTCGCTGCCGCGGGTTACGAGTTGGCGATCGCGCACCCCGACAATCAGCTCGACGTCGCAACGGCCTGCCTCGTTCTCGGCGGCCCCGCGCTCTTCCTCGTCGGCCAGGCGCTCTTCAAGTGGGCCGTCTGGGGCCACGTGCCGCTGTCCCGACTGGCACCGCTCCTCGCTGTTCTCGCCTTGACTCCCGTGGCCGTCGTATCGACCGTGCTGGTGCTTCTCGCATCGGCGACGGCGGTGGTGGTTGCGGCAGCGTGTTGGAGCTCGGTCAGCCGCTTGCCGAGTACGCCGATTGGGTAGAGAGGTCGGCAGCTCCGGCCGTCGCTTCTCACGTCCTGGTGCGGTAATGGAGGTGAACGACACCGTTGCCGAAACTGCGTTCGCTCAGCAGTTCGAGCTTCAAGCGGACACCGTCGGGAAGGGACTGTTTGCCGCCTCCCACCACGATGGGCGTGAGGAACAGGTGGAGCTCGTCGACCAAGCCGGCCTCGATCGCCTGGGCGGCGAGCTGCGGGCCGCCTACGGTGATGTCACGTCGCGCTGACGCTTTCAGCTGCCGGACGGATTCAGGGTCGAAGTCTCGCTCGATCCGCGTTCGGGCACTGGATACCGTCTCCAGCGTCTTGGAGTACACGATCTTGTCGGCCGCCTGCCATAACTCCGCGAAGTCCTCCACGAAGGGCGGCTGGTCGGCGAGCGTGTGCGCGGTCTCCCAGTAGACCATCACCTCGTACATCCGGCGCCCGTAGAGATAGGTACCGACCGGGCGCTCGAGAGCGTTGACGAAGGCGTGCACCTCCTCGTCCGGCTCAGCCCAGTCGAAGTTGCCGTCGTCGTCGGCGACGTAGCCGTCGAGCGACGTGATCGCGGAGTAGATCAGCTTCGCCACGCCGAGCCTCCTTTATCTAACTCCACGTTGAATTGGCCACCGCAGCCCTCGCGTTGAGCGGCAAAGTAGAAGCGTCGACGCTTCAGTTGCGGCGATACCATCGCCATTGCGGGAGGGCAAGCAGCCGTACGGCATCGCCGCTCACGGTTCTGCGCATCGGCACCCGCGTGGACACAAGGGTTCGACTCCCTCTCACCGGCTCGGCCGCGAGGGCCTGCGGGCTCGACCCGCAGCACGACGGAAGCCTTGCGGGCTTCGGCCCCCGCTTCCATCCTGCGGCTCTCGCGGCACGAGCCGCTATAACGCGCGGGTGCTCTTGTTCCGGGACGTGACCGTGTACGAATGGGAGCGCGGCCTCCTGTACCGGGGCGGCCGCTTCGAGCGCGTGCTCGAGCCCGGCCGGCATCGCTTGCGGAAGCGGACGACGTGGGTGCGTAAACTCGACGCGCGCGAGACGACCGAGACTGTCGCCGGCCAGGAAATCCTGACCGCCGACGGCGTCACGGTTCGCCTCAGCATGGCGGCGACATACGCGATCGTCGATCCGCTTCGCGCTGTTACCGCAGCCGACGACTACCGTGGCGCGCTCTACCTCGCGCTGCAACTCGCGCTCCGCGACGTGGTGGCGACGCTGCCGATCGACGAGCTCGTCGAGAAGCGTTCGGAGATCGGCCCGCGGCTGCTCGAGCCGACAGCAGAACGCGCGCAAGCGCTCGGGCTCGAACTGAAGCAGGTCGAGCTCAAGGACGTCATGCTGACGGGCGAGCTGCGCAGGATGATGGCGCAGGTCGTCGCGGCGCGGAAGGAGGGGCAGGCGGCGCTCGAAAGGGCGCGCGGCGAGACCGCAGCGTTGCGAAACCTTGCCAACGCAGCACGGCTGATGGAGGGCAATCCGGCGCTGATGCAGTTGCGACTCTTGCAGCAGCTCACCGGCTCGTCCGGCAACACGGTCGTGCTCGGCTTCCCGACGAGCGCGACACCGCTCCCGGTCACGCGAGCCGGCGACACCGAGCTGCCGCCCATCGACGCAGGTCAGTCGAGCGACTCGTAACGGCAGACCGCCGCCGAAGAAGAAGCAAGCTACTTCACGAGCGTCAGCATCTTGAACATCGGCATGTACATCGAGATGATGATGATGCCGACCATGATGCCCACGCCGATCATCATGATCGGCTCGACGATCGAGGTCAGCGACTGCACAGCCGAGTCGACCTCGTCCTCGTAGAAGTCTGCGATCTTCGAGAGCATCTTCTCGAGCTCTCCGGTTTCCTCACCGATCTTCACCATCTGCGCGACCATCGGCGGGAAGATCGCGTTCTCGACCAGCGGCTGCGCGATCGGCACGCCCTCGTGCACGCGTGCCCGCACACCTGCGAGCGCGTCCTCGATCACCCAGTTGCCCGCCGTCTGCCCGGTGATCTCGAGCGCCTTGATGATGTCGACGCCCGCGGCTACAAGCGTGGAGAGCGTGCGCGAGAAGCGCGCCATCGTCACCTTCAGCACCGTGTCCCCGATGCGCATCGGGATCTTCAGCTTGATCGTGTCCCACTTCTGCCGGCCGCTCTCGGTCTTCTTCCAGCGGAAGAACGCCCAAATGGTCAACGGGATCAGGAGGATGAGGTAGGGCTTGCTGCGCAGAAGGTTCGACACGCTGACGACGTACGCCGTGAGCGTCGGCAGCTGGCCGTTCAGCGACGAGAAGATCTTCACGAAGACCGGCACGAGGAACATGAGCATTCCGATCAGCACGAGCGTCGCGAAGATGAGGACCATCGTCGGGTAGACCATCGCGCTCTTGACTCTGCGCCGGATCGCCTCCTGCTTCTCGATCTGGAACGCGACGCGGTCGAGCACGATGTCGAGGATGCCGGCCGCCTCGCCCGCCTCGACCATCGAGATGTAGAGGCGCGAGAACACCTTCGGGTGGCGCGCCATCGCCTCCGACAGCAGGAGACCGCCCTCGACGTCCTTGCGGAGCTCGTTGACGACGGCGCCGAGCGCCTGGTCGTCGGTCTGCTCCTCGAGGATGACGAGGGCGCTGACGACGTTCAGACCGGCCTCGATCATCGTCGCGAACATGCGCGAGAAGATCTGGAGCGACTTCGGCTTGACCTTCTTGCCGCCGATCGAGGTCTGGCCGATTCCCGAGCCTTCGGAGATCTCCTTGAGAGACTGGGCGAGCAGGCCCTTGACGCGGAGCTGCTCGCGCGCCGAGCTCAGGTCGGCGGCGCTGATCTCCCCGGAGAGCTCCGCTCCCTGGGCGTTGATCGCCGAATAGGCAAAAGAGGCCACGTGCCGGATATCGGCAGGGGGTGACCGCCCCTTGAGGCCGGCGGGGCCGCTGCCGATACCTGGGGAGTGCTTCTGCGTGCCCGTGAGGAGAAGGGGTTCGGCCTGATCGAGCTCGTGTTCGCGATGGTGATGCTGAACGTCGGCATCCTCGCGCTCGTGGCGACCTTCCAGTCGGGCGCCCTCGCGATCGGCAGATCGGCCTACACCTCCAACGCCTCCGCGGTCGCGGACAAGACGATGGAGGTCTACCGGGCCCTCCAGAACAAGGCGATCTACCTGAGCGCGCCCGCCGGCGGCGGCTCCGACGTCTCCGGCTACCCGAACGGGATCCCGAACAGCACGTCCACCTGGTACACGAAATACCACGGCGACACCGCGGCCTATGGCAGCGTTGCCTATTACAACTACACAACGGCCAGAGCTACCCGGTCTTCACCTACATCATCATGGTGCAGCCGAACGGCTCGAGCGGTTACGTGAAGCAGGTCACGGTGATCGTGCACGATCCGAGGAACAGCACCCTGATCCTTGCGCGCCAATCGTCCCTGTTCGATCCCAACGTCGCTCCGTAGATCCTCGGGTCGGATGTGACTCATCCGACCGGCGGCGTCGTAGTACCAGGGTGAACCAAACCCTCGCAGCCGCGTTGATCGGCAGCGTGCTTGCCACGACGCCTGCGGCCGCGAGCCCGAACGCGGCGGCCAGGCCGATCGTCACAGTCGTTCGCCATGGTGGCCTCTGTGTCAGCCGGACCGAGTGCCGAGCGACGCTTCGGATCAGCGACACGACGATCTCCGGTGACGGCTACGTGTCGCGTCGCCTGAAGCCGAGCGAGAAGCTCGCGTTGCTTCGCGCGATCGGGACCCTCGACCTCGGCTACCTCCGCGCGCATCCGTTCACGGAGATGTGTCCGACTGCCTACGACGGCAGCGAGTCGATCTATAGCTTCCGCGGTTTCACACGGCCGCTCGCGTCGTGCGTGTACGACCTGCGAGAAGTAAGGGCCGTGCGCCTGACCGAGCGGCTGCTCGCGACGTTGAGGCCGCGCCGGGGCAGCTGACTGGCACCGCACCCACGATGCCAGTCACACGCGAGAGAATCCTCTAGCCGCCGGAGGCCGTCGTCGTCGTCGTCGTCGCCGGCGTGGTGCTGGAGGACGCTGCAGGCGCGGTCGCCACCGTGCCCTGAGGCAGCAGCGTCAGCGTGTACCGAGTGCCGTCGGCGGTGTTCACGAGCGTGACCGGCGTGTTCGTCTTCAGGGTCAGCGCCGCGGCGCCGCTCGCGTAGGAGCCACCTGCGACAGCCACCTTCGCGGTCGAAGCCGTGAGGGTGACGAGCTGGAACACCGGATTCGCTGCCGGGAAGTTCGACCCCGCCGCGACCGACTCGCTCGTGCCGTTCACCGAGATGACCGCGGACGTCGGGGGTGCCGCCGGAGGAGCGGGCGGCGTCTTCGGCGGCTTGCTCTTGGTGGAGCCGCCGCCGCTGGAGGACGACGATGAGCCGCCCGACGACGGCTTCGCCGGACCGCCCGCGTTGAACGGATCCTTGCTCTCGAAGAGCGAGAACGACTGGAGCTGGCCGACGCTTGCGGGCGCCTGCACCGCGTTGACGAGCTGCGACGAACCGGTGGCCGCGGTCGCCGTCGGGGCCGTCGGAAGCGCACCGCTGAGCGTCGGCGCGGCCGGAAGAGGCGTGGTCGCGGTGGGAGCGGGCGTCGGCGTCGTCGACGATCCGGTCGTATCGACCGCTGCCGGCTGCGGCTTCGATGCCGACGAGCCGCCCATCGACATCATCGTGTGCACCGCGTACGCCATTGCGGCAGCGAGCACCACGACGAGGCCGATCGCGATCTTCTTCTGTTTTTCTGCCTTCGCCTTGGCAGCGTCGGCGACGTTTTTGCGTGCCACGTCTTCTCCTCTCCTGCCGACTAGTGCCCGAAGGCCGTGTCAGCCGACGCACTTGACGTCGTTTCCGCAGTTGTGGTTGTCGCGCTCGCCGACGTACTGCTCGTGTCGATCGGCGCGGGCACCGCCGCGGCGCTCGCCGCTGCTGCGGCGGCGCCGAAAGTGAATGCGCTAAGAGAAACGCCTGCGTTGAGCTCCCGGCCGGTACCGGTCGGCGTCAGGGTGACGGACGTGACCGAGAACAGGCGCCCCGAAACATCGAGCGCGCCGTTGCGCACCGCGACGAGGCTGCGCAGCCGGTACAGGAGATCGGTCAGCGAATAGAAGTCACCGGAGACCGAGAGCGTGATCGAAGTCGCACCGGTCGTCGGATCGGTCGGAGTCGGCGACATCGAGACCAGCTCGACGCCTGCGGAGCGGACGACCTGATTCAGCTCGAGCAGCAAGTTCGGCATGTCAGTGGTCATCGGCATCGCCTGCGACAACTTGTAGAGATACGCGGTCCGAATCTCCGGCTGCTTCGGCTGCGTCACGGGGGTCGGCGGGACGACGGGCGCACGCGCCTGCTGGATCTGCACCTCGGTCGCCTGCGCGGCCTGAGCGGTGCTCTGCGCGTTCGAGCGCTGCGGCGAGACGAGCATGAACCAGCCGAGCAGGAGGAGGATGAGGTCTCCGCCGACGATCAGCGCGATCGCCGTCGTCTTCGAGGGCTTCTTGCCTTTCACGAGGTCGCCCCAGTCGTATCCGTCGGAGCGGGAACCAGGGGCGCCGCGGCCGCGGGGGCAACCGCTCCCTTGACTGCAGCGGTGACGTTGAACTGGACGCCGCTGCCCGTCGCCTGCGCCGCCGTCGAACCGACGCCGCCGGGAGCCGCTCCGGCGCTCGTGCTCGTGAGCGTGACGTTCGAGAGATCGGGGACGAGCGCAAGGCGCGAAAGGAGGCGGGCCACGCTGTCGTACGAGAACGCCGAACCCTGGATCACGAAGCCCTGCGCCGTCGGGGAGCCGGGGACCGCGGCCGCGGCCGTGGAAGCAGCCGTGGGAGCGGTCATCGTCAGCGACACGAGCGTGACGTCGTCCGGGATGACGAGCGACACCTCGCGGAGCAAGCGATCCCACGCGATCCGCTGCGACAGATTCGAGCTGACCGCGGACAGCCAGGCCGCCTCCTGGCCGGTCACGGCGGGCGGCGGCACGATCGGCGTGATCGGCGTGCTCGGGGTCGAAGGCTTCGGGGTCAGATGCTTGCGGCCCGCGAACTGCGCCAACTCGAGGCGCGCCTTCGTCAATCGCGCCTGCTCGGCGCTTGCCTTGCTGTGCGCAACGAAGAACGAAGAGCCGATCGTGATCATGACGATCACGGCGAGCGCGGAGCCGACGACGACCGCCGGGTCCTCGTGGCGGATGCTCTTCGCATTCTGGAGGTCGCGCGGGAGAAGGTTGACGGCGCGCATCAGTCCTCGATCCCGAGTCCGATTGCAACGGCGAGCGAGCCGATCTGTTCGGTGCCCGTAAAGCGCTTTGCGACCTTGAGGCGTCCGAGAGGATCGCCGATGCGCACATGCACGCCGATGAGGCGCTCGAGCTCCTCCGCGAGGCCCGGCAGGTGCGCGGTGCCGCCTGTGACCACGATCTCGCCGATGCCGAGACTTCCCGGCTGGTTCTGGTAGAACTGCAGCGAGGACACGAGCTCACGCGCGAACGACTGCACCTGACGCCGAACGGCGTCGAGTGCGACAGCCAATTGCTCCGGCGTCAACCCTTCAGGGGCCGTGCTGCCGTCGAGCGACAAGCCGCGCTTCATCGTCTCGACCTCGGAAGGCGTGTTGTCGAACGCGCGTGCGAGCGCAATGTTCAACGCCGAGCCGCCCCATTCGACGACCCGCGTGAACTCGCAGATGCGTCCGTCGGAGACGGCGAATGTCGAGCGGTCGTGGCCGATCGCAACTGCGACGAGCGCTGAGCCCTCGCGGTCTGCGGGCGCGCCGAGCGCGCGCAGAAGCGCAAACGCTTCGAGATCGATGCCGGTCAGGTTGATGCCCGCCTTGCGGCACGCACTGACGTAGCGGTCGATCAACTCGCGGTAGACGACGACGAGCAGGACGCGCTGCACCTTCTGTCCCTGGGCGTCGACCGACTCATCGAGCACCCGAAAGTCGAGCGCGGCTTCGTCGAGCGGGATGGGCAGCGCTTCCTGCGCGCGGAACTGCACCGCGTTCGCAAGCTGCTTCTCCTCTTCGACTCCGACGATCTCGAGGATGCGGACGCCGATGCGGTTGCTCGCGATGCCTAGCCGGACGCCCTTCTTCGGAAGCTTGTTGCGGGCGAAGAACACCTTCAGCGCGTCGCCGAGCGCCTCGGGGTCGCGCAACTCGCCGCCCACGACGACACCGCTCGCAAGCGGTTCGCGCACCATCTGCTGGAGCTCCGCGACACCGTTGTTGGAGATACGCGCGGCCGCGAGCTGCGACGAGCCGATCTTCAGGCCGACGAAGCGCTTCGCGCCCCTGCCGCCGGAAGGCAGCTTCGGGAGGGCGAGCTTCGGCAGAGAGAGCTGCCGCTTGAGAAGCGGCGCCTTCGGCACCGCCGGCAGCTCCTCGGTCGCGGCTTCGGCGACGGCGGCCTTCGGCTTGCGCCCGAGCGAGAGCTCCTTCTTCCAGAACGGCGCACCCTTCTCCTTCGGCGTGCGGGCCGGCTTCTCGGGCGCCTCGGCCTTCACGGCCTTGGGCTTGCGCGAGACCGAGAGCTCCTTCTTCCAGAAGGGCGTCTTGGCGGGCGGGTCGAGGAGCGGCGGCAGCTCCGCCGCCGGCACCGGCGGGTGGACCGTGACTGCGACCGGCGCGGGCGGCAGCTCGGGCTCCGCGAGCCACGGCTCTGCAGGCTGGGGCTGATGCTCGGGCTGTGGCTCTGGCTGCGCCCACGACTCGGCGACGGGCTCCGGCGCGGCCGGCGCAGGCAGCGCGGTCGCCGGTTCCCCCGCTGCCGCGAGAATCTTGGCGGTACGGCTGGAAAGGGGCTCGACCGATGCGGGTGCGTCGTCGACCGGCTGAACTGCAGCCGGGTACAGGTCGGGCGGCAGCTCGACGACCGGCTCCGGAGCAGCTGCGAGCGCGACGGGTTCCGGTGGGGGCGGATCGGGATCGGGCATCGCAGCGACGAAGGCTTCCGCGAGCTCCGTCGGCTGCGGCACCGGCACGAACTCGACCGACGCAATCGATTCGACGGCCTCCGCCGCCTGCTGCGCGAGCCGCTCGATCTCGCGATCCTTCTTCTTGCCGAGCGACACCTCTTTCTTCCAGATCGACTCCTTCGCAGCCTTCGGCTCCTTCGGCGCCTTCGGTTCCTTCGGCTCCTTCGGCTCCTTCGCCTTGCGCGAGAACGAGATCTCCTTCTTCAGAAAGGATTGCTTCGGCAGCTCGAACTCGTCGGGGTCGGCCTCTGCCTTGCCCTTCTTCTTGAACGAGATCTCCTTCTTCCAGATCGAGTCGCCCATGCTCAGCTCCCCGCCATCCGCAAGGCGGGTGTCGGGTGCGCCTCGGCCTGCGCCCTCGCGCCGGCGACGTCGAAGCCGGCACGCTCGAGGATTCCCACCAGCTGATCGGGGCGGCTCGAGCGCGAGAGCGCCTCCTCGAGAGTGACGACACGGCGCATCGCGAGGTCCGCGAGCGCCTGCTCCATCGTCTGCATGCCGCGCGCGGTGTTCGTCTGCATCACGGAGTAGACCTGCTCGATCTTCGCCTGGCGGATGAGGTTGCGGACCGCGTCGTCCGGCAGCAGGATCTCCAGGGCCGCAACACGTCCTGCGCCGTCTGCCGTCGGCAGGAGCGCCTGCGTCACGACCGCCTGCAGCGAGTTCGCGATCATGATGCGCACCTGCTCCTGCTGCTCGGGCGGGAAGACGTCGACGATGCGATCGATCGTCGACGGCGCGCTCTGGGTGTGCAGCGTGCCGAAGACGAGGTGGCCGGTCTCGGCAGCGGTGAGCGCGGTCTGGATCGTCTCGAGGTCGCGCATCTCGCCGACGAGAATCACGTCCGGGTCCTGGCGGAGCGCGGCCTTCAGCGCTTCCGCGAAGCTCGTTGCATCCGGGCCGATCTCGCGCTGGTTGACGATGCAACGCTTGTGGCGGTGCACGAACTCGATCGGGTCCTCGACCGTGAGGATGTGATTGGAGCGCGTGCGGTTGATCTCGTCGATCACCGCGGCAAGCGTCGTCGACTTGCCGGAACCTGTCGGCCCGGTAACGAGGACGAGGCCGCGCGGATACTCCGCGAGGCTGTGCATGATGTGCGGCAGGTTCAACTCCTCGAGCGACTTGATCTCCTGCGGGATAAGCCGGAAGGCCGCTCCGAGCGACTCGCGCTGGTAGTAGACGTTGACGCGGAAGCGGGCGACGCCCGGCATCGCATACGCGAAGTCGAGCTGGCGCTTCAGCTCGAAGTTCTTCTGCTGCTCGCTCGAGAGGATGCGGTAGAGGAGCGCACGCGTGTCATCCGCGGTGAAGGCTTCGAAGCCTTCGGCCCGCAAGATGTGCCCCTGCACACGGAACGCCGGTGGGCTTCCGACCGTGACATGCAGGTCGGAGGCGCCGAGCGAGACCATCTGCTCGAGCAAGTCGTCGATGGAAGTGAGCTGCTGCATCGTCCCTCGACCGAGCTATCGGCATGGCTCAGCACTGTCTTGAGTCCCGCGTGCACTCCCTCACCGTGGGTGACTCGAAATGGTGAGAACCCCCAAACGGGTGGGAGGGAGCGGCTCACGGCGCGCCGATACAAGGGCATCCCCCTCAGACGAAGGAGAAGCTCGTCAAATGATTACGCGGCTCAAAACGCGGCTCGGCTCGGAGCGGGGCTTCACCCTCATCGAGCTCCTGGTCGTCATCATCATCCTCGGCATCCTGCTCGCGATCGCGGTGCCCTCGTACCTCAGCTTCAAGGATCGCGCCAACAAGTCGGCCGCACAGGCCAACGTCCGCGCCGTGCTGCCGGACGTCGAGTCCTACAACGCCGACAACGTCG
>WNFV01000751.1_pt1 | contig 74457 bp, 73 predicted proteins | sample 5400101 | NCBI WGS metagenome assembly WNFV01 (sample SAMN13153361, study PRJNA577476) | soil metagenome | isolation source: 115 cm soil or saprolite under grassland replicate 1 | place: USA:California | collected 2016-06-15
CGGACAAAGGCCGGCGGCGACGCGCGATCGCCCGCGACAAGGCGCGCAGCGTCTTGACGCACGCGCAGGAGCGCGCGGCCAAGTCGGCCCGGGATCTCGGCCACCGCGTCGAGGGCGTTCGGGCGCGGGCGCGGCAGGCGTTCGAGCGCGCCCCGGCTCCGGACGATCTCGTTCTGATCGAACGCGTGCGCTCGAGAATCGGCCGCGTCGTCTCGCATCCGCACGCGATCCAGATCGGCGCCCGCGACGGGCGTGTGACGTTGAGCGGACCGATCCTCACCGGTGAAGTGCAAGCATTGCTCGACGCCGTGCGCTCGGTGCAAGGAGTAGCGGACGTCGACGAGCATCTCGACGCGCACGAAACGCCGGGATCCGTTCCGAGCCTGCAGGGGACGTCGAAGCGCTCCCGAGCGCGCTAGCGGCCCGCAGACGCCGACCGCCGCAGCGGCGGACGATTGCCGAGCTGGACCTGCAACGTGGCGCGGCGTCCCTCGCGCATCAGCTCCACCGGCACTTTCGCGCCGGGCTCGAGTTCCATCGTCGCACCGGCGAGATCTTCCGGTTGTTCGACCGATCGATCGCCCAGACGCACGATCACGTCGCCTGCCGCCATGCCGGCGCGATCGGCGGGACCGCCGGGCTGAACGGCGACGATCATCGCGCCATGCTCGCCGCGCGCGGCCGCCGATGTCGATACGCCGAGGTAGCCGCGTGCGACCCGACCGTTCTTCTCGAGGCTCTGCACGACTTTCTGCGCGATATCGATCGGAATCGCGAAGCCGATGCCCTCGGAGCCGCCGCCGCGCGACAGGATCGCCGAATTGATGCCGACCAGCCGTCCGGCCGTGTCGATCAACGCTCCGCCCGAATTGCCCGGATTGATCGCGGCGTCGGTCTGGATAAAGTTCTCGATCGGGTTGATGCCGATCCCTTTGCGGCCGAGCGCGCTGACGATGCCCTGCGTCACCGTCTGGCCGACACCGAGCGGATTGCCGACGGCGAGCACGACGTCGCCGACGGCGAGGTCCTTCGTGTTGCCGATCTCGATCGGCCTAAGTCCCGACGCATCGATTTTCAGCAGCGCGAGATCCGAGTCCGGATCGACACCGATCACCTTAGTCGGCCGCAACGTGCCGTCGGGTAGTGCGACGGCGAGCTCGGTCGCGTCCTGAACGACGTGGTTGTTGGTGACGACAAAGCCGGCCGCGTCGATCAGCACGCCCGATCCGAGCCCTTGGCTCAACAGCCGTCGGCCGCCGAGCCCGAGTGGCCCTACCGTCGCCGTGCGTGCCGAATACACCGTGACCACCGACGGAGCGGCCCGCTGCACCGCGCTGCGATAACTGATGCTGAGCGCCGCGGCGGCCGTCTGAGTCGTGACGACGCCGTTCGGAGCGCCGGAGGGAGACGGCGGCGCGGAGGCGGGCGAGGCTGTCGCCGGTGGCTGCGGGACCGGCGCCTGCAAGCCTGACTGCACATCGCCGGTATTGGTTACCGCAAAACGGGCGGCACCGTATCCGACGAGCGCGGCGAGCACGAGCTGGATCAGCAGAACGGAAAAATTTCTCATTGTTCATCACCCGTTCGAATGAAAAGGAAGGCCGTGCGCGCGCTCGCACCGGCGAGTCGCGCCAGGTTTGACCGGATCGATGACGGCAAAGTCCCGCGTTGCGATGATTGAAATCAGAGCACGCGGTATTTCGCGAACACGTCCTTCAGCAGCGCTCCCGCAGCCAGCTCGTCACGGGTCCGGTTCTCGCCGGTGACTTTGGCGAACGCGTCGGCGAGCGCCTGTTCCTCGATCGCCCGCGGCACGACGATGACGCCGTCCGCATCTCCGACGACGAGATCGCCGGGTGCGACGGTAACGCCGGCACAGACAATCGGTACGTCGATCTCGGCGACCACGCCCCGGCCCTTGGAGTCGAGCGGCGCAATGCCGCCATGGAACACGGGAAAGCGCATCGCCCTGATGGCGCGAATATCGCGCACCATGCCGTCCGTCACGCAGCCAACAGCGCCGCGTGCGAGCGAGGCGGTCGACAGCAGCTCGCCCCACGGCGCAATGCGCGTGGAGCCCCCGCAGCCGAGAACGGCGATGTCGCCGGCCTTCAGATCGTCGACCAGCGCGATCTCGAGCTCATAAGGATTCTCGCCGGGAACGACGCGGTCGACCTCGCGATAGATTCCGGTTCTCGCAAAACCCGCCATGACCAGCGTGTCGTCGAGCGGGCGTATCGACGCCGGCATCGCCTGATTGCGATGGCCGAGCTCATCGAGAACGTCGGACAACACCGCCGTATAGAGTCGCTCGCGGATTTCACTGAGGAACTCGGCGTCGCCTCGCTTTCGCACGTTCAATCCTGGTTCGACCATCACGAGGATGCGCTTGAAGCGGGCAGCGATAGCAGCTGTCGCGCTTCGGCCACGGTCGCCGGGCGGCGGCCGTACTCGGCGCAGAGCGCGACCGCCTGCTTCACCAGCGCGGCGTTGGACGGCGCGAGCGTGTCGCGGTCGAGACGCACGTTGTCTTCCAATCCCGTGCGGCAATGTCCGCCGAGCTCCAGCGACCAGCGCACGAGCGTGATCTGGTCCTTGCCGATGCCGGCGCCCGTCCACGTCGCGTCCGGCGCGAGCCGCTTCAATGTCTTGACATAGAACTCGAACACGTCGCGATCGACCGGCATCGCGTTCTTCACGCCCATGACGAACTGGATGTGAAGCGGCCCGTTGATCTTGCCCGCACGCTGCATCGCAGCCGCCTGGAAGATCATCGACAGGTCGAACGCCTCGACTTCAGGTTTGATCCCGTACTTCTGCATCTCGGAAGCAAGCCAGTCGACCAGCTCCGGCGAATTGTCGTAGACGCGGGCCGGAAAGTTGACCGACCCGGTCGCGAGCGACGCCATGTCGGGGCGCAGCGAGAGCATTGCGCCGCGCTCGCGGCCCGCGCCCGAGCGGCCGCCCGTCGAAATCTGCGTAATGATGCCCGGGCAGCGCTTGCGGACGCCGTCGAGAACATCGGCAAACCGTTCGGGGCTCGACGTCGGCGATTCGTCCTCGTTGCGCACGTGCAGATGAACAAGCGCCGCACCCGCCTCGAATGCCTCGTGCGTCGACTCGATCTGCTCGGCCACCGTAATCGGCACCGCCGGATTGTCTTTCTTGCGCGGCAGCGAGCCCGTGATCGCGACGGTGATGATGCAAGGTGTCGTCATGGCCCAGGCCTCCGCGGTCCATCATAGAGACGCGCCGCGGCGTGTCAACATCCTGTAGCGCGCCAGTACATGTTGCACTCGTGGCTCAGGTGAAGGAATTGTACGGGGGAGAGCAAGCACGTGACGCAGTCGGCCTTGACACCCGACAAATTCCGCGTTCACGCTATACGCTCATCACGCGGAACGAGGTAATACGATCATGGCAGGCGAATCGGAAATTGACCCGCGCTTCAGCGGGCGGACCGTCATCGTCGCCGGGGCGGCCGGCCATCTCGGCAAGGCGGTCGCGAAAGCGTTCACCGCGCACGATGTGAACCTCGTTCTGCTCAACCGAGATCGCGACCGCCTGACCGCTACCTTCGGCCGGGAAACCGACCGCATGCTCTTCGCTGCCGCCGATCTTCTGAACGTCGAAGAAACGCAGCGTGCCGTGGACAAGGCCGTCGAGCGATTCGGCCATATCGACGTCCTATGCAACATCACCGGCGGCTTTCGCTCCGGCGAGCCGGTGCACGAAACGACCGACGAGACGCTCGACTTCGTCTTCGACGTCAATGTGCGTACGCTCGTTCATGCGGTTCGTTCCGTCGTCCCGCACATGCTGTCACGCGCGAGCGGGAAGATCGTCAATGTGGCGGCGTTCGCCGCGCAAAAGGCAGCTGCCCGGATGGGTGCGTATGCGGCTTCGAAAAGCGCCGTGATCCGTCTGACCGAAGCGATGGCCGCGGAGTTGCGCGAGCAGGGCATCAACGTCAACTGCGTGCTGCCGACGATCATCGATACGCCCGACAATCGAGCGGCGATGCCGAAGGCCGATCCCGCGCGCTGGGTCGCGCCCGACGATCTCGCGAACGTCATCGTGTTTCTCGCATCCGACGACGCGCGCGCGATCCACGGCGCGGCGATACCGGTCACGGGGCTTGCCGGCTAGCGAACGCGTTCCCGCTTTTCAATCGAGACCGGACACGAAACGATGGCGATCTATCGACTGGGGGAAGCGACGCCGCGCATTCCGGAATCGGCGTACGTGGCTCCGGGCGCGACCATCATCGGGCGCGTGACGCTGGGCGAGCGCGCGAGCGTGTGGCCGGGCGCCGTCATTCGGGGCGACGACGACAGCATCCAGATCGGCGACAACACCAACATCCAGGACGGCGCAGTGCTGCACGTCGATCCGGGCATTGCGATGACGATCGGAAACGACGTCACCGTCGGTCACCAGGCGATGTTGCATGGCTGCACGATCGGCGACGGCACGCTGGTCGGCATCCAGGCCATCATCTACAACAAGGCCGTCATCGGACGCGATTGCCTGGTCGCCGCCGGCGCGGTCATCACCGAAGGCAAAGTGTTTCCCGATCGCTCGCTGATCGTCGGCGCTCCCGCCAAAGTTCATCGGACGCTGCGCGACGAGGACGTCGCGGCGATGCGCGTCAACGTCGACGCGTATGTCAAGCGCGGTCAATGGTTCAAGGACGATTTGAAGCGCATCGATTGACCCCTGACGCCGCAACCCAAACGGTCCGGCTCTAGGGCGACGACGGCCACACGATAAAAGTGTAGATGCGGCTCATATCCGATTCCGGCCCGGCACCGGCTCGAACGACAGCGAGATTTTGGTGGGCCGCAATTCCAACGACGATGTAGCACGGGGCGACGATAACAGCGACCGCCGGGGTCGCGACCGCGCGATTAGGTACCGGACTCGACAACGCCGAATCCCGATCGACTTGCTGCAGAGTAAGCGTCGTTATCGGCACCCGAAGGTAATACCGGTAATCCGTGATATTAGGAATGCAGGTACCGCGGTGCGGGCGCTCGCTCATCGTACTTGAGCGATCCCGCAGACCGAGCTCAGCGGACGTTGGAAGCTCGAGGCTTGCGTGCTGCCGGCTCAGTGGCGATTGCCGCCACGCTGGCTCCGTCGTTCGCGTCGCGGCATTTGCCGCCGACGGACTTCAGCTCGCGTGCAATCGCATCGGCCTCTTTCGGCCGCCCCGCTCGTTGTGCGACCGTCGCCTGTCCGCAAAGCGCGTCGGCGTTTTCGGGGCTTAGCGCCACCGCTTTGTCGAACGCAAGTCTTGCCTCGGGCAGCTTCCCAAGCGCAACGTTGATCGTGCCGATCTCGACGAGGCTGCGCACGTCCTGATCGTTCAGGGCCGCCGCCCGTTCGAACGCGGTCAGGGCCGCGGCCGCATCGTTGCGAAGCAGGTTGACTTGTCCGAGGTTTCGCCACAGAAGCGGGTCTTCGGGCGCGAGCTGCGTTGCCTTGGTCGCGGCATCGTACGCATCCTCGAATTGGCGAAGATTGCCATAGCCGATGCTGAGCTCGTTCCAGGCAGCCGCGTTCTGGGGCTGCTTTCGCGTCCATTCGGCCGCGTACAGCACGACGACATTCCAGTTGCCAGCCTCCTTCAGCCGCTGCACGCTGCGTCCGAAGTCGAGGCCGGAATCTTGTTGCTGTTGCGCTGCGGTCGCGACGGCGGCCCCGCGAGCGCTCGCGACAGGTTTCGGCGGCGTTGCGGCGGCGACGGCTTGTCGGGTCGAGTCGGTGTGCTTCAGGGCGACGACGATCCCGATGACGACGACCAAGCCGACAATCGCCGCAATCACTGCCACTTGCCTGAGCTTCGGTTTCGGCTTGGCGCCGTCATGCCGAGCGGGTCCCGTTTCGCCGGACGCAGCGTCATTGGCGGCGGCCGTCTCGACGCGTGCCGCCGGCGTTTCCGCGCGCCGCTCTCGTCCAAGCACGCGCAGCGCGGTTGCGCGAGACCGCAAATACGCGGCGATCGCGGCCGCCTCATCACCGCGGGATTGCGCAACCGCGCGAACCCAGAGCGGTTGGTCGATATGGCCTTGCTCGTACTCCCGCGTCGCCTTGAACAGAAACCTGTCGGCGCTTGGCCTACGAGACTCGTTGTCGACCTTGCCGCCCGCTATCGGTGCATCGGCAGCGCTGTTCGCCTTGTCGACGGCAGTCGCCGGCTCGTCGACGAGTCTCAGTTCCGCGGGTCCGCTGCGGGGTGGATCGTAGGTCATCCAGCGGACCGTGCAAAGTTCGTACCATTCCGGCCTTTCTCAACAGGTCATCGGCTACAACGACGGTTCGTATCGGGCGCAGCTCTGCAATTGCCCCTCTGTAATCCAGGGCGACGCGCGATGCCGACGCAGGCTGTCACGCGATCCGTCCAAGCACGATCAGCCTCGGCATGACCGTGATCGCACCGCCGATCTGCGTCGCAATCTGCGCGAACGGCATCAGCTGCATCCGGTTGGCGGCCGTCAGCATCGCGCCGATTCCGCCTTCGCCTGTCCTGAGCACCGTCGAAGCCTGCTCCTTTGCCGGTCGCCCTCGCGCATGTCATTCCGAGGAGCGTAGCGACGAGGAATCTGCTGACATCGCGCCGCGTATAAAGCAGATTCCTCGCTGCGCTCGGAATGACAAACGCGTTGCCACACGACAAGGACAGGCCCTTCGCCTGTCCTGAGCACCGTCGAAGGGCCTGTCCTGAGCACCGTCGAGGGGCCTGTCCTGAGCACCGTCGAAGCCTGTCCTGAGCACCGTCGAGGGGCCTGTCCTGAGCACCGTCGAAGGGCGGGACGACCGAGCTAACCCGTCATGCGACGAATCGGCACTGCGAAGCCGGTGTCCGCGTATCGAGATCGCGACCACGGTTGAGGTGATCGTCGATCTCGGCAGCGCAGCCGATCATTCGCGCGTACAGGAACAGCGTGAAGGCGGCGGTCTCGAGCGAGCGTTCGGAAAACGTGCCCGCCCGGTACGGTTGCCACAGGATCTTCAGCAACAGCGTGGCGATCACCGCGTCGATGTTCACGCAGTACACGGTGCGCGACACGCCGGCGTCGAACAAGGCCTGCACCAGCGCGCGGTAGTACTGCTGGAACACGTTGTACTCGCCGCGCTCGTCGAGCAGCTTGCCGATGAACACCTCGCGCGGGTCGTAGTTGACGGGCTTGTCCTTGAAAACCGGGTGGTTCACGCACGGGATCTTCTGCAAGTCGAGGCTGCCGCGGTTCTTCCGGTCGGCCTTGTATTGGCCGTAGCGTTCGGCGTACGCCATCGCGAGCGCGCGCAGGTCGAGACCGTGATTGGGATCACCGGGATCGGCGAGACCGGTGTCGCGGAATTGCTCGATCAGGAACGCGATCCCCTCGTACCCGTTGCCGCCATGCGCGTAACCGGAGTGCGTGAGGAATCCGACCAGCGCCTTGTTGAGCTGCACGCGCTCCGGCGTTTCCGGGCCGTCGGCGGACACCGCGCCCTTCGCGCCTTGCAACGTGATCGCACCGGGTCCATTGCCCGTGAGCAGCAACCCGACGAGCGTCTGGAACGCAAACAGATCGGCCGGTTGCGGTGTCTTGCCCAGCAGCGCGACGAACGCGACCTCGGTGAGCGAGCGGCGGTTCAGGATCTCGTCGTTGGAAAGACCGCAGAAGCGCTTCTCTTCATGCTGCGAGGCGGGCACCGCCGCGCCGATCATCACGCCGAACAGCCGCAGCCACCACGGAAGCGCTTCGGCCGTCAGCCGCGAGATGCGCTTGCGCGCGAGCGGGCCCCAGGCAATCGTCGTCGCGATCGCCGCGAGCACCGCGTCGGCGCTCGGATGGCCGTCGAGTTGCCGCACGTAGCGCGCGAACACGGACGTCGCGCCGCGCGCATCGAGCGCCGCCAGCATCGCCTCCGCCTTCGCATCGCGCGTCTCGCCTATGAAAAGCCGCCTCGTCGCAGGATCCAGCGGGACGGCGCGCGCGTCGAACGATTCGTCGTGCGCATCGACGAGCCCGCTGCCGGAGAATGCGTCGATCAGCGCCCGCACGCATTGTCGCGCATGCTCGGCGCGGCGCGGACCGACGATGCTGGCGGCCGCCGCCATCACGCTGTTGGGCGAATTGCCCGCTTCGCGTGACGCCTGCGCCGCCGCGAGCTCGACGGTCCCGTAGAGGTTCACCTCGGCGCCGATCGCCACGCTCAGCAGCTTCTCGTCGTTCGCGCTGCCCATTTCGTGCGCGAGCGCGAGGTTCACGTTCGCTTCGAGCGAGTGCTGAGCCGCGTCGAGCATCGGCACGCCGTAGAGGCTCGCGACCTGCGTCGTCGCGTCGAGCTGCGACGCGCCGGACGCGTCCTTGAGGTTCTGGCGCGGAAGCACGGCGCCGATCTGCTCGTTCAGCGCGGCGATCTGCTCGGCATACGGCGCCACGGCTTCGACCACCGGCAGATCGATTTCGCGCGGCAACTCGAACCCCCGGTTCGCGCCAAACCAGGCCTTGAGCGCAAGGCTGCCTTCGGGCGCGAAATCGGGACGCGTCGCGTTCTCGCGCATGACCGCGGTCAGCGCCGCCGGAATGTGCGCGATGTTCGTCACCAATGCGCCCCGCGCCGAGAACACCGGATGCTCGGGCGTGAAGATGCCGTCGACGCCGAACTTGTCCATGAACCAGTGCTCTTTCGTCGCAGCGTCGTCCGCGCCGCCCGCCATCGCGCCGGCGTGTCCGGCGGCGCGCGTGAGCTTCGATTTCCAGCGCCCGACGACGCACGCGATTACCGCCTTGGTGAAGTCCGCGTCGAGCTCGTAATAGCCGCCCGGCTCGACGTAGAGCACTGCGGCCTTGGTGCGCGCGTCGTTGGCGAGCGCGAACGCGAACTCGGGCGCTGCGTAATGGATGTAGACATCCTTGCCGCTCGAGATCAGCGTCGTCGTGCCCCACCCTGCCATGCGCAAATACGTGGCGATCGTCGTCGTGAAATTGCCCGAGTTCGAAAAGATCGCGATCGAGCCTTTCTTCAGCGCTTCCGCGGGATTGTCGCCACCGAGCGCACCGCCGATGCGCACGCGATGCCACGCATCGGCCACGCCGAGGCTGTTGCCGCCGAAGATGTCGACGCCGTTCTGCTGGCCCATCGCGCGGATCTCGCGCGAATCGTGGACCGACAGCTTTTCGGTGACGATGAAGATCTTGCGCAGGTCCGGATTGACGCGGATCAGCTCCGCCACGCCGTCACGCGCGCCGGATGGCGGCAGGTACACGACACCGCAATTGAAGCGGTGCCCGTCGTTCAATCCTTCGCGCACGTTGTTGTAGACGGGAATATCGCCGGCCGACGTCTCGAGCAGCTGGCCGCGGCGGCCGGGCGACGTGCCGAACACGACGTTGCCGCCCGAATAAGCATGCCCGACCGGCGTCACTTCGCTCGACTCGCCGCCGAGGATATTCAGCACGCACACCCGATCGTCGCGCGTCGCGATCTGCGCGAGCGAGCTCACGCCGACGAAATACTTGAAATCACCCACGCCGTGCTTGTACATCAATCCTCCTCGAAACCCTGTTGCGTCCAGCGCGCACCGATTACGCTGCGGCCGGTAGCTTGACCTTCAGTGCCGCCGCAAGCCGCTCGCGCCCGCCCGCCTTCATCCACGCATCGGCGGCCTTGGCGTAGTTGACGACTTCGCTCATGTCGGAATCGAATCCGAACATCCGGTACGGCAATCCGAGCGCTTCCAGCGTGTCGCGCATCGCGCCCATGCCGCGGATCAGGTTCGGACCGCCGCGCCCGATCACGACGTAGAGCGGGGACGGACCGTGCGCGCTGAAGTGCTCGCGCAGCGCATCGGCCATCGCGCGGAACGTTTCGAAGATGTCGGTGTTGTTCGACTTGCCGCCGATCACAAACAGCACGTTCGATTGCGCGAGCCAGTGCTTGAAGCAGATGCGCGCGACTTCCTTCATCTTCTCGTATGGCGGGTTGCCGCCGAAATCCGACGAGATGATCGCGTCGTCGCCGAGCATTTGCGTGACGAGCGAATTGGCGCCGCCGCCGAACGTCGGCGCGAGGATCGTGCCGTGCGCGTTGATCACATAAACGTCGCTCTGCCCCTGGTAGGTGCGCAGCTGGTTGATCTCCTGCTCGAAGTCCGAGTAATCGACCGCGAACAGGTGCGATGGCAGATCGAGCCGTTGCCAGCGCGGATCGTCGCGGTCGAAGCCGCACTTGAAGTCGCATGCGACCGGCGTCAGACGGCCTTTACTGTCGGGCCGCATGCGGATGGGATTCAACTCGAGTGTCGTCATGCCGAAGTTGTGATAGAGCTCCCAGAGCTTCGGCAATTGCTGCACGAGCGGCGAGATGATCGCTTTCGGCGCCTCCAGCTCGGAGAGCGCGTTCGCGACGACGAACGCCTTGAGGCCCGTCAGCGGGTCGAACGGCACCTGCGCGACGAGCTTGCGGTCGAGCTCCTCGATGTCCATGCCGCCGTGATGCGTGAGCGTCATCGTCGGCGCGCGGAAGTGCGTCGAATCGGTGATCGAGAAGTACACCTCGTGCTCGGCGGGCACCGCGCCTTCGAACGTGACACCGTTCGCCTTGGCGACCTGATTGCCGTGGCGGTGCTCGACGAAGTACAGCCGCTCCTTTTCGTTGAGCGCCATCTTGAGGTCCTTCGCGCGGCCGAGCAGCCCCGCCTTGCCCTTCTTGCCGACGCCGCCCTTGAACACGGGCTTCACGAAGACCGAGCCGTGCCGCTCGATCAGCGCCTTGATTTCCTCCTCGCTCGCATCCGGCCCCAGCACTTCGGATGTGGGAAAGCCCGCGAACTGAAGCAGCTTCGCGCCGTACAGCATGCCTGTGACTTGCATCGACTTCTCCTTTTCGCTCTGTGCGCACCGACGCGCCGCACCGGCTACCGTGGCACTCGACTGCGCCCGGCCGGCTCGCCCGCTTCGAACGCGCGATTGAGCGGCGTCGCGGCGGACACATCGGTGGTCGAATAGACGACGAGCTTGCCTTCCTTGCGCGCGGCGGCGACCGTTTCCGCCGGATAGCCCGACGGCACCTGGCCCGCCGCGTTCGGCGGTGGCGCGAGTGCCTGCGCCGCGACGAGCAGCGCGAGCGCCGCTTTCATCAGCGGCGCGCTACAGCTGCTGCTCCGGAACCAGCGGACCGAGCAGCACGTTCTGCAGCCGGAGGAAGAGCGTGGCCTCGGGCTCCGAGGACAGCACGACCTCGACGTCGTCGTCCATCGTCAGCCATTCGAGGCTCTGTCCGTCGGGCCCGAACCGCAGCCGGTAGGCGCTCTGCAGCTTGCTGATATGGATGACGCGATTGACTTCCTTCGCGAGCTGCGGCGCTTCGGCGATGACGCCGAGCTCCGTGTTCTTGCTCGCCGAGCGCGGGTCGAGATTCATCGAGCCGATGAAGACGATGTTCCGATCGATGACAGCGGTCTTCGCGTGCAGCCGCCCGATCGACATGCCGCCCCAGCCCAGCCGCTTGTTGCGCTGGATGCGGCTCGGGCTGAGCTCGTAGAGGTCGACACCCGTCCTCAGCAGCTCGACCCGGTATCGCGAGTAGCCGGTGTGGACGAGCGGCTCGTCGTTCGCCGCGAGCGAATTGGTGATGATCGTGATCTTCACCTTCTTCTTCGCGAGATCGCCGAACGCCTTGACCCCCATCTGCCCGGGAATGAAATACGGCGATGAAATGACGACTTCGCTCGCCGACGCCATGACCAGGTCCATCACGTTCATCGTCACGCTCATCGAGCGCGCCATCTCGTCCGACGTTGCCATGACCTTGGCCGGCGAGTCGGCAAACGCCGTTGCCTTGCCCCAGATCAGTCCAACTTGCCCTGCATCGAGGTCGTCGCGGATCGGTCCGTAACCCAGCACGTCGACCGGCGGCAGCTTGAGCGACATCATCTGCTCGCCCTCGTCGACGAGGTGCCGGAAGCTCGCCTGCAACTGCGCGCGATCGAGATCGCTGCGGATGATCGCTTCAACGGGGTATACCTGCGGGCTGTTCCAATAGGTGTCGAAGATCGCCTCGAGCCGCGGCACGACGGCGCCGACGATGAGCGCGTCCATGTCGACGAAGTTCTCCGACATGCTGCGCATGAAGTATTCGTCGGCGATGTTGCGCCCGCCCGCGACCGCCATCACGCCATCCGCGACGAACAGCTTGTTGTGCATCCGGTGATTCAGCCGGCCGAAATCCGCGAGTGACGCCGTGTACTTCGCGAGCAGGCTTTCGCGTCCGCAGCAGAACGGATTGAAAAGGCGCACCTCGACGTTCGGATAGGCGGCGAGGCTGCGGAACAGCGGATCGCCACCCGTCGTGTAGAGATCGTCGACCAGCAGCCGGACGCGCACCCCTCGCAGCGCGGCATCGCGAACGTTGCGCAACAGCAGCCGGCCCGTGTCGTCGTTGGCGATGAGGTAATACTGGATGTCGAGCGAATGCGTCGCGCGGCGTGCGAGCTCGACGCGCGTGTCGAGCGAGTACGCGCCGAGCGGCATCAGCCGGAATCCCGTCAGCTCGGGACTCGGGATCGAGCTCTGCGCGATCCGGACCAGCGGGCTGTCGGATGATGGGTTGACCGCGGCCGATGGCGTGCGCTCGATCTGCATCGGCAGCGTGCCGCAGCCGGTCAGCAACAGCGCGCCGGCAAGCGCGAGAAACGCGCAACGTTGCCCGCTCCATGTAAACATCAACGAGGATAGAATGTCGGTCGGGTTTCGAAAGGAGTTCGCCATGGTACGAATGCTCGCCTGGATCGCAGCCGCGCTGCTGGTGTCATCGTCCGCGCACGCCGCGCTCGACATCGGCGAGGCGGCGCCGGACTTCGCAACGCCTGCGGCGCTGGGAGGAAAAGTGTACAGGTTCTCGCTCGCCGAGTCGCTGAAAAAGGGACCCGTCGTGCTCTACTTCTTTCCGGCCGCCTATTCCGAGGGCTGCTCGGTCGAAGCCCACTACTTCGCCGAGGCGACCGAGCAATTCGCGGCGATGGGCGCTTCCGTAGTCGGAGTGTCCGGCGACGACATCGACACGCTGACCAAATTCTCCGTTCAGGCTTGCCAGAGCAAATTCCCGGTGGCCTCCGACGAAAGCCAGATGGTCATCAAATCGTTCGACGCCGTGCTGAGGACGCGACCGGAATACGCGAACCGCATTTCGTACGTGATCGCGCCCGACGGCAAGATCGTCTATGCCTACATGAGCTTGAACCCTACCAAGCACGTGGAAAAGACGCTCGACGCTTTGCGCGAGTGGGTGGCTCACAAATAGGCGCCGCATCGCGCACGCGACGCGGTCGCTCGATCCGATGAAAGACAAGACCGTCGCCATTCTCGAAAGCCGGGTGCGGGACCACATCGCCGGTCTCGTTCGAAAATACGGCGGCACGCCGTTCGCGGCGCCTGCGCTGGCGGAGGTCCCGGATGTCGATCCCGCGCACATCCGGGAATTGATTGGTGACTGGCAAGTCTCCGCGCCCGACATCTTCATTTTCCAGACAGGCGTGGGGACCCGCGCGCTGTTCGCGACAACCGATTCGTTGGGGTTGACGGCCGATCTGCTGCGGCTGCTGGATCGGGCGCAGGTCGTCGTGCGAGGCCCCAAACCGACCGCGGTGCTGCGCTCGCGCAACGTGCGCATCGACCTCGCGGCCAACGATCCTTTCACGACGCACGAGGTCCTCGCCGAGCTCAAGCCGATAGCGCTGCGCGGCAAACGCGTGGTCGTGCAACGTTACGGCGACATCAATCGTGAGCTGCAGACAGCGCTCGCCAACGAAAGCGCGCACGTGATCGAGATCGTGACGTACCGCTGGGCGCTGCCGGAGGACACGACGCCGCTGGTACGGTTGATCGATGCGCTCGATCGCAACGAAATCGATCTCGTCGCATTCACGAGCGCGTCGCAGGTCATGAACCTTTTCACCGTCGCGCAGCGCGCCAACCGCGAGGCCTCGCTCAAGCAAGGCCTCGGCCGCACGCTCGTCGCTTCGATCGGTCCCGTCTGCAGCGCCGCGCTCCGCAAGGCCGACGTGAGGATCGATATCGAAGCGCAACCGCCGAAGCTCGGACCGTTCATCGACGCGATCAACAACGCGCTGTCTCCGCCGGTTCGGTCGAGATGAGGCGGTCCCGCGCGACATTGCGCAGCGGTGGGCCACCCCGATCCGCCGCCCGGAGGGCACCGCAGGTGCGCCGGCCGCGTGAGCCGGCGCCGCGAGCACCGAGCCGGCCGCCGCCATCCGGCCCGCGCGACAAGCCGCAAGGTATCAAACAGCGCGTCCCGAAACCGCGCCCGCCGACAGCCTGATCGGCGCTTCAGAACCCAACGTCGTCGCCACCTTTCAGCTCGAGCAACCGGCGCGCGTCGTCGGGTGTGGCGACCTCGAGTCCCAAACCTTCGATGATCTGCCGCGCGGCACGCACCTGCGCCGCGTTCGACGCGGCCAGCGTGCCCGGTCCGAGCCACAGGCTGTCCTCGAGACCGACGCGCACGTTACCGCCCATCGCGGCCGACATCGCGGCAACCGGCAACTGATTGCGGCCGGCGCCGAGAACGCTCCAGCGATACTGATTGCCGAAGAGCCGGTCGGCGGTGCGCTTCATGTGGAGCACGTCGTCGGGGTGCGCGCCGATGCCGCCGAGGATCCCGAACACGCTCTGGATGAAGAGCGGCGGCTTCACCACGCCGCGATCGAGGAAGTGCTTCGCGACGTAAAGGTGGCCGATGTCGTAGCACTCGATCTCGAAGCGCGTGCGATTCGCGGCGCACGAAGTCAGGATGTACTCGATGTCCTTGAACGTGTTCTTGAAGATGCGGTCGTCGGAACCCGCGAGATAGGGCCGTTCCCAGTCGAACTTGAACTCGGGATATCGGGCGAGCATCGGGAAGAGCCCGAAGTTCATCGAGCCCATGTTGAGCGAGGCGACCTCGGGCTTCAGTTGCAGCGCCGGCTGCAATCGCTCCTCGATCGTCATCGTCGCAGCACCTCCGGTCGTGAAGTTGAGCACGACGTTGCAGCGCCGCCTGATCTCGGGCGCGAATTCCCGGAAGTATTTCGGGTCCTGCGTCGGGTGGCCGTCGACCGGATCGCGCGCGTGCAGGTGGACGATCGCCGCGCCCGCCTCCGCCGCGCCCACGGCCGCCTCGGCGATCTCGCGCGGGGTAATCGGCAGATGCGGCGACATCGTCGGCGTGTGGATGCTGCCTGTCACAGCGCAGGTAATGACGACTTTTCGGCGTTCGGCCATTGCAATGCTCCTCAATCGGGTTCGGGTTGTTGGTGTTTGTGCGCGCGCAGCGCAAGCAGACGGCGGTCGCGCCATGCGGTTCGTGCCTGCCGCGCGGATGCGGTGAGCGGCGCACCGAGTGCGGCAACCACGCACGCCGCATGCGCCTCGTCCCACACTTCGGGGCCGGCCGGATTGGCCGCGAGGCCGCGATAGATGCCGCTGTAGCGCTTGCAATAATCGGCGACGCCGCCGGGCGCGTTGAGCTCGATCGTCTCGAACGGCCCCATGAACGACCAGCGCAGTCCGAGACCGTCGCGCACCGTCTTGTCCAGATCCTGCGGCGAGACGTAACCGTCGCTGACGAGCCGCATCGCTTCGGAGAGCAACGCGCCTTGCAGCCGGTTCAGAATGAAGCCGTCGATTTCGCGCCGCACGACGATTGGCACCTGGCCGATCGCGGTCATCAGCGCGTGCGCTCGCTCGACGGTATCCGCCGCGGTCCACGGCGCGCCGCCGAGCTCGACCACCGGCACGAGATGTGGCGGATTGACCGGATGCGCGACCAGGCATCGCGCGCGTCCCGCGAGAGCCTCGGTGAACTGCGACGCCGGAATGGCGGACGTGGAGCTGGCGAGGATCGCCGTCGATGGCGCAAGCATATCGAGCCGTGCAAACATGTCGCGCTTCAGCTCGAGCTTTTCGGGAAGCTGCTCCTGCACCCAGACTGCGCCCTCGACTGCACCTTCGAGCGACTCGACGTACGAGATGCGCGCCTGCGCGGCGGAAGCGTCGTCGCAAAGCCCGCTCGCCTGCTGCTCGCGCAGGCTTTTTGCGATGTAGTCGCGCGCATCCGCCAGTTGCGCCGGAGCCGCGTCGTACAGCGCGACCGCCCATCCGGCGCGCGCGAACACCATCGCCCACGAGCGGCCGATCAGGCCCGCACCGATCATTGCTGCTTTTTTGCTCATCGTATTCACATCCAAAGAACGCGGCGCCGCAGTTCCAGATCGTCCCGCAGCGCGAGCGCCGGGCCGCGGTGCACGACGCTGCCGCGCTCGAGAACGTAGGCCTCGTCGGCCAGCGCGAGCACGAGATCGAGACTGTGCTCGACGATGACGATCGAAAGCTCGTCGCGCAGCTTGTCGAACGCCTCGAACAACTCTTCGACGACCGCCGGCGCGAGCCCCTCGAACGGCTCGTCCAGCAACAATACGCGCACGTGCCCGGCAAGTGCACGCGCCACCGCCACCATCTGCTGCTCGCCGCCGGAAAGATAGTCGGCGGGCGTGTCGAAGCGCGCCTTGAGCCGCGGGAAGAACGCCAGGATCTTGTCGTCCGACCACGCGACGCCGCTGCCGCGCTGCCGTTTGAGCCGGCCGAGCTCGAGGTTGTGACGCACGCTCATGCCGGCGAACAGCGCTCGCCCCTGCGGCACGTAGCCGATGCCCTGGCGCGCGATCATCGCAGGCGGTCGTCCGGCGAGATCGGCGCCGTCGAGCGCGATCCGGCCGCGCTGCGCCGCGACGACGCCGATGATCGTCTTCAGCAGCGTCGACTTGCCGGCGCCGTTGCGCCCGAGCAGCGCGACGATCTCACGCTCGTGCACCGCGAGCGACACGTCCTTCACGATGTGGCTCTTGCCGTAGAACGCGTTCACGTCGTCGAGTACCAGGAGATCCGCGGCGGCGGCGCGCTCGGCATGGCCGCGAGGACGCGATGCGAGCGCGGCCACGCCCGACCCGATGTACACCTGCTGGACGACGGGGCTCCTGCGAGCGTCGTCCGCCGTCCCGTCGACGAGCACCTTGCCTTCGTTCATGACGGTGACGTGGTCGGCAAGCGCGAACACGCGATCGATGTCGTGCTCGACCAGCAGCACGGGGATCTCCGCGGACACGCGCTTGATCAGCGCGGCGACGCGCTCGCGCTCGGCGGCCGCCAGCCCGGCAAGCGGCTCGTCGAGCAGCAGCAGATGCGGCGCGCTCGCGAGCGTGAGCCCCATGTCGAGCAGCCGCTGCCCGCCGTATGAAAGCGAGCCGGCCTCGGCCTTCTCGATGCCTGCGAGCCCGAGAAAGCGCACGAGCTCGGCGGTGCGTTGCGTGACGCGCTCGATCGCATGCGCGTCGGTCCAGCCGTCGAAGTGCGACGCATCGCGCGCCTGCACAGCGAGGCGAAGGTTCTCCTCGATCGTCACACCGGCAAAGAGATTCGTGATCTGGAACGAGCGCGCGAGCCCGGCGGCAACGATCTCGTTTGGCGCGACGCCGGTGATCGGCACGCCGTTCAATCGCACGGTGCCGCGATCCGGCGCGAACATTCCCGAGATCAGATTGAACACCGTCGTCTTGCCGGCGCCGTTCGGGCCGATCAGCGCATGCAGCGATCGGTCGGCAACGACGATACTCGCGTCGACGACGGCCCGAATGCCGCCGAATGCCTTGGCGAGATCGCGCGCTTCGAGCACGTTGCGCTCGCCCGCATGCTCGCGGCGCAGGAACGCCGGCAGCGGCACCCCCTGCTCGATCGTGCGCCCTGCCATCGCGGCGGCCTCGACGACCTTCGGGCGCATCGGCTCGGTCAGTCGCCGCCACACGCCGACGAGACCGGTCGGCGAGAACACGACGAAGCCGACGAACAGCAGTCCGAAAAACAGCAGCCAGTTCGATGTCCAGATCGACAGGTATTCGCGGAACAGGATATAGAACAACGCACCGAGCGCGGGCCCGAGGAGACTCCGCATCCCGCCGATGATCACGGTCGCGAGGAGCTCGCCGGAGAACGACACGGCCGTCGGATCGGCGGATGCGAACCGATGATGGAACGCGAACAGCACGCCGGCAAGTCCGGTCAGCACGGCGGACAGCACGTACGCGATCTGCTTGTAGCGCAGCGTCGAATACCCGACGAACCGCGCGCGCTGCTCGTTCTCGCGGATCGCGACGAGCACAGTACCGATCGGCGAGCGATGGAAGCGCTGCAAGCCGCCGACGACCGCAAGTCCGATCAGCGCGACGACGGCGTAGTAGACCCAGCGGTTTTCGAGGTCGAGGCCCCACCAGTTCGTGCGAGTGACGCCGCCCAACCCGTTCTCGCCGCCGGTGAACGCGGTCCAGCGGAATGCGACCGAGTACACGAGCGCGGTAAACGCGAGCGTCAACAGCGAAAAATAGACGCCCCGCCGGCGCAGCACGAGAAACGCGATCGGAATCGCCGCGATGATGAGGAACACGAGCGCGAACAGCGTGGGCCACAGCATCGAGCCGCCGAACCAGTGGCGTTGCGCGAGCGCAGCCGCGTACGCACCCAGGCCGAACCATGCGCCGTGGCCGAACGACACGAGGCCCGTGTGGCCGACCAGAATGTTGAGCGCCATGCACGCGATCGCGAAGATCACCGCATCGGTCGCGCTGGTGAGCGTGAGCCCACCCGCGAGCAGCGCGAACGGCAGCACGATCATCGCGATCGCGGCAATGACAACCGGCGAGCGAAGGCGCGTCATTCGAAGCGCAGGATCCGTTCGCCGAGCAGCCCCCTCGGCCTGATCAGCAGGACCAGAACCATCAGCAGGTAGATCGACGCTTCAGCCGCGGCGGGATAGAAGTAGACGGTCAGTCCGCGCACCACGCCGACGATCAGTGCCGCGATCACGACGCCGCGAAAAGAGCCGAGCCCGCCGATGACGACGACGACGAAGGCGGCAGTGAGGATCTCCGCGCCCATCGCCGGATGCACGCCGGTGATCGGCGCGAGCAGCACGCCCGCCAGCGCCGCGAGCGCGACGCTGATTGCGACGACGGCGGACATGTACGGCGCAAGCGAGATGCCGAGCGCCGCCACCATGTCCGGGTTCTGCACGCCCGCTCGCACGACGCGCCCGAACGGCGTGCGTTGCAACAGATACCCGAGCGCAGCGACCGCAGCGGCCGCAACGGCGAGCATCACCAGCCGATAACGCGAGTAGACGAAATCGCCGACGAATAGCTGGCCGCGCAGAGCGTCGGGAATCGAGAACGGGATCGGAGCGGCGCCGAAGACGAGTCGAAGCGTCTGCTCGGCGATCATCGCGAGACCGAACGTCAACAACAAGCCCAGCGCGGGATCCTGGCGGTAGAAGCGGCGAAAGAGGAAGCGCTCGACGACAAGACCGAGCAACGCGACGAGCACCGGCGACACGACGAGCACGCCGGCAAATCCCAGCGCGTCGCCGAGCTTGACTGCGAAGTACGCGCCCAGCGCATAGAACGCGCCATGCGCAAGATTGACGAGCCCGCCCAGCGAAAAGATCAGCGAGAGCCCGAGCGCGATCAGCAGGTAGTACGCGCCGGCGAGCAGGCCGTTCAGGACCTGCTCGAGAATTTGCGTCAGCATCGTGGCAGCGCCGCGCCCGGCGCTCCTGCGGCCGCCGGCACGCGCCGAATCACGTCACGCAGGCATCGTGCAGTTGTTCTCTTCGCGCGTCGGTGCGATCGATTCGAGGCTTGCACTGGCGCCCGGAACCGGCGCCGACGTGTCGAAAATGTCCCATTGGTTCTTCACCTGGTCCGCCGGCTTGAAGCGCACCGTGTACATCTCCATCATCAGCTGATGGTCCCAGTTGCGGTAGTAACCCTCGCGACCCTTCAGCACGTCGAATTTCGCGCCCTTCTCGAGGTGCTCGGCGATCTTCGTCGAGTCGGTCGTCTTCAGCTCGTTCATCGCCTGCGCGATGTGCTTCGTCGAAAGGTAATCGCCCCACGCCTGGTTGTCAGGCGGCTTACCGTACTTCTTCGTGAAGGCGTCGATGAACTTCTGCGCCGACGGCGTCTTGACCTGGTGGCTCCAGACGAGCGGCCAGATGCCGGTCAGGTTGCCCTTTCCCGCGCCCCACGCAACCGCGGTGTCGAACGCGAAACCGCCCACCGGGAATGCCAGCCCGTATTCGATGTACTGCTTCATGAAGTTCGTGATCTGCGCGCCCGCGAGATTCGACACGACGAGATCCGGCTTGGCATTGCGGATCTTCAGCAGGTACGGTGAAAAATCGGTGGCATCGGTCGCAACGAGCTCGTCCGCGGCGAACGTGCCGCCGTTCGCCTGCATGAACCGTTTCGCCACCCGCAGCAGATCGTGGCCGAACGCGTAGTCGGCGGTGAGGCTGTACCACTTCTTGCCCTTCACCAGCCCGTCACGCAGCAGCGCCTGGCCCGCCGCGTACACGTACATGCTGTTGGCCGCCTCGGTGTGGAACATGTAGCGGTTGCACGACTTGCCGCGAAGCTCGTCCGAGTTGCAGCCGGTGTTGAAGTACAGCGTGCGGTTGCGCTGCGCGACCTGCGCGATTGCAAGCCCCGACGCGGAGCTGATCTCGCCGATGAGGCACGCGACCTTGTCGCGCTCGATCAGCCGCTCCGCCTTCGTCGATGCGGTCTGCGGGTTGACGCTGTCCTCGGCGATCAGCTCGACCTTGCGCCCCGTCACGCCGCCGGCGGCGTTGATCTCCTCGACGGCCAGATTGACGCCCATCACCGCGTATTCGCCCAGCGGCCCCAGAAAGCCGGTGCGAGGCGTCAGGTGGCCGAATCGCACGGCATCCGCCTGGCCGCGACTGATCGCGGGGAATCCAAGCACGCCGAGCGCGGTGGCGGCGGCGCCGCCCTGGATGATGCCGCGACGGACGCGGCTGACCGGATGCTTCATGGGGTTCCTCCTTCCCGTGATGAAATGCGCGGCCTCTTGCCGGGCGGCGCTCCAAACTGAGATCGCAGTTATAATCGAAGCGCAATGCGCTGTCCAGAACCATGCCTCGCCGATCGGCCCCGCTCTCCTCTCGCGCCACGCTGCGCGATCGCGCCTATGACGGCGTGCGCGACCTGCTGATCGGCGGCCAGCTCGCGCCCGGCGAGCGGCTCTCGGTGCGCGAGCTCGCGGCGAGCCTCGACGTGAGCCCGATGCCCGTGCGCGAAGCCGTCCACCGGCTTGTCGCCGAGCACGCGCTCGAGGTGCGCCCGCAGAGCGCCGTGCGCGTTCCGCTGATGACGAAGCAGCGCTTCGGCGAGCTGCGCACGATTCGTGTCGCGCTCGAAGGCATGGCGGCGTCGCGCGCCGCGACGCTCGCGACGTCGGCCGAGTTGCAACGCATCCGCGAGCACCACGAGCGCTTCCGCCGTGCCGCGCAGCGCGATCGTCCCGATCCGGCGGTCGTGATTCGCGCCAACCAGCAGCTGCATTTCGAGATCTACCGAAGCGCGCGCATGCCGGCGCTGCTGGAGCTGATCGAAAGTCTCTGGCTGCAGATTGGCCCGGTGCTGAATCTCGATCTGCGCACGAGCCCGCAGCGGTTGCACGCGCTCGCGGCGCACGATCATCACGCGAAGCTCGTCGCAGCGCTTCAGCAGCACGATGCACGCGGCGCCCGCCGCGCGCTCACCGCCGACATCGAGACCGCCGCGGCTTACATCCTGTCTCTTCGTCAACTGCCCGAAACGGACGCAACGCCATGAACCTGCAGCTCGACGGAGCACGCGTACTGGTCACCGCCGGGGCGAGCGGCATCGGCCTCGCCGTCGCGAGGGCGTTCGTGCGCGAACGCGCGCGCGTCCACGTCGCGGACATCGACCACGCGGCGCTGAACGCATTGACCGCGAGCGACGCCGCGCTCTCGCGCAGCGTCTGCGACGTCGCCGACCGCGTGCAGGTGGCAAAGATGTTCGACGAAGCGCTTGCGTCCCTCGGTGGGCTCGACGTGCTGGTGAACAATGCGGGCATTGCCGGACCCACGGCGCCATGCGAGGACGTGCCGCCCGAACAATGGGATCAGACGCTTGCCGTCAACATCACCGGCCAATTCAACTGTGCACGGCTCGCGATACCGCATCTGCGCAAGAGCCGCAACGCGAGCATCATCAACCTGTCGTCGGCCGCCGGCCGCTTCGGCTTCCCGCTGCGCACGCCGTACGCCGCGTCGAAATGGGCGGTGATCGGGTTCACGAAGTCGCTGTCGATCGAGCTCGGCGGCGACGGCATCCGCGTCAACGCGATCTGCCCGGGCTCGGTCGCGGGTGCGCGCATCGATCATGTGTTCGCGAGCAAGGCGAAAGCGCGCTGCGTCGACGCGTCGGTCGTGCGCGACGAAGCGCTTGCGCGCACGTCGCTGCACCGACTGGTTTCGGCAGACGACATCGCCAACGCCATCGTCTTTCTCTGTTCGCCCGCAGGGGCCAACATCTCGGGCCACGCGCTTCCCGTCGACGCGGACACGCAGGCGCTCGTGTAGTCCGGGCGCAGCGACATCATCCCTTGGCGGCCGTTGCCGCAGGTGCCCGCACATTCAGAAAGACGTTGCAGGCGAACGCGATCGCACCGGCCGCGGCAGCGAATTCCGACGCGGCCAGGATCGGCACCACTTCGCGATTGCCGAGCAAGAGCACGCACAATGACGCCATCATCACCGGGAGAGCCGCGTTGTGCAGCCAGAAGTGGATCTTCGCGAGCCGGCTTTCGCCGGCACTCGGGAAGACGGAGTAAATCAGTCCCGCCAAGGCGAGCGTCGCCCATCCCAGCAGGTTGATGTGCGCATGCACCGGGCGCTGCGTGAAGTTTTCGCCCGCACCCATGGCAATTCCGAGACCGATGCCGATGATCAGGCGTAGACCACCGCCAGCTTCAACCAAAGCGTCGCCGACAGCGAAAAGGAAATCGGCATAGGGGGATTGGCAATCTTTGCGTATTGCACGATCGTTCTCCTTTCAGATGGGGCGATGAGCGTTTGCGATACCCAACGAGCTCGATGACGCTTACGCCGCACGCGTCATGGCGAGCACTTCGACGCCGTCGCGCGCACCATCGCGGCGGCGCCACACCGACGTGGCGATGCCGTTGGGTTGCACGACGACAACGAACTCCTTGCGCAGCTTGCCGATCGCGTGGGCGGCGATGACATGCAGCCGTTGCGGTCTTGCGACCGCGAGCTTGTGCCTGCGCTCGAACACGAACAGGAGCAGCGCAAACAATGTCCCGCCGGGCAGCAGGATCTCGAGCAGCAGATACGGAACCGACCGCTGCAGCAGGCTCCTCAATGCCGTCAAGTTTTGGACCACTGTGGTTTTCACGCGATTCTCCTTGCTCCTGATGCGATGGGTGCATGACCTCGGGACTGGCAGCAGTGTGCGGGCGCGCGCCTTGCCGATCGCTGACGAATTCGCTCATCCACCGGCGAGCTGCGCGGTGGCGCGCGGCAACGAAGTGTCCGCGCCGTAACGCATTGTCGGGAAAAGATCTTTACGAAAGGACACGCAAGCGTTCTTCCGCATCGCGCCCGGGATCGATGCCCGCACGCTGCGGCCGTGGCGGCGACTTACCGATGACTTACGGATCATCCGCACGTCGCTTGCGTTGAAGGGTGTCAGCGGACGACATCGACCGTGCAATGTCGTCGCGAGCGGCGGTTGCATATTCAACGGTGGCTCGCTATCGTCTCCCTCCGGGTCCGCGGCTCGAAGCCGTTTGAGATGCCGGACACAGCAACGCGAGGAGGAGCGCAACATGAGCATCCGACGCAATGGGCACAGCGCGGTATTGGGCGTGCTGACCGCGGTTGTAACGGCCGCTTGGATCAGCGGCGCGACCGCGCAGACGCGCACCTTCAGCTTCGCCTACGACCAGCCGACGACGACGGCGTACGGCATCGCTGCCAACATCTTCGATGCCAAGCTCAAGGAGCTGAGCGGCGGCAAGATGAGCATCAACCAGTTCCCTGGCGCGCAGCTCGGGCAGGAACCACAGATGCTGCAGAAGATGCGCGCCGGCGACATCGATTTCGTCATCACGTCGACCGCGAACGCATCGACGCTGGCGCCGCAGGCAGGCGTGTTCTCGCTGCATTTCATTTTCCGCGATCAGAATCATCTGGCCAAGGCGCTCGCCGATCCGGCGATCGCGCAGGAATTTCGCGCCATGATCAAGGATTCGGTGCAGGGCGCGCAGGTGCTCGGCCTGCTCACGATGGGCATGCGCAACATGTACAGCAAGAAGGAAGTCAAATCGATCGACGACATCAAGGGCCAGAAGGTGCGCGTCCAGGCGACCAAGACCGAGGACACGTTGTTCCCGGCCTACGGCGCGCAGACGGTTCACATGCCGTTCGGCGAGGTCTACACGTCGCTGCAAACGGGCGTGGTCAACGTCGCCGAGAACGGTGTCAACGTTTATCTCGCCAACAAGCACTACGAGGTCGCGCCGGTTCTGTCGATGACCGAGCACGAGGCCAACAACAACTGCATCTGGGTCAGCGAAAAGACGTGGACCAGCCTGACGCCTGAACAGCAGAAGTGGGTCCAGGCCGCCGCGGACGAGGTGAGCAAGAAAGAACCTGCGATGGCGCTGAAGCTCGAGAAGGACTCGGCCGACAAGTTGAAGTCCATCGGCGTGAAGGTGGTCGAGAACGTCGACAAGTCCGGGTTCATCAAGGCCGCGCAGCCCGTCCAGGACCAGCTCGCGGCGGAGCTCGGTCCGCACGCCGTCAAGCTGCTGAAGCTCGTCCGCGATGTGAAGTAGCTCGACCATCCTCCTCGGGTCGGAGGCGTGTGAGCGCTTCCGCCTCCGCGTTGCTTGGTAGCCGCATGAACGACCGAGGGGAGAAATGGCCGATTTCCGAGCCCTGATCCTCCAGCGTCACCGCCAACTGAAATGGAAGGCGTTTGACCGGTTGGAGGCGCTGCTCATGATCCTGTGCGGCGTGTGCATCTTCATGTTCACGCTGACGGTCTTTTGCGACGTGATCACGCGCAGCCTCGGCGCGCCGTGGTTGTGGCTGCAGCAGGTCACCACGGCGTTCTTCGCGTGGGGCGTGTTCCTCGGCATGGCGGTTGCGACGCGCCGCAACGACCACTTCTACCTGACCGAGATCACCAAGCGGATGAGCGGCGCGCCGCGCAGCGCGATCGAGATTGCCAATCGCGTGATCGTGCTGATCGTCGCGCTGCTGCTCGTCGGGTTCGGCTGGAAGAATGCCATCCTCGACCTCGGCAGCTATCGGATGCCGTCGCTTATCCCGTTGACCGTCTATACGGCGATCGTGCCCGCCGCCGGCGTGCTCATCGTGCTCTTCACGATCGAGCAGCTCGTCAACGGTTGGCGACATGGCTTCGAAGGGCCGGAAGATCGCGACAATCTGCCCCAATTCGTCGCGGAGGAAATCGTCGAATGAGCGATCGCCGGGCCGCCCCAAGATCGCTCGCTCCCCCTCGGGGGGAAGGCGCGGAACGCGCCAAGGGGGCTCACATATGAGCGGCGGCGCAGTCTTGTGCCTGATGGGCATCCTGTTTCTCACGTTCGGCTACATGGGCGTGCCGGTGTCGTTTGCGCTGATGGCGGGCGTGTTCGTCGCCACCGCCTTTACACCGATCAGCCTTCAATCGATGGTTGGCCAGCTGTTCCACGGCATCGATTCCGAGACGCTGCTCGCAGTCCCTTTCTTCCTGCTGGTCGGCGAGTTGATGGCGTCATCCGACGTCGTGCATCGAATGATCCGGTTGTCGCAGACGCTGGTCGGACATCTGCGCGGTGGGCTTGCGCAGGTGGTGACGCTGTTCAGCATGTTCTTCGCCGGCATCTCGGGCTCGTCAGTGGCCGATGTCGCCGTTCTGAGCCGCACCGTTGCCCCCGAGATGGACAAGGAAGGCTATGACCGCTCGTTCACCGCGGCGCTCATCGCGTGCGCGTCGACGATGGCTAACCTGATTCCGCCTTCCATCATGGCGGTGGTTTACGGCGCCACGGGCAACGTCTCGATCGGCGGCTTGTTTCTGGCTGGCGTCGTGCCGGGTGTGCTGATCGGCATCGGCCTCATGGTGTACAGCTATTTCCGGGGCCCCGTAGGCGTGATGAAGCCGCGCGCGTCGTTCACCGAAGTCGCCGTCGCGGCGCGCGGTGCCGCGTTGCCGCTGATCATCCCGGTGATCATCATGGGCGGAATCCTGAGCGGGTGGTTTACGCCGACCGAAGCCGGGATGATTGCCGCTGTCTACATTCTCGTCGTGCTGATCCCGGTCCTGCGGCCGACCCATATCACGCAACTGCCGCGCGACTTCATGTACGCGGGCCTCCTCTATTCGCTGCCGCTGGCGGCGGTGGCGGGCGCCTCGGCATTCGGCTGGATGGTCGCGTACCTGCGCGGCCCTGACATGGTTGCCACCTACATCAGCGCATTCGCCGGTACGGACGGCCGGATGATCATGTTGCTGCTGGTCGTGCTGTTCGTGATCGTCGGCGACTTCATCGACGCCATTCCAGCGATCATCATCTTCATGCCGATCATCCTCAAATTGACGGAGGTGGGCCAGATCAACTCGCTGCACATGGGCGTGGTGATCATCACGACGCTGGTCTTCGGGCTGATCACGCCGCCCTACGGTTTGTCATTGCTGGTGGCGTCGAAATACGTCGGGGTCGGCTTCGGACGGGCGCTGATACGCTCGTTGCCGCTCTATGTCGTATTCTTGTTGACGATCGGCTTCTGCGTGCTCTTCCCCGAAGTGGTGCTATGGCTGCCGAAGCAGCTGCTCCCGGAATCGGTTGGCTGCTTCAAAAGCCCGAGCGGAACCGGTTATATCTGTCCGTGATCGAAGCTGACGAAACATGAACGCCACTATCGAGCTTCACCTGCCGTTCGCCGTGCGGCCGTTGACACCTAAGCTCGGCGCCGAGATATCGGACGTGAGACTTGCGGACGGCGTCTCGGACGAAGTCTTTCGCGCGATTTACCAGGCATTCCTGCGCTACCAGGTGCTGCTGTTCCCGCCGCAAGAGCTTCCGCCCGATCGTCAAGTCGCGTTCGCCCGGCAATTCGGCGAAGTGCAGATCCACGTGATGAAGCAATACCACGCCGACGGGTTTCCGGAGCTGTATCGGCTCTCGAACCTCGACGAGAACGGCAACCCGAGCGGCCGCCATCCCGACAAGGGCACGCTCGCCTGGCACACCGACGGATCCTGGCAACGCGTCACCGGGCAGGCGACGATCATCTATGGCGAAATCGTGCCCGAGAGCGGCGGCGAGACGCACTTTTGCGACATGTACGGCGCGTACGAACGGCTCGACGCGACATGGAAGGCGCGCATCGCGAACCTGCGTGCCGTGCACAATCTCGACTTTTCCCGCACGCGCCGCCATGGCGAGGATCCGCTGACCGAGGCGCAGCGGCGCGAAAAGCCGCCCGTCGATCACCCGGTCGTGCGAACGCACGCGGAAACGGGTCGCAAATGTCTGTACCTGGGCGACCACGCGGAATCTATCGTCGGCATGCCGTACCCGGAAGGACGCGCGCTGATCGAGGAATTGAACGCGCTCGCCATCCACCCGGATCTCACGTACGAGCATCGCTGGAAGCCAGGCGAATTGATCGTGTGGGACAACCGCTGCGTGATGCATCGCGCCACGGCCTACGATCCATTCACGCAGCGGCGCGTGGTGCGCCGTTGCACGGTGCTCGGCGAGGTACCGAGCTGATCGCGACGCTTACGCTCGCGGTTGGCCGCGTGTTTATTTTCCCGGGTCCTTCACGTCGGGACACTTGTCGAACTCGAGGTTGTACAGCGTGCCGTCGATCTTTTCGACGCGTCGTATGTAAACGGTCTGCACGATGTCGCGCGTGTCCGCATCGATCATGATCGGCCCGCGCGGGCTCAGCAGCTTCATGCCTTTCATCGCGGCGACGAACGTATCCGGGTCGACCGATCCGGCCGTCTTCTTCAGGGCTTCCGCGATCGCCGCCATGCCGTCATAGCCTGCGCACGCCATGAAATTCGCGCGCAGCCGAGTACCGTTGACCTCGGCATAGGTCTTGAGAAACGCCTTGTTCTCCGGCGAATCGTGCGCCGCCGAGTAGTGGAAGCTCGTGATGAGTCCCACCGTCGGCTCACCCATCGCCTGCAACACGCCGTCGTCGGTCAGGTCTCCCATCGCGATCAGCTTGATGCCCGCCTGCTTGAGACCGCGCTCGTCGTAACCCTATCGGTCGCTGCTAGACAGTTCCAGCGACGCGCTTGACGAGCTCCGGCCTGCGTATCTTGCCGGTCGGCGTCATCGGGAAGTCGTTCATGACGACGAGCGCCTCGGGCAATTTGTAGTCGGCGACGCGGCCTCTCAGAAACGCCACCACTTCGTCGAGCGTCAAGCTCACGCCCGGCTTGATGATCGCACAGAGGCAATTCTTCTCGCCGAGCCGCGGGTCGGGCGCGCCGACGATCGCCGCCTGCATGATCTTCGGATGCTGGTAGAGCAGCTCCTCGATCTCGCGAGGGAAATACTTCTTGCCGCCGCGGTTGACGATCTCCTTCTTGCGTCCGGCGATGCGCACGTTGCCTTCCTTGTCCGCATACTGGCCCAGATCGCCCGTGCGGAACCAGCCGTCCTGCGTGAAGCTGTCGCGGTTCGCCGCGGGATTGTCGAGATAGCCCATGTGCACCGACGGCCCGACCGCCGCGATCTCGCCCACCTCGCCGAACGGCACGTCGTTGCCGTCGTCGTCGAGGATGCGCAGGCCCATCGAATCGACGCAGTGTCCGACGGTGCCGTTGACCTTCAGCGGGTCGTCGGTGAGACGCGTGAACGAGTGATAGCCGGTTTCGAGCATGCCGTAGAGCTCGATCAGCTTCGCGTGCGGAACGGCGGTCTGGAACGCCTTGATCGTCTCGACCGCGGCCGACGCGCCGCCGGTGATGACGATGCGAAGCGAGCTCAGATCGCGCTTCGCGAGCTCGGGCGAGTTCAGCATCGCGACGATCGACGCAGGCGCCGTCGGAATGTACGTGACGCGCTCCTTTTCGATGAGCTCGAGCGCACCTTCGGCCGAGAAGCGCTCCATCAACACGACGCGCGCGCCCGCCATCGCCGCCTGCACGAGCGTCATGTACCCCCAGTTCAACCCCACCGGCAGGTAGTCGAGCATCACGTCCCTGTCCGTGACCGCGAGCTCGCGGTTGAACGTCTCGCATGTGCAGAGTGTCGTGTTGAAGCAGTGCAAAACGCCCTTCGGGTTGCCCGTCGTGCCCGACGTGAAGCACATGCGCATCACGTCGAGCGGCGACATGTGCACGCGATTCGCCGCGTCGATCTCCGGCGTGTCGTGCACGACCTTCGCGAAGCTGACCACGTCGGGCGCATCGACGTCGTCGACGCAGATCGTGAGCGAGAGCTCCGGCAGACGCGGGCGCAACTCGCGAATCATCGCAAGGTAGTCGAACCCCTTGAATTGGCTCGCGCATACGTATGCCTTCGACTTCGAGAACTTGAGGATGTACTCGACTTCGACTGCGCGGAAGTCGGCGCTGATCTTGTTCGCCACCGCGCCGATCAGCTCGAGCGAAAAGAACACGACCGGGAATTCGATCCGGTTCGGCAGCTGCAGCGTGACGACGTCGCCTCGCTGCACGCCCTGGCGGCGCAGGAACTCCGCGAAGCGTTGCACCTCGGCCCACAGCTTTGCGTACGTGATGCGCCGGCGCGCGTCGCAAATCGCCTCGCGATCCGGCGTTTCACGGGCGCGCATTTCGAGGATCTGCGAAAACGTCTGATCCTTCCACCAGCCCTTCGCGCGATATTTCGCGATGTCCTGTGCGCTTGGCGGCCTCGGTACTTCGATCATGCTGCTCCTCCTATCGTTCGTCGCCCCGCGCAGGCGGGGGTCCAGTTTCGTTGCCTTGCCAAATCGCTGAAGACGCTGGATTCCCGCGTTCGCGGGAATGACGGTTATCGTATTGCCCTCAGCAATCCGCCGTCGACCTGGATCGCCGTACCCGTGACGTACCTGCCTTTAGGCGAAACCAGCAGCGCGGCGAGGCTCGCGATGTCGTCCGGGGCGCCGATGCGCTTCATCGGAACCTCGTCGGTCAACCGCCGCTTCACGACATCCGCGCCCTCACTGCCCGCCGCAAAGACTTTCTGCAGCCGCGTCGTATCGATGTATCCCGGACAGATCGTGTTGACGTTGATGTCGAACGGGGCGACCTCGAGCGACAGCGTCTTCGAATAGCCGATCACGCCCGACCATGTCGCGACCGACAGCGCAAACCCCGGGACCGGCTGAATCGCGGAGATCGCCGTGATGTTGAGAATGCTGCCGCCGCCGCGCTCCTTCATCGACGGCACGACCTCGCGTGCCATGCGTACGACGTACATCAGGTTCTGCTCGACCGCCTTCGCCCACGCAGTGTCGTCGAATCCGAGCACCGGACCGAGCGGTGGCGCGCCGTCGTTGTTGACGAGGATGTCGATGCCGCCGAGCTCGCGGCGAACGGTTTCGGCCACGCGCACGCAATCGTCGGCGCGGCGGCAATCCGCCTGGATCGGCAGCACGTTGGCGCCGGTCTCGGTGCGAAGCCGCTCGGCGGCTTCCTGCAGATCGACTTCGCGCCGCGCCGTGATCGCGACCGCCGCTCCTTCGCCCGCGAGCGCGCGGGCAATGCCGTAACCGATACCCTGGCTCGCGCCGCCGACGATCGCGACCTTGCCATCGAGATCCAGGTTCATGTCCGTTTCACCTGCGCGAGAAAGCGCTCCGCGTTGTTGACGAATACGTCCGCGAGCACGTTTTCCGCGTAGCCTTCGCTGCGCCAGTCGCGCACCAGCCGCTCGTACGTGAAGAGCGGATAGTCGGCGCCGAACATCACGCGCTCGCGCAGCCGCCGCGGGATCTCGTGCTTGAGGTCCGGCGTGAAGTACTTCGGAGACCAGCCGTGCACCTCGTACCAGATGTTGCGCTTGTGCATGAGCACGGCGATCGTTTCCGCCTGCCAGGGCCATCCGGGCCGCGCCGCGACGATCTGCAACTGCGGATAGCTGGCCGCGACGTGGTCGAGATGCCGCGGGTGACAGTCGTCGAGCACGATGCCCGCGCCGCCCGGCAAGCCCGCGCCGAGACCCGTCGTGCCGACGAAGATCAGCGCGGGAATTTTCGCCTCGATGCACAGATCGTAGAACGGCTTCCACGCCGGATCGCTCGGAGGCCCGCTGCCGGATCCGGAAACCGCGAAGCCGATGAACCCGGGCGCGCGATCGATGCAGCGGCGCAGCTCACGTACGCCGTCGACGCCGGTATGCGGGTCGATGTGGATCCAGTGGCCGATGATCGCGTCGGGATGCGCGCGCTCGGTGTCGAAACCGTAGTCGTGCACGCCCCTCGCTTGGTCGAGCGGAATGAACTTGGTGAACCCGAAATCGAGCACCGCGCGCACGTCGCTGCGGCGGAAGTAGTCGGCCATCTCGTCCTCGGTCGCGTACTTCGGCTCCGAGTTCCACGTTTTCTTCTGTTGCGCGAGCTCTTCCTCGGTGCGCAGCGTGTATCCGCGCTTGGTGCCCCAGTGCGAGTGAATGTCGATCATTTTCATGTTCTAGTGTCCGGCTCCAAGATAGGTCTTTTCGATGCGGGCGTCGTGCAACAGGTCGGACGCCGGCCCATCGAAGGCCACTGCGCCGTTCTCCAGCACGTAACAGTGATGGGCCATGCGCAGGACCTTGCGCGCGTTCTGCTCGGCGATGAGGATCGATGCGCCGGCGGCATGGATCGCGCGTACGCGCTCGAGAATCGCGTCGAACACTTTGGGCGCCAATCCGAGCGACGGCTCGTCGAGCAGCAACAGCTTCGGATTGCCCATCAGCGCTCGAGCGAGCGCGAGCATCTGCTGCTCGCCGCCGGACAGGTACGCCGCGGCGAGCCGGCCGCGCTCGCGCAGCACGGGAAACAACTCGTACACGAGCGAAAGCCGCTGCTCGATCGCCGTGCGGTCGGTCTGCAGATAACCGCCGAGCTCGAGGTTCTCGCGCACGGTCATCGAGCCGAACAGCATGCGTCCCTGCGGCACCTGGATCACGCCTTGCCGCACGACTTCATCGGGCAGCGCGTGGCTGATCTCGCTGCCTGCGAAGCTGATGCGGCCGCCGCGCACCGGATTCAGTCCCGAGATCGCGCGCAGCAGCGCCGTCTTGCCCGCGCCGTTCGGTCCGAGCACGCCGATGATCGCATTGTCGGGAACGGCGAGCGACACGCCTTTCAGCACGTCGATGCCGGTGTAGCCTGAACGCAGCGACTCAATGGACAGCATCGGCTTCCTCGTCGCCCAGATAGGCGTCGATGACCGCGGCGTCGCGCTGGATTCGCTCGGGTGTGCCTTCGGCGATCACCGCACCGTTCTGCATCACCGTCACGCTATGCGCGAGCGCCATCATGACTCGCATGTTGTGCTCGATCACGAGCAGCGTGATCCTTTCCGATTCGGCGAGCGAGCACGCAGCGGCGATCGCTCGGTCCGCCTCGGATTCGCTCATGCCGGACGTAGGCTCGTCCAGGAGAAGCAGCGCCGGCCGAGCCGCAAGCGCGCGCGCGAGATCCATGCGCTTCAGCACACCGAATGGAAGCTCGGCCGCAGCCGTGTGGCGATACGCGAGCAGATCGAAGCGTTCCAGGACGGCCATCGCCTCGCGCACCGCCTGGTCTTCACGCCGATGCGCGAGCGGTGTCGCGAGCGCCGCGTGCGCGAACGGCACGTGCGAATGGCGGCCGACACCGAGCAGCACATTGTCGAGCACCGACAGCTCTGCAAACGGCTCGACGTGCTGAAACGTCCGGCCGATGCCGCGGCGGCTGATCGCATGTGCAGGCAATCCCGACACGGACACGCCGTCCAACAGCACCCGACCGCCTGCAATCGGGACCGTGCCGGTGATCGCATTGACCAAGGTCGTCTTCCCCGCGCCGTTGGGTCCGATCAGCCCGCGTATTTCGCCCGCAGCGATACATAGCGAAACGTCGCGCACCGCGATCAGGCCGCCGAAGCGCACCGACAGGCGCTCGACGGTCAGTCGGTCGGTCACGGCCGTGCCTCCGCGGTCGCGGCAGGCGCGCGCGTGCGCATCCGCCGCGCAACGGCGTGCCAGAGCGTCACCAGACCGTTCGGCAGAAAGATCAGGAACCCGAGCAGCATCATCGTGTAGATGACGTCGCTGTACTCTTTCACCGAGCGCAGCATCTCGGGCATCGCGCTCAGTACCGCCGCGCCGATCACCGATCCGCCCACCGATCCCATTCCGCCCACGACGATGAACGTGATCTGGCGAAGCGCCGCCGAGACACCGAACTCGACCGGATCGATGAAGCCGACGACGATCGCCTGCAGTCCACCGGCCACGCCCGCAAAAGCCGCGGACAACGCGAATGCCGCGAGCCTCACGCGATGAACGGACACGCCGAGCGCTTGCGCAGCGTGCGGACTCAGTCGAACGGCGTTGAGCTCGCGCCCGACGCGCGACGCGAGCAGATTGCGCGCGGTCCAGATCGCGAGCACGCAGCAGCCGAGAACGACCAGGAAGCGCGCGTACTCGCTCATGCGCAGTCCGGCAACGGCCGCTTTCGGAACGGTCAATCCGCGCACGCCACCGGTCACGTTCGCGAATTCCTCGATGACGATCTGCACGATCTGCAGGAAGCCCAGCGTCGCGAGCGCAAGGTAGATGCCGCGCAACCGGCTCGCCGGCGCGCCGAGCAGCGCTCCCATCAGCGCCGCCAGCATCGCGCCCAACGGGATGGCGGCCCAGAACGGCACGCCGTATCGCGCGGTGAGCAGCGTCGATCCGTACGCCCCGATTGCGATGAACGATGAGTGGCACAGCGATATCTGCCCCGAATTGCCGGTCAGCAGATTCAGCCCGACCGCGGCGATGACGTTGATCATCGCGAGGCTGAGCAAATACACCGGGTAGCTGCCCATCGTCGCAGCGGCTGCTGCCAGCAGCAACACCGCAACGAGCGCGACGATGGCGCGATAGCGGCTCCGCATGTCAGACCCGCTTGATCTCCGCGGCGCCGAACAGACCCTGCGGCCGGAACACGAGCAGCACCATCAGCAGGATGAAGGGAACGAGGTTCTTGAATGTGCTTCCGATCAAGACGCCCGAATAGGTTTCGATCAGCCCGACCGCGAGGCCGCCGACGATCGCTCCCGGAATGCTCGTGAAGCCGCCGATGACTGCGGCCAGCAGCCCGCGCAGGATGAGTTGGCCGATCTCGGGATTGATGCCGATCAGCGGCGCAACGAGAAGACCGGCGAGCGCGCCGATCGCCGTGCTGATCGCCCACGACCAGCGGTAGACGGTTTCGACCCTGATACCCATCAGCCGCGCGGCTTCCGGATTGACGGACACCGCGCGCATCGCCTTGCCGAGACGTGTCGATCGCAGGAATACCATCACGCCGAGGGTCACGAGCGCCGTGCAGGCAAAGATCCACAGCGACGTCGGATTGAAACGCAGGCCCGCCGCCACGATCGGCTCGGTGCCGAAAGGCCCGTCGATCGTGTTCGGGCTGTCGCCGAATCGAATGGAAATGACGCCCTTGATCAGCAGCCCGATCGCGAACGTCGCGATGACGAGGGTGAACTCGGGCGCCTTGACGATCGGGCGGATCAGCACGCGCTCGATGACGACGCCGCCCGCGGCGCCAAGCAATACGACGCTCGCAATGACGACCGGATAGGGAAGCGCGAGCTGGGTGAGGATCAACGCGGTGTACGCGCCGAGCGTAACGATCTCGCCCTGGCCGAAATTCAGCACCCCCGACGATTTGAACGGGATGACGATCGCCAGCGCGACAAGCGCGTAGATGCTACCGACGCTGATGCCGGCAATCGCGAGCTGCAGGAAGAGGGTGAGGCTCATCGCTCGACGCGTGTCGTCCTCGCGAAGGCGGGGACCCAGTGACGTTGCTTGTACGACGCTGGATTCCCGCCTTCGCGGGAATGACGAAGTGGACAGGCGAGCGTCGCGCTTACTGGTACCGACTGAGTATGTCGCTCTGCCGCGTGCTCGACCACTGCACCGGTTCCCATTGACCGTCCTTCACCACCATGGGCACGAGTGCGAGATTGCCGATGTGGTGCTTGGTCGAGAACGTCCGCGGCGTGGCGACCGGGCCCACGCGGTAGTTCTGGATGCCTTCCAGCGCACGGATCACTGCGTCCGCGGTAAGGTTCTTGCCTGCCCGCTTCATGCCCTCGGCGAGCACGTATGTGTCGCCGTACGCGAGCAGGTCGAAGTTATTGGGACGTCCGGCGGGTGCGTTCGGGTACTCCTTCTTCCAAGCCGCTTCCCATTTGACCATGTCGGCCGCCTTCGACCCCGGCAGGTACGGAATGAGCGAGAAGCCCATGACGCCTTCCGCTGAGCTCTTGGCAGCCGTCACCAGTCCCGGATCGACCATGTTGCTGCCGACGAAAAACGGCTGCTTGAGGCCGAGCTCTTTCGCTTGCCGCATCGCGATCGCCGCCTCTGCCGGATTGCCGAAGAACGCGATCACGTCGGGATTGGCCTTCTGTACCTCGACCAGTTGCGGCGTGAAGTCCTTGTCGCCGATGTTGAACTCGACGCGCACGGCCGGCGCAGTCTGGAACCAGTTCTTCAGCTTGTCGACGGTCGCGTCGCCTTCGTTGCGCGGATACTCCTCGCGCCCGCTCATGATCGCGATCCGCTTGGCCTTATAGTGCGTGGACAGAAATTCCGCATACAGCTCGCCGTAGCGCGCGGTTTCAGTCGTGCCGCCGCGGAAAAGGTTGCGCGCATGCGGCCACGTCACCTGCGGCGCCGACGCAATCGATACGTAGTAGGGGATGCCCTTCTCTTTCATGTAGTCGACCGCGCCGACCGTCGCGTTGCTGCCGCCGACCGACATGACGGCGAACACCTTGTCCTGCTCGACGAGCTTCTTGACGGCGGCGAGCGCCTTCGTCGGCGAGTGGCCGTCGTCTTCGAACACGGCGACAATCTTTCGGCCGTTGACTCCGCCTGCGGCGTTGATTTCCTTGATCGCGAGCAGCATGCCGTCGCGACCGGCAAGACCGATGTAGGCAGCGGGCCCCGTGATCGGTCCGTGCGCACCGATGGTGATCGTGTCCGAGCTAACGCCCTGCTGGGCAGCGACGGGCAGTCCAACGGCGAGCAGCGCCGCGCCGGCGGCGATCAGCAGCCTCTTCATGGTTCTCCTCCTATGGCCGATGTCGGCTCTTGGCAAAAACTGACTGGGCGCTCAGAATAGGACCGCGCGAAGCGTCCTGTCAATACGGCAAGGCGGCAAATTCGGCGTGATCCGCTAGGAACCCAGGCCAGCTCTTGGCGGCGGCGGTTACTGCCTTGCCCGGTGATCGAACGCTACGCTAGATTGACCGGGCGCTCAGAAAAGAGGGATTGACGTGGAGTCGCAGCAAAAGACCGAAACGCGGCGTTCGCTGCAACCGCGGCGCATCAAGACCGCAACGAAGAATCCGGATCGCGTGCGCGAACGGCGCGAGCGTCTGATCAACGCCGCCATCGCGGTATTCATGGAAAAAGGCTTTCACAACGCGACGGTGCGCGACATCGGCCGCGCGGCGAACATGACGCAGGGCACGATCTACAACTACGTCAGCTCGAAGGACGACATCCTGTACATGGTCTGTGATCGGATCGTAGCCGAATACAACGACCAGGCGCGCAAGGCGCTCGACACGTCGCACGACCCGGTCGGACGCGTGCGCTCGGCGGTGCGCGCGATCTCGCAGGTGATGTATCGGCATCGGCGTGAGATTCTGCTGATCTACCAGGACAGCCACCTGCTCGACAAGCGCTCGCGCCGCGTGATCCTCGCGCGCGTCGAGGAGTTCATTGGCATGTTCGAGCGCATCATCACCGATGCCGCGCGGGAGCTGAAGGTGCCGCTGCGTTACCCTCACCTGTCAGCGAACATGCTCACGTTCCTGCCCGTGATGATCGCGTTGCGCGGCTGGTCGCTGAAGAACGATGTGTCGCCCGAAGAGGTGATCGAGCAGATCACGGCGTTCATCGTGCGCGGACTTGGCTTCGAGTAGCCTTATCGAGCCGCCGCCGATCCGATAGCCGGCCGAGCGAAGGGTCGTCGCAGCGGATGGCCGCGCTCATTCGGATTAGAATGCCCGAATTTGGGTGAGGGGATAAGGCAGAATGGACGTGCATATCAGCTGGATCCTCCTGGCGGTTATCGGCGTCGGGTTGTTTGTGCTTTTCGGCTATGTCTTGTGCCACATGGCGAGCGAGCAAGACCGCGCCGCACGTCACTCCGAGAAGGAGTTTTTCCCCGAATCCGACGTGACGATCACCCGCTCCGGGCAATAGCCTGCGAGGCGGGTGTCCAGCGGATACCGAAGGCGCGGCACGCAGACGAGATGACAGACTCGTCGACCCGTCGCTTCGACGCCGCCTCGTTACGCGCGTTCGTCGCACGGACATTCGAAGCGGTCGGCATGCCGAAGCCGGACGCGAGCGTCGTGGCGGAGCTGATGGTCAGTGCAGATCTCGGCGGGGCCGAGGGCCACGGCGTCTTCCGGCTGCCGCAATACGTGCGCCGCATTCGCGCCGGCGGCATCAATTTGCATCCGAACATCCGCATCGAACGCGAGCGCGACGGCATGGCGCTCATCGACGGCGACAACGGCATGGGCCATCTCGTGATGAAGGTCGCCGCGCAGCATGCGATCGCCAAAGCGAAGCGCGCCGGCGTCGGCTGGGTCGGCGTGCATCACAGTAACCACGCAGGTCCCGCATCGCTTTACGCGCGCATGCCGATCGAGCACGACATGATCGGGCTCTACCTCGCGGTGGGCAACGCGAACCATCTGCCGCCGTGGGGCGGCATCGACTTGCTGCTGTCGACCAACCCGATTGCCGTCGCTGTGCCGGCGCTGGAAGAGGCGCCCGTCGTGCTCGACATGGCGTCGACGGTCGCGGCGTACGGCAAGGTGAAGACGAAGGCGCAACGCGGTGAGCCAATGCCCGAGGGTTGGATGATCGATCGGCAGGGCAAACCCTTAACCGATCCGCTGCGCGCCGACGAAGGCTTCCTGCTGCCGATCGGCGGCTACAAGGGCTACGGACTTGCGCTCGTTTTCGGTCTGCTCGCCGGAACTCTCAACGGGGCGGCGAACGGTCCGGATACGATCGACTTCAACAAGGACGACCGCACGCCGACCAACACGGGACAGGCGATCGTCGCGATCTCGATCGAGGCATTCTCCGACGTCGACGCCTTCAAGCGGAAAGTCGATGCGTTGATCGGGGCGCTGCGCAACTCGCGGCGTCTGCCCGATGTGGATCGCATCCGGCTTCCCGGCGAGCAGAGCCACGCGAAGCGCATTGCCTACGAGCGCGACGGCATTCCGCTCGCGCCGGAGCTCGTGCGCAAGCTGAACGATCTCGCGGCCGAGCTCCGCACGGCGCGACTGTCCTGACCCGAGGAGAGGATCCATGCACCGAGTCGGTCGAGCAATTGTCGCGCTCACGCTCTGCACACTGGCGCTTTGCGCATCCGCCCAGTCGAATTATCCGAGCAGGCCGATTACGATGATCGTCCCGCTCGCCGCCGCGAGCGCGGTCGACAATGCCGCGCGCATCGTCACGCAGCGAATGTCGATCAACATGGGGCAGCAGATCGTCATCGAAAACCAGCCCGGCGCGGCAGGCCTGATCGGCGCCGAACGCGTCGCGAAGGCCGCGCCCGACGGCTACACGATCGGCGGGTTCAACGACAGCATCATGACGATGCTGCCGAACCTCTATGCCAGGATGCCGTGGGACATCCTGAAGGACTTCGAGCCCGTGTCGCTCGTGGCGACGGTGGAATGGGGGCTCGTCGCGAGCAACGACTCGCCGTACAAGAGCGCAGCGGATCTGATCGCAGCCGCCAAAGCAAATCCCGGCAAGATCTTCTATGCGTCCGGTGGCAATGGCAGTCCCCAGCACATCGCGATGGCGTTGTTCGCGCACACTGCCGGCATCAGCCTCACGCACGTGCCTTACAAGGGTGCAACGCAGGCCGCAGTCGACATTGCAAGCGGTCAAGTTCAGGTGGGGTTCCAGGGACTCGCGACCGTCGCCTCGCTCGTGCGTGGCGGCAAGCTCAGGCTGATCGGCGTGACGACGCCTGCGCGTTTGCCGGCGTTCGGCGACGTACCCACGGTTGCCGAGTCCGGATTGCCGGGCTTCGAGTTCAACTCGTGGTTCACGATCATGGCGCCGGCGGGCACGCCGAAGGAAATCGTCGCGCGCCTTAACGCCGAGATCGTGAAGGCGCTCGCCGATCCGGAGGTGCGCGACAAGCTGGCAGCGCAGGGACTCACGACCCGCGGCACGTCGGCGCAGGAGCTTGGAGTCGCCACACGCGAGCAACTCGCGAAGTACGCCCGCCTCATCAAGCAGTCGAACATCACGATGGATTGAGCGGCGGCGACGCCGCACGGTGGCGGCGTCGCGACACGTAAGGCCGGGATCAGTTCATCCTGGCTGCCATTTCCGGATGTTCGACGATCGCCTTCAAGCCGGCGAGGCCCGCCTCGAAGTCGCGGCCGACGATGCTGTCCATGTCGAAGAACATGTGAACGATTTTCCCGACGTACGGGCAGCGGCCATGCATCGCCCACGTGACATTCGTCGCGTCGGCGTTCGGTTCCAGCGCGAACTCGACGACATTGCTGGCCTCGAACGGCTCGAGCATCACCAGATTCATCGTGACCTTGGACGCAGGCGACGACTCGACGATCTCGATGCGGCCCTTTCCCACATCCGTGTTGCCTTGGAACGCGTAAACTGCGCCCTTGCCTTCTGAGGTACCGCCGTAGCTGCCCTTGATGTCGGGATCCTTTTTCTCGTAGGGGTTCCACGTGTTGAAGGCGTGCAGGTCGTTGATGAGAGGAAAGATGCGCTCCGGCGGCGCTTTGATGCTCGCCGTTCGCCGAACTTCAAACGTATCCGGTCTGGTCGCAGCGACGACGAGAACGCCGCCGATCAAGACGACGACTGCAATTGCAAGCACCTTGAGTGCGCGCATGATCGTTCACCTCGCCGGAGCGCAGTCCGCGCCATCGAACAGCTGGCGGACCTCGCATTCGCCGTTGTACGAGGGTCCGAGGACCTTCGCGTGCAACTCCATGAACTGCTTGCCGAGCTCGATCGCCTCTTCGCGCGACTTCGCCTGAACGATCGCATAGCCGCCGACGAGCTCCTTCGTCTCGGTAAACGGTCCGTCGATGACGGACAGCTTCCCTCCGGAAACGCGGACTCGGGCGCCTCTCGAGCTGGGAAGTAGGCCTCCGGTGTCGAGCAGCACGCCGGCTTTGGCCATGTCCTGGGAGAGCTTCCCGATCGCGGCGATCAGTTCGGGCTTCGGAGGAAGCCCCGCTTCGTAGTCCTTGTCGGCTTTGACCATCATCATGAATCGCATTGCCATTTCTCCTTGAAAACAAACGGGGTACGGGCCCCGAACGTCATGGGGTGTACTTCCATAGTCGATCGGCCGCGTGGCGAATCGACATCCCCGCGTCAATTTTTCAAGCGGACCAAGCCGCGGCTCGAGAAACCGCGCTTTCGCTGCGGCTGGGCCTTTTCGAGCCAGCTACGGATGCGATAGCGCGGCCGCAGCGCCAGGATCCGAGAACTCAGCCAATCTGCGGAACGCCCGCACCTTCTCGGCGCGATCGATGTGCGCGCCGTTCAGAGCGTGCCGCATCACCTCGATCGTCCCGTCATAGGTCTCGCAATCGACGGGAAATGGCGTCCCATCCTTGCCGCCGTGCGCGAACGAAAAGCGCGCCGGGTCCTTCCAGCTTGCGTGCGTGCCATAGATCAGCTCGGAGCTGAGCGCGAGCGCGCGCAGCGTCTTCGCCCCTACGCCTTCGATCGACAGCAGCGACTCGAAATCGGCGGGCGCGGCCTCGTAGGTGCGCAACAGGATCTTCTCCAGGTAACGCGGGTTGATGTCCGTCGTGTCGACGTGATGACGTCGCGGCATCTCGAGCAGCGGCAGATGGCCCAGCGTCTCGAGCGTCACCTCCGGCTTCTGCGCGGCGAGCATGGCGGAAGTGGATCGCACGTCGGAGCTTTCCGCCGCCACCAGGTTCAACGTCTGCGCGGTCGTATCGCAGCAGATCGCGGCGTGCGGCTCACTGACGTAATCGGTCACGCTGTCCGAGAGCCAATGATAGCGGCGTGCCATCGACGTCGCATCGTTCATCCCCTGTTGCACGATGCACCACTGGCCTTCCGCCGTGAAGACGAACGTGTGATGGTAGAGCTGGTAGCCGTCCTGTACCGCGGCACTGTCCACTTTCGCCGAGATGCGACTGGCGTACACGAGCGCGTCGGGATCCCGCCCGATGCCATCGCACGTGGCCGTGATCTCGGCCGGTGTCTTGCGAGACGTTGCCCCCTTGCCGCCCGCGACGAAGATTCCAAGATCTTTCTCAAGCCCGCGCAGCCCCTCCTTCAGCGCACCGCAGACGGTCGTCGTGAGTCCGCTCGAATGCCAGTCGAAGCCGAGCACGCAACCGAACGCCTGGAACCAGTACGGGTCGGAGAGGCGCCGCAGCACTTCCTGCCGACCGAACTCGCCCACGAGAAACACCACGATTTCGCGCGACAGCGGAACCATTCGCTCGAAGAGATAGCGCGGCGCCTTGCCGCCGTGCAGTGGGAGATGCGCGAATCCGGTGCGGGACATTATGATGATGGAGCTACGATGAAAGAGAAGTACATTATTAAAGCCTTCGCGCCCGACCCAAGACTAAAAGGCCCTCGGCGCGCTGACAAGTCGACCGACGACGACTTGGTGAGAAGCCGGACTGAATTGACCGAAATAGTGCGTGAAACCGCCAGGTCGTGTCGCGGGTGGCCGCCTCAGATCGTGCCTGGTGCGCCGCCTTGCGCGTATTTCGCGAACTTCTGATCTTCGCGAGCGACGTGGTGATTGAGCCAGTTCTCGACGAAACGAAGCGCCGCATGTCCGAATTGCCCGTCGGTCTCGACGTCCCGGATGTGGCCGCAGAGCTCCACGAGCATTCGTGTATGAATTCGCGCGTGCTCATGCCGATCTGGATAATCGACGTCGGCCATGTAATTTTCTTCGCTCGCGAAATGAAAAGTGGCGTACTTCTTCACCTCGTCGAGGATCTTGAGTAAGCGATCTAGGACGCCATTGGATGCGAGCGCTTCCTTTAGCTGGACAATGAGATAGAACAGCATCGCGTGCTGCGCGTCGATATAGTCATCGCCGACCGACAACCGAGGGTCCCATTCGGGGAGGTCAAGCGCGCCGTTCATAGGTGTGAGCTTGCCGCGATGTTCTTAGGCCGGTCGCCGCGCGAATCGTTGATGTGACGAATTGTAGCGGGAACGGGTCGAGGCCCCGCCTGGCATCGAGAACATGACTGCGCAATGCCAGTGACTGACGGTGAGGCGTTTCATCACGGCTGCGTGAACTTCAACAACACGGTTTCGTGGTCTGCACAATAGCTCCCCCGAAACCAAGTCAGCACTTCAATCTTCACGAAGTTCTTGACCTCGGGTGAGTACCAGTAAGTGTAGGTGGCGGAGTCGGAATTGCCGAAGGTCAAATTGGTCCACTGCCCCTTGCAGACAAATCGGTATGCTTCGAATTCTCCGGCGGGCACTGATACCTTTTCCAAAGGTCCGTGCTCGCACGTCAAGTCCGTTCGCAGTGGACCGTTGATTTGCGAATTTACGAGCATCCGCTGTTCCCATTTCTTCCCTGGCACTATCGGAAAATTGAACGTGTCCTGAACGTTGCGAGTGCTATTGACTTCCTGTAGCTCCCCCAAGCTGGAGTTGAGCCGAATCTCGCGACTACCACGTTTGAGCGTTACGCCATCATCCCCCACGCTTTGCACGACGACGGAGAAAGTGGAAGCGCCGCTGGGGTTACAGGCATTCATGCGATGCGGTGACAGCCGATAGAACCAACGTTCTCCGACGACCAGTTTCGGCAGGTCGGGCGAAGAGTTTGGAGCTTTCCTGGCTGGTGTGGGCGGAAACGCGGGAAAAGGATCGTCGGCGGGCAAGGAGGCGCCTTCTGGCGCCTGTTGTTTCTCCTGCGCAAATCCAGCAGCCAAGAACGTCGCCAGCGAGCAAGCCAATGCGGCTTTTTGGAAAGCCTTGGTCATGGTGCGTAACCCTTCTTGGCACTTGCGCGATTGCACTCGCTGCTGCGAGAACGATACCGTCGGATCGCCGGCAAGGTGCATCCGACCACGTTTTCATCGTGTTGATGTCGTTGAGCTCGAGTACTGTCAGGGTCGCTCGCCGCGCGCCATGTTCTCCTCTATTGCGTCGAGGCAGGGCATTACGTCGGCGATGCTGTCGACCACGTAATGGGCGCCGGCCTGGTGCATCCGTGTGTAGGCGCGGGTGCGGCGCCGCGCAAGCTCGGCGGGATCGAGCTTGCGGATCTCATCGAGGGGAAGACCGATCTCGTTGCCCGAGAGCGCGAGACCGATCGTCCACATCCCGGCGTTCAATCCCTCCTCGATGCCCGGGACGGTGTCGTCGATCTTGACGCAAGCCGCCACCGGCGAGACCTGAAGATTGATGACGTTCTGCAGGCACATGTACGGGTAGGGACGGCCCGCGGGCACGTCGCTCGCGCAGACCGTGGAGTCCGGCTCGTAGCCCTGACGCTTGGCATCCCTCAGGTTGATCTCCATCATCTCGCGGAGATAGCCGGTGGTCGAGCCGATCTTCATGCCGCGTCTGCGCATCGCGGCCGCAGCCTCGAGCGCGCCCGGGATCATCACGGAATACTGCGACAGGCAATCGAGCTGCAGCGGCACGAATTCGGCGAACATGCGGTCGACATCGGCGTCGTTCGGCAGCCTGCCATGCGCCTTTTGCCACCGCTCCCGGACCGCGTCGAGCTGCCCTATCTTCTCGATGTGGACGCGCTTGTGCGCTCCCATCGGCGCGCGCGCCTCCTCCATCGTGATCGGCACGCCCTGGCGCTTATAAACCTCCACGAACACCACGGCCGGCGCCATGCATCCGTAGTCCATATCGCACTGAGGTGTTCGACGCGCCGACGGGAGCCCCAGAGAACCTACACTGCCTTTGCAATGCTTATAACCGCTTGCCAGGAATTGGCCACCCACGTGTAAGCTGCCGGTACCCCTGCCGCGGCGCGGTCAGGCCGCCAGCGGAACGACTGCCCTAGCAATCGCTTTCCCCGCCACACGCGCAGCCACTTCCAGATCGTATTGCGCCTGCAGGTTGATCCAGAATTCCGGTGTCGTGCCGAACAGACGCCCAAGGCGCAACGCCATTTCCGCCGACACAGCCGCCTCGCCACGACATATCAAGTCGATCCGACGTTGTGGCACATGGATGTTCTTGGCCACACGATAGCGAGAAATCCCCATCGGCTCAATAAAGTCCTTGAGCAGCACGTCGCCCGGATGCACTGGAGCGAGACGCTTGCCGCTCGAGACATCGGAGAAGTCGGTCTTCCTGAGTTCGTCGCGTCGAATAGTCATGGCTCTCTCGTTAGTGATAGTCCGTAATCCCTACATCATGTGCGTCGCCGCTTTCCCAACGAAAACATGCACGCCATTGGTTGTTGATGCGGATGCTCCACTGCCCTTTCCGGTCTCCCGACAGTTTTTCCAATCGGTTACCGGGCGGGACGCGCAGATCCTCGATTGCTTTTGCCGCGTCGATCGCCTTGAGCTTGCGCCGTGCCACGTCCTGCACATGCGGAGCGAACGCTCGGACCCGGTGGCCATCGAATACCGCTGCGGTGAGCTTGTCGGCGAATGAGCGGATCACGACATATAGTAATGTGTCGCATTAGTAGTGTCAATGATTAGTACTGCCGTCATTAATGGAAATCAGCGCCGGAGTCGCCGCCTGCGTTCAGTTCGCAATGGGATGGAGACTTAGATTGCCAGAATGTAAATGGCATCCAGTAACGAAGAAAAAGGAGGGGTTCACCTTCGACGGAGCAGCGTCCAGCAAAGGTTGCATCCAGTAGAATGCCCGGGCATGACAATTGCTGACGCCGAATTCCTCGCACCACTGGTAACGCCGCGCGGCCACCTCTTGCTGGTGTTGGATTCTGACGCACCATCCTTGCCCGCCGCGCTTGCCCAGCGTCTCACCAATGCCTTCGCCCTTGGTTCCGGGCATGGCCTGCTGCAACTTGGGGCGGCTGAAGTCGGCAGCATTCTGCCACCCTCTTGGGCCTGGTGGCGTGATCTTGCCACGCGTTATATGACAGCGCTGTGCGCCACGCCGGAGGGTGACGCCATCGCCACGCCCGACAACAGGGCTCTCGATGCCCTAATCGCCGACGCGCCTCCGATGGCTGGCGTGGAGTATCTGACGACGGAAGTGCTTACCACGCTTTGGACCGATGTCGATAACGCCTTGGGCGACGAACTTGTCGCATCGAAAAGCTCGCTCCAGGAATTTCTCAAGACGCGTCATCCGGTCTGGAATCTGGTTGGCCGGGTCCATTTCAATCTTGCAGACAATCGCAAAGACCCGGAAGCGCCGTTCGCATTTCTCGCCACCTACACCTCGCGGGTGTCGGCGCACGGCAAGGCCCAGCATATGCCGCTATCGCAGGCGCTGGCTGAGTTTTCCGATGGCAAAAGCCAGGCGCGGCTCCTCTCCCTGCTGATGCCAGTTCAGCGCGCGGCGGAGCAATGCGCCTGGCTGCGCGCCATGGTTGATTCTCGCGACATCTATCACCCACTGCGCTGGCTACCGGCGGACGCATATCAGTTCCTCACAGACGTGCCCAAGCTCGAGGCTGCCGGCATCATCGTGCGTATGCCGGGCACGTGGCGGGCAGGTCGTCCCGCCCGCCCGCTGGTCAAGGCCAGCGTGGGCGCGAAACCGCCTTCGTTGTTGGGGAAAGACGCACTGCTGGACTTCAGCATGGAGGTCACGCTTGATGGCGAGCGGCTCAGTGCCACCGAGATCAAGGCACTGCTCTCCGGTGGCAATGGCCTGCAGTTCATCCGGGGGCGTTGGGTCGAAGTGGACCGGCAGAAGCTGGGCCGCATGCTCGAGCGATTCCAGGCCATCGAAAAGACAGCGGCCGCAAATGGTCTGCCCTTTGGGGAGGCGTTGCGTCAGGTGGCGGGGGCCTCGCTCGATGACGCGGACGAGTCCGCCGATGCCGAGTGGTCGCAGCTGGTTGCCGGCCCTTGGCTCGCCGAAATCCTACAGGGGCTGCGTCAGCCAGACGGTCTTGCGCAGGTCAGCCCCGGGCCAGAGCTCGAGGGCACATTGCGGCCCTACCAACAGACCGGCGTTCGCTGGATGTATTTGCTCGCTCGATTAGGGCTGGGGGCGTGTCTCGCTGATGACATGGGCCTTGGCAAGACCATCCAAGTGCTCGCGCTGCTGCTGATACTCAAGCGCGAACACAAGGAGTCCCGCCCTAGCCTGCTGGTCGCTCCGGCGTCGCTATTGGCTAACTGGGCCGCAGAAGCCGAGCGTTTCTCCCCCGGCCTGCGACTGCTGATCGCGCATCCGTCGGAGCTGCGGGCGGTTGAGTTGCAAGCGTTGGATGCGGAGCGATTGAGTGGTATCGATCTCGTCGTAACCACCTACGGTACTCTGCCGCGCTTGCCCTGCCTGCAAGACGTGCAGTGGCGCGTGGCCGTGCTGGACGAAGCTCAGGCAATCAAGAATCCCGGCGCGAAGCAGACGCGCCAAGTGAAGAAGCTAAACGCGCAGTCGCGTATTGCGCTAACCGGCACACCCGTAGAGAACAGGCTTTCCGATCTGTGGTCGATATTCGACTTCACCCATCCCGGTCTCCTGGGCACGGAGAAAGTTTTTGCCAGCTTTACCAAACGATTGGCCAAGGCTGAACACTTCGGTCCGTTGCGTTCTTTGGTACGCCCTTACATCCTGCGGCGATTGAAAACCGACAAGCGAGTCATCGCCGACCTGCCAGACAAGAGCGAACTCAAGGCCTGGTGCCATCTTAGCCCGCCGCAGGCAGCGCTGTATCAGAGCGCGGTCGAAGAACTGGCCGCCGCACTGGAAGATGCCGAAGGGATTGGTCGCAAGGGCGTGGTGCTTTCCTTCCTCATGCGCTTGAAGCAGATTTGCAATCATCCTTCGCAATGGCTGGGCGATGCGGCCTGGCGCGCGGCAGACAGCGGCAAGTTCGCGCGCCTGAGCGAGCTCGCCGAGGTTATCGCCGCCAAGCAAGAAAAAGTACTCGTGTTCACCCAATTCCGCGAAATGACTGAGCCGCTGGCGTCCTTTCTTGGCGTCATCTTCGGTCGCGAAGGTCTGGTGTTGCACGGTGGTACTCCGGTGGCGAAGCGCCGTGAGCTGGTCAGGCAGTTTCAGGAAGACGAACTGACGCCCTTCTTCGTGCTCTCCCTCAAGGCCGGCGGAGCCGGACTTAACCTTACGGCCGCCTCGCACGTTATACACTTCGACCGCTGGTGGAATCCCGCCGTGGAAAATCAGGCTACCGATCGTGCGTTTCGCATTGGCCAGCAGCGCAATGTGCTGGTACACAAGTTCGTCTGCCGCGGCACCATCGAAGACCGCATCGACCAGTTGATCGAATCAAAGCAGGAACTCGTCAGGGATGTGCTGGAGGGCGGCGCGGAATTACTGCTCACCGAGATGAGCGACCGCGAGCTACTCGATTTGGTAAAGCTCGACATTCGTGCTGCGCAGGAAAGCTGATCGTAAGGGAGAAATCAGATGACCTTCTATGGCTGGAAGGCCTATGTCTCGGCCGCTGAGCGTCGCAAGAAAGCTGAAAAGGCGGCCGCCAAGGCAAACAAGAAGGGCTCCAACCTGTCGCCGGTGACGGCTTCTCGTGGTGCCATCGCCAAGACTTTCTGGGGCAAGGCATGGTGCGACAACCTGGAGCGTTACAGCGACTTTGCCAACCGTTTGCCGCGGGGGCGTACCTACGTGCGCAACGGTTCGGTAATCGATCTCAAGATCACGGAAGGCCAAGTGAAGGCACAAGTAGTGGGGTCGAGCCTGTACAAGGTCGCCGTCAGTGTCATCGCTGTTCCCGGCACGCAGTGGCAGTCCATCAGCGCCGACTGCGCAGACTCGATCGATACGCTGGTCGAGCTTCTACAAGGACGGCTTTCCAAGGCCGTGATGGAACGCATCTGTAAACCGAAGACCGGGCTCTTCCCCGGGCCGAAGGAAATTCAATTCAGTTGCAGTTGTCCGGACTGGGCTTCCATGTGCAAGCACGTCGCTGCCGTGCTCTATGGTGTGGGCGCGCGCCTTGATGAACAACCTGAATTGCTGTTCACTCTGCGCCGCGTCAATGGCAAGGACCTCGTCACGCGGGCAGGCGCTGGCCTGCCGAAAACAAAAAGCGGCGCGCCTGTCGGCAAGGTACTCGATGATGCCCGTTTGGCTGACGTATTTGGCATCGAAATGGCTGATGTCGCTCCGGCGAAGAAACCAACCACCCATCGCCATAAGTCGACGGCAACCAAGATGGCCGAAGCGGCAGTCAAGGTCGCTACCACGACGAATCGCAAGCCACCCATGGCCGGGAAGACTGACGCCACCAAGAAGACGACAGCGGGCAAAAGGCCAGTAAAGGCGAAGGTGCCAACCAAGACTTGTGCTAGTCCGGGCAAGTCAGCAATCAGCAAAGAAAAGACTGCGGCGACAACAATGCCGGCGGGCGATGCTGCGACAACGGGACATGTCGCCGGTCGAGTGGCGAAAGAAAAATCTCGATGACACAAACTTCCGGACACCCATTTGTCGTCGCGACGCAGTGTTCGTACGAGTACCACAATGGTGGGTATTGGCGGATTGCAGCCTATCGCGAGCATCAATTCAAGATGACCTCGTTGTCGCCCGCCTCTTATCGATTCGGAAGTCCAATGCCCCATCAACCTTCGTCATCGCGCGCCCGCATATCGATTCCGTGACATGCGCCGCGATTACCTCGGCAACTGCATGGCGCTGATCCTGTACTCGCAAGATTCCGACGACGTCGAACGCCGGATCGAAATGATTGAGAGCGAGATATCAGATTGCTCCCGGCGAAATGGCCAGATCGCAAATGTGTTCGTCTGCTCGTCGCGGATTTGAACCTGCGACCGGCTTGCCGTATACCAATCCAGTAGCGTCAAGGCACATTCGCGGCACAAGCGACCACGGCATGTCGCGAAGCGTGCGGACGTAGCGTTCACGCGTTGTACGCATGGCGCGAGAGTTCTGACATACGGAGCTACGTCGCAGAAGGTGCGCTGCGGCTTGGCGATAGTCGTCCGCCTCACCCGGCGCAAGCCAGAATCTTCCTGATTCGAGGGACTGCGACATCGGACAAATGTAGTGTCTCGAGACCCGCCAGCAAGTCGCGTACCATGGACGCGTTCACCTGGCCGCGAAAGCTCCCCGTTTTTCGCGCTCTTTTCGGGTTGTGGGCGCCGACCCAGGCTGGCATCATCGGACTAATATGCCGTCAGTGGAGACAACGACTGACGGCATACAGAAGGTTTGTTCGCACGCAGCGGCCGCGTGCTGAGGTCAGGGCCGCCGCAGAGAGTGATGATCGTCGCCATGACGATCGAACGGAGAGTCGCCGGAGATTGATGCGGTGACAGTAGCGGCAGCCCGTCGGAGACGATCTCCGAGGCAACATCCTGCAACGGGATGGCCCGGCGTCCGCGTCCCCTGGGCGGCTGGTTCATTGGAAGCGATCGGCCGACGTCGTTCGTTGCCGATCACGGACGCCAAACGTCCGGAGCGACGTGTCGGTTCCGCGCTCGACGCAGATCGATACGCCTAGCGTCGTGCGGCGCGAATAGCGGTACGAGTACGCATTCCGTCCGCGCAAATTGCGTCATCGAAGCTTGCTGAACGAATAACGCTTCCTGCCCCGACGGCAGCAATTAGCGCGCGACGGATTGTCGCGGCCATCAGAGATAATGGTGCGTCAGGTCACAGCGTCGGCTAGATATGCGACGGCGCGCATTGATTTGCGTCAATGCGATGCCCGGTGCGACCTTGACTGTCGCACCGGTAGCGGCATGAACATAACACCTGCGCGCTGAATACCGTGGGCGGTTGCGAAGCCGGCGCCCGCGCACAAACGACTTTGGACTTGGGGAGAATTCAATGAAGCGAAGCTTGCTTGCGATCATGGTAGCTGCCGTATGGACTCTTGCGCAAGGCGCAAACGCCTTGGCGCCGCTAGACACTGCTGTAAGTCATGGCAAGGAGCCAATCGCCGACGAGACCGGCCGCATACGATACATCGTGGACCTTACGGCAGACGCCGCGAAACCATATCCCAGCACTGTGAGTCTTGCCATCCAAGCGCGCTTTGACCAACGTCACCCCGCGAATGTCCAGAATCTCGTCGCGGCACTCGAGGGGCAATTCGGGTTCCTTCATTGGGACATGACGAGCTGGGTAGGCAACAGTGTGACGGCATATCTGACGTCCGACCAAGTCGCCTCGCTCCGCACGGATGCAAGGGTAACCGCGGTCACGGAGGATTGGCAGGTATCGTTCAGCAGCAATCCGCTCTGGAACGACATCACATATGCTTCAAGTCAGCCTCCCTACACAGAAACATCATCGTGGGGCCGCGTCGCCGTAAATGGAAAGGTTAGCAGCGGTAGCATCCGCGTTTACGTGATTGACGGCGGTGTGGCCTGGCACGAGGATTTGCTGAACGTGGCGTCCCGTGTCAACGCTTCATGCGGGACAAATAATTCGGGTTGTCCAGGCAGGGCGGTCGTCGGGTGCTATCCACATGCCACGCATGTCGCAGGAATCATCTCGGCCGCTTATGGCAACAAGGGATCCGCTGGAGTCGACGCAAACGCAAAGCTGATTTCGGTAGATATTCTGCCGAACGACGCAAGTCCCGCCATCTGTTCGGACCCGCTTTCGCTCGCCGTCTCCTCGATTGCAACCGGCATGGACTATGCGAAGTGGGATCTGGTGACGAACGACCCGTACCACGTAGGCATCGTCAACATCTCGATCAATGACCCATCGTTCCAGCCGGGAGCGGTTCTATTCAGTAAGATGCTTAATCTCGCTACGCCGGTGTTCGGATCGTATATCTATAGCGGAGCGTTTGTTGTCCAGTCGGCAGGCAACAATTTTGACAATGCCTGCCACTACACCTTCAATTGGTCAGGCAGCCAACACACAGATGACGGTATAATGATTGTGGGCGGGATCGACAAATACGGCCAGCCGGTTACACCAGACAACGGCGGGTTCGTCAGCGACTACGCTGCGTATCAGCCGGGATCCAATTGGGGTCCGTGCGTCGAGGTATGGGCGCCGGCGAAAGACATCTACGCAACCTGGGGCCCATTAACGCCATGGAACGCGAGCAACTCTGCAACATGGCAGAGTCAGTTCGTTACGTACAACAACTATATCTTTTTCGGTGGAACGTCGATGGCGGCTCCGCACATCGCTGGCGTTGCTGCATACTTGGCGGAAACACAAACACTGGGTTCACCAGCCGCCGTTGAAGCAGCTGTTCGGAACCTTTTCTATTCCACCGGGCAGGTCGATGTGACAGGACGTACTGTTTGGCTCGTACGGTTGCCGTAATGCAAATGCCACCGCTGCCACTGCGAGGGGGTGTCATGGTGCGATCATATTTCTTCGCCTTCTTGGTGCTTGTTGCGCTCGTCGCGGCAGCCATGCGGCCTAGCGCAGTGGTGGCGTACGACTTCGTGACGCCGACATGCAACTTTCCGGGAGGTTGTCTCCAGTTTTCGCCCTCGGTCCCAACTTCCAACGATCAAGTTGGCGTGCTCGCCGTTGTACGATCGGGATGGCCGAGCGGTGCGTGCGTAACAAGTCTGACAACGCGTGTTGTGGCGCAGACCGTTTATATTGATTCGACATATGGCACGATTCCGGGCCTCATCTGTTTTCCGTTCAACCTAATCCCGGAGATATCGACGACGCTGCCGCCACTGTCGCCGGGAACGTATGCCGTTCGGTTTACGGCGCAACCCGATTCGGGTTACCCGTCTCTAGGTTGGGTTTTGGGCCCAAACGGCTGGATACAAGCAGCGGTCCTCATCACGGCATCCCTTGATGTAGGAGCTCCGCCATCTGCACATGACAACTATCAAGGTCTGTGGTGGAACACAAGCGAGCCGGGCTGGGGTTTAAACGTGGCGCACCAAGGCGACCAAATCTATGTCACTTGGTACACGTACGATTCCGCGGGCCGACCGGCCTGGCTTTCAACGCTCGCATCGAAAGGTCCATCTGGTGTGTTCGGGGGCGATATCGTTCGGTTTCGTGGGCCCTCTTTCGAAAGCAGTCCGTTCGCTCCTATGCCTCTAGGCAGCGTAGTCGGGACAGCAATGATCGCCTTCACGGACGCAAGCAGTGGCAGCTTCTCATACACAGTTGACAACGTCGCGCAAACGAAAACAATCACGCGATATCGATTCGGGCCAGAGCCGATTTGCACGTACGCTGCAGCCCCCGACTTCGCCGACGCAACCAATTACCAAGACCTATGGTGGGACTCGGCGGAGCCCGGCTGGGGCATCAACTTGACTCACCAAGGAAGTCAGATTTACGCCACCTGGTACACGTACGATATCGATGGCTCGCCTATGTGGCTCGTGTCCCTGATGGCGCCAAGTGCGCCTAGCACGTACACCGGATCGCTGTTGCGATTCACCGGCCCGGCGTTTTACACGCTTCCGTTCGGGCCGCCGCCTACGGCGACAACTGTGGGCGGCGCCAGCCTCATGTTTGCCAGTGGCAACGCAGCCACGTGGAGCTACACGGTAGGCACGATCAGCGGAAATAAGTCAATTAGTCGATTTCTGTTCGCCGCGCCTGCGGGGACACTCTGCCACTGAAGGAACGTCACGTACCATAGCCGAGCTCACCCGGTGGCGAAAGCCATCTATATTTACGGGCATTTTGGGTTGTCAGCAAGCTCATCCCCGTGCATCATCGGAGGAACGTGTCGTCAGCGGACAACGAACGACGACATACATAAGGCTTTTTCGCACGCCGCGGTCCCGTGCTGAAGTCAGGGCCGCCCCAGAGAGAGTAATGATCGTCGCCATGACGATCGAACGGAGAGTCGCCGGAGATTGGCGACGGTAGCGCAGACGTCGCTGAGACGATCTGCGAGGCAACATCCCGCAACGGGATGGCCGGGTGCCCGCGTTGAGTGGGCGCCTGGTTCATCGGAAGCGATCGGGCGACGTCGTTTGTTGCCCGATCACGGACGCCAGACGTCCGGAGCGACGTATCGGTTCTGCGCTCGACGCAGGGTCGGTACGTCTAGCGTCGTGGTGTGCGCCTTGAGCGCTGCCACGACGCTCGTCACCGTCGATGCGGTAGCGCCCGCAGAGATCGCAGGCGCTCGCCCGCCATCTGAGCACGACCCCAAAAGCGCCGCCACACAAGCGGTGTGATGCGCGCGGCTTGACGCCGCTCGCGTGAGGCGAGCCATCGAGCTCGCCGGGCGCGAGGTGGCGTTCGGCCGCTGCGCTCACGCACCCGCGCTCGCACGCTGCGCGCGTCGTTACTGCGGGCCCCCGCAGTGACGTACACGCGCATACCACGATCGGCGCGCCTTTCAAGGGCATTGGGTCGCGTGACGGAGGGTTCCGATGTGCGTGACGGCCGCCTGGAGCGGCCGCCACGCGTCAGCAAGCCGGGAGGTGCAACGCCTCCCAACGAGTGATCCGCGAAACGGATCGAACAGTAACGACGCGCCTTAACGGCGCTCCTTGAGTCCTGGGTCAATGACTCTCGCGATCAAGCGCGTCCCCGGGGCGCGCCATCGCGGCGCCAAGAAAGCGCCGTGCGGCGCAGGGCGAGCAACAAACCAACCGCACCAAACGAGAGGGTGTCTCTCGTTGCTCGCACTCTACCACTGGGGTCGCTACGGCGCCCTCAGGCGAGCAGTAACACTTACCCGACTGGTTCAACACCACGGCAACAACGAGCGGCGCTCTGGCGCCTTTCTACCACGTTCTACGAACGAAAATGCAGCATGCGCAGGAAACGATTCAAGAAAGGAACCATGCGTCAGGACGGCAAGCCGGCAAAGGGCGGTGCGCCGGTGTTGGACCAGTCACTCGAGAACTTGGCGGCGGCGCTGGAAGCGATCGCGGCGATGGATGCACTGCCGCTCGCCCCTCTCCGCCTCCGCGCAAGAGGAGGCGCCGATGCGCGACTTGAACGACAACGGGCGATTGCAATAGGTTGCGTGGCGAGCGAGCGGCGCCAGCGTAACAGCGCGTCCGGCGGGCAGCGCCCGCCGGCCTCTGTTAAGCTCTTCGTGCCGCTCCCCGAGGATGCGTTGGTCACAGCAGTGAACGGACCAGTGGCTCCAACACTGCGGATCGAATACTTGCGCGGGACAGCCCATCGAGTACGGCATCGTCGCTCGATGACCGTTTTAGAAAACGACAACCTGGCGCACCGCCTTACCCTCGCGCAAGCGATCAAAGCCCAAGTTGATTTCGTCGAGCCGCAATCGTCCGGTCAGCAGCCGATCGACCGGCAAACGCCCCTGGCGGTACAGCGCGACATAGCGCGGCAAGTCCCGCACCGGGACGCAAGTGCCGATGTAACTGCCCTTGATCGTGCGCTCCTCGGCGACCAGGTTGACCTGCGGAATCGCGAGCATATGCGTCGGTGGAGGCAGGCCCGCGGTGACCGTGGTCCCGCCGCGCCGCGTGATCTTGTACGCGAGCTCCATCGCCTTGACCGATCCCGCGAGCTCGAAGGCGAAGTCGACGCCGCCGGCGGTGGCCGCCTTGACCTCGTCGACACAGATATCGGACCCCGCGTTGAAGGTGTCGGTAGCGCCCAGGCCTTTTGCCAGCGCGAGCTTGTCGCCGGCGAGGTCGATCGCCACGACGCGGCTCGCCCCCGCACTCACTGCGCCGATCAATGCGGCGAGTCCCACACCGCCCAAACCGATCACCGCAACGGTCTGGCCAGCGGCGACCTTCGCCGTGTTGACAACCGCACCCACACCGGTGAGCACCGCGCAGCCGAATAGCGCTGCTTCATCGAGCGGCAGCGCGGGATCGATCTTGACCAGCGAACGCCGCGACACCGTCGCGTACTCGGCGAATGCCGAGCAGCCGAGATGATGGTGGATCGGCTGTCCGTGACGGGAGAGGCGGCGCGCGCCAGAGAGCAGTGTCCCCGCCGTATTGGCCGCAGCACCCGGTTCGCACAGCGCGGGACGCCCTTCCGCGCACGGCAGGCAGTGACCGCAACTGGGCACGAACACCATCACCACGTGATCGCCCTTTTGGAGATCGGTAACGCTGGCCCCAGTTTCCTCGACGACACCGGCGGCCTCGTGGCCGAGCAACATCGGCGTCGGCCGCGGCCGGTCGCCGTTGATCACCGACAAGTCGGAATGACACAACCCCGCCGCAGCGATTTTCACCAGCACTTCGCCGGCTCCTGGCGGATCCAGGTCCACGTCCTCGATCACCAGCGGCCGCGACCGCGCATAAGGGGTCTCGGCGCCCATTGCCTGCAACACCGCTCCTCGGATCTTCATGAATGCGCACTCCCATCAAGTCATTGCAAGAGAATGGATCACCCACGCAGCGACGCGTCCTCGTGCACCTCGCCGCGATCGATCATGAACACGCTGTCCAGCATTTCGCGGGAGTGCGACAGATCGGACTCCGACAAAATCACCGAAAGGCCTTCCTGCTTGAGTTGGGCGATCACTTCGACCAGCCGCTGACGCAGGACTGGCGCGACGCCTTCGAACGGCTCGTCGAGCAGCAGCAACCGGGTGCCGCACATCAACGCCCGCGCGAGCGCAGCCAGCTTTTGCTGCCCCCCTGAGAGCTGCAAACCTTTACGCTGCGCGAACGCTTCCGCTTCCGGAATGATCTGGTAAACCTTGGCTAACCGTTGCGCGACATGGCCCACCTTTGTCGCCCAAGCGGGCAAAAGCACGTTCTCTTCGACCGTCAGCGCCGGGATCAGGCGGCGATCTTCGGGCATGTATCCGATGCCCAACCTCGCGCGGCCATGGATAGGCAGCGTGGTCAACGTCCTATCGTCGAAGATGATCGCGCCGTTCCGGCACGGCAGAATCCCCATGATGCTGCGCATCAGCGTAGTCTTGCCCGCGCCGTTGCGCCCGATCAATCCGGCGAAGCGGCCGGACGGCACGCTCAAGCTCACGTTGCGCAGAATGCCGACCGAGCCGATCGACACGTCGAGGCCGTCAACGCGCAGCATCGCTGGCGGCTCCTCCGGTCACCCGCGCATCACGGGTGCCGGTCACATACTTGCGCACCTCGTCGTCGTCCAGCACGGTGTCGGGTGTGTCGTCGGCAATGATGCGGCCCTCGTAGAACGCGAGGATGCGCTGCGTGTAGCGACGCACGATGTCCATGTCGTGCTCGACGAACAGGATGGTGACGCGGTCGGCGCGCACCGCGGCCATCACCGCGTCCATGATGACGAATTTCTCGTCGGCGCTGACTCCGCTGGTGGGCTCGTCGAGCAACAGGATCCTTGGTTTCACTACCATCGCCATCGCGATGTCGAGCAGCTTGCGTACTCCTTCGGGCAGCACGCCGGAGAGCATGTCGCGATAGTCGTCGAGACCGAAGCGCGCGAGCGCCCCGTCTGCCGCTTCTTCCACATGATCCGACGCGAGCGTCGCACCGGATGCCCAGTGCTTTCCGCGCAGCACCACCACGCCCAGCGCAACCAGCAGGTTCTCGCGCACGGTGAGGCTTTCGAACAGCTGTGGGATCTGGAACGAACGGCAGATTCCGAGTTGGGTTACGCTGCGCGGAACGAGTTGCGTGATATTGCTGCCCGCATAGCGGATCGTTCCAGCATCCGGCTTGAGATAGCCCGTCACCATATTGATGAACGTGGTCTTCCCGGCGCCGTTGCCACCGATAAGGCCGACAACCGTATCGGGGTGGATGCTGACATTGATGTCGGCCGCCGCGGTGACCGCGCCGAAGCGTTTGGTGAGGCCTTCGGTTTGCAGAATTGCCGGCATGTCAGGCGCCCTTGCCCCGGCGACCCAGGAGCGACCACAGGCCAGCCGGCAGGAACATGATCACGAGGAGCATGGCGATCCCCAGTACCATCTGCCATGTGTAGGGTGTGTATTGATACGCGACGCTCTTGATCCATTCGAACAGCAGCGAACCGGCAAATGGCGCCGCGACATTCGCAGTGCCGCTCAGGATCGCGACAAACACGAATTCGCCGGAGGTCGTCCAGTACGCGAGGTCGGGATCGATATGGCCGATCGACAGCGCGACGAGACCGCCGCCGACGCCGGCCAGCACGGCGGCAATCACATAGTTCAGATGCACGATGCGCCGCACCGAAGCCCCCATGTATTCGACACGGAGTTCGTTGTCCCGAATCGCCGGCCCGAGTCGCCCGCGATGCGAGCGAAGGTATCCGTTCAGCGCGAGCATGGCGACAAAAACGATAATCGCTGCCACGGCGTACAGAGAGTAGAGGTGCGTCCCCTGTCGTAGCGCGACGCCGGCCGCGGTACCGTACGCAATGTTGAAGCCGTCGCTGCTGCCCAACACCGACATCTTTATCAGCAGGCCGTAGAGGATCATCGAGAACGCGAGGCTCAGCATCGCAAAAAAGATGCTCCGATAATTGGCGAGCAGGAACCCGAGGATGAAGGCGATCACTCCCGCGACTACCCCACCGAACAGGGGCATTAGCACGGCGTCGGATGTCAGCAGCGAGTCGGGAAGGCGAAAGATCTTGGCGACCGATACCGCGGCGTACGCGCCGAGGCAGTAGTAAAGGCCCTGGCCGAACGAAACCAGGCCGCAGCGCATCAGCAGCAACAAGCCGAGCACCACCATGCCCTTGCCCAGCGCGAGAATGACGAGGCTTTGCGCCCAGCTCGGCAGCCACCATCCTCCCGCGAGAACGACGACCAGTCCCAGTCCCAGCCACCACGCCGCGCGATCGCGCGTCAAATCTTGCGCGCCTCCGCCGCGCTGAACAGGCCTTTAGGACGGGCGATCAACACCAGCGCCATCACGAGATAGATGCTGAACAATTCCACTTCGGGCAGGTAGTGCACGGCGGCCGACCGTACCAGTCCGACGATGAAGGCACCGAGCGCAGCGCCCGGCAGGCTGCCAAGCCCGCCAATCACCACTACGGCAAAGGCGAGCACGATCACCTCCACCCCCATCGCGGGCACCACCGACACCTTGGGCGCGATGAGCGCGCCGCCCAGTGCGGCGAGCATGGTACCAATCGTAAACGTGACCAGATAGACGCGCTCGACGTTGATGCCCATCGCTGCGCTCACCTCGCGGTCATGGATCACCGCAAGCAGCAGCTTGCCCTGCCGCGTGCGCGTCAACACGAAGGTCAATACGACGCCGACGAGGAGCGCGACGACGACCAGCAAAGCGTCGTACACCGTGTACGGAAGATCGCCGACATTGAAATTGCCGAGCAGACCGTAAGGCTGATAGGCCGAATAGGACTCCACGCCCCACACCAGCTTGATCACGTCCTCGAGGATCAGAAACACTGAATACGTGACGAGGATCAGGACGACCTCGTCCCTGCCGTACATGAAGCGCAACAGGCCGCGCTCGATGATCGGCCCCGCGACAACCCCCACCAACAACGCGGCGAGGCCGAGCAGCGCGAGACTGCCATACGGATTCATACCCGCGTTGAACCACGCACCGACCATCGTGGCCGCGACATAGGCGCCCAGTGCGTACAAGCTGCCATGCGCCATGTTGAGGATCTTCATCACGCCGTAGATCAGCGTCAGCCCCACGGCGATGATGAACAAATACGAGGAGTAGATGACGCCATCGATCAGCACGGAAACGAGATCGGTCACACAGAGCTCCTCCGCATGTCGGGGCGGCGAGCCGTCCCGACACAACGCTTCCGTTTGGCGACAGACATCCGCCGCCGCTCGATGCGCTAACGCGTCATTTCGCTGTCTTGAATCCCGACTTTATCCACTCGTCGCTCTTGACTCCGTCGGGGGGCGTGACTCGCGATGCCGCGAAGCGCTTGACATTGGCGACGGTGACCTTGCCGCCGACGTTCTTGGTCACGCCATACGCGGTGCCCTGCACGGCCTGATGGCCCTTGCCCAGCGCCATGTCGACCTTGCCTCCGGGCGCCTCGAAACTCAGATTCTCGAACGCCGCGATGATCTGCTCCTGGCTCGGCCGCTTGCCGCTATTCGCCGCCTGCGCCTTTTCGTAGGCGGCCTTCACGCCCAAAATCGCCTGTGCCATTTTGTACGCGGGGTAGCTCGGGGCTACGGAATAGCGGTCTTCGTACGCCTTGCGGAACCAGCGGTTGAGCTCCGTATCGGGCGCGAACATGTCGAACGGCCCGCGAGCGCCGATGACCGTACCTTCGGGGACCTGCGTGCCCAGCCGTACCAGTGTCGGCTCGCCGGCGGTCATGACGACGGTGCTTTTCTTGAACAGGCCCCGCGGCGCACCTTGCAGGATCAGCGCTTCGGCGTCGCCGCCCCAGAAGCTCGAGTGCACGATGTCCGCACCGCTGGACAGCAGCGCGGAGATCTCGGCGCCGTACTCACCGGCGAGCAGCTTGGGCATCTGCGAGGTCGCGATGTCCACGCCCGGCTTCAACACCTTCATCGCCGCTTCGAAGTCGCTCCACGAATCCTGGCCCCAGGCATAGTTCTGATTGATGCCGGCGACTTTCTTCAACGCCGGTTTCATTTCGGTCACGTACAGCGCCGCGGCGGTGTTGTCCATCGTCGCCGTCGCCCCGGTTCGAAACAGGTACTTGTAGCTGGCATCCTCGAAAATGCGCGGCGTGCCACAGTCGAAGAACACCGTCAGGCGCTTCAGCTCGTCGGCGAGCGGCGCGATGGCCAGGCAATCGCCGCTCGAGATATAGCCGATCACCACGTCGGCGTTGTCGCGCTGGACGAGGTTGCGATATTCGTTGACCTGCTTGGTCGTGCCGCCGGCTTCGTCAACGAATACGACTTCGATCGGCGTGCCGCCGAAACCGGCGGTCGCGTGCGGCGCCGGCAACTTGCCGGCGTTGAGCGTCTCGGAGACGACCTCGGCACCGTTACGCGCTGGCACGCCGAACGGTCCCGCCGCGGCACCGGATAAGAACGTGACCACGCCGATCTTGATCGGCTTGTCCTGGGCCATGGCTGGTGCGGTTGCGGCCGCCAGTGCGATCGCCAGCACCGAAGCCGTAACCGAAAAGATGCGCGCTCCACGTGCGCGATTGCTGTTCATTTGCTCCTCCTTCGCAGTGGTAGCTACGCGGTGGCTAACGTTCGATTCCACCGACACACAAATATTTGACTTCGAGAAACTCTTCAATCCCGTACTTCGACCCCTCGCGTCCGAGACCGGACTGCTTCATGCCGCCGAACGGCGCCACTTCGTTCGAGATGATTCCGGTATTGATGCCGACCATGCCGCATTCGAGCGCCTCCGCCACGCGCCAGATACGTCCGATGTCGCGCGCATAGAAATACGACGCGAGGCCGAATTCGGTGTCGTTGGCCATCGCCACCCCTTCGTCTTCGGTGCGAAAGCGGAACAGCGGCGCCACAGGTCCGAAGGTTTCCTCACGTGCGAGCTTCATTGCCGGCGTCACATCAGCCAGCACCGTCGGCTCGTAGAAGGTCCCGCCGAGCGCATGCCGCCTGCCACCGGTGAGCGCGCGCGCCCCTTGCGAAATGGCGTCGGCGACGTGCTCCTCGACCTTGGCGAGCGCATTGTCGTCAATCAGCGGGCCCTGGGTCGCGCCGGGAGTCATGCCATTGGCGACCTTGAGGCCGCGCACTTTTTCCGTCAGCTTGACTGCGAATGCCTCGTATACGCCGTCCTGCACCAGGATGCGGTTGGCGCAAACGCAGGTCTGCCCGGTATTGCGGTACTTGGATGCGATCGCGCCGTCAGCCGCAGCGTCCAGATCGGCATCGTCGAACACGATGAACGGCGCGTTGCCGCCGAGCTCCAGCGACAGCTTCTTCACCGTTCCCGCGCATTGCCGCATCAAGATCTTGCCGACCTCGGTCGAGCCGGTGAACGTGAGCTTGCGCACCAGGGGATTGCCAGTCATTTCGCCGCCAATGGCGACCGAGTCGCCGGTGACGACATTGAGCACCCCCTTGGGGATGCCGGCCCGTTCCGCCAGTTCACACAATGCCAGCGCGGAAAATGGCGTCAGTCCCGCGGGTTTGATCACCATCACGCACCCTGCCGCAAGAGCGGGGCCGGCCTTGCGCGTGATCATTGCCGTCGGAAAATTCCACGGCGTGATCGCGGCACAGACGCCAACCGGCTGCTTGATCACGACGAGCCGCTTGTCGGATTGCGGTGGCGGAATTACGTCGCCGTACACGCGCTTGCCCTCTTCGGCGAACCATTCGATGAACGACGCCGCGTAGGCGATCTCGCCCTTGGCCTCGGCGAGCGGCTTGCCCTGCTCGGCAGTCATCAACGCGCCAAGATCGTCCTGATGCTCGAGCAGCAGCTCGAACCAGCGGCGCAAGATGCTCGCCCGGTCCTTTGCGGTTCGCGACCGCCACGCGGGCCATGCGGCGTTGGCCGCGGCGATCGCCCGCCGCGTCTCGGCCGCGCCGGCGTTGGGCACGCTCCCCAGGAGCGAGCCATCGGCCGGATTCGTCACAGCCAACGTGGAACCATTGTCGGCGGCAACCCATGCGCCGTCGACATAACATTGCTGCCGGAACAATCCGGCGTCCTTCAGCTTCATCGACCGACCCTCCGCAAGACGTTGGCGCCCGGGCGACCCCGCATGGGGCGTACGGCAAAGATACACCGCCCTTGCTGTTTGTCCAGTATATCGAATAGCATTCACTACACTGAACGCTGCCGCAGAACTGCGATTGCCACCCGATGGACAAGATCCCTTCACCGCAACACACCTTCGGCAAGACCGCACTGGCGACCGAGCACGGGCCGCAGCCGCCGAAAAGAGCGGTACCCTCGGTTGCCCGCGCGGTGCATCTGCTGGACATGCTCGCCGAAGCCCCGCAACCGATGTCGCTAGTCGCGCTCACAAGCGCTCTCGGCCTGCCCAAGAGCAGCGTGCACGGACTATGCACGACGCTCGTCCATGCCGGCCTGGTGACGCGCTTCGAGAACGGGACCTATCACCTGGGTCTGCACGTGATGGACCTTGCCCATGCCTTCCTGGCGCGCACCGATCTGACCATCGAGTTCGTGAAGCTTTGGGAATCGCTCGCGCTGCTGCCCGAGGAAACGATTATCCTGTCGGTGCTCGACGGCGCAGACGTCGTCTACGTGGCCTGCCGCAATGGCTCGCGACCGCTGGGTGTGAATTTCCGCATCGGCATGCGCCTGCCCGCCAACTGCACGGCCAGTGGCAAGGCGCTGCTGTCCAGCTTGCCGCCGGAGCGCGTCAAGGCCATGTTGCATGCATCAGGGTTGCGCACGCTGACCAAAAAGCGAACCGGCGGACTCAAAGGCTTGTTGAAACAACTCGCGCAGGCGCGCAAGCGTGGCTACTCGGTGGACGACGAGGAAACGCGCGACGGCATGATCTGCTTCGGCGCGCCAGTGTTCGATTCCAGGAGCGGCGAAGCCGTCGCCGGCGTAGCGGTCAGCATGCTCAAGGCCGCGGTCGATCAGCGTCAACGCGACCTCGCCGCGGAGGCGGTGAAAAAGATGGCCCAGGCATTGTCGAAACGCCTTGGCGCGCGGGGCATCTCTTTGGCGTAAGGCCGCGCCCTTGACAGATATTCAGATATTCGGCCGCGAATTCCGGTTCCTTCAATTGCTCGTACAGCCAATCCGCGTGGGGATGCCCTTACCTTCTTACACCACGACCGGGCGCTACCTACGCGTTCTGTACTGATGACCAACTAGTGGTGAATTTAGACCAAGCGGCTGATCTAGCCACCGCGAGAAACATCACGCTCGCGCCCTCGGCGCGAAGCTCGTCGGCCGCTTTCACGAGCGCGCTGGGATCGACACCGGCGTCTCGCAGCAGCACCGTGTTGCCGAGCAACAGATCGCGGCCTTCGACGCGGCCCCGCACGCCGATACCAGTCCCAGACTCGAACGACTCGGGCTTCGCGAGCGGCAGCTTGCGCTCTCGCGCCGCTGCGACGATCGCCTCGGCGAGCGGATGCTCGCTGCCCTGGTCGAGGCCCGCCGCGAGGTGCAGCACGTCGTCCTCGCTGAACGGAGCGACCGCGAGCGCACGCTCGAACACGGGTTTTCCGAGCGTCAACGTGCCCGTCTTGTCGACGATCAGCGTGTCGACGCGACGGAGTGTCTCGAGCGCTTCGGCGTCCCGGAACAAGACGCCTGACGTGGCCGCGCGGCCTGTCGCAACCATCACCGACATCGGCGTCGCAAGGCCCAGCGCGCAAGGACAGGCGATGATCAACACGGCAATCGCATTCAGCACCGCATAAGCGCCGCGCGGGTCGGGGCCGACGGTCCACCATACGATCGCGGTCACAATCGCGACGGCGATGACGCCGAGCACGAACCAGCGCGCCACCCCGTCGGCGAGTCGCTGCATCGGCGCGCGACTGCGCTGCGCTTGCGCGACCATCTGCACGATCTGCGCAAGCACGGTCTGCGAGCCGATCTTTTCCGCGCGCACCACCAGGCTGCCCGAGCCGTTGATCGTCGCGCCGATCACGCGGTCGGCGGGTGACTTTTCGACCGGGATCGGCTCGCCGGTCAGCATCGACTCATCGACGCTCGACTTGCCTTCGATCACCGTGCCATCGACCGGTACCTTTTCTCCCGGGCGTACCCGCAGCACGTCCGCGACGTGCACATCGACCAGCGGCACGTCCTCCTCGCTTCCGTCATCGCGGATGCGGCGTGCCGTCTTCGGCGCAAGTCCGAGCAACGCCCGGATCGCCGCCGAAGTCTGCGAACGTGCACGCAGTTCGAGCACCTGGCCGACCAGCGTCAGCGACACGATCACCGACGCCGCCTCGAAATACACTCCGACCCGACCGCCGGAGCGAAACGCGGGCGGGAACAGATCGGGGGCAACGGTCGCCACGACGCTGAACGCATACGCGGCGCCGACACCGATGCCGATCAGCGTCCACATGTTCGGGCTTGCGTGACGGATCGATTGCGCGCAGCGCACGAAGAACGGCCACCCCGCCCACAGCACGACCGGCGTTGCGAGCACGAGCTCGAGCCACGACATCGCCGTTGGCGTCAACGGAAGGAAGCGATGCCCGATCATGGCGATCGCGAGCCCTGCGATGGTGAGCGGCAATGTCCACCAGAAGCGTCTCGAGAAGTCACGCAGTTCGTGATTCTCTTCCTCCACTGCGGAGGGCAACTCGGGTTCCAGCGCCATGCCGCAGATCGGGCAGTTTCCCGGCTCGCTGCGACGGACCTGCGGGTGCATCGGACACGTGTAGATGACGCCGCTCGGCTCGGCATCCGGCGCCGCAGCTTGCGCTGTGCCCGGCGTCGCCAGACACCGTGACGCGCCGGGTGCCGTCGAGGTCTTCCCTGCTGCCACATACTTCGCCGGGTCGTGCCGGAACTTCTCGGCGCAATGGCGGCTACAGAAGCGGTAGACGACACCTGCATAGGTCGCCGAGTCGGGAGCATCGGGGCCGACGCGCATGCCGCACACCGGATCGACCATCGCAACCGCGTCGGAATGAGGTCCGTGACCGGCGTGGTGAGCGTGTTCGTTCATGAACGTCTCCGCTTCGCTATGGGCTGCGCCCGAATTGATGGACAAGGTCGGCGGCCATTTGTTGTACGCACCAATGCGCGTAATAGCGCCCGAGCAGCGTCGCGAGCCAGCGTGAAGGACGGCTCTTCGGCAGCGTATGCTCTATCCCTATGGTGACGCGACATCGCGCGTCGCGAGGTTCGATATCCACGCTCATCCGGTATCGACCGATCACGAGCAGCCGCGGTTCGCCGAGCGTTTGCCATGCCTTGCGGCGCGGCGGATCGCGCTGCAAGATCTCGCCGTCGACATGAAGCTCGATGCCGAGTATGCGTCCCGCCAGATGGATCCGCGAACCGACGGCCCGTCCGCCGTCGCGATCGGTTTCGATGACCATCGACGAACCCGCAAGCCACCACGAGCGGCGCGCCATATGGGCCGACAATCGCTCCGGCTGGTCGATGTAATCGAATACCGATCCGGCGTCGGCCGCGACGTCGCATTGCGCCTCGGCGTGCCGCCAAACCTCATCGCGAGCTTGCGAGGGCCTGTCCCGCGCGCGGGGGCTTGCCTCCATGTTGCTCAGCCGATCCTTCCGAAGGGCGGGGAGGCTCCGGCCGGCTACATCGCCAATGCCCCGATCGATGTCATGTGCGAGCGAGCTTGTCGCGTACGCGCTCGAGTCGCGTGCGCACCTCGCCTGCCAGCGATGCGATGTCGGGATTGTCGGTGAGCTTCAATACCGCCACCGGATCCATGAAAGCGACCGTCACCGTCCGATCGGGCTCCTCACGGACGACGACATTGCACGGCAAGAGCAATCCGATATCGGGATCGGCGCTGAGCGCGCGGTGCGCGAGCGGCGGATTGCAAGCGCCCAGTATCCGATAAGGGCTGCCGTCGACGCCGAGCTTCTCCTTCATCGTCTTCCGGACGTCGATGTCGGTCAGTACGCCGAATCCTTCCGTCCTCAGCGCATCGGTAACGCGAGCAATCGCGCTGTCGAACGTGTCCTGCAATCGAACGTTGAATCCGTACACGTTGCCTCCTTTGACCGTCGCGATGGCTACCCTTTGGCTTCTGCCGCTCGGCCGATGCCGATACGCGGAAAGAACGCGGGGGTGCGGGCGGCATAGCGCCGATATTCGTCTCCGAATTCTGCGGCGGCTTCGCGCTCCTCGCGTCTCGCCAGCAGCACGTACATCGTCACGAGGATCGGAAACAGCACAAGCGTCACGATCGTCGGCCACTGCAGAAGAAAGCCCGACATGACGAGCACGAAGCCGACATACTGCGGGTGACGCACGCGTGCGTACGGTCCGCTCGCGGCGAGCCTGTGTGAGCGCTGCGCAGCGTAGAGCACGGACCACGCCGACGCCAGCAACCAGAAGCCGCCGCCGATCGTGAGCGCGCTCAGCAGGTGGAACGGTCCGAAGTGCGGATTGGTGCGCCACCCGAACACCATTTCGAGCAGATGACCGGCATCGTGAGACGCCCAATCGATATTCGGGAAGCGCGCCGTGAGCCAGCCCGAGAACAGGTAGATCGTCAGCGGAAATCCGTACATCTCGGTGAATAGCGCCACCAGGAACGCCGAGAATGCGCCGAATGAGCGCCAGTCGCGGCGCGTGCGCGGCTTCGCGAAGCTGAACGCGAAGACGATGAAAACGAGCGAATTGACGATCACCAGCGACCATAGGCCGTACGCCGGCGCGGTGTCAGTCATGGCTGCTCCCTGCAGGAGCCGTGGCCGCCGTGATCGGCGGCCTCGTCACATGTTGCTCACCGCTCGGCTTCGACATCCTCTCGGACGTGTGGTCGGACTGCGGCGCGAGCGCCGCGTCCGCCTGATCACGTCCGTGATGACCGCCATGGCCGCCGTGCATGAAGAAGTGCATCAGCGGGCACGCAGCAAGGAAGAGCCACGGCAGGTAAGGAAGCAGGTGGGCGCGGTGCTCGGCAATGAGAAGGAACGCCCCAATCAGCGCGAATACGCCAAATGCGAGCTTCGCGCGAGCACCCCAGACGGCATTATGGTCCGATTGCGATGTCATCGACGTTCCTGCAGAAGAAGGATTCATGGCCCTTCGGAGCGCGCCGCGAGTTCGCCGCTCCCTAAGCGTGTCGTTCGCACACCGCATGACGCGCGCTCCTGTTAGTGCGCCTCGCACGACGGGGCGGCACCGTGCGCCCCGTCGCGGCCAGCGGGTCATGCACCGTGTTCGCCGAATGCGCCGAGCTGCCTATTCCCCGGAACGGTCGCAACCGCCGGCTTCGGGTTGTTGTAGGGAACGCAATCGGTCGTGTGCACAAGCTCGCCCGCGACGAAAACGAAGCTGTGCGCACGCTGCTCCCATCCCCTGTCGCTCGCCGAGTAAACATACAGCCCGTCGGTCGATACATCGCCGGCGCGTAGCAGCGCCGGCTGCACGCTCGCGGTCGCCGCGGCGGCCCTATTGGCGAAAAATGCGGCGGAATCATTGTCGGGATTCACGATCGCAGCCGATGCCGCGAGCGACGCTCCGAAGGCAGTCGCGGTCAAGGCAAGCATCAATACGGATTTCCGGGTCTTCATCGTCATTCCTTTGTCAGTGGCTGTTGCTCGCGCTCGCGCGCGGGATGCGAAACTTCGTTCTCGCACAATTGCCACTCTACGACCCGGTCGCCAACCGGACGGTGACCTCGGAATTACGAATCCGTAACGTCGGTCTCTGACTGCGACAGCACGCCGCGCACATTCGAGCGCTCAGCCGAAACCCTCCGATGCGCGACCATCGTGCGAAGTCGCCGCGTCCGAGCATCGTCACAGGAGGAACGCTATTTCTTCGGAGCTGGGCGATCGCCAGTCATCCCCTGCTGGTCCATCATCATCTGCATCATCATCTGCATCATGTCCATGCGCTTCTGCATCGTCTGCATCTGGGCGTTCGGATCCGCTGGCGTGCCCATGTGGCCCATGCCGCCCATCATGCCGCCTTGCATCATCGCACCCATCATCCCCATGCTGTCCTGCATGAGGCGGCGGTGCTCTTCCATCAGCTTCTGGCGCTCCTCGGGCGTCTTCGCATTCGCCATCCGATCGTGCATCGCCTGCATTTTCTTCATCTGCTCGTCCATGCGGCCCATTTGCGCATTCATGTCCATGCCGGTAGCGGGCTGAGATGCTTTGGGCGTCGAGGGCGCCTTCGTATCCTGCGCGTATGTCGCGCCGGCGCCCAGCAACAGCACGGCCGCAAAAGCGATTGCCAACGATTGATTCATCGAAATCTCCGTGAAGTTCGTTGCTCGCAACGACCTCGCGGGCGCGTGACGCGTCAGGAGATCATCGACGAACGGTTTCATTGCACGCGTTCGACCCGCGTGACCGTGTACTGGCCGCCCACCAGCTCCACCGCGAACCTGACCTTGTCACCGGCTTTGAGTTGCTCGAGCATAGCGGCATCCCTGGCCTTGAACATCATCGTCATCGGCGGCATGCCGAGGTTCGTGATGGGACCGTGCTTCAGCGAGATCCTGCCCGCTTCCCGGTCGACCTTGCGGACCTCTCCCTCGGTAAGCGCGGCCCCCGGCGCGGCTGCCTGAGTCTGGACGAAGTGATGCGAGGCATGCTCGTTCGCGTTCTGGGCGAGCGCCGGGCTGATGTAGACAACGTACCAACCATACCTGCAACAATCATTGCGTATCGCATACGAATACTCCTGTAGATGGAAACAAGTCGCGGCCATCAGTCGAGCGCCCCTGAATGGGCCGCATTCGGTGCGGCCGGCAAGAGCATCTCCACGCGCGTGACGCCATCGGCCGAGAACGCTTGCACCCGTCCCCGATGCGCGGTCACGATCGACTTGGTGATCGCCAGGCCCAGTCCCGCCCCCTCGCTCAGGCGCTGCCGCGCCGGATCGACGCGATAAAAGCGATCGAAAAGCCGCGGCAGATGTTCAGGGGGGACCGTGTCGCCGCGGTTTTCGACCGAAAGCAAAACGTCGCCGGTGTCGTCGTTGTTGTCGATGCGTACGCTTACGCACCCGCCGCGCGTGGAATGGTTGACGGCATTGGAGAGCAGGTTGCCGATGGCGCGACGAATCATCAGGCGCTCGCCGCACACGCTTCCTTCGCCGTTCACCGTGAGTTGAACGCCTCGTTCCTCGACCAGTGCGTCGTAATAGTCGAACAAGTCGCGCACCTCGCTTGCGAGGTCGACCGCCTCACTGCGCGGCACAAGGAGTCCGTTGTCGGCCTTCGCGAGGAACAGCATGTCCGCGATCATCCGCGCAAGACGATCGAATTCCTCGACGTTGGAATAGAGAACCTCGCGATATTCGTCCGCCGAGCGGGACCGCGACAACGCAACCTGCGTCTGCGTCATCAAGCTGCTGATCGGCGTGCGCAGCTCATGCGCCAGGTCGGACGAGAACTCGGTCAGGCGTCGAAACGAGTCCTCGAGCCGCGCCAGCATCGCGTTGAATGAGCTGGCGAGATCGACAAGCTCGACAGGCAGCTTCTCGACCTCGAGCCGATCGCGAAGCCGGCTGGCGGTGATGTTCCGCGCGACAGCGGCCATTTTCGCAACGGGTGCGAGGCCGCGACGCGCCGCGACCCACCCGAGAAGCGCAGTCGACAGAATCCCCAGGCCGATCGCGGCCCACAGCGCCCGGTTGAATGCGTGCATGAACGCGCGGTGGTGATCGATGTTGATCCCGAGTGCCACGCTCAGCGGAGGCGTATCCATCTCCGTGGGAGCAACGGCTCGGATACCGCGGAAAAGGTGACCGTCCTGCTCCCAGGTGGCGAGCTCATCGGCCGCGGTCGGTTCGACGCGGTTCGCCGGGGACAGCCACGCCGGCGGAAACGGTGAGCTGCGCGCTTGATAGACGAGCTTGCCATCGGGATCCGTAATCCGGACGAATGCGTCCATCTGCCCGACCAGCGCCTCGTCGATTCGGCCTATGTCGCCGAGCTCGGCGGGCGAGCGGATCTTTGCGAGCACATGCCGTACGAGATCGCGCTTCGCGTCCAGCTCGGCTCGATCGAGCTCGACGAAATGTCGCTCGACGGCGACGCCCACCAGGGCGCCGATAGCGATCAGAACCGCGGTCGACGCGAGACCGAACGACAACGCGACTCGTAGCGTCAGGGAGTTGCGCATCAGACCGACTGCGGTGTCTCGAGCACGTACCCCATACCCCGGATGGTGTGGATCAGCTTGGGTTCGAAGCCATCGTCGATCTTCGCGCGAAGGCGTCGCACCGCGACTTCGATGACGTTGGTGTCGCTGTCGAAATTCATGTCCCAGACTTGCGACGCGATCAGCGAGCGCGGCAGCACTTCGTCGTGACGGCGCAACAGCAGCTCGAGCAGTGCGAACTCCTTCGCGGTGAGATCGATACGCTTGCCCGCGCGCGTGACGCGCCGCCGGCGAAGATCGAGCTCCATGTCGGCCACGCGCAGCACATCCGGTTCCACCGTCTTGCCCCGTCTGAGCAGCGTGCGAACGCGAGCAAGCGCCTCGGAAAACGCGAACGGCTTGACCAGATAGTCGTCCGCCCCGAGCTCGAGCCCCTTGACGCGATCTTCGACCTGGTCGCGAGCGGTCAGAAAGAGGACCGGCATGCTCTTGCCCGCTTCGCGGATCGCACGTAGCGCCGACCAGCCGTCGCGCCCGGGCAACATGACGTCAAGCACGACAAGGTCGTAGTCACCGGTGGTTGCGAGATGGACCGCATCGTCGCCGTCGTCGGCAAGATCGACATTGAATCCGGCCTCGGAAAGCCCCTGCTTGAGGTAATTGCCGGTCTTCGGTTCATCCTCGACGACGAGGATCTTCATGGCAGACTTCCGTCATTCCTACGACGACGATTCTCACACGTTCCGAAGGCATCGCGCTCGCCTTTCGCAATTGTAATTCTGCCGTCACCATCGTGTTTCGAAGCGAAACGAGCCTTGCAGGCCGTCACGCTGGACTGCAATGGCGTTTCAGCAAGATCGGCCGGGCGGCAACGCACCGGATCGCGCCGCGGGCGCTGCTGCAAGCGAATGTGAAGGCGGCAGGAAGTTACGCAGCGCCGGGCGCTTCATTCCGGCGCTGCGCCGATCTTCAACGGCAACGTACCGAGGCGAAAAGCGGCAATGCGCTCGCAGGCGTCGGTTACGGGTGTCCGAATTTGTACCAGCTCGGCCTCGCTTTGACGTCGGCCGCTGCCGACGTGCCGACAAATTCACTTTGCGACGAATTCTTCGCGAAGCTGTAGGTATTGTACTTGTGATCGTACACGGCGGTCGTGTTGGCCGGAGCGCTTGCGCACCCGGCGAGAAACAACGCGGCGACGGCCAATAGGATTGCGCGCATGATGGTCTCCTTGATGGTCTGGACGGTGAGCCGCTCTTCATTGCGACTCCGACTGCAGCTTGCCGGCCGTGCATGGCGGCAATCATGCGGCAGATCAATGTTCCGTCCTTCCGCAGCCACATTACGCATTTGTAATTTCGGCGTCAGGTCGGTAGCGGGCAGCCCCCTGCTCGGCAGCGCTCGAGTCCGGACGCGACGCGCTCTGCTGGGAACCCAATCCCGGCCATGTTGCCGAATCGCGACAGCAGGTCTGTGACGGTGCATCGTCAATTCGCGCCTGCCACCACGAATCGGATAGCCCCTTTCTCCTGGAGTCCGCCATGAACCAGCGCGCATTTGGAAACGTTGCTCTCCATTTCTTCTTCACGTGGGGAGCCGTCGCCTTTCTCGCGGCCGCCGCCGCAGCGATTGCCCAAACATCAGCAGCCTCACCCGACCCGTCAGGGATGCCAAACGCTCCCGCCGCGGTCGGCATGCCAATGGCCAAAGACACCATGTCATCTGCAACGCCTGCCATGGGTGCCAGCGGAAACATGCACGATTCCATGACAGACATGATGAAGAATATGGAAGCGATGAAAACGAGCGGGGACACAGACCGCGACTTCGCGGCGATGATGAAGGTGCACCATCAGGGCGCGATCGACATGGCGCAGATGGAACTGCAAAATGGAAAGGACGCGAAGATGCGCGCGATGGCCAAGCGGATCATCGAAGCGCAGCAGAAAGAGATCAAGGAATTCGACCAGTGGCTCGCAAAGCGCAAGTAAGCTGGTCCGACGAGGTCGAGGCCGCAGCCCGTAAACGGGCGCGCCTCGCGCCGATATCCGATATCCGATGAACGCCGAGACCGGTGTCGGCAACCTCGGAGCCCTCGTCGCAGGCTTCGTGTCGTTCCTTTCGCCGTGCGTTCTGCCGTTGGTACCCGCGTATGTCACGTACATCGCGGGCGACGCTGTCGACGAAGCGCGAAAGCGGGTACGTCATGCGCGCCTCGCGACTGTCGTGCTCAGCGCGTTCTTCGTACTCGGATTTTCGGCGGTGTTCATCGCGCTCGGCGCGAGCGCGACCGCGATCGGTCGTGTGCTGCTGCATTACAAGGAGCAGGCGAACGTCATTGCCGGCGTCGTCGTCATTTTCTTCGGCGCACTCATGCTGGGTGGTGCGCGCTGGTTCACGTTCCTGCAACGGGACTTTCGATTCCATATCGCCCGCGTCGCCGAGAATCCCGTCGCGGCGTTCGTGCTCGGTGTGGCGTTTGCCTTCGGCTGGACGCCCTGCATCGGTCCCATCCTCGGCGCGATCCTCACGATGAGTGCGGCGCAAAGCGACGTAGGAACGGGTATCCGGCTACTCGCGTGGTACTCGCTGGGCCTCGGCCTGCCGTTCGTGTTGACGGCACTGTTCCTCGGCAGCGCGGTCACCCACCTCAAACGGCTTCGCGCCATGGGCCGCTATCTTCATTGGGTGGCCGGCGGCGTGATGATCGCGCTTGGGCTCGCGATGGTCACCGGACAACTGACTGCGCTGAGCTATTGGATGCTGCGCGTCTTCCCTGTGCTGGGCCGGATCGGTTAGACGCAGCCGCGACATCCAAGCGGAGATCCTTGGCGCGACCGCGAGACAGGAGATTACGGGCTTGTAATCTCGCTGACAGTTTCGGGCTGCATCGCGGGTGGCGAATCAGGAGAAGTCGCTCGTGTCGATCGCGAGCTTGACGTGCCTCAATCGGCAGACCCCGCGGCGTTGATAGATTGGCCAGGCAGCGAGATCGAATGCGCTGCTCTTCGCGCCGCGGCGCCGCACTGTAGGGCTTTGGAGGCACCGATGTTCAGAATTCTTGCGATCGCGTTGATGGCCCTGGGGCCGGCATCTGCCTCTGCGGCAATGATGGACGGACCGATGTCCACGTCCAGTTATTTTCCGTTGGTCGACGGGGCCCGGTACGATTACATGTACACCGGCGGGCCTTGGTCCACTGCGATTACCGTGATGCATGCCGGACAGACGTGGGCAGGCGTTTCGGGACTCACTGCCATGCATACGACCTACGCCTGCACTGCAGGGATGCCCTGCGCGCCCGATGCGACCGACTTTTTCAGGATGGATCCGGACGGGATGCGCTACTTCGGCGGTACCGGTGCGAATGCCGCCGGCACCCAGTTTTCGATGATGACGTTGACCAGCCCGGAATGGCTGCTGAAGAATCCGGTCACCCCGGGAACGATGATGGGCGACGGGACCTATCAGAACATGGAGATGTGGCAAGCCAATGTCATGGGCACGGGAAGCATGATGGGTCCCCAGAACTACATGAGCGGCTACCAAGCCCTTGCGCTGGAAGCCGTCGCGACACCCGCGGGCACTTTTGCCAACGCGTTGCATGTGCGCGAGCAGCGTGGTTCCGGCGATGTCCGCGATGTGTGGTATGCGCCCGGCGTCGGCATGGTGAAGATGATTGACGGGACCAATACCGCGTTGCTGACGGCTTACACGATTCCCGGGCCGCTCGCCCCGCCGGATGGCGGGCCGACTCCGTTGGCCTTTACTCCGACGACCGGATTGTGGTGGAACCCTAGCGAGTCCGGTTCCGGCTACAACATTCAAGTGCAGCACGGGGTGCTGGTCATGACGATGTACAGCTATGCTTCCGGCGGCGACCCGATGTGGTATCTCGCCGTTGGGCCGCTGACGAACGCAGGCGGAGGTGTGACGGCAACGGGAACGCTCGACAAGTTCCGCGGCGGGCAGTGTGCCTCGTGCACTTATCAGATGCCCTCGATGATGGGCAACGATGGTGCGGTCATCTTCAACTTCACGTCGCCGAGCATGGCTACGGTGCTCTTGCCCGGGGGCCGCGTTTCGCAGATTCAGCCGTATGCGTGGTAAATGGGGAAATACCCGGCGCCTTTTGCGGGAGCGAGAAGCGGTCCCGGCCAATCGGGCAGGCGGAAAGGTTGAGCTTCCCGGCCTCGCGTCGCATGCTGTCGCGTCGGATTTGCCATTGAGTGCGGGTGCGGCGGAAAGATCATGACCTCGTCGCACCCCTATAGGGAGAACGGCGCCACCCACAAGGAGTACATGCGCCACTCCACATGAAGGCTATAGACGCGCTGTAAGCGGTCAATGAACCGCGTTCTTGCGCAACCGCGCGGAGCGTGATCGGCGGGAACGGATCGAGCGCTGGCTACGGCGCCAGCCTGATGCTCCAGGGCAGCAGCGCTTCGTAGTCGTCGCTCTTTTGCAGTGGGTAGAACCTGGAAGAGATAGCGCAGATAGCGATAGGGCTCGATGCCGTTGGCCTTGGCGGTT